>Ga0209248_10000450_pt1 | contig 13067 bp, 8 predicted proteins | sample BogFormECP04_OM1_FD_188241 | JGI IMG/M metagenome (GOLD analysis project Ga0209248, IMG submission 188241) | Bog forest soil microbial communities from Calvert Island, British Columbia, Canada - ECP04_OM1 (SPAdes) (version 2) | ecosystem: Environmental > Aquatic > Freshwater > Wetlands > Bog ... | reverse complement strand
GTAGCGGCCGCCTGCTTTTTCTTTTTAGGCGGGCGTCTTAGGTGTTGTTCTTTCCGCAAGCTTCGTATCCCCGTACTTCACTGCGCCAGCGCCGTCGCGTCAACAAGCGCTAACGTCTCGAAACCCGCCGTCACGCACGCCTACCAACCGTCCGCCTTCACGGCATCAATTTGGACCCAATCGAGTAGTAAACTAACCCTGTCACAGGAGGTATTCTTTGCACCAACCACACGCCGAATACTCCAACCGCCTCGCATCCCGCCAAAAAACCGTCTTAGCCAAAGACGCCCTGCACAAACAATTCGGAAACGCCAAGCTCGCAACGGTCATCGTCGCAATCGCCCTCCTATGGCTCGCGCTGAAAGACGAAATGATCTCCACCTACTGGCTTGCCGTTCCCATCGCGATTTACATCGCCCTATCCGTCGCGCACGAATTTGCACTGCGCGCTCTGGCCCACGCGCGCAGCGCAGTCGCGTTCTACCAACGCGGCATCGCGCGCCTGGAAGATCGCTGGTCCGGCACCGGCGCATCCGGCGAACGCTTCCGCAATCCCAAACACGTTTACGCCGATGACCTCGACGTCTTCGGCACCGGCTGCCTCTTTGAATTGCTCTCCACAGCCCTGCTCCCGATGGGCGAAGAACGCCTCGCGCAATGGCTCACCACCGCATCCCCCGTGCCGGCAATCCACGAAAGACACAAAGTCATCGTCGAACTCCGCGACAAACTCGATTTGCGCGAAGAATTGGCGCTGCTCGGCGAAGACCTGAAAGTGCGCCTCGATCCGCGGTCACTGGAAACTTGGGCCGAAACACCGCCCCAACTCCCCGCAGGCCCGTGGAGAATCGTCGCCGCCCTGCTAGCAATTTCCGCCGCAGCCACCACCATTTATTTGCTGGCTACCTCAAGACTCTGGCCGCTGGCAATTGTATTGGCGCTGGAGGTTCTCATCCTGCTCTGGCTGCGCGATCGCTCCGAAAAAGTGGTCTCAACCCTCGCATGCAATGCCGAGGGCCTGGGCCTCTTCGCGGATGTTCTGCGTCGCCTCGAACGCGAACCATTCGCATCGCCGCGTCTGCAAGCCTTCGCCACCGAATTAAAAAGTGGAGGACAAGCCGCCTCTCAGTCCGTGCGCCGGCTGGCAAATATCGTTTATTGGATTGATGCGCGTGAAGATCTGCTCGGCCGCCTGCTGCAATTGCCCATGCTCTACACCGTGCAATGCGCCTTCGCCGCAGAATCGTGGCGCAAACGCTACGGCAACAAGCTGCGCGCCTGGGCCGATATCGCGGCAGAAATGGAAGCGCTGCTTTCGCTCGCCAGCTACTCGTACGAACATCCCGACGATCCCTTCCCGCAATTTGCTGAACAAATCCCCAACACGCCCACGATTTTCCTCGGAGAAGAACTCGGTCACCCGCTGATTCCCTCTGCCGAGTGCGTGCGCAACAACGTACAGCTCGATGCGCAGACGCGCGTGCTCCTCGTCAGTGGCTCAAACATGTCTGGCAAGAGCACATATCTCCGCACCGCCGGAATCAATGCGGTGCTGGCGCTCGCTGGCGCTCCCATTCGCGGCAAATCGCTCCGCATGACGCCCATGCAGATAGGCACCAGCATTCGCCGCGTGGACTCGCTGCAAGAACATCGCTCGAGTTTCTACACCGAAATCCTGCGCATCCGCGATGTCTTCGAGCTCACCGACAATTCACAACGCGTCATGTTCCTGTTCGATGAGCTGCTGGAAGGAACGAACTCGAACGATCGCCACATCGGCGCCGAAGGCCTGCTGCGCGCCCTGCTCGAACGCGGCGCGCTGGGCATCGTCACCACACACGATCTCGCCCTAACCGAAATCGCGCCAGTGCTACCAGGCGCCATACGCAACGTACATTTTCAGGATTACGTCGAGGAAGGAAAAATGCGCTTCGACCACAAACTGCGCGACGGCGTGGTGGCCAAAAGCAACGCCCTGGAACTAATGCGACTGATCGGCCTGAAAGTCTAACGGACTTGCGCTCGTAGGGGCGAGTCTTAGACTCGCCCCTACCCGCCACCGGCCAAACAACCGTGAGTCATCCCGATCGCAGTCCCGCGTTTTTTCTTTCCCCTCCGGCGGTCGCGGGACGGGCGCAGGACGCAGCAAGGCCTGTCTGCCGCAGGCAGGGATCTGCGTTTCGTCCAGCACTACGCGCTACGCATTATCAATCTGCGCGCGCTGCAGCCGGTCGGAATAATCGATGTAAACCGTCTTCCACTCCGAATAAAAATCCAGCGCCGCCTCGCCCGATTCGCGATGACCATTGCCGGTATTCTTGATCCCGCCAAAAGGCAAATGCGTCTCAGCGCCGATCGTCGGGGCATTGATGTAAACAATCCCCGTCTGCAAATCCCTTTGCGCGCGAAACGCATTATTCACATTGCGCGTGTAAATCGCCGCGGACAATCCATACTGCACGCCATTCGCAATCTCCAGCGCCTCATCGAAATTCTCGAACGGAATCACCGACACCACCGGACCGAAAATCTCTTCCTGCGCAATACGCATTTTCGGAGAGCAATCCGTAAACACCGTCGGCTCGTGGAACCAGCCGCGTCCCCACGCCCCGCTTTCCAGCCGGTGCCCGCCCGTCGCGAGCTTCGCAGTCTCGTCCTTGCCAATCTGCACGTACTTCATCACCGTGTTCAACTGCTGCTCGTTGATGCACGGCCCCATATCCGTTGTAGGATCCAGCCCATCGCCAACTTTCAGCGCTTTCACGCGCGCCACAAATTTCTCGACGAACTCTCCGTACACTTTCTTGTGCACCGCCACGCGGCTCGCCGCCGTGCAACGCTGCCCGCTGGTCCCGAACCCGCCCCACACCGCGCCATCCACCGCCAGATCCAGATTCGCATCGTCCATCACAATAATGATGTTCTTGCCGCCCATCTCCAGATGGCATTTCTTGAACGAAGGCGCGCAAGCCGTGCTCACGATGCGCCCCACATCGGTCGAGCCGGTAAAACTCACCAGGCCCACGTCTTTATGATTCAGCAAAGGCGCGCCCGCCTCCGGACCATCTCCAAACACCACATTCATCACTCCGCGCGGCAAACCGGCTTCGCTCAACACTTGCATTAAATTGTAAGTAGAAAGCGGAGTATCTTCCGCAGGCTTAATCACCACAGTATTTCCCGTCACCAGCGCCGGCATCGCTTTCCACGAAGGAATCGCCATCGGAAAATTCCAAGGACAAATCAGCCCCGCCACTCCCACCGGCGTGCGCACGGACATCGCGAATTTATTCGGCAGCTCCGACGGCGTCGTTTGCCCAAACTGCCGCCTTCCCTCCCCGGCCATCAGATAGGTCATATCAATCGCTTCCTGCACGTCGCCGCGCGTTTCCGCCAGCACTTTCCCCATCTCGCGCGTCATGTCGCGCGAATAATCTTCCTTACGCTCGATCAAAATTTCCGCCGCGCGATACAGAATTTCCGCGCGCTTCGGCGCAGGCGTTAGCCGCCATTTGTCGTAAGCGCCCTTGGCCGCGTCAATCGCCAGATTTACATCCTCTTCCGTCGAAGCCGGAAACATGCCGACCAATTCCCCCGTATTCGCCGGGTTGCGATTTTCGATGGCCTTGCCGCTGCGCGCCTCTACCCACTCGCCGTTGATAAAATTCTTGAAAACCTTGGGCCTGGCTGGTGTTGCCATGCGTATTCCTCCGTGAGCTCGGTATTACCGACCGCAATTTTTCAGTATCACCATTGGATGCCGCGCCAATTCCGGGGACTCAGAGTAACAAGCCCCCAACCACCCAGTCAACGCGCCGCGATCCACGGATTACGATTTACCGCTCTCTGATCACCAACCGCTTCTCCCCTTCTCGACGCTAACCACCACGCCTTCCATGCTTTGCCTCCTCTTCGCCCCCACCGCAACTTTCCTCCACTACCCGTGTTTCACTATCAGACGCCACCGAAGGCATCCGGGAGGCGCTAGAAACAAAGCAGTTATAGAGACAAAGGCTTTACGGGCTCAGAAGGGGCCCAAATATGAAACACCTCGTGAAATATCTAATGATCTTTGCAGCGCTTGGAACCGCCTTGGCCCTAGCACCTAGCGCTAATGCTCAGCGTTTCGCAGTGGGCGTGGGCATTGGCCCGGGATATATAGGTCCAGCTCCGGTCTGCGCCTACGGATACTACGGGTATTACCCCTACGCCTGCGCACCGTACGGATACTACGGTCCTAGCTACTTCTCCGGCGGCTTGTTCATCGGAGCCGGCCCGTGGTTCCGCGGCGGATTCTATGGACGCCCCGGCTGGGGCGGACGTGGTTTTGGCCCCGGCTACGGCGGTCGTGGATTCGCAGGTCGTGGCTTTGACGGACGTGGATTCGCTGGTCGCGGTCCTGGCTTCGCTGGTCGCGGCGCAGTCGGCGGCGGCTTCCGCGGCGGCGCAGTTCGCGGCGGTGGCAGCTTCCACGGTGGTGGCGGCGGCTTCCACGGTGGTAGCGGCGGCGGACACAGCGGCGGCGGACATCGGTAATCCGCTGTCGTAGCGACAAAACTGAAACAGTAGGCGGCATACGCCCATCCTTCCCGCAGCTCCTCCCGGGAAGGATGGGCGCTTTTGTGTCCGGCGACCTCCGTGGGTCGCGCCAGTATCCGCACGACCGGCGCTCCATTCCTGGCCGCTCACGAGAATTCAGCCACACCTCGTTTACATGCAACTGCTTGTATATTTCCCCGGTCTTAGTCGCCGCAGTTTCCGCGGCAGCGCCTTCCTGGCCGCAGGAGGGCTTGCCTGCACAACAGTTGCTTGTTACGGACGAGCCGCCGCAAAAACCGAAAGTGTTCGCGCCAAAAGCAAGTATCCTGAGACTCGAGCAGCTTGCGCTCAAACTGGCTGTTGCGGAACGCACCAAATTCCGGCGGACGCGCTCCCTGGAACCGGATAGTGAATTTCAGAATTGCAGCGATTATCAAGGAGTACGGCCCATGAGCAAACTTTGGGAGAAGATCTCTACGCTGGGGCAGAACGCGTCACCTGAAAGGGGCGAGGCCAAGGAAGCCATCGCGCAGACCGGTGACAAGGTGATGCACCGTGCTTCTGGAGCACATGGAGTGGTGACTGCCGTTGAAACGATCGGCGACACGCTGACTCTTTCGGTCGAATGCGCCAACGGGCGCATGTTGCGCGGACTGGACCGCAAGGAGTTCGCGTTTGTTGGCGACGAAGCTTACAAGGCGCCACCGGTGCAGGAGGTTGCGGCTCCCGTGGGGCAAGCGGCTGAACCGATGCCGAAGATAGAAGGCGCAATTTCCAACGAATCCATCCTCGAAAAACTCAGCTGACTCACATCCTTATCAGCACGCGCCAGCACCAGTAACAATTAAAATTTTTTGCAAACTCGAACGGCGCGAAATCAAGAATCCCCCCTGCCCGCGCGACGAGGATGCCCCATCCGAAAGATCTCCCGGCATTCGCTCACCAGACGCGGAACCATGCGCCACCCATCGAGTTCCGGGCACATCAGCTGCCTCACGCTCGCACGAACTCGGCGGCTCACACTACAACATCCAGCCGCCGGTTACGTTGATTACTTGGCCGGTGATGTAGTCGGCACCATCGGAGGCGAAGAATTTTACTGCGGCGGTTACGTCTTCCGCTGAGGGCGGGCGGCCCATGGGGGAGCGGGCGTCGCGGATGCGGCGGGCTTCGTCGGCTGTAAGTTCGCGTTCGTCAATGTTGGAGGGGTTGATTACGTTGACCGTGATGCCGTTTTTGGCTTCTTCGATGGCCAGGGAGCGCGAGAAGGAAACTACCGCGGCTTTCGCGGCTGCGTAGGCGCTGATGGTTCCCTGCCCGAAGGCTCGTTCGGCACCTACCGCTCCTAGGTTGATGATGCGTCCCCAGTGCTGGCGGCGCATGGCGGGAAGCGCGGCTTTGCTGGCATGGAACACGCTGTAGAGATTCGAAGCGATTACTTTTTGCCATTCGTCGGCGCCCGTGTCGGCGACTAGCTTCCAGTTAAATTCGCCTACGTTGTTGACCAGGATGTCCAGGCGGCCGAAGCGTTCCAGGACCGCGTCTATCAGGAACTGGACTTTTTCTGGGTTGGTGGCGTCGGCTTCTACTGCGAAACATTCGGCGCCTTGTGCTTGTAACGCGCGCAACGTGGTTTGGGCTGCGGTTTTATTGATGCGATAGGAGATGGCTATGCGGACGCCTTCTTGGGCTAGGCCTTGGGCGATGCCTTTGCCGATGCCTCGGCTGCCGCCGGTAATTAGCGCGGCGCGATTGCGTAGGGGCACGATGCGGTGGCTCCTGGGTTTTGGTGGGGTAAGTATAATCGGTTTCTTAGAAATTTGGTGGAGGGAGTGGGGAGTGGTGCGTGAGGTGGGGGAAAGTCAAAATCACCACTGATGAACACAGATGAACACTGATAAGGGCAGTGATGAAGGCGAGCGAAGAGAAAAGATCTGACGCAGAGGGCGCAGAGAAAAGCGAAAACGGAGCCTCGACGAGGTTGACATTGTGGCAAGCTGGGGCGCAGCAAGCAGCGCCCCTACCAATTCAAACTCGAATGCAGCAGCACGGCTGCGGCCTTTCTGTATGCGGGCATGGCATGCCGTGCCCCTACCAACCCGAAAACAATTCAACGGCAAAGACGCCCGCCCGAAAAAAACAGGCGGCCGCCACAAAGTCAAAATCAAATTCCACGGCTAAGAGCCGGCGGGACGCCGGCGCTACGAGTTCAACGGCAACTCCAACGGCGGGCGCAGCAAGCAGCGCCCCTACCAATCCGAAAACATTTCAATGGCAACTGCAATGGGTGGCGGAGCGCGGCGAAGCGGGACGGAGCCGGGGAGGAAATGCGAAGAGAAATCCTTCACCTGCGTTCGCGGGTTCAGAATGACGAAGGCTGGGCTAGCCCATGCGGGCTACTACTACTGTTATGTCGTCGGCTTGTTCGGCTGTGCCGGCCCATTGTTCTGCTGCGGCTATTAGGTTTTCGGCGATTGGTTGGGGGTGGAGGCTGCGCTGGCGGAGGACTTCATCTCTTAGGCGCGTGACTCCGAATTCTTCGCCGTAAACATTTTCGGGTTCGGTTAGGCCGTCGCTAAAGGCTACGAAGAGGCTGCCGGGTTCTACTTTGATTGTGCCTTGGGTGAATTTGCAGTCTTCGATCAGGCCTACTACTGTGCCGCCTTCGCCTAATTCCTGGACGTTTGCGCCATTCACGAAAAATGGAGCCAGGTGGCCTGCGTTTGTGTAGGTCAAGGTTCGCGCGGCTACGTCGTAAACCGCGTAGAAGAATGTGGCGTAGCGATCGTCTGATGTATTGCGGAAGAGATGGCGGTTCAGGCGGGCTACTAGCTCGGCCGTGCCGTTTACGCCGTCGAATCCGGCGTGGCTGCGGAGGGTGGCCTGCAGGCTGGCCATCAGGAGAGCGGCGAAAATTCCTTTGCCGCTGATGTCGGCGAGCGCGATGCCTACGGTGTTGGTGCCGGTGCGAATGAAATCGTAATAGTCGCCGCTGACTACGCGGGCGGGGCGGCAGATGGCGGCTAGTTCGAGGCCGGGGAGCGTAGGCAGAACTTGGGGGAAAAGTTGCGACTGAACTTCGCGGGCGATTACGATTTCGTTTTCGAGTTTTTGGCGCTTGCTTTGTTCTTCGATCAACTCGGCGATGGAGCTGGTCATTTCGTTGAAGGATTCGCCTAGGGCGCCGAGTTGATCGCGTTGGTGGACGCGGACGCGTTGGGTGAAATCGCCGCGGCGGACGTGGAGCGTGGCTTTATAGAGATCGTCAACTGAGGTGGTGATGGTGCGGGTCAGGACGAAGCCGGTGGCCAGGCCGGCGATTCCCAGGAGCAGGAAGATTACGGCGGCGGCGATTAGCAGGATTTCGAGAACGGGGCCGACGTCGCCGACGGAAGTGAAGAGGCGGCGGTTGAGGGCGCTCGCGCGGATGCCGAAGGAGGCGAAGACGGCAGCGGGAGCGTCTGCGGGCTGTGGGCCGACGTGCGCTAGTTCCAGGGTAGAGACGCCGCTGATGCGAATGTCCGCCCAATTTTGCGGCGGGCCGAGGGTGCGGCGGCGGCTGGCGATTTGTTCGCCGGGGATGAAAACGTGGCCGTTGAAATTCAGCGAGATGCCGGTGGGATTTGTTTGGCCGCTGGGGCGCAGGGGGATTATTGCTATGGGGCCGAACTCGGAGGCGAAGCTGTCCAAGAATGCGGAATTTAGAGGGGTGGCGACTACCAGGTTGAATGGGCCTGCTGGGCCGTTCTTGCTGACGGCTGCGGCGATCCAGATTTTTCCGTCAATTTCCACGAGGCCAGCGAAATGTTGGCCGTCTTGGGATTGCTGTTGGATGACGCGTTGGCCGCGATTGGGGAAGACGCGGAGGTCGGGCCACTCGCGGCGTTCAGCTTCGATTAGATTGGAGACGCCGGGGCGCTGGAGGATGGCTTCGCTGGTGGGCTCGGCACCGTGGGCTGCTTCCAATTCTACGGCGCCAGCCAGGGCGTCCGCGTCCGCCGCGATGGTGCTGATGCGTTGTTGGAGATCGTCGTGGAAGAGGTGGGCGCCTAATTGGAGGTAGAGGCCGTAGGTGGCCAAGCCTGCCATGGAGAGGAGGAGGATTACCGGGACTACAGCTATGAATATATAGGTGACGATGAGGCGATTGCGAAGGGTCCACATGAAGCGGTTGCGGAGCCAGGGGATCAAGCGGACGAAGAGATAGACGGCGGAGAGGAAGGCTGCGAAGGCTAGAAATCCGGTGAACGGAATTGCGGGGCGGAAGATTTGTGCAACGCGGGCCAGGATGTAGATCGCGACGATTGCCGTGGCGATTAGGTCCAGCGGCGAAGTGCGGCGCAGGAAGATGAATAGGCGGCGAGGGGAGAGTCGGGTCACTTTGGTTTGCTTAACGCGATAGAAGAATAGCTGAGGTGCGGGCGTTAGGGAAGACAGGGTGCAGTGTGGCGGCGATGCGCGGAGACGGCTGTGGGTAGCGGGAGCAAGTGAAATTCACCACTGATGAACGCAGATGAAAACCGATAAAGGCCATAATGAAGGAGGGCAAAGAGGAAGGCGAAGGGATTTGGCGCAGACGGCGCGGAGGGCGGAGCGCAGAGGGAAAACTAAAGCAAGAGATTGCCAGTGACACCCGGAGGCGGCGAAAGAAAGCGAAGAGGGATCCTTCGCTCCGCTCAGGATGACGGGGCTGGACCGGTGCGGCGCTATAAAGCGCTGCGATCGTTTTGTTGGACGCGGCTGTGGTGGCGGCTGTAGCCGAAATAGACGAAGAGGCCGATTACCAGCCAGATGATGAGGCGCGCCCAGTTGACCCAGCCTAGTTTGTACATCATGTAGCCGTTGAAGAGGATGCCCAGGATCGGGACTAGCGGGACCCATGGCGTGCGGAAGGGGCGCGGTTGATCGGGATTGGTCTTGCGCAGGACCATGATGGAGATGCACACGATGATGAAGGCGAAGATGGTTCCGATGTTGACCATCTCTCCGATGATGTTGATGGGCGTGATGCTGCCGATGATCGCGGCGATGAGGCCCACTAGAATTGTATTCTTATAGGGCGTGCGGAATTTGGGATGGATCGCGGCGAAGAACTTGCGCGGGAGCAGGCCGTCGTTGGCCATGGAATAGAGCACGCGGGTCTGCCCGAGCAACATCACGAGCATCACGCTGGTAAGACCGGCGAGTGCTCCGGCGGTGATTAGGTAGGAAGCTCTGGTGAGGCCGCGATCGAGAAAGGCTACTGCGAGCGGAGCTTCGATGTTGATTTCTTTCCAGGGCACCATGCCGGTGAGGACGGCGGCGACCAGAATGTAAAGGATGGTGCACATCACCAGTGAGGCGATGATGCCGATGGGCAGGTCGCGTTGGGGATTTTTGGCTTCCTGCGCGGTGGTGGAAACGGCGTCAAAACCGATGTAGGCAAAAAATATGTACGCGGCACCTCTGCCGATGCCGCCGAAACCCATCGGCGCGAAGCTGGACCAATCGTGTCCCCAGTTGGCGGGGCTGATGTAACGCATCCCGAGGAGGATGACGAAGAGCACGACGGCGACTTTGATGATGACGATGGTGGCGTTGAAGGAGGCGCTCTCTTTGATGCCGATCACCAGGACGGCGGTGATGATCAGGGCGATGAGAAATGCGGGAAGATTGAAACCGAATTCGACGCCGAAGAGAACCGGCGCGGCGACCAGATCGTGGGCGCGCTGGAGGAGTTCGGGAGTCTGCGCGCTCATAATCTCGCCGACCCGCGCGAGGAAGGCTTGGGAACCCAGAACGAGCGAGGGATCGGATGCGTGGGCCATCTGGCGAGCGATGACGTTTTCGGCGGTGACGAGAGCCGTCCAGTGGTCGTAGGCCAGCCAGAGCGGCATTTTCAGATGAAAAATTTTGAGAAATTCGATGAAGTGGTTGGACCAGCCAGAGGAGACAGTGCTGGCGCCCATCGCGTATTCGAGGGTGAGATCCCAGCCGATGATCCAAGCGATTAATTCACCCAGCGCGGCGTAGGCGTACGTGTAGGCGCTGCCGGCGAGTGGAATCAGCGCGGCGAATTCGGCATAGCAGAGACCCGCGAAGGCGCAGCCCAGGCCGGAGATGATGAACGAGAGCATCAGGCCAGGGCCGGCGTAGTGCGCGCCCAGGCCGGAGAGCACGAAGATGCCGGCGCCGATGACCGCGCCAACGCCGAGCGCGGTTAGCGAGACCGGGCCTAGCGTTCGTTTCAGGGTGTGCTCACCCGTGGCTTTCGCTTCGTTCAGCAGCCAATCCATTGGCTTCTTCTTGAACAGCCCGTTGCTCATGCAGTACGTCCTCCGTCGGGTTGCGGGTTCTTTCTTGAGAAAATCAAAGACACCGCTGATCAATACTGATTACAACTGATAGCGGCAATGATATTTCAAACGCAGACCAAAATGGCCTGCGGATCGCGCTGATGAAAAATAACACAGGGGCGCGAGGTAGCAACTACTAAATCGGGACTGCAGCGGCCAAAGCCGCATTGGCGCCCAACTTCTAGCATCGAGGAAGACGCCACGTCCTACAGGGATGCCGAGCGAAGCAGGATGCTCGCCGCAAATTCGGCCGCTAAGTCACAAACGCCCGCCTAAGAAAGCAGGCGGCCGCTACAACGTCAAAGGCGAAGTCAAATGCGCCCAACTGAAACTCGCTGCTGCGAACTCAAAAACTGCTGCGCGCGGCGATGACCTGCGCTGCTACTGCTAGATATTCGCGGGCGCGTTGGGATGGATCTGGCGCGTTTAGCAGGTCGCTGATTATGGCTACGGAATCGGCACCGGCGCGGAAGACGTCGGCGGCGGTGTTTACGGTGATGCCGCCGATGGCTACCAGGGGTTTGCGCGTTACTTCCCTGGCGGTGCGCAGGAACTTCAAGCCGACGACCGGGTCGGGACTTTCTTTTGTGCTGGTCGGGAAAATTGGGCCCACGGCTATATAGTCCGCCGAAGTGTCGCTCGCGGCGCGGAGTTGTTCGAGATTGTGTGTCGAAATTCCAACCCATTGCGGAGCAGGACAGATTTTGCGGGCTGCTGCGACGGGGAGATCTTCCTGGCCCACGTGAACGCCTGCGGCGGCGGTGATGGCGGCGATGTCGGGGCGGTCGTTGATGATGATTTTGACGTTGGCGGGCGCGGCGGCGATCAAACCGATTGCGATTTCTTGGAATCGGCGCGCGGAGATGTGTTTGGCGCGGAGTTGTATTAGTTGGACGCCGGCGGTCGCGAGTTTATTGGCGAGGGACAGGTGTGAATCGAGCGATTGTGCGGGTGTGGCGTCGAGGATGGCGTAGAAAGTGGGAAACAAAACTGTCTCCGCGTTGGCGTTCGTGTAGCGAGAGAAGAAAGCTGCCCGCTGCGTCCCGAAAAACACGGGACACAGCGGCAGCTACAACGGCAAAAGCAAATTCAAAGACAACGGCAAAGAGCCGGCGAGACGCCGGCGCTACAAAGTCAAAAGCAACACCAAAAGCAGCTCCAACGGAAGTCGCGGGCTACTTGGCGGCTACGGCGAGCGCACGATCGAGAAAGTGGGTGTCGAATTTGCCGGCTATGAAGTTGGGGTCGGCTAGGATCTTTTTGTGCAGCGGGATCGTGGTCTTGATGCCTTCTACTATGAAGCCTTCGAGGGCGCAGTTCATTCTGGCTATGGCTTCGGCGCGGTCGTTGCCGTGGGCGATTATTTTGGCGATCAGCGAATCGTAGTAGGGGGGGATTACTGCGTCGGAGTAGCTAGCCGTGTCCACTCTAATGCCTGGGCCGCCGGGGACGCGGAAGGCGGTGATACGTCCGGCGCTGGGGACGAAAGTTTCGGGGTCTTCGGCGTTGACGCGACATTCGATGGCGTGGCCTCGGAATTCGATGGGGGCTAGGATGTCGGTGAGTTTTTCTCCGGCGGCCACGCGGATTTGGGACTTTACCAGGTCTACTCCGGTGACCATTTCGGTTACGGGGTGCTCGACTTGGATGCGCGCGTTCATTTCGATGAAGAAGATCTCCCCGGATTCCTCACGCAGAAATTCCACGGTGCCGGCGCTGGAGTAGCCGAGTTTTTTGAGTGCGTCCACGACCTGTTTGCCGATGCGTTTGCGCGTGGCGGGGTCCATCGCTACGGACGGCGATTCTTCTAAAACCTTCTGGTGCCTGCGTTGGAGGGAACATTCGCGCTCGCCGAGGTGGATCACGTTGCCGTGTTTGTCGCCCAGGACTTGGAATTCGATGTGGCGGGGGCGCTCGATTAATTTCTCCATGTACACGTTGGGGCTGCCGAAGGCTTGCTGGGCTTCGGCTTTGGCGGTCTGAAACAGGGGGATCAGCTCCCGCGCGTGGCGCACGATGCGCATGCCCCGCCCGCCGCCGCCTTCGGCGGCCTTGATCATTACGGGGTAGCCGATTTCGGCGGCGATTTTTTTGGCGGCGTCTTCGTCGGGGACTACTCCGGCGCTGCCGGGGATTATGGGAAGGCCGGCGGCGGCCATGGCTTCGCGGGCTTTGTCTTTTTCGCCCATCAGA
>Ga0209248_10000449_pt1 | contig 13069 bp, 10 predicted proteins | sample BogFormECP04_OM1_FD_188241 | JGI IMG/M metagenome (GOLD analysis project Ga0209248, IMG submission 188241) | Bog forest soil microbial communities from Calvert Island, British Columbia, Canada - ECP04_OM1 (SPAdes) (version 2) | ecosystem: Environmental > Aquatic > Freshwater > Wetlands > Bog ... | reverse complement strand
GCTGGAACGGCCGAGCCCACCCCTTCGTCTGGACCAAAACCCCCGACCAAATCCTAAAGAAAGCAAACCGTCAACCAACTTCAAACACGGACCACTAGTTCTCGTAGTTATTCGTGCGCTTTGCGGTTGCCGCCCGCACTAGCGCTGCCTTTGGGTCACGCTTTCTGATGTCCAATTCTCATTCGCGATGTCCACTGAATGTCCGCAGTGGACACGAAAGTGAGAATCATGGTGCCCCTCCATGGCTGGCCGATCTTGCGAGCCAGACCTTCTCCCGGTCGAGCCTCAGACCGGCGCGCTCCAAAATGTAATCGCGTGATTCTGCAGCGCGGCGTGCGATTTGAGTGAGGTCGTGATTTATCAGCCGGCCGTTCCACTTTTGGAACGCACCTCCGATCATGACGGCATCAACGTTGCGGGTATCTGCGGCGGAAGTGACAGTGGCGTAGGCGTTGTTCAGAGGGAGGGTGTTGATTTACTGGGCTGACTGCTCACTCCGGAACGACCGCTAGGCCGTGGTAGGCACATCAGACGACTTGCGCACTGTCGTAACTGCTTCCTGCAGACGCCCTTTCAATCGTGCGACCCTGAGCAGCTGAAGGGTTAGGTTTATGGATCCGAACATGGGGAGCACCCCAATGAACGTTCGAACGGAGGGCGTGGCGCCGTGTAGCTGTTCTAGACAGCCAAACACATAAAAGCATCCCATTGTGAAGAGGATGGCGGGTATCGAGTACGCGAGCAATGAGCGGCAATCAGAAATGATTTCCCGCGCATAGTCTACCTCATCCTGCGACATTGATTGGCGTTTACGTAGTTTACCCAGAACCGCTTTGTGAGCGCCCACTTCTTCGCCTAGCGGAGCGGGCTTTCGATCTTCTAACCGTCTTATGAACAACAGTGCACAAGCGACGAACATAAGTCCTAGCACAGCAACAACTATCGTGAGACAACCAAACAAACCGAAATCCACCGTCCCGCTCCTTTCTAACGTCGCATCACGCCTGAGACGCAAAAGCCGTTGCCCTCGGCTTATCGGAAACCGTTATGCCTGGGCGGTGGCGGTACCGTCGGAGGTCACCGCTGGGTCTCCGTCTTCCCAAAGGAGCAGCTGACGGACCGCGGGGCGCGGTCCGTAGGGTCGAAGCATCGTGCTGGCCGGGCGTGGCCGGACCCGTATCGGCCACCAGAACCACCGCCCGAGCAGTGCGGCGATGGACGGGGTCATGAACGCGCGCACGATCAGCGTGTCGAAAAGCAGACCCAGCGCGATGGTGGTCCCGATCTGGCCGAGAACCCGCAGATCGGCGAACATGAAGGAGGCCATGGTGGCCGCGAAAACGAGGCCGGCGGAGGTGACCACCGATCCGCTGCCGGCGATGGCGCGGACGATGCCGGTATTCAGTCCCGCGTGGATTTCCTCTTTGAACCGGGAGATGAGCAACAGGTTGTAGTCCGATCCCACCGCCAGGAGCAAGATGACCGCCAGCGCCAGCACGATCCAGTACAACTGGATGCCGAGTATGTCCTGCCAGAGCAGCACGGAGAGGCCAAACGAGGCACCCAGCGACAGTGCCACCGTGCCAACGATGACGATCGCGGCGATCAGGCTGCGGGTGATAAACAGCATGATCAAGAAAATCAGGCTGAGCGCCGCTAGTGCTGCGATCATGAGGTCGTAGGTGGCGCCTTCTTGGATGTCCTTATAGGTCGCGGCGGTGCCGGCGAGGTAGATGTGGGAGCCGGCCAAGATGGTGCCCTTCACGGCGTCCTTGGCTGCGTTTCTAATCGGGTCGATACTGGCGATGCCCTGGGGGGTCGCGGGATCACCTTCGTGGGTGATGATCATTTGGGTGGCTTTGCCGTCCGGTGAGAAGAATAGTTTCAGACCCCTTTTGAACTCGGGGTTGTCGAATGCCTCGGGCGGCAGGTAGAAGGAATCGTCGATCTTCGCGGCGTCAAAAGCTTGGCCCAGGGCGGTCGCGGTGTCGGTGTTGGCTCGCGTTTGGGCGTTGATCCCGGAGTTGGTGGCGTAGTTGGACAGCGTCAGTCCCAGGTTTTTTTCCTGATCGGCGATTTGGGGTGGTAGCAGTGTCACCAGTTTCTGCTGGCCTGCATCCAATTTGTCCAGACTCGCTGTCAGATTTGTAAATTGTTCGCTGAGCTGGTCGATACTGTCGATGGCGTTAAAGATGTTTCTGAACGCAAAGCAGGCCGGGATATCATAGCAATGCTTTTCCCAGTAGAAATAGCTACGAATCGGGCGCAAGAAGTCGTCGAAATTGGCGATTTCATCGCGCACTTCATTGATAACGGTGATCGTGTCGTGAAAGCTTTGGGTCTCGTCGTGTGTCGAGGCGGCGAGATTCTTCTGCAGGGCGTACTGTCGGTTTAAAATGCTGATCGTGTCCCGTAGCTGGTCGGCCTGTTTCAACAAGTCGTCCGCACGGTCTTTCTGGTACTGCAGGTTCTCGATATTGCCGACGTTTCCCGCGCTGATCTGAAACGGTATCGAGGTGTGCACAATAGGGGTTCCCTGCGGCCTGGTAAGCCCCTGCACTTCCTCGATGCCGGGCAGGTGAAAGATGGCTTTTGCGATCCTGTCGATGACGAGCATGTCGGCTGGATCGCGCATATCGTGGTCCGCCTCGACCATCAGCAATTCGGGATTGAGTCGGGCTTGGGAAAAATGCCGCTCGGCGGCTGCGTAGCCGAGATTGGCCGGCGAATCGGCGGGCATGTATGGGCGGGCGTCGTAGCTCGTCGTATATCCCGGCAGGGCCAGCAGGCCCACCAGCGCCACCGAGACCGTCGCCACAAGAATGGGTCCGGGCCAGCGGACAATGGCGGTGCCGATGCGCCGCCAGCCCCGGGTGCGCATCGCGCGTTTAGGGTCGAACAGACTGAAATGGCGGCCGATGGCCAGCACCGCTGGCGCCAGGGTCAACGCGGCAAACAGCGCGACAAGCACGCCGATCGCTGCGGGGATGCCCAAGCTCTGAAAGTACGGAAGCCGGGTAAAGGTCAGGCAAAACACCGCGCCTGCAACCGTCAGGCCCGAGCCTAAGATGATGTGCGCGGTCCCCCGGTACATCGTGTAGAAGGCTGCTTGGCGATCCTGCCCGATGTGGCGCGCTTCGTGATAGCGGCCGAGGATGAAGATCGCGTAGTCCGTTCCGGCGGCGATCACGAGTAATGTCAGCAGATTTGTCGAGTACGTCGACAGCCCGATGATCCCGGAGTTCGCCAGCACGGCGACGACTCCGCGTGCCGCGGTCAACTCGATCATCACCGTGAAAAGCACGAGAATCGCGGTGACAAGAGAGCGGTAGACGGAAAACAGCATGATGACGATCACCGCGATAGTGATGAGCGTGACTTTCAGGGTACCTTTGCTGCCCACTTCGAACTGATCGGTGACCAGCGGGGCGGGGCCGGTGACATAGGCCTTGACCCCCGGCGGCGGCGAAGAGTGGGCCACAATGTCGCGCACAGAATCGACGGACTGATTGGCTAACGACTGCCCCTGGTTACCGGCAAGGTTCACCTGCACCAAGGCGGCCTTGCCGTCGTTGCTTTGGGAGCCCGAGGCGGTCAGCGGATCCCCCCAGAAATCCTGAACGTGCTGCACATGCTTCGTGTCCTGAGAAAGCTTTCGTATCAGACCGTCGTAGTAGTGGTGCGCGTCGGCACCGAGCGGCTGATTACCCTCCAACACGATCATGGCCGCACTGTCGGAATCGAACTGCTTGAACACCTTTCCGATGCGTTTACTGGCCTGCAGCGCCGGCGCATCCTGGGGGCTCAGCGACACGTTATGTGCTTGGGCAACCTTCTCTAATTGCGGCACATAGACATTGGTAACTACCGCCAGGGCAAGCCAGAAAGCCGCGATCGGCACCGAAAACCGCAGGAGCATCCGCGGTACCGAATGCCGCGAGGCGTCACGGTCGCTCATGCGGACTTCACCAGGCAGAACGTGTAGGCGTTCACTGTGTTGACGATCCTTTCGTCTTTGACTTCGCCGTCCACGATGATGCGACAGCCCAGCGAGTCGCTGTTACCTTGCGCCACAAGGTTGGTGAAGGCCGCGGGCTGCGTCGTAACCATCTTCAACGACCACGGCAGGGGTGCATTGGTGACCTTCTGCGGCTCAACGTTGATGTCGAGGTAGTTGATGGTTGCCACCGTTCCAGGGTCGCCGAACACCTCCAAGGTGATGTGCTTCGGGTTGAAGTTGACATCATTGCCGATCGGACCAGGGGTCGACGTGTCGTCATCGGAGCCGAAGATGCCATGCAGCCGATAGACTCCCGACCCCGCGGCGGCGACCACGACCAGCGCGACCAGAACTATCCAGCCTCGCTTGAGGCGGCGGCCGATCGAAAGCCTATTCATTGCATCCCGTATCGCCTAAGCTGCGCCGTGGCAGCATTGCGGTCAAGCGCCTTCTCACCGTGTTAACCTAATTGGTACAGGTAGTAATTGCAGATTGTATCTGATGTCGGGGAGTTTATGGCATGACTGCCGCGTCATCTGGGCTCGACAGCCACTCCGCTGCTGACAAGCTCCAGGTCGCCGAGGAGCTAGTGCAAGCCGCGTTACGGGCCGCCGAAAAGCGGGGCAAGGACGTAGCCGATGTGCCGGTGCTCGCGATCGCGCGTGAAGCTGGGATTTCGCGTAGCACATTGCTCCGTCGCCTTAGTGGCACCCGGGCAGCGTTAGACGAGGCTGTCCGCGCCGTCGGGGTGGATCCAGGTGGGCAGGTGCCGGTCCGGACGCGGGCGTTGAACGCGGCGGCCGCGTTGATCAGCGAATCCGGTCTAGCTGCGGCCACATTGGAGGCGATCGCCACGCGTGCCGACTGTGCGGTGCACAGTCTCTACATGGCCTTTGGCAGTCGTGATGAACTGTTGCGGATCGTGTTCGAACGCCACAGCCCCATCCCTGATTTCGAGGATGCCCTGGACACCGCCACCGACGATCTGACCGCTACCGTGCGGAGCCTGTATCAGGCGCTGGCGGCAGCACTGGGCCGCGAACCCCGGGTAACGCCGGCAATCCTCGCCGAAGTGTTCGCCCGTCCCGCCAGCGCGACCGTACAGACGCTGACCCAACACGCGACTCCTCGGATGCTGGATGTGCTTGGGGCGTGGCTGAACGCGCAGGTGCTACGGGGGCGGATACGTGATCTGCCGATGCCGTTGCTCATCCAGCAACTGATGGGCCCGATGGTGATGCACATGCTGAGCCGACCCGCCCTGGCCACCGTCGCTGTGGTCGAGCTGCCTGACCTGGACACCGTGTGCACGGTGTTCGCCACAAACTTCGTGCGGGCCGTGGCTGCTGACTAACTTAAACACGCCGCCCTACGCCGAATTGAGGCCCCAGAACCGGCTCGCGGTCGTCCACCGTCTGCTCGAGGAGCGCGATCGCTTCGTCGAACCGGCCTGCTGACTGTTAGGCGTCGGCGAGGTTGTTAAGGAAGTCAGGGGATGACCAGCCGGGCTTCCAGTGCCGGCCGTAGACCGCCCGACAATGACGTGCCTTGGCTGAAGATGTCTCCGAACTGGACTTTTGCAGCGAAGATTAGCAGGCTCTCGCGACACGCCGAGATCTTGTCAAAGTAGGCAGGCGTGTCTTGTCAATCTTTCCTGCATCTCGACAACTGTCGAGGTGCACTCAAATATGGCAGGCAACCCAGGATGCGTCCATCCCTTGGGTCGGCGCATGTGGCACCACTACGGTGAGCACGCTGGTGTGGAAGCGGGCGCCGAAGCACCCCACCCGGCCGGGCTGACAGTGTCGCCCCGGCGTCGACGACCTACTGAAACCCAAGGCGGAGAATGATGAGCGCTCCGAATCGGACCTCAGGGAAGATGAGATGTTTGCTATGGCAATGCAAGTGCGACGGGTTGTTACCGGACATGATGAGAACGGCAAGGCGGTCGTTGTGAGCGACGAGCGGTTGAGTGCAGTTTCGCGCGGGCTCGGCGCGGGGATATCAGGCTGTGAGATGTGGTCGACCGATCGTATGCCGGTTGACAATTCGGCGGCGGCTGATACCTCGCAGAGGGCGGGCTTCGTCAAACACTACATCGACGCCAACTATATCGGCACTGGCGCAGGCACCACGTTCCGGATTACCGAGTGGGCGCCTGGCCACGCGAGATTCACGCACCGTACCGAGACTGCGGACTACGTGGTTCTGCTGTCCGGCGAGATTGACATGGAACTTGAAAACGGCGAAGTCGTGCACCTGAAGCCAGGCGATGTTGTCGTTCAACGCGGGACGGTCCACACCTGGGTCAACAGGGGCTCAGTCCCGGCCGTCACCGCGTTTATCCTGATCGACGCCTCGCCCGCCGAGGTCGCCGGGAAGCAGCTACGCACCCTCTTTCCAGCTTGAGCGACAGGTCGCCTGCACAGTCGGCCAACTTCCTGAACTGACCCAGTTGGAGGAGGAAAGCCGTTCTTGGCCAATGCATTAGGTTGCATCGCGGTGCGCCGCCATCACAACCGATCGCTTAACACAGCCCAGAAGAAACCTCACACCACCTGCAGCCCCTCGGGAACATCCGCCGGATTGCGCCAGAAGGCGTCGTCGACAAAACGGTTGAACAGGTCCGGCGGCAGCAAAGTGGCGCGCGGCTCGGCCTTGACCGTGCCGCGCACGGTGTGCAGCCCCGGGGTACCGGCACGTTCGTCGAACTCGGTGACGTCGTAATCGACGTGGTCGAAGTCGTGCTCGAACACAGGCTCGCCCAGAAAGGCGTAGATGGAGTGCATTGTCTTGGCCGGGTCGGTGGCCAGGGTTTCGTACTGGACCAGCAGCAGACGCTCCTTTTGCCCGCCGTAGCAGGCCTGCTTTAGGGCATTGTAGGGACCGCCGACCATTCCTTCTTGCGCCACGACGTCATTGGCGCGGGTATAGACCGTGCCACCGGTGTCGTAGTTGAAAATCGACGACGGGCTAAAGACATTGCGCTGGATCAGGCGCTCGATGCTGTCGACCACCCACGGCAGTTCGCGCACGCAGGCAATCACTTTCGCATCGGGGAACAGCCGCGCAATCGCCGGCATCCACGCGCACCAGAAGCGGTTGGTGTCGAAGATCACCTCGGCGGTGCAATCGGTATAGAAGTTGTCGAACAACCCGTGCAGGATGCGCTCGCGCTTGGCGTCATCGATGAATACCGAAAACTCGTTGCGTGCGCTCATCTGGCCCAGCAGGGCGCCGAACAGGCCGGCTAGCGGACCCGACATACCGGCCTCGAACCGCGGGTTTTGTCGCAGCAACGCCGCCAGCAGCGTCGAGCCAGAACGCGGCAGGCCCGAGATGAAGTGGATGGATGCCATGGTGCGCTCCTCGGGTTGGGCCCGGTTGGGTGATGAATTCTGTTGCGGATCCGTTGCGTTGAAGTCGACGACCTGAACCTGGACGCCACGTCGAGGCTAAGGGCATTGAACTGCAACGCATTTCATCATCGGCTGGCTGGTTAGTGGGGCATTATCTTGGCTGGCACTTTGCTCGCGATACCGCCGAGACCGATGACGGCGGCGGGCCCGGTGTCATGAGCGCTGGCCACCCCAGGCGCCGCCTCCGGGGTCGAACTTGTCCCTGACTGAGCTGACGACGAATTGTTGCCGTTATCGGACTTCACGCTCGGCAGCTTAATTAAGAACCCGCCCACTGTCGATGAATTCGCGACCTTGGCGATTGTGCTCAGGCACACCGAGAAAAGCGGTGACGGTGACTCCGGCTTTGCCGGCCAAAAGCATGGCGCCGGTGGTGAAGCCACCGGCGACGAAGGCAAGGTCGATGGTTGCAGCTCCGAACATGCCGATGCGGTCGGCGTCGACCAATTCGTGCAGACGGGGTGCGTCGTCGTTGTTTGCGGACGCGTCGAACCAGTCGGCGAGTCTAGCTGTCAGTCCGGGAGATACGGGCACGCTTGCTCGTTGCAACTCGACAACGCGTCGTCAGATGCGCAGGCGGCGCAGGTTAGATCGCCGCGCCGGGGTTCAGGATGCCCAATGGGTCTAATGCCTGCTTGATGCGTCGGTTCAGGTCCATTGCCTCAGGTCCCAGATAGCCGTCCAGCCAAGGCCGCTTCAGCCGGCCGACGCCGTGCTCACCGGTGATCGTGCCGCCGAGGCCGACGGCCAGGTCCATGATTTCGCCGAACGCGAGATGGGCGCGCTCGGCCATGGCGGCATCAGCGGGGTCATACACGATCAATGGGTGGGTGTTGCCGTCACCGGCGTGGGCGATCACCGAGATCGTCAGGTCGCGCTCGGCCGCGATGCGTGCGATTCCGGTGACTAGTTCGCCTAGCGCCGGCAGCGGCACCCCGACATCTTCGAGCAACAGCGACCCCTTGGTTTCGACCGCCGGGATGCAGAACCGGCGGGCGGCGACAAACGCCTCGCCCTCATCTGGATCGTCGGTTGAAAACACTTCTGTCGCACCGTTTTCGGCGAATACCGCAGCCATCACTTCGGCGTCTTCGCTGCCCGCCCGCCCGCGCTCGTCAGAGCCGGCCACCAGCATGGCGGCTGCTCCACGGTCCAGATCCATGCGCAAGGTGTCCTCGACGGCGTTGATCGCCACCGAATCCATGAACTCCAGCATCGAGGGGCGAAGTCGTGCGGCGACCCCGAGTACCGCGTTTACCGCCGCCTGGACCGAGGCGAAACTGGCCACCACGATGCTCGACGTGTTCTGCGCGGGTAGCAGCCGCAGCGTCACCTCGGTGATGACGCCCAGCGTGCCCTCGCTGCCGACGAAGAGTTTTGTCAGGCTGAGCCCGGCGACGTCCTTGAGTCGCGGGCCACCCAACCGGACCGGGGTGCCGTCGGCCAGCACCACCTGCATGCCCAACACATAGTCGGTGGTGACGCCGTACTTGACGCAGCACAGGCCGCCGGCGTTGGTGGCGATGTTGCCGCCGATACTGCAGATCTCGAACGACGACGGATCGGGCGGATACCACAGGCCTTGTCCGGCGGCGGCCTTCTTCACTTCGGCGTTGAACAAACCCGGCTGGCATACCGCGGTGCGGGTCACCGGGTCGATGGTGATGTCGCGCATCTTTTCCGTCGACAGCACGAGGCCGCTATCCAGCGCGGTCGCCCCGCCCGATAGACCGCTGCCGGCTCCGCGGGTTACCACGGGCACCTGGTTGACGCTGGCCCAGCGCATGACGGTCTGCACCTGTTCGGTGCGTCGAGGGCGCACCACCGCCAGCGGCTTACCCGCAGCAGGGTCCAGGGCGCGGTCTTGCCGATAGCCCTCGGTGACGGCGGGGTCGGTGACCACCATCCCGTCCGGCAGGTCGGCGATGAGCCCGGCCAGCGCATCAGTTTTCACGGCGCTCACGGCCTGATCTTACGATCCCGCGTCGTCGGCAAACTCGGGTGTGTGGTCCAGTTCGCGCAGCGACGGCAATCCGCAAGTGATGAGGCCAATCAACAGGATGGGCACCGCCAACGTCAGGAACGTGACCCTCAGCCCGGCTGCGTCGGTCAGCGGACCGGCCACCAGCAAGCCCAACGGGCCCGCGGCGTAGGTCAGCCCCGTCATCACCCCGACCACTCGACCGCGCAGCTGATGCGGTGTCCGGGTCTGCATCACGTAGTTGTAGATCGGCTGGATCGGCCCGTAGACCACACCGGTCACCGCGCAGAGCACCAGGATCACCGGCAAGGGCGGCAGGAACGCGATGCCGGCTGTCGCCGCACCGAAGGTGAGGGTCGCGGTCAGCACGGTCGTACGCCGCCGCATGTATTTCGACAGCACGGCATAGGCGAGCGCGCCAGCCAGCCCGCCGACCCCGAGCGCCATCAATGCCCAACCCAACTGCGCGGGTTGGTGCCGGTCGGCGAAGTATTTCGGAAACAGCACGCTTTCCATCGGCAGGTACAGCGCGGTCACGACCAAGTCGATCAGTCCGAGCGTCCGCAGTACCCGCAGGTTCCAGACAAATCGCATTCCTTCGGCGATGCCGGACACCAACCCGTCGGGTCGGCTCGCGTGATGCGGCTTACCAGTGCCCTCGAGCCGCAGCGCCCCAATTGCCAGGATGGACAACCCGAACAACCCCCCCGTGATCCACATCGTGTTGATGCCGCCAACCGTGGCGATCATCAAACCCCCGATGCCCGGGCCCACGATGAACGCCAGGTTGATAATCGCCTCGTAGATGCTGTTGGTGCGGTCCAGCGACCACCCCGCGCGGGCGGCGGCCTCGGGCAGCATCGACTGGCGCGCCGTTGTCCCGGCCGGGTCGAAACCGGCCGCGAAGAAGGCCAGGACTGCTAGCACCACCAGGTTGATCGCGTTTCCACCTAACAACCAGGCCATCAGCGGGACGGTGGCCACCGCTGTGCAGGACAGCGAATCGGACACCAGCGACACCCGGCGACGTCCGAAAAAGTCGACGGCGGTACCGGCGACCAGCGTGGAGAACACCAGTGGCAGCGTCATGGCGGCGGCCACGACCGACGCATCGCGCGCGCTGTCATCGTGCTGCAACGCCAGCCACGGGAAGGCGACTATCGAGATGCCGGTACCCGCCGTCGCCATCAGCGTGGCGAACAGGATCAGCAATGCCGGGCCACGGACGCTTTTCATCGGATATCGCGGCTGAATCTAACGCCAAAGTGGTATTCGCAGCCACCGAATTTCACCAGAGACGGCACCTGAATGCAGGATGTTCATGTGTTCGTCCATCCAAATACCGGCCAGGCGTTCAGTTCTCCCGTTGGTCCCGGTACGGGCTGGCCGGGCGATCCGGCCACACCGCAGACCCCGGTGGCCGCCGATGCAGCACAGGTCTTGGCGCTGGCGGGCCAAGCGGGTTCAGTACCGGAACTCGACGCTGTGATCAGCGTGTGCGCGGCCTGCCCGCGGCTGGTCAGCTGGCGTCGCGACGTAGCCGTCGTCAAGCGCCGAGCCTTCGCCGACCAGCCGTACTGGGGACGCCCCGTGCCGGGCTGGGGATCCGAGCAGCCGCGGCTGTTGATCGTCGGGTTGGCCCCCGCCGCGCACGGCGCCAACCGGACCGGACGGATGTTCACCGGGGACCGGTCTGGGGATCAGTTGTACGCGGCACTGCACCGGGCCGGCCTGGTGAACTCACCGCTCAGCGTGGACGCTGCGGATGGGTTGCAGGCCAACCAGATTCGGATCTCCGCACCAGTGCGGTGCGCGCCGCCGGCCAACATGCCGACGCCGGCGGAGCGGGACGCCTGCTGGCCCTGGCTGGATGCCGAATGGCGTTTGGTGTCCGATCATGTCCGAGCGATCGTCGCCCTTGGCGGGTTCGCCTGGCAGATCGCGCTGCGACTGCCGGGCGCATCCGGGGCGCGAAAGCCGCGGTTCGGCCATGGCGCGGTTGCCGAGTTGCCATCGGGTGTGCGCCTGCTCGGCTGCTATCACCCGAGCCAGCAGAACATGTTCACCGGGAGGCTGACTCCGCCGATGCTCGACGATGTTTTCAGCGAAGCCAAGAAGCTGGCCGGGATCACATGACGGGCAGGGTGCTGGTCTCGGGTGCCAGCATTGCCGGTACCGCTGCGGCGTATTGGCTTGGCCGGCGTGGTTATTCGGTCACTGTGGTGGAGCGTTATCCAGGACTGCGGCCGGGCGGTCAGGCAATCGACGTCCGTGGTCCGGCGCTGACGGTGCTGGAACGCATGGGACTGCTGGCCGCGGCCGAGGAGATGAAGACGCGCAGCCGGGGTGCCTCCTTTGTCGATCGTGACGGCAACGAACTGTCCCGGGACACGGAATCGACGCCGACCGGAGGTCCTATCGATAACCCCGACATCGAGCTGCTGCGTGACGATCTGGTCGAATTGCTTTACGTGGCAAGCCAACCGGCAACCGAATACTTGTTTGACAACAGCATTGCGGCGTTGGACGACAACGGCGACTCGGTAGCCGTGACTTTCGAGCGCAGCCCCGCCCGTGACTTCGACTTCGTTGTCGGTGCCGACGGCTTGCATTCCAACGTCCGCCGCCTGGCTTTCGGCTCGGAGGAGCAATTCGTCAAGAGACTCGGCACCCACGCGGCGATCTTCACCGTGCCCAACTTCCTGGACTTGGACCAATGGCAGATCTGGCACCAAGGTGACTCCACCATGGCCGGTATCTACAGCGTTCGAAACAACACCGAGGCCCGGGCCATGTTGGGGTTCATGGACACCGACCTCCGCATCGATTACCGGGACATCGAAGCCCAATTCGCCGAAATGGAAAGGCGGATGGCCGGCGAGGGCTGGATTCGCCCGCAGTTGCTGCGGTACATGCGGGCCGCGCGAGATTTTTACTTCGACGAGTTGGCCCAGATCGTGATGGACGGCTGGTCGCGAGGCAGGGTGGTGCTGGTGGGCGATGCCGGGTACTGCTGCTCGCCGTTGTCGGGTCAGGGGACCAGTGTCGCCCTGCTAGGCGCCTACATTCTCGCCGGTGAGCTCGCGGCAGCCACCCAAGACGGCTTGGTCGACCACGAACTCAGCTTCGCTAACTACTACAGCGATTTTCACGGTTACATCGAGCGCACCCAATGGCTGGCCACCGACAATGTGCCAAGTGGTGAGCCGATACCGCCGGAGGAGTTCTACCGCGTCGTGTACTCGATCACGCTCAAGGACTATTGAGCCAGGCGCCCGGCGAAGCGGGTCGTCGATGTTGTCCGGGAACGTTCCCGGGCCTGCGGGCGTTGACGCCAGCGTGCGTCTTTCCGTTCTTGATCTCGTCCCGGTGCGCACGGACCAGTCGACCGGGGATGCGCTGGCGGCCACCGTGCAGCTGGCGCAGACCGCCGATCGGCTGGGTTTTACCCGCTACTGGGTCGCCGAACACCACAACATGCCGTCCGTGGGCGCCACCAGCCCGCCGGTGCTGCTCGCCTACTTGGCCGCGCAGACGTCGCGAGTGCGACTCGGGTCCGGTGGGGTGATGCTGCCTAACCACGCGCCGCTGGCAGTCGCCGAGCAGTTCGCCCTACTGGAAGCCGCCGCCCCGGGCCGTATCGACTTGGGCATCGGCCGGGCGCCCGGC
>Ga0209248_10000448_pt1 | contig 13080 bp, 11 predicted proteins | sample BogFormECP04_OM1_FD_188241 | JGI IMG/M metagenome (GOLD analysis project Ga0209248, IMG submission 188241) | Bog forest soil microbial communities from Calvert Island, British Columbia, Canada - ECP04_OM1 (SPAdes) (version 2) | ecosystem: Environmental > Aquatic > Freshwater > Wetlands > Bog ... | reverse complement strand
GGCCGGCGTGATCGAGGAGCTCGGCGACGGCGTCGAGCGCTTCGCGGTGGGCGAGGAGGTTCTCGGCTTTACCGACAACCGAGCAAGCCACGCCGAGCTCGTGCTCGTGGAGACCGAGCACCTCGTCGATCGTCCACCCGGCGTCTCCTGGGAGGCCGCCGGCGCGCTGCCGATCGCGGGCATGACCGCCTACGCTGCCGTTCGCGCGGTGGCCCTCACCACGGGCGACACCGTGGTCGTCTCCGGCGCGGCCGGTGGCGTCGGGTCGCTGGCGGTGCAGCTCGCCCGCCACGCAGGAGCGAGGGTGGTCGGTCTGGCCAGCGAGCGACACCATCCCTGGCTGAGCGAACACGGCGTGATTCCCGTGAGCTACGGCGAGGGAGTCGCCGAGCGGATCCGCGAGGCGTCGGGCGGTCGAGTCGACGCCTTCGTCGACACCTTCGGAGACGGCTATGTGGAGCTCGCCGTAAGCCTCGGGGTGGCGCCTGAGCGGATCGACACGATCATCGACTACCAGGCCGCCCAGCAGTACGGGGCGAAGACCGAGGCCAGCGCCGCGGCGGCGAACGCCGAGGTTCTCACCGAGCTCGTCCGGTTGATCCAGGAGGGCGAGCTCGAAGTGCCGATCGCAAACGTCTACCCGCTGGAGCGGGTCCAGGACGCCTACCGCGAGCTCGAACAGCGCCACGCTCTCGGCAAGATCGTGCTCGAGCCCTAGTCTCGGCTGCTGTCGGTTACCGGGCTGCGCGCCGTTCGAACACGAGCCGGTGATGATCGAGCAGCTCGCGTTCGAAGCAAACCTTGTTGGCGCTCACGCCGGAGGTGAACGCCAACCGGAAGTCGGCGCTCGTGAGCCAGCGTGGCACGAGCGTGAGCTTCAGCAGCGACTTCCTGAGGCTCGGCGCACCGATCCGCGCGTTCCACTGGGTGATCGTCTCGATGTAGTCGAGGCGGCCGTTCGAAGTCGACAGCAGGCGGAAGTGGGGCTCGGCGCAGCGGATCACCTGCTCCTGGCCGAAGGGAAGCCAGGAGCCCGGGAACTGGCGCCCCATCAGCGCGATGTACCACGCGTCGGTGTCCCGTTCGGGAAGTGTGTCCAGGGTCCCGATCGCCTCGCGGGCTCCGATCATGTTGGCTCCGAAGACCATCGTCTGCAGATACAGTCGCCCGCCTTCCGGGAGCACGCCGGCGATGCGCGCAAAGATCGCCTCATAGACCTCCTCCTGGCGACCGGCGCGAAAGTCCTCCGGTGAGCAGAAGTGCTCGAAGGCACCGAGGCTCGCCACGGCGTCGAACTGCCCGAAGCGCCCGCGCGTGATCTCCCGCGCGTCTGCGAGGTGGACGTCGAGGTCGTGGCGCCGGCAGGCGGCCAGCTGGGCGGAGGAGAGCGTCACGCCCACCCCTGTGCCGCCCCGGCCACGGATGAAGTGGAGCAGGGACCCCCAACCGCAGCCGAGGTCGAGCACCCGCCGGCCCGGGCCGATCCCGATCTGCTCGGCCACGTATTCGTGCTTGCGTCCCTGCGCCTGTTCCAGGCTCAGCGAGAAATCGCCGTCGTACTTCGCCCCGCTGAAGTCGGCCAGCTCTCCCAGGCTGAGCCGGAAGATGCGGTCAGTGAGCGAGTAGGTGAAGTCGAGATCGTGGCGGTTGGCCATGGCATCACGCAGGCCCGGGCGAGTCACACGACCGGGGGCGGACGCCCTTCGGCAGTTGCCGCAAGCACCGGATCCCACCCGCACACGGCACAGGCGTGGCGAAACACCGAGCGGGCGAACTCGAGCGCGTCTGCGTGCGGCTGTGAGCTCGTGCAGAGGTCGTTCCAGTCGAGGATGTACTCACCGAGCGTCGCGTCCCAATGCGCGGCGGCAGGAGACAGGCTCGCGGACGCAAAGTCCTCGGGCGCCGGGTGTGCGTAGGCGTAGAAGGCCGCGTTTGCATAGCGTGGATCGCCGGGCCACCAGCCGATGGCGACCTCCTGCGCATCCATCGCGTTGCGCATGATGAAGTCGTCGGACGGCGGGTCGGCGGGGAGGCCGGAGAAGAGGCTGACGGCGAGATCGAATGAGCCCCACCACGCGTTGACCGGCGTCGAGCGCCCGCGAAACGGTGCGCGGAAGGCCGCAAGTACGAGCGCAGCGCGCGTGGCCGCGGCGAAGTAGGAAGCCACCTCACCGGGCTCGTAGCTTGAGTGCTCGTCGTCCTCGTCGAGGGGGACGGTCCAAGGGACCTCCTGCGGGGTCGGGTCGATCTCGACGGCGCCCGCGATACTGCGGACGGCGTCCAGCAGCTCACGCGTGACATCGCCGACGGCCCGGTCGGGGGCGAGCGCGACGCGCCGCGTGGACCCGTCGCTGTGTTCGACGAGCGCCTCGTGACGATGCAGGTCGAGGGCGACGACGAACGCTCCCGAATCATCGGGCGCCGGCAACGGTGCCGTCTCCCACCCCCGCGCGGTCAGACGCAGAGCCGCGTGCTGAAGCTCGGGCTCGGGCGGAGCGAGCTCCACCGCGAGCTTGCCGAGAACCTGCGTGTGGGCGTGGAGCGTGTCACACGTCGCGCTCCACTGTTCATAGGAAAGCGCCCGCCACTGCGAGGACATCACCGCACCCTAGCGGGTGAGCACCTGCTCGCGCGAACAGTGGGAGAATCGCGCGATGCCCTTCGATCCTACGCGTGCTGTCGCACCCTATCTCGCCGACGCGGCCCGCTACGAGCGGATGCCCTACCGCCGCGTCGGGCGCAGCGGTATCCAGCTGCCGGCGGTCTCGCTCGGGCTGTGGCAGAACTTTGGTGACGACCGCCCGCTGCACGGCAACCGCGCGATCCTGCGGCGTGCGTTTGACCTCGGCATCACACACTTCGACCTCGCGAACAACTACGGCCCGCCCTACGGCGCCGCGGAGACCAACTTCGGCCGCATCTTCAGCGAGGACTTCCGCGCATACCGGGACGAGATGATCATCTCCACGAAGGCCGGCTACGACCAGTGGCCCGGGCCCTACGGTGAGTGGGGCTCGCGCAAGTACCTGCTGACGAGCCTCGATCAGAGTCTCGCGCGGATGAGGCTCGACTACGTCGACATCTTCTACTCGCACCGTTTCGATCCCGACACACCGCTCGAGGAGACGATGGGCGCACTCGACAGTGCCGTGCGCCAGGGTAAGGCGCTGTATGTCGGGATCAGCTCCTATTCGCCGCAGCGCACCGAGCAGGCGATCGAGATTCTCGCCCGGCTGGGCACGCCGCTGCTGATCCACCAGCCGTCCTATTCGCTGCTCAACCGCTGGATCGAGCGCGGACTGCTGGATGTGCTCGAGCGCCATGGGGTCGGCGCGATCGTGTTCTCGCCGCTCGGCCAGGGGCTGCTCACGGACCGCTACCTGCACGGCGTCCCTGAGGACTCGAGGGTGAGCCGCGGCGAGGCCTTCGATGCGAGTCTCCTCAGCGAGGAGAATCTCACGCGCGTCCGCGCCCTTAACGAGATCGCCGGGCGGCGCGGGCAGTCGCTCGCCCAGATGGCGATCGCCTGGGTGCTGCGCGACCCGCGTGTGAGCTCGACGCTCGTCGGCGCGAGCAGCGTGGGCCAGTTGGAGCAGAACGTCGCTGCGCTGTCCAAGCTCGAGTTCTCAGACGACGAACTGGTCGAGATCGACCGCTACGCCGTCGACGGCGCAATCAACATCTGGGCTCCCTCGAGCGACGCCTGAACGACTGCCCCGCGCCCGTCGCGCGCTTCAGGCGGGCGGCGCAGCCCCTTCCTCGTGGAGCTCGGCGCGCGCCCGCCGGTACTCGTTGACGACGATGTCCGTCAGCTCCTCCACCGAGGTCTCGGCGGTCGGCTTATCCAGTGCGATCACGCCGTCCTGGATCAGGCTCACCCGGTCGCGCGCCTCGAGCACGTGGACGTAGTTGTGCAGGATCATGATGATCGAGACCCTGCCCTCCTCCTTCAGGCGCGCCACCAGGTCGAGGATCTGAGCGCCCTCCTTGGCGCCCATCGCCGCGAGCGGCTCGTCCAGCAGGATGATGTCCGAGGCGGAGCTGACCGTGCGCGCGACCGCGATTGCCTGACGCTGCCCGCCCGACAGGCGTGCCACCGACACGTCGATGCGCGGGATGTTGATGCCGATTTCGTCCAGCGCCGCGCGCGCTTCGCGCTTCATCCTACGGTTGTCCAGCAGCGGCAGCGGGAGCAGCAGCCGCTCGCGGCGCAGGAACAGGTTGTGGTAAACGGATAGTTCGTCGATCAGGGCCAGATCCTGGTAGACGGTGTCGATGCCTTTCGCGCGCGCGTCGTCGACGCTTTTCGGCTGATAGGGCTGATCGTGCAGGAACATCTGCCCGGAGTCCTGCTTCTGGAAGCCGGAGATGATCTTGATCAGCGTCGACTTGCCCGCGCCGTTGTCGCCCAGCAGTCCCAGCACCTCTCCTTTTTTGAGGTGCAGGTTGACGTCGCGCAGCGCCGTCACCGGACCGAAGCGCTTGGCGATGTGTTCGACGCGCAGCACGTCGTCGGGCGCCGAGGCCGGGCCGACGACGGCGTGCTCTATCAGCGGGTCAGCCACTGCCGCTATACCCCCTGCGCGCGCGCTGGACGTAGATGTTGACCGTCATCGCGATCAGCACGGCGAGGCCCGTGTAGAAGAGCAGGTAGTTGGCGTTCACGCCCTTCAGGATGAGGCCGTCCCTGAGGATGCCGAGGAACAGCGCTCCGATCAGCGCGCCGACGACAGTGCCCGAGCCGCCGGTCAATAGCGTGCCGCCGATCACCCCCGCGGCGATCGCAAAGAACAGGATTTCGTTGGAGCCGGCGGGGTCCGGCTCAACCGACCCGGCGCGCACCGCCTCGAGGATCCCGACGAGGCCGGCGGTGAGGGCGCAGAGCACGAAGTTGCGGATCATCACGGAGTTGACCTTGACGCCGGCCTCCGCCGCGCCGAGCTTGTTCGAGCCGATCGCGACCGTGTATAGGCCCCAACGGGTGAACGTCAGCGCGATCTGCAGGACGATCACGATCACCAGCGCCCAGATCAGCTCCGAATAGACGCCCGCGCCGAATATTTTCGCGAACGTGCCGATGTGGTTGACCGTTTCTTTCAGCACTATGTGGTGGCCGTTGACGATGTGCGACACGCTGACTTCCGAGTGCGTCACTTCGGCGCCGGGGATGGACTTCGTTTCGCCATGGGAGATGATCAGCGCGAGCCCCTCGAACGTGAACAGCATCCCCAGCGTCGCCACGAACGAGTTGATGCCGATCACCGCGACGAAGAAGCCGTTGGCGAGGCCCACCCCCATGCACACGAGCAGCGCGATCACGACGCTGGGGACGAGCGGGATGCCCCAGGAGGCGCTGAGCTTGTAGAACAGGAACGGCGTGAACAGGTACATCGCGCCGATCGACAGGTCGATCTCGCCGAGGATCATCACGAACACCTCGCCGGCCGCGATGATCGCGTACGGCGCGAAGTACGGCAGCAGCGTCTTGAAGTTGGCGCTCGTGAAGAAGCTGCTCGTCTCGAGCGCGAAGTAGAGCGCCGTCACGATCGTGACGACAATGATGCTGCCCTCGCGCAGGGACAGCACGCGCTCGAGCAGTTGCCGCCCGTTCGCCAGGCTGACCCGGCGCGTGTGCGCCGGGTCGCCCTCCGGGGGTGTCGCTTTCTCGGGGGACGCCGCCCCTGCCGCCACGTTCGCCACGGCTAGGCGGGCGTGCCCGCCTTGATCGGTACGACGGTGGGCGTCGAGGAGGTCCCCTCATAGCGGGTTTTGGATTCGACGTACGGCGCGATCGTTTCTTTGTTGAGGAACTTCAGGCCGGTGTCCACTTCCGCGGGGCCCGTCAGCGACCCGGACACGCGCCAGAAGAACAGCTGCAGGATCGGCAGGAAGCCCTGCTGATAGGGCTGCTGGTCGATCGTGAATTCGAGGAAGCCTTCGTGCAGCAGTTTCTGCGTCGCTTCCGCCAGGTCGAACCCGCCTGCCTTGACCTTTCCGGTGAGTCCGAACTTCTGCATCACTTTCCCGAGCTGCGCCGTGCTGCCGCCGTCGACCGCGTACATGCCCTTGGTTTCCTTGTGTCCGAGCCAGTACGCTTCGATCGCCGAGAGCTCGCCCGGTTCGGCGGCGCCTGTTGCGACCGTGCGGATCGTGATCGGCTTGCCGGATGCCTTGATCGCGGCTTCCGCTCCTTCGATACGGGGTTGCAGGTTGGCCGAGCCCGGCGTCGCGATGAACAGCGCCACATCGCCTTCCGGCACGGCCGCCACGATCCGCGCGCCCATCAGTTCGCCCGCCAGTTTCAGGTTCTGCCCGATGTAGGAGAGGCGCTTGTTCGTCGGCGCGTCGGCGTTGTAGGCGACGACAGGGATCCCCGCCGCCAGCGCGGCTTCGACGGGCGCGTTGAACGCGTGCAGGTCGATCAGCGAGATCGCGATCCCGTCGGCGCCGCTCGTCACCGCCGTGTTCAGCGCGTCGACCATCTGGTTGACGTTGCTGCTTTCCGAACCCGTCCACTCATACGTGCACCCCAGCAGTTTGCAGGCGTCCTGGATGCCGTACTGGGTGGGCACGAAGAACGAGTTCGTCGTCACGTGGTTGATTACCACGAATTTGTACGCCGGGTGTTCGCCGAACACGCTCGCCGAGCCGCCGCTGCTGCTGGAGGCGCTCGAGCCGCACGCGGCGAGCAGGCTGCTGACTCCGCCCACCGCCGCACCTGTCACCGCGGTGCGCTTGAGGAACGCACGCCGATCGAACCCCGGTCGCTCGAGCAACGCCATCGGCGCACCATCGACCTCCACCGCATCGTGGACCTGGTCGGTATCTGTCATGTGATCCTCTCCTCTGTCGGATGGTCGCGCTGAGCACGCGGCACTTGGTCTGTTCATATCCGCAAAACTCGCGTCCCAATCCATCCACATGGGCGCGTTCACCAAGACGATTCCGCTAGAGCGTATACCCTCGATAGATGGGTTCGGCCTCCGCCCGTCCCCCCGACCGACCCGAGCGCGATCGCTCCGCCGCCGACCCGGCCGACGGTGCCGGTTCTCCAGGTGGGCCTGAGGGCCGCAATCGGCCCGTTGAGGACTTCGGCCCGCTCGTGCTCGAGCGAATGGAGAAAGACGACGGCCGCGCGCTGATCGTCTATGCGCGCGCTGGGCGCGGTCGAGCGTGAGCGAGCTGCGCTTTGAGGAGTTGCGCGGCGAGGAGGTCGTCTATGCGATCCACCGTCAGGAGCGCACATTCCTGCCGTCGCGAGATCACTGCCCGCTGGACCCCACGCTCCCGGGGAAGGAGCCCACCGAGATCCCCCTTCCGGCGTTCGAGATCGCCGTCTTTGACAACCGCTTTCCCGCCTTCGAGGCGCCCCTTGGCGCCGCCGAGGTGGTCGTCTACACCGACGACCACTACGGCTCCTTCGCCAGGCTCGCCCCTGAGCGGGCCGAGGCGCTCATGTGGGTCTGGCGCCACCGATATCTGGAGCTCGGCGCGCGCGAGGACATCGAGTATGTGTTCATCTTCGAGAATCGCGGCGTCGAGGTGGGCGTCACGCTTCACCACCCGCATGGCCAGATCTACGGCTATCCGTTCCTGCCCCCGGTGCCCGCACTCGAGCTCGCGGCGGACGCGCGCCTCGGCGGTTGCGCACCGTGCGCGCTGCTTGCGCGGGAGCTCGAGGACGGGCGCCGGATCGTCCACGAGAACGACGCCGTGGTCGCCTACGTCCCCTACGCGGCGCGCTGGGCTTACGAAGCCCATGTGGTGATGCGCGAGCACCGCCCGAGCCTGCTCGATTGTGAACCCGCTGAGCTGCGAGAGCTGGCCGCCGGCCTGCAGGCGCTCGTGCGCGGATACGACGCGCTGTTCGACAGGCCGTTTCCCTATGTCATGGCCGTCCACCAGGCGCCCACCAGCGATGCCGCGGCTGGCGCCTTCTCTTCGCCGGCGGCGAGGCACGGACACCTCCACATTGAGTTCTACCCGCCGCTGCGTACAGCCGAGAAGCTCAAGTACCTCGCCGGCTCCGAGCAGGGCGCCGGCACTTTCATCTCCGACACGCTGCCCGAGGAGTCCGCCGCCAAGCTGCGCGAGGCGATCGCCCGTGCCGCCTGAGCGCAGCTGCGCGTTCGCACCCGGGCGCGTCAACCTGATCGGCGAGCACACCGACTACAACCAGGGGCTGGCCCTGCCGTTCGCGATCGCCGAGGGCGTCACCGTGTGCGCCGAGGCATCGCCGCCCGGCTCGCCGGATGGTGATCGCGTCCGTGCATTTGCCCGCGATCTGCACGAGCGGGACGAGTTCCCCCTGGCGGAGCCCCCGCCCGCCCCCGGATGGCGCGCGTTCGCGCGCGGGATCGTCGCCGAGCTCGCCCAAGCCGGCTTCCCGCTCGTCGGCGCACGTCTTGAGATCAGCGGTGAGTTGCCCCCGGGCGCCGGCCTGTCCTCCTCGGCGGCGCTTGAGGTCGCGCTCTGCCTCGGGCTCGTCGAGCTCGGAGCGCGTGCCTGTCCCGACAGAGCGAGGCTCGCGGGGCGAACGGAGCTGGCCGAGCTGTGCGCGCGTGTGGAGAACGACTGGGTCGGCGCCCAGACGGGTCTGCTCGACCAGCTTGCCTCGCTCTACGGCGAGCCCGATGCGGCATTGCGCATCGACTTCAGCACGCTGCAGATCGATCCCGTGCCGCTGCGACTGGGCGCCTGGCGGCTGGTGCTGCTCGACTCCGGGGAGCGGCACGTGCATGCCAGCTCGGGCTACAACGAGCGACGCGCGGAATGCGCCCAGGCGTGTGAGCTGTTGGGGGTGCAGTCGCTGCGTGAGGCAAGCGCCGAGGCGGTCGCACAGCTGCCCGAACCGCTCCGCCGCCGGGCAACACACGTGCTCGAGGAGAACCAGCGCGTGCGCGAGGCCGTCGCCGCCCTGCGAGCCGGCGATCTGCGCGCGATCGGCCGATTGCTCAACGCCTCCCATGAGAGCCTACGTGAGAACTACGAGGTGTCCACCCCGTCGCTCGAGGCGGCCGTCGAGCGGCTGCGCCTGGCCGGCGCCGCCGGCGCGCGCCTGGTGGGCGGCGGCTTCGGCGGCAATGTGCTCGGGCTGTTCGAACCAAACGTACGCGCGCCCGCGGGCGCGCGCGAGGTACGACCCGGCGTGGGCGCCCATCTGCTCGAGCTCTAGGCCCACCAGAGTGTCAGCGACCGGGCCTGCGCGGCGCGCGGTGGGATACGGTCCGGACGTGGCGCATCTCGAGTTGGAGTCCCTGACCGTTGAGCGCTGAGCAGCGCCAGGCGGGTCTCGAGGCCGTGGTATTCGATCTCGACGGCGTCCTGATCGACTCGGAGTCCGCCTGGGACCGCGCCCGCCGCAATGTCGTCGCGGAAGCCGGCGGACGCTGGCGCGAGGGCGCGACCGTGGCGATGATCGGGATGAGCTCGCCGGAGTGGTCGCGGTACCTGCGCGATCGGCTGGGCGTCGCGCTCGCGCCTGAGGAGATCAACGATCGCGTCGTGGCGCAGCTGCTCGCCTCCTATCAGCGCGAGCTGCCGCTGCTGCCGGGAGCCGTGGCGGCGGTGCGGCGGATCGCGGGCGTCTGGCCGCTGGGCCTCGCGTCGTCGGCGAACAGGCCGGTGATCGACGCGGTTCTGGCCTTGAGCGGCCTCGCGGTCTGCTTCAGCGCGACCGTCTCGGCGGAAGAGGTGGCGCACGGCAAGCCCGCGCCCGATGTGTATCTCGCGGCGGTCGCAGAGCTCGGCGTGCAGGCGGCGCGCGCGGTCGCCGTCGAGGACTCGAGCAACGGCCTGCGCGCGGCCGCGGCGGCTGGGATGGTGGTGATCGCAGCGCCCAACCGCGAGTTTCCCCCGGCGCCCGGTGCGCTTCGCCTCGCCGCTTTCACGGTTGCTTCACTGGACGAGCTCACCCCCGCCGCGATCAGGGCGCTGGCGCGCAAGTCGCGCGTCCATCGCTAGACTCGCAACTCGATGGCTCAGCCCGATGACGACCTGTTCGGTGAGGAGCACGTTCGGGTCTACCGTGAGACCGCCGGCGAGCGTGGCTATCACTGGCGCGGAACCACGATCCTGCTGCTGACCACCAAGGGGCGGGTATCCGGTGAGGCTCGCACGACGCCGCTGATCCACCGCACCGACGGTGAGCGCTGGATCGTCGTGGCATCGAAGGGGGGAGCCCCCGAGAACCCCGGTTGGTTCGAGAATCTGATCGCCAACCCCGATGCCGTGATCCAGGTCAAGGGCGAAGAGGTGCCGGTGCACGCGACGACGGCCGAGGGCGAGGAGCGCGCTCGCCTGTGGTCGCTGATGACGGAGGTCTGGCCGGCCTATGACGACTACCAGACCAAGACCACGCGTCAGATCCCGGTCGTCGTGCTCGCGCGCCGCTAGCCCCTTGCCGATGGACGTGCGCCGCCACCGGTCCGCGCCGGGCAGCGGCGCCGATGCCGCGGATGCTGATCCGGGCGAAGCGGCCGTCGAGAGCGCTCTGCCCGCACCGAGCCCGGAGGCAGGGCTGCCGGCGCTCGATGAGCGCCAGCTCAACATTCTCCGTCGCGTCGGAAGTGAGTGGGGTCGGGTTTGCGGGAACCCCGATCTCTGGCGGCGAGCCTTGCCCGTGGACCCCGCCCTGGCCAGCTATCCCGACCCCACGGACGTCCGGCCGACCCGCTTCGGGCGCTTCGTGCCAGTGCAGAGCGGTGTGCTGCCCACGGTGGAAGCGACGAGCGAGGCCGAAGTTCCATCCTCGCTGCCGGGGCGCCTGGCCGTTGACCTGCGGCGCGCGCTGCTCGGACCTCCCCTCAGGAGCACGGCGATCGCCCGCGAGCGGATGCGCAAGCTGGTGGCGCTCCCGGTGCTCTCGGCAGACGCGCTCTCCTCGGTCGCCTACGGCCCCGAAGCGATGCTCGCGATCCTCGTCCTCGGTGGCACAGCGGGGCTGAGCTATTCGGTGCCGATCGCCGGCGTAATCGCGTTTCTGATGCTCGCCGTCGGCGTGTCCTACCGCCAGACGATCCGCGCCTATCCCCATGGCGGTGGCTCCTACATCGTCGCAACCGACAACCTCGGGCGAATTGCGGGGCTGGTTGCCGCCGCGGGCTTGATGACCGATTACATCCTCACCGTTGCCGTATCGGTCGCCGCGGGACTTGAAGCGATCACCTCAGCGATCCCGTCGCTGTCCCCGGACAGGGTCGCGATCGGGGTGGGTGTGATCGTGGTGCTGCTCGCGGGCAATCTGCGCGGTGTGCGCCAGGCCGGCATGCTGTTCGCGGCGCCGACATACCTGTTCATTATCGCGATGTTCGTGCTCGTCGCCGTCGGCCTGATCGACGCCGGCGGCCGTGGATTTCAGGCGACACCCAGACCGCCGCTCACGGCGACCGAGGCCGTCAGCGCGCTGTTGATCCTGCGGGCGTTCGCCTCGGGGTCGACGGCAATGACGGGGATCGAGGCGATCTCCAACGCCGTGCCGGTTTTCAAGCCGGTCGAGTGGCGCAATGCCCGCACGACGCTGACGTGGATGGTCGGCCTGCTGATCGTGTTGTTCGCGGGCACGATCGCGATGGTCCAGCTCGAGGGGATCGTGCCCAACGCCCACGAAACGGTGCTCTCGGAGATCGCCCATCGCAGCTTCGGTTCAGGCTTCATGTATCCGGTCACGCAGGCGGCGACGGCGGCGATCCTGCTGCTCGCGGCGAACACCGCCTACAACGACTTCCCGCGCGTGCTGTTCCTGCTGGCACGCGACTTCCAGGCGCCGCGGCTGTTCCTGAGGATGGGCGACCGCCTGGCGTTCAGCAACGGCATCATCCTGCTGTCGCTCGCAGCGACGGCCATCTACGTCGCCTTCGGCGGCATGACCGGACCCCTGATACCGCTGTATGCCGTTGGCGTCTTCTTGGCCTTCACCCTCTCCCAGTCGGGGATGGTCGTGCACTGGTGGCGCCTGCGCGACCCGCACTGGCGGCGCAGCCTCGTATTCAATGCCACCGGCGCCGTGCTTTCAGCGGCCGTGTTCATCACGGCAGGGATAACGAAGTTCACCTCCGGTGCCTGGGTCTCGCTGCTGGCGGTCGGCCTCGTGATCGTGCTCGCGACCAGCATCCGCCGCCACTACAGCACGGTCGCCAGGGCGGTCGCGCTGCATCCCCACACGATCGAGCTGCCCAGGCAGCGAATAGCGCCCGGCGTCCCCGCCCGCGCCCCGGCGGCCGCGCCGGATGCCAAGGAGGGCGAGGACAGCCGGCAGGCGCCGTCGGCAGACGGCGAGACCGAGGAGAGCCCCGAGGAGATCCACCACCTGACGATCGTGCCCGTCGCCTCGCTCGACCTTCCCAGCATGCGCGCCCTGGCCTACGCGGCCTCGCTGCAGCAGCCGGTGCTCGCGCTGCACGTGAGCCCCACCGATGAGGAGGCCGAGCGCTTTATTAAGTACTGGCGCACGTGGGGTGATCACCTGCCGCTCGAGGATGTCGTGTCCCCCTATCGCGCGATCGTCGCGCCGATGGTCAACTACATCGAGTCACTGCATCGCCAGCGCCCCGACCTGACGCTGACGGTGATCCTTCCGGAGATCGTCGTGCGCCACTGGTGGCAGCGCATCCTGCACAACCGCATGGCACCGCGACTGCGGCGCGCCCTGCGGCCGCTGCCCAAGATCGTGGTCACCTCGATTCCCTTCCACCTGCCGCGTTAGGCGTGGCGGGCACCGGCCCCGTCGCCCCCCCGGGTACGCTTGAGCGGGTTTGCAGCCCAGGTCGACCCTGACGCCAGCAAGGAGACCCGGATGTTCAAGAACGTGCTCGTGGGAGTGGACGGGAAGCCCAACGGCCGCGACGCCATCGCGCTTGCCGCTCAACTCGTGGACGCCGATGGCAGGCTCACCCTCGCCCACGTGCACAGCGGCGGGCTGCGCCCGTCGCACGCGATCTCGCCAGGTCTCGTGCGCGAGGAGCGCGATGCTTCCGAGCAGCTGCTCGAGACCGAGCGCGCCGCCGCCGGAGTGAGCGCGGAGCTGATCAGCATCGTGGAGCTGACCGTGGGCCGGGGGCTGCACCTGCGCGCCGAGGAGCA
>Ga0209248_10000447_pt1 | contig 13092 bp, 16 predicted proteins | sample BogFormECP04_OM1_FD_188241 | JGI IMG/M metagenome (GOLD analysis project Ga0209248, IMG submission 188241) | Bog forest soil microbial communities from Calvert Island, British Columbia, Canada - ECP04_OM1 (SPAdes) (version 2) | ecosystem: Environmental > Aquatic > Freshwater > Wetlands > Bog ... | reverse complement strand
TTGACCAAGCCGCGCGTCGTGTTGATGGTGCTGGTCACGACGCTGGCCGGTTTCTATCTCGGCGGACGCACGGGATTCGACCTGACGCTCGCGCTGAATCTGCTGGCGGGCACGGCGGCGGCGGCTGGCGGCACGCTCGCGCTCAATCAGTACGTCGAGCGCGACACCGATGCGATGATGGATCGCACGCGGCATCGTCCGCTGCCGGAAATGCGGATGCGCCCGGCCGAAGCGCTGGCGTTCGGCGTTATCGCAACGGCGGGCGGCCTCGCGTACCTGGTGCTCGCGACCAACATTCTCTGCGCAACGGTGACGGCCGCTATCACGCTCGTTTATCTCGGCGCGTACACGCCGCTGAAACGCTACACCTGGATGTGCAACCTCGTGGGTGCGATTCCGGGCGCGCTGCCTCCGGTCGCGGGATGGGCGGCGGCGCGCGGCGGCCTCAGTTGGGAGCCGGCGGTGCTGTTCGCGATCATGTTCCTGTGGCAGTTGCCGCATACGTTTGCGGTCGCGCGACTGTACCGGACTGACTATGCGCGCGCGGGCATCCACTTGCTTCCGCAGGACAATTCGCGCGGCGGGAACGCTTCGAATCCAATTGTAATCGCAGGAAGCCTCGGACTGATCGCCGTGGGAATCATTCCCACGCTGCTTGGCTTCACCGGAATCGCGTACGCCGTGATCGCGTCGGCGCTTGGCGTGTGGATGCTGGCGTTTGGAGTTTCGATGGTTCGTGCGCCCGGCAATTCGAAGGCGGCGCGCCGGCTGCTGCTCGCATCGATAGTATATTTGCCGATCGTGTTGTTGGTACTGGTGCTGGATCGGATGTGAGTAATCGAATGGCTACCCTGGTTACGCGCGAAGAGCGCAGAGATGAAATCCGGCGGACGCTCAAGGTATTGATCGGCGTGATGGTGTTGTTGGTAACAATCTCGGTCGTGACGATCATAGTGAAGCATTGATATGGCGCCGAGCGTGACAGCATCAACTGCGAAAGTTCGCCCGTTCGTGGCGCCGATTCGCCGCGGCCGAAGCTCCGACTCGGGCTCGGGCGGCGACCAGGTCGAGCGTCCGTTCATCAGCAGCGCGATGCTTGCGGTGATGATGATCATCGCGTCCGAGATGATGCTGTTCAGCGGGCTTATCGGATCGTTCCTCGTCTACCGGATGGCGTCGGCGTTCTGGCCGCCGCCCGGGCTGCCGCGCCTGCCGATTGCAGTCACGTGGGTGAACACTTTCATCCTGCTCTCGAGCGCCGGCACGATGACGCTGGCAATCCGCGCGGTGCATCGCAGCCGCCAGCGCCTGCTGCGCCGCTATCTGATCGCAACGCTCGCGCTGGGAGTGACGTTCCTTGCGGTGCAAGGGAGCGAATGGGTTCGGTTGGTCGCGCACGGCCTGAAGCTGACCGGCAGCATGTACGGCAGCACTTTTTATTTGCTGATCGGATGTCACGGCGCGCACGTGACGGCGGGCGTCATCTGGCTGGCAATCGTGGTGTGGACCGCGATCAGCGGCCGCTACAATGCGCGCAACGCCCATGCGATTGAGTTGTGCGCCGTGTACTGGTACTTCGTTTGCGCGGTCTGGCCGCTGCTGTTCGGGCTCGTATATCTGATGTAGTTTGGCGTGAGGACGAACGCGATGATCAAAAGTACAAAGCTCAAAGCCGCAGCCATGACGATGGCTGGTGCGATCGTCGCGGCGGCTCCGCGGCTGGCGAACGCGTGCGCGACGTGCGGGCTGTCGGACGGCGACAGTGCGTTCCATGCGTACAAGGCCAGCGTATTGTTCATGCTGGCGACGCCGTACTTCTCGTTCGCCGCAATCGGCGGGATTACTTACTACGTCTATCGGCGATCGCAGCGTCAGAATCACGAATCCAGTTCACCAACGATCGAGAAGCGTTGATTAGCCACTGAGTAATCAATCGAATGAACACTGACTATAGCTGTTTGCCAAAAAGAGAGAGGTCGCGATGAGCGAGGCCGCTGCAGTAGAGACCCACGAACACGGCGCGATGCAGGCCGATCAGCTCGAACCGTCGCTTACGCCAGGCAGTCTCGGCAAGCTCGGGATGTGGTCGTTCCTGGCCGGCGATGCGATGACGTTCGGCGCAGCGATCGCCGCGTACGGCGCGTTGCGTATCGGCAATCCCAACTGGCCGTCGCCGGCAGCCTTTCTCGGCATCACCACCACGGCAATCATGACGTTTGTCCTGATCTGCTCGAGCGTCACGATGGTCGAGGCGCTCGGCTCGATTCAGACCGGCAGGATGGCGCGCTACCGCAATTTCATGGCGTTGACGGTTCTCGGCGGGCTGGTCTTCCTGGGGATGCAGGCGTTCGAGTGGCATCACCTGCTCGGCGAAAAAGGGATGTCGATCAAGGTCGATCTTTTCGACGCGACGTTCTTCCTCCTGACCGGCTTTCACGGCTGTCACGTTTTCGGCGGCGTCGTATACAACAGCGTGCTGCTGATTCGCGGCATGACCGGCAAGCTGACGCAGGCGAAGGCGAACCTGGTCGAGGTGGCGGGACTGTACTGGCATTTCGTCGACCTGGTGTGGATCCTGATCTTCACGTTCATTTATCTGATTTAATGGAACCACTTTTTCCAACGCCAACGGGCGGGAGATGAGATTCAATCCATGACGACGCAAGCTGCGATTTCAGGGCACGAAGTCGAACATAGCGGACCGAACTACATTGCGGTCTTCATTTACCTGTCGGTGCTGACCGCGATCGAGCTGGGCGTGTACGCGATGGGACTGCCGCAAGTCGCCAAGGTCGGTCTGCTGATCGCGCTGGCGTGGGCGAAAGCGGTGCTGGTCGCGATGTACTTCATGCATCTGGCGATGGAGAAACGGGCGCTGGCAGTTATTGCGATCATCCCGGTGATCCTCGTCACGTTCCTGTGCTTCATGCTGCTGCCGGATCTCACGACGCGTATGTGGACCAAGTTCGACCATCCGCGCCCGGTGACGAATCCGGCCGAGATGGGTGCGAACCCGGTTGCGCCGCCGCCCATGCAAACGCCGTAGCAGCGGCGCGTGGCCACCTGATTTGGATGCTTACCATTCGCTCGCGCCGCTCAACGCGTTTCTCAACGGATGCGCGACCGTCCTGCTGCTGGCGGGATTCATCTTCATCAAGAACGGGTGGGTGCGAGCGCATCGCGCGTGCATGCTCAGCGCGATGGGGTTTTCGGCCGTCTTCCTGACGTCGTATCTCGTCTATCACTACAACGTCGGCAACGTGCGCTTCAGCGGCCAGGGATGGGTGCGGTCGCTGTATTTCTCGATCCTGATTCCGCACGTAATCCTCGCCGGCGTCATCGTGCCGCTCGCGCTCACGACCATCTGGTTCGCGCTGAAGGGCAACTTTCGGCGTCACCGTCGAATCGCGCGATGGACCTGGCCGCTGTGGATGTACGTGTCGGTGACGGGCGTGATCGTTTACCTGATGCTGTACAAGATGTACACGCCGATCTACCCACCGCCGGCGACGGCGTTCGCGATGTCCGCGGCGCGCTGAAAAAGAGAGGCGGTCCGCTCGACGCGAAACGCCTCAGTCTCTTCCGGCGCGGATGAAGCGATGGAACCGGTCCACTTTCGTGGACCAGCTTGAGCCAAGACCAAGCAAACGCCGCGACCGCTTGTACTAAGGGTGCCGTTTGACTATTGGCATCCTCATCTGAGGTGGGAAAACGGAAATTCCGGATCAGGAGGATTTCGCAATGCGATTGCCCAGATCACGGTTCCTGCGCACGATTCTCGCGATTTTCACTTTGGCTATCGTGAACTTGACCACTTACAGTCAAGCGTTCAGCGCGGCCGCCACCTTCGTGACCTTTGATGTACCGGCCGCTGGCGCAGACTCATACCAAGGTACTTCTCCCTCCAGCATAAACCTCGAAGGAGAGATCACCGGATCGTACGTTGACGCAAGCTCGCTGGCTCACGGCTTCCTCCGTAGCCCCTTCGGCTTCGTCACCACCTTTGATGCCCCAGGTGAGGTCAACGGCACCTATCCCTCAAGCATCAATCTGGAGGGCGCGGTCACGGGGAACTACTATGACATAAACTTCGTGGGTCACGGCTTCCTTCGGTCTAGCAACGGCACCATCACGACGTTTGATGCCCCAGGCGCCGTGGCCGGCATGATCGGCACCTTTCCCTCCAGCATCAATCTGGAAGGAACGATCACAGGAAATTACTATGATACAAACTTCGTGAGTCACGGTTTCGTCCGGTCTAGCAACGGTACCATCACCACGTTCGACGCCCCAGGCGCCGGCACAACAACCTCACCCCAAGGCACCACGCCCGAAGCGCTCAACCCAGAGGGGGTTATTGCGGGAATCGCCACTGACTCGAGCAACTTCAGCAACGGTTTCCTGCGCGATAGCCACGGTTCTTTCACCTCGTTTGATGCTCCGGGCTCTATAAGCGCTTTCTTCTTATTATCTCCCGTCTTTTTCAGCGTACCCGACTTAGCCATCAACCTGGAGGGGGTGACTACCGGAGCCTATTTTCAAACCATTTCGGGAAATCCCTTCGGAGGCAATTACAATGTTTTTGTGCGGGCCGCTGATGGCACCCTCACCACATTCTATGCAGCGGACTATCCCCCTTGCTGTATATGGTCGTTCCCCACTGGCATTAACCAGGCCGGAACGATCGCGGGAGTCTTCAACGACGGTAATAACATCAATCATGGCTTCGTGCGGGTCGCCGACGGTAAGGTGACTACGTTCGATGTTCCGGGCGCTGGCACAGGCGCTTTACAAGGTACGGTGCCTCTAGGAATCGCGGCGTTGGACGTAATCATGGGATTTTATACTGACGCAAACAATGTCAATCACGGGTTCCTCCGCATCCCGAGATATTAATTGCTGGCTATAACAGATCGGCGTAGGCCATCACGCCGATATTAACTAACAACGTTCTCAATGCTTAGGTATGCCCTCGGTGTTCCGCCGAGTCGCATAAGAAGATACGCCTAGGTTGGTAGTACAATTTAAGTTGAAAGAATCACATCGCTATCGATCACTCGAGAGCTGGAAATCCCCCCTTAGTTGATACCGATTGGCTCTAGGCCTTGGCGCTCGGTCGGCTTGATACCGCCTGATGCCACCGCGTCAGGTTCTTCTGACTCTCCTGGATCTTGATGGCGGTCGTGCGGCCGAAATCGATTCCGATAAGCGCCGTGATATCCGCAATCGTGTAGCGCGGGCCCGCGATGAATTCACGATCGGCCAGCACCGTGTCGAGCCATTCGAGGCGTTTGAGCGCCGCGCTCTTCGCGATCTCGCCGTATTCCTTGACCTGCGGGATGCGGCCCTTGAAGAAATCGCTGGTGTTGCGGAACGACGCCGCCGTCATCGACAGGATTTCGAATTCCATGCGGCGATTCCACATCTCGACGACGGCCTTGTCCTTGGCGTCAACGCCCATCAGCGGCGGCTCGGGCTTGATCGTTTCGAAGTAGCGGCAAATCGCAACCGACTCGGCGATATGGGTGCCGTCGTCGAGTTCGAGCACCGGTATCCCGCCCATCGGATTGATCTTCAGGAATTCGGGCTTGCGATTTTCGGCAGTGGCGATATTGACCTGCACGAAGGGAACGTTGGTGATGCCTTTTTCCGCGAGGAAGACGCGCACGCGGCGTGGATTGGGAGCTCCGAGGGAGTCGTATATTTTCATAGTGGTTGCAATTTAAAACTGTGCGGCGCTGCCGTCAACCCGCGCGGCTCATGCCTGCGCGCTCGGACGGCTCGATACTGATTGATGCCATCGCGCGAGATTCTTGAGCGCGGGATCCGCCGAGACGCCGGCCGCTTGCGCGGCGAAGTCGACCCCAACGAGCGCAGTAATATCCGCGATGGTGAAGCGATCGCCCGCGATGAACGGCTTGTTGCCGATTTGCGCGTCGAGCCATTGCAGTTGTTGCTTGACGGTCTCGCGCTGCGTTTCGCCGTATTCGGGGAACTGCTTGATGCGCGCCTTGAACAACTCGTTGGTATGCTGGAACGCACGCGCGGCAACGGCAAACAGGTTCAACTCCATTCGCCGGTTCCACATTTCGATGAACGCCTGCTCGCGATTGTCCTTGCCCATCAGGTTAGGCTCGGGATGCAGGCCCTCGAGATAGCGGCAGATCGCGACCGACTCGGCGAGATGGGTGCCATCGTCGAGCTCGATGAAGGGCAGGCCGCCCGCGGGATTCTTGGCGAGCATCTCAGGCGTGCGGTTCTTGCCGGTGAAAATGTCGACCTCCTCGGTCGGGATCTTGAGTCCCTTTTCCGCTACGAAAATTCTGAGGCGTCGAGGGTTGGGAGCGAGAGATGAATTGTAGATTTTCATAGTGGTTGCGATTTAAAACCTGTCGCGCGTTCGCGTCAACCTCAATTCAGACGCTCGCGATTGTAGGCGAGATAGATTGCGGTGCCGACCGAACCGATCAGCGCGATCGCGAGATAGATCACGATGAACGGAATCGGCCGCGGTCCCGGCGCTTGCTGGTACCAGAAGAGCACCAGGTTGTAGGGGACGTAGAATGCGTAGACGATCGCGAGTGGCAGCGTCCACGCGCGCAGGTTCCAGAGGCCGTAGGCGTAGGTGAGAAAGACGATGCCGAAGAGCGGGCCGAGGATTAGGTTGTGGGCGATGCCGTGGAACTTGTGGCCGAAGACGACCAGGCCGCCGACGGTCGGATCGTGGGCGAATTGAAGCGCCTTGGTGAAATCGGAAAGCGCGAGCACGACGAACAGCACCGTCATCACGGTGAGGAACCATCCACGCCGAGCGGTTTGAGTTGCCATGCGCGGGAAGCTAGTCGCGCGCGGAATTGGATTCAAGCATCAAAACGAAACGGCCGGAGCGTCGATGCTCCGGCCGTTGTGCGATCGCTAGAGAGAGTCGGTCAGCCTTTCAGGAAATTTCGGACGGCGCTGACCAGTGCTTCCTGCTGTTCGTACATCACCATATGGCCGGCGTTCTTGATCAGCTCCAGTTTGCTGTTCTTGATGCGGCTGGTGAATTCTTTTGCGTAGACCGGCGGGATCAGCTTGTCGTCGTCGCCCCACAGCAGCAGAGTCGGCGCGTGAATCCGGTAGGCGCGCTTTTTCAGGCCGCGGTCAGGAATCGGCCACAGGAATTTGCTGGCGGTGGCGAGGCGCTTGACCCGCTCGACGTACATCGTTTCCAGCGCTTTGAAGTCCGACGGTATCGCGGTCATCAGCTGCGCGGCCGGCGAGTTGGGATCGTGGAACAGCAGCGGCGCGATCTCGGTGAGCTGCGCGGCGAAGAGATCGGGAATCGGAGTTTCGTCGATCCAGAAACCGGCCGGCGCTATCAGCACGAGCTTCTTCGCGCGATGAATGTCGAACGCCGCGACTTCAGCCGCGAGCATCCCGCCCATCGAATGGCCAACGATGTTGGCGGTCGGGATGCCGAGTTCATCCATCAGCTCGTGATAGAAGAGCACCGCGTCGGCGATGTCGTCGATGTATTCGTTGCCGGTCGAGTCGCCGTAGCCGGGAAATTGCGGCGCGTAGACTTTGAACTGCTTGCCGAGGTCCTCGAGGAACGGCTCGACCGGCATCAGGCCTCCCGCGCCGTGCATAAACAGCAGCGGCTCGCCGCCGCTGCCGTAGGTATGCATCTCGAGCGAGAATTTTCCGTTTAGAACTTTCTGAGTCGTGATCATTTCGAGCTCCGCACTTCCGCCGACGCCGACGCGGCCGCGCGCACCGTGCCGTTGGTTTCGGTCTTCTGGAAATGGACGTTGGCCGGCTTGGCGAAGTCGGCTTGCGGCAGATCGCGCTTGGGCGACCAGCGGTCTTCGAAGTTGCTCCACAGGTCGCGCATGTGCGGCATGACTTCGGTCGCGAACAGGCTGGTGCTCTTGCGCACCAGTTCCGGCGGCATCGAGCCGATCTGCTGCAGCAGCATCAGATGTCCGCAGTTGAGCGACTTCATCGCCTCGCGCAGACGCTCGCGCACCGTCTTGGGCGAGCCCGCGATCACGTAGCCCTGCTCGATGAAGTCCTTCCACTTGAGGCCTTCGCGGCGCATCGCAGCCTGCTCGCCGACCTGACCGAGGATACCGGCCTTGATCGTCTTGACCGTGCGATAGCCCGGCGCGTCGGCGAAGCCGTTATAAACGTGCAGGCATCGGTTGTAGAAGTAGTCCATGTGCGCGGCGTAGTCCTTCTCGGCCTGCTCGTCGGTTTCCGAAACGGCGACGACCTGCGCGAAGCCGAGGCTGAACGGATTCAGCTCCTTGCCCTTCTTCGCCATCACTTCCCAGTAGCCGTCGGCCACCTTCTTGCCCGCGATGTATCCGAAGTAAGACAGGAAGCTGTACTGGTAGTCGTGGTCGGCGCAGAAGTCGTAGGTCTCGACCGAGCCGCCGCCCGGGATCCAGATCGGCGGACGCGGCTGCTGCAGCGGCTTCGGCCACAGGTTCACGTAGCGCAGCTTGGTGTACTTGCCGTTGAATGAGAAAACGTCCTTCGCTTCCCACGCCTTGATGATCAGGTCGTGCGCCTCGTAATACTTCTCGCGAATCGTCGCGGGCACTTCGCCGTAGCAGAAGTTGGTATCCATCGAGGTGCCGACCGGGAAGCCGGCGATGAGCCGTCCGCCCGAGATAACGTCGAGCATCGCGAATTCCTCGGCGACGCGAATCGGCGGATTGTAGAGCGCGATCGAGTTGCCGAGCACCACGAGGTTGGCGTTGCGGGTGCGGCGCGTGAGGGCGGCCGCCATGATATTCGGCGACGGCATCAGGCCGTACGCGTTCTGATGATGCTCGTTGACACCCAGCCCGTCGAAGCCCATCGAGTCGGCGTATTCGAGCTGATCGAGGTAGTCGTTGTAGAGGCGATGCCCGACTTTGGGATCGTACAAGTCGCGCGGGATGTCGACCCACACGCTGCGGTACTTTTCCTTGAAGTCCTCAGGCAGGAACCGATAGGGCATCAGATGGAACCAGGTAAATTTCATAACGCTTTCTCCTTTGCGGTCGTTCGAACGCTCGCGCGATTATGCGGAGGGTTGAACGGCGTCCTCTGCTAAATTTGAATCCTTTTTTCTGGAAACATCGGTTTTGAGTTTGCGATTCACGCTGCGATTCTTCCGAACAGTCAATTGCGATGCGGCCAGATGCGACTCGAGCGCGTCGTCGACGAAATGCTCCGGATTGAGTCCGGTCACGTCGCGGAAGAAATTTCCGTCGCCCATCAACATGAACGCGCCGTTCATGCTCGCCCACACTACCGCGGCGGTCTTGCGCGGGCCCATCGAATTGGCAATCACGCCGCCTTCGAACGCACGCCTGATAGTGCCTTCCCACAGTCCGAAGATCTCGTGGCTCAAATCCATCACGCGCTGAAAATTGCGCATTTCAGACTTGCGCTTCAGGCGCTCGTGAAGTTGCGAGAAAACCACCGAGTGCTGCGACAAAGAAATTTCGCGCGACTCGAGCAGATGGTCCAGGTAGGCCGACGCGATTGCTTTGAGCTCGTCGAGCGGCTCGAGCCGGCGCGCGAAGATTCCAAGGTAGCGTGTGCGCAGCTGCTCGGCGCGCTCGGCTATAAGATTCAGGTAAAGATCGTCGCGCGACGAGTAGTAGAGATAGATGGTGCCGACCGCCACTTCGGCCTCACGTGCAACCATCTCGATCGTCGCGCCTTCGAGCCCGTGGCGGGCGAAGACTTTGGCCGCCGCCGTCAGGATCGCCTGCCCGCGCGCGAGTCGTTCACGGCGATGCCGTTCCTGGACGCTCATCTAAGGCCGAATGAATGAGGATTCATATTCTGAACTCGACCTCATAGCGCGGTGGGGTAAAGTTGTCAAACGGCCGGATCGGGAAGGGTAAATCACTTAATTGAATGCGAAACCCGCTTGGGTTTCCCGCATCCTTGGGCAGGGGTAACCCCTGCACCTTAGTGAGGAAGAAGACTAATCGCTAAATGTCGAGGACGTCATTTCGCTCCGTTTTCCTTCATAGAACGTCTGAAAAATTGTGAGTAGATGAAGATGGCGCCCCAGACAATCGCCGTGTATGTGAGCATGTCGCCCGCAGCCATCTCTCCATAAGTGACCGCCATATCGACCGCCGCTCGGCGGTCCTCGAGCGGCACCTCTGCGGTAAGACGCGGCATCAACGAGACGAGCCACTCTGCGGTCTCGTCCTCCAGATGAAAATGCCTGACGGCCAGGAAGAATATCGGCGGCGCGAGCGACACCGTCAGCGCGCAAGCCAATAGAATTCTTCTCGCAATTTTCATTTGTCGATCCCCCTTCGATTGCCACAAAAGTTCGCTCTGGTCGAGGCTGAGGCGCCCATCTGAGCGGCCCGCTGACTGTCGTGCTTATCCGTGGGAGCCGTGATATAAGCCGAGTCCGAGGAGGGTAGGAAATATGGCTGCTAAAGCATGTACTACTCTGGTGGTGGCAGGGCTGATAGTCGCGGGGGCGATGCTGGCGCCGCCGAGCGCGCGCGCGATCGAAGTCAAAAAAGATCTGTACAACAACAGCGGCCCCGCCGGTCCCAGCGCGCCGGGTCCCGCGAAAGAAAATCCGATTCCCAAGGCGGCGGCGCAGGAGCTCAGCGACACGATCGCGAGCGAGTCCGACAGCTACGTGAGCGACGAGAGCGAGAAGAAGTCGTCGGGCAAGCCGTATGTCGACCTCGAGCACGCAAAATTCCTGTACCTGCCGGAGATGAAAGCCGGGCACTGGACCGTCGTCGCAAAGCTGCAGGCGGCCGAGTACACGCCCTCAAAAAGCGGTGTGGGTAAGGGGAAGCCGACTGGCAAGCAGAAAATATTGGTCTTCAACTATCGGCTCGACGGCGGCAAATGGACCGAAGTCGACCAGCCGAAATGGGAAGACGTCGATGCTACCGGCACGGCGGCGGCGGCGAAGTAGCCAGCCAGGCGCGAAATCACCAACCACGTGAAGGGTAAGATTCAGGACGATCTCAAGGCCGCGATGAAGAGTGGCGACAAGCTGCGCATGATGGCGTTGCGCAGCGTGTTGTCGGAGATCTCGCGGCTCGAGAAAGACGTTCGCCGCGATCCTAACGACGCGGAGATTCTGCAGATTATCAAGCGAGAGCGGGCCAAGCGGGAAGAGTCGCTCGAGTTCGCACGCAAGGCGGCGCGCCAGGATCTGATCGATCAGAACGAGACCGAGGCCAAAATCCTCGACTCATATTTGCCGGCCACCGCGTCGGCCGACGACGTGCGCGCGGAAATCGCGGCGGCGATTGCGGCGGGCGCTTCGCAGATGGGTCCAGTCATGAAGGCGCTGCGCGACAAGTTCGGCGCGGGGCTGGATGGAAAGATCGCTAGCGAGCTTGCCAAGGAAGCGCTCGCCAAGAAATAAATCACTTAATTGAAAGTGGAACCCATCGTGGGTTCCACACATCCTTCGGCAGGGGTGACCCCTGCACCCAGTATTTAGAGGCTTTTATGGCCAATGGAAAAATCGAGCCGTTTCGGGTCGAGGTGTCTGACGCCGTCCTTGACGATTTGCGCGCGCGGCTCAAGCTCACGCGTTTTCCCGATGAAGTTCCCGATACGGCGTGGGAGTACGGCGCCAATCTCGGCTACCTGAAGGAGCTGGTCGAGTACTGGCGCACGAAATACGACTGGCGCGCGCAGGAGCGCGCGATCAACCGCTTCGCGCATTTCAAGGCCAACGTCGACGGACTCGGGATTCATTTTATCCACCAACCCGGCAAGGGACCGAATCCGAAGCCGCTCCTGCTGATTCACGGATGGCCGGGATCGATCTACGAGTTCATGGAACTGATCCCGATGCTCACCGATCCGGCCGCGCACGGCGGCGACGCGAAGGATTCGTTCACGGTGATTGCGCCGTCGTTGCCGGGCTACGGATTTTCGGACCATCCGCGCGCTCGCGCGATGAATATCCAGGCGATGGCGGAGCTGTTTCACAAGCTGATGACCGGCACGCTCGGCTACAATCGCTACGCCGTGCAAGGCGGGGACTGGGGCGCGGCGATCACGTCGCGAATCGGCGAAGTGCACGCGGACAGCGTCTTCGGGATTCACATCAATATGATCGCGATTGGTCCGGCCGAAGGACGCAGCGCGCCCGAACTCACGCCGGAAGAAAAAGTGTTCCTCGGCGACCTGGAGAAATTCCGCACTGCTGAGACCGGCTACCAGTGGATACAAGGGACCAAGCCGCAGACGCTGGCGTATGGGCTGAACGATTCGCCGGCGGGACTGGCGGCGTGGATCGTCGAGAAGTTCCGCACGTGGAGCGACTGCCATGGCGACGTCGAGCAGAGTTTCACGCGCGATCAGCTGCTGACCAACGTGATGATCTACTGGATCACGCAGACGATTAACTCGTCGACGCGGCTGTACTACGAGGCGCGGCACCATCCGTGGCGGCTCAAGCCCGGCACGCGAATCGAGGCGCCGACGGCGGTCGCGCTGTTTCCGGCGGAGCTGGTGCGTCCACCGCGCCATTGGGCGGAGCGCGCATATAATGTGCGGCGCTGGACCGCGATGCCGAAGGGCGGGCATTTCGCGGCGATGGAAGAGCCGGAACTGCTCGCCGCGGATATCCGGGGATTTTATCGAGATTTGAAGTGAGGCTGGCTACCGCCGGTCACGCGGAGGCGGGTTCGTCGAATTTGACGAGGTCGGCGTAGAGCTTTTCGATTTCGCGGCCTAGACGTTCGTAGCGCGCGATTAGATCGTCGGCGTCTTTGCGGGCGAGATAGAAGTTCGGATCGTTCATCTCGGTCGAGAGTGCCGCGCGTTCGTTCTCTTTCTGTTCGATCTCGGCTTCTATCTGGCTCCGCTGGCGCGCGTTGCGTTCACGCTTGCGAACTTTTTCACGATCGTCGTTTGACGGATTAGCGGCCTTGGCCGGCTCGGCCTTTTTCGAATGTGGCGCGGCGCCGTTGTTGCCGCGCGTGTCGCGCAAATGCACCGGCGCAGAGCGCGTTGGCTGCGACGACGGCGACGGCGCTTCGGTCTGCGCCTTCTTTTCGAGATATTCGTCGTAGTTGCCGAGGTAGCGAATCGCATGGC
>Ga0209248_10000443_pt1 | contig 13217 bp, 8 predicted proteins | sample BogFormECP04_OM1_FD_188241 | JGI IMG/M metagenome (GOLD analysis project Ga0209248, IMG submission 188241) | Bog forest soil microbial communities from Calvert Island, British Columbia, Canada - ECP04_OM1 (SPAdes) (version 2) | ecosystem: Environmental > Aquatic > Freshwater > Wetlands > Bog ... | reverse complement strand
GCTCCTGCTCCTGCTCCATCCAGTCCATCGTCGCGGCGCCGTCGTGGACCTCGCCGATCTTGTAGGTGCGCCCGGTGTAGTAGAGGATGCGCTCGGTGGTCGTCGTCTTACCGGCGTCGATGTGCGCCATGATCCCGATGTTTCGGGTGTTCTGGAGGGTGAACTTGCGTGGCATCAATCTGGTGGTGTCGGGGCGGAGAGAGGAGTCGAGTCAGGAACGGCGCTTGAAGCAGGACGCTTGAATCGTGCAGGCGTCTTTGGGCAAAAAAAATGGCCCCCCGGGCCCACGCACGCTGCTGGTCTTCTCCGGACCGTTCCGCGTCGTTATCTGCTCGAGGTCTCCATCTTGAGTTCCGGCTCCGCGGGTCGACATGCTTCCACATCTGCGCCCGCGGCCCGGGCGAGCCCGACTATAGCAGAGCAAATCGGGCGATCAGCGAGGTTGCACAGGGGTTTCACGACCCGCGCCGGCGCCTCATCAGGCCTCCTCGCAGGCGTCCACGGCGGGGGCATCCTCGAACACGCTGCCGAGCAGCTCGAGTACGCGCGTGGCAGCGCGCAGCTCATCCGCATCCACTCCCTCAAGCGCCGCCTCCCAGCGGCTGCGCCAGGCCTCGCGCTTGGCCTCGATCTTGCGGGCGCCCTGGGGGGTCAGCCGCGAGACGACCACGCGGCGGTCGGTCTCCGAGCGAACCCTTTCGACGTGCCCGCACTCGGCCAGGTGATCGAGCATCGGGGTCACGGTCGCGGGGCTGAGCCGGGCCGCGGCCGCCAGGTCTCCGGCCGATAGCTCGCCGCGCTCGTCGAGCTCGATCAGCAGCTCGAACTGGGCATGGCTGAGCTCTGACCCACCCAGATGCGTGTCACGCCCGCGCAGCCGGTTGAGGCTGCGGAACACCCGGCGGAAGGCGGCGCCGAGATCGTCGAGCTCGGAATTCCGCTTCGTGGGCTTGGCCGGTGGCGTGGCTGTGACGGGCGTGCTCATGCGCAGCTCCCTAGACCCCGAGCGGCTCGGCGGCCGCCTCAGCGTTGGCAGCTGCGCGGTTGAGCCTGAGGCGCGGATGCTCGGCGCGCAACAGCACCACGCAGGGGATCAGCCCGAGCGCGGCGGTCCCGAACGACCACCAGTAGGCCGTGTTGAAGGCGTGCGCGAGGTGCGTGACCGAGGGATCAACCCCGCTCGCGCGCTGCAGCACCACCGCGAGCACCGCCGTCCCGATCGCACCACCGATGCGCTGCAGCACGTTCAGCTGGGGCGTCGCGTCGGAGAGCTGGTCGGGGCGCAGCGAGGCGAACGCGGTGGTCATCGCCGGCATGAACGAGAAGCCGATGCCGATCCCGCGCACGAGCAGGACGGCCGAGATTCCAACGATCGAGGCGCTTGGACCGATAAAGGCAAGGGGAATCGTGCTCAGACACAGGACCGAGACGCCACCGAGGGCAACGCGGCCGCCGCCGAAGCGATCGGTCAGGCGCCCGGCAATCGGCATCGCGAAGAGCATGCCAAAGCCCTGGGGGCCGACCAGCAGGCCGGTCGCGATCAGGCTCTCGTGACGGACTTCCTGGTAGTAGAGGGGGACGAGGATCATCGCGCCGAACAGCGCGGCGCCGAGTGCGAAGGTCGTGAACGACGCGGCCGCGAAGATTCGGTTCGCGTACAGGCGAATGTCGAGCAGCGGGCGCTCGACGCGCAGAGCGTGCCAGCAGAACACTCCGACCAGCGCCAGGCCCGCAATGATCGGTAGCAGGACGATCGACGCCGTCAGGCTTGTGTTCGGTGTCCCCAGCTGTGCGAGGCCGTAGACGACGGCGCTCGACGCCGTCGAGAGCAGCACCAGGCCGAGAACATCCAAGCGCCCGGCCTCACCGGATTCGGTGTGCGGAATGATCCGCCAGCCGAGGAAGAAGGCGATGAAGCCGATCGGGACGTTGACGAGAAAGATCCACGACCAATGCAGGCTCTCGAGGATCGTCCCTCCGACGACCGGTCCGAGGATCGGTCCGAGCATCGCGGGCATCGCGACGATGCCCATTACCCGGCCCATCCGCTTGGGACCCGCGACCTGAGCCATGATCAGCTGGGCAACGGGCATGATCATCCCGCCGCCGGCACCCTGCAGAACGCGGAAGAGCACGAGCTCGGTGGTGCTCGTCGCAATCGCGCAGAGCGCCGAGCCGACCGTAAACAGCACCAGCGAGGTCATGTACACACGCTTTGCACCAAAGCGTCGCGCGGCCCAGCCGGTGACCGGGATCACCGCGGCCAGCGACAGCAGGTAGCCGGTGATCACCCATTGGATCTGCGCGAGCGAGCTGTGCAGGTCGTGCCCCAGCGTGCGCAGCGCCACGTTCACGATCGTCGTGTCGAGGATCGACATGATCATCCCGAGGATCACCACGCCGGCGATCTTCCACACGTAGGGCTCTATGCGATCGGCGGCCTCGGGGTGGAAGGCCGGATCGGATGTGGCAGCAGGAGAAGCCATTCGGTACCTAAAGCTTAGGTACCAAACCTTTGTCCTTCAAGGGGTCTGTGAGCAAGATCACACGAACGTCCAGACCGCCCGGACGGGTACTCGACGACGGGGAGCTACCAGCGGTAGTGGGCGAAGGCCTTGTTGGCCTGGGCCATGCGGTAGATGTCGTCCTTGCGCTTGTAGGCACCGCCCTGCTGGGCCTGGGCGTCGGTCAGCTCGTTGGCCAGGCGCTGGGCCATCGTCTTCTCGCGCCGGCCCCTGGCGAACTCCACCAGCCAGCGCACGGCCAGCGTGCGGGCGCGCCGCGAGGGCACCTCGACGGGCACCTGGTAGGTGGCTCCGCCGACGCGCCTCGAGCGGACCTCGAGCGAGGGCGTGAGCGTCCTGATCGACGCCTCCAGCGACTCGACCGGATCCTTGTCTGAGCGCTCGGCCAAGAGCGCCAGGGCGTCGTAGACGATCCGCTCGGCGGTGGACTTCTTGCCGTCGAGCATCACCTTGTTGATCACCTGCTGGACGAGCTTCGAGCGGTATATCGGGTCCGCCTCAACCGGGCGAATCTGGGCGGCTGCGCGTCTGGGCATGGGTTCCTATTTCTTCTTCACGCCGTACTGCGACCGCGCCTTCTTGCGGTCGCTCACGCCGGCCGCGTCGAGCGTGCCGCGCACGACCTTGTAGCGAACGCCAGGCAGATCCTTGACGCGGCCGCCACGTACGAGCACCACCGAGTGCTCCTGCAGGTTGTGGCCCTCGCCGGGAATGTACGCGGTCACCTCGATCGAGCCCGAGATGCGCACACGCGCCACCTTCCGCAGCGCGGAGTTGGGCTTCTTCGGTGTGGTCGTGTACACGCGCGTGCACACTCCCCGCCGCTGCGGCGCGGCGACTTTCTTTTTGCGTCCGCTACCCGACTTCAGGCCGGGGGTGGCGAGCTTCTTCTTGGGGGATACGCGCCCCTTGCGGACGAGTTGAGAGGTTGTGGGCATCGGGCGAGGATGCTAGCAGCGCTAGGAGGCTGCGGGCGCGACGGTCGCGCGCACGGGCGCCGGCATCAGCGCCGAAGCCACGATCACCAGCACGAACGCGGTCGCCTGCAGCACCACGCCGGCGGTGCCTGCGGCCATCGGATCGCGGAACACGACGATCCCGCCGGCGATGCCGGCGATGTTGGCCGCGGTGCCCGTAACGGCGATCACCGGGACGGCGTCGCCGTCCTGGAGCGCGCGGGCCGAGGCGTAGAAGGCGACGATCGAGGCCAGCACGGCCACCGCGAGCCAGGGGCTCAGCAGGAGCCCCATGAAGCCGTGCGCGCCGGTGATGCCCGTGAGCGCCTTGATCGCGGTGTCTGAGACGCCGAACAGGATGCCGGCGGCGGCCGCGAGCATCACGCCGTGGTGCTGGACCGGCCCGCCCATCCGCGGTCCCATCAGGAGCAGTCCGCCGAGCCCGAACAGGCCGGCCTCGAAGGAGATCATCGCGGCCTGGGAGAAGTGCGAGTGCGCGCCGTGCATCGCCGGCAGCGTCAGACCCAGCAGCACGAGCCCGGCGGCGGTCAACGACAGGCCCACCCACTGGCGGCGCCCGACCTTGAAGCCGAACCACCGCTCGGCCATCACGGCGATGAACACGACCCCGGCGGCCAGCGAGACCTGGATCACCGACATCGGCGCCAGTGACAGCGCCGCCACGTGTAGCCCCCAGCTCGCCGTCGCGATGAGCATGCCTAGCGCGAACCACTTCGAGGAGTAGAGCAGCCGCACCGAGTGCAGCGGGTGACGCATGTCAACGCGGGGGACCGAGTTGGCGCCGCGGTACTTGAAGAAGAAGCCCAGGTTGGCCACGAACGCGCAGCCAAGCGCGAGGACTATGCCCAGATCAAGCGCCATCGGCAGGCTCAGCAGTCTGGTGGTGGCGGGAAGAGGTGGGCATCATCGGGAAAGGTGCAGGAAGGGTGCTGAGTGTTCATCGACACATCCCCCGACTGCTTTACTTGCAGCGGCCGATCCCGGGCACATTGCCCGCCCAACCTGTACGCGAGCTAAAGACCGCGTTGGAGTAAAGCCCATGCCCAGTGCCGAGAAGCCCCTGCTTTTGGTGGACATCGACGGGGTCATCTCGCTGTTCGGCTCGCCGATGAGCGTCCAGCCGAGCTCTGGACGCCCGTCCAGCGCACCTGGACGCGCGAGCGTCCAGGGGAGCCTGCACTCGATCGACGGCACACCGCACTTCCTTTCGGCCACCGCCGCCGCGCACCTGCTCGAACTGGCCGAGGACTTCGATCTCGTGTGGGCGAGCGGCTGGGAGGAGCGCGCCGAGGAGCACCTGCCGCGCCTGCTCGGCCTGCCCGCGGGCCTGCCGTTTCTGCGCTTCGAGCGCTCGCCCGGGCAGGGCAACGCCCACTGGAAGCTCGCTGCCATCGACGCGTACGCGGGAACCCGGCCGCTGGCCTGGATCGACGACGCGTTCAACGAGGCATGCCACCGCTGGGCCGGCGAGCGTGAAACGCCCACGCTGCTCGTGCAGACCGTGCCCGAGGACGGGCTCACTTCAAGCGAGGCTTCAGAGCTCACGGCGTGGGCGCGGGAGCGCCGGGCGGCGCGGGCGTAGGCGTCGAGGGCGTAGGTGTGGGCGTGGGCACCGCAACGGTCCCCGTGAGGTGCAGCGGCTCAGACACTGCCGCCGGCACGCCCGGAGCGCCTGGACACAGCGCCCGCACCCACGCCCCGGCGCGGGTCGGCGGCGAGACGGAGATCGGGACCGACCACGTCCCGTTGGCGGCGGTCGTGACCTGGGTGAGCGTCTGCTCGGCCACGACTTCGCCGTTTCTTGAGACGCTCCGCACCTGGACCTCGATCGGCGCCCCCGCGATCGGGGTGCCTTCCAGGAACTCGAGCGCGCCCGTGAGGGTCGGAGGGGACGGTTCCGCGGTTACCGGTGCGCCGGTGCTCGGTTCGCCCGTGTTCGGCTCACCTGCGCTGGGCTGGCCCGTGCCCGGCGGAACGGCGGTCGCAGCGGTCAGCGACAGCGTCACCCGCGCGGGGCGGCCGGCCAGCTGTTGCACGCTGCGGCGGAGGGCGGGCAGGTCGCCGTAGAGGGCATTGCCGGGACATTCGGTCGCATCGGCGTCACGGTGGCCGGCGATGTGCGGCAGCGACACGTGCGCGCCGGCGGGGAAGCGGCTGTAGCGGGCGCCCGCCGGGTCCACGCGCACGGTCACGCGGCCGATCGCCGAGACGCCGTGCAGCGACAGCTTCCATGCCAGCAGGCGCTCGAGCGACGCCCTGGCGGCGAGCGAGATCGGAACGTCTGAGAAGCTGCCCAGCACGGCGATCCCGGTGGAGTAGATGTTGTAGCCGCCGGCCTGCGCCCCCACGACGGGCTCATCGATGCCGCCGGCGCGAGCCTCGAAGATGCGTCCGAACAGGTCGAGTACGAAGTTGTAGCCGATGTCATTCCAGCCGTTGACGTAGCGATGAAAGACGTAGATCGCACGCAACATCGCCGGTACCTCCCCCGGGGAATAGCCGTTCGGGTTCTCGGTGTGATGGACGAACGCCATCTCCACATCCCCGTATTCGGGCGCGACCCGCGGCGGGGACACGCCGTCGGCCCAGGCCCGGCGGGCGATGATCGAAGGCTGACCCGGCCCTGCCGGTAGCGCCGGCGTGAGGATCGGGAGCGCCGCCGCCGTGGCGAGCGGGCCGCCGGAGAGCGCCTGGCGCCTCGCTCCCCGCCCGGCGCTCACATCCACGAGCTGCAGGTGAACGCCTGAGAGCGTCTGCCCCGCCCGCACCTGCACGGTCGTCGTCCCCCCCGTCCACAGCGGATCGCCGATCGCCCGGCTCGTGGCGGCGCTCACGTCCGGGCCGTGCCCGTGCTGGCCGGCTGAGACCCAGCGGCTCCAGCTGCCGTCATAGCCGCGGAAGCGCAGCTCGAGGCCCACCGCTCCCGCCGCCCCCGGGCGTGCATCCCATTCGACACCCACGAGGTCCGCGTTCGCTCCCAGATCGACCGTCACAGCGCGTGCCGACAGCGTCCCGATCGAACGCGCGAAGCGGATCGGGTCCGCCGCAACGGGCCCAGCAGCGCCCGCGAGCGCCGCGAGGGCGCCGCCCGGCCGCGCAAGCCCGCCGGCGAGCGCCCCGGCGGCCGAGGCGAGCAGCGAGCGACGCGTCATCCCGCGCTTCGCGGTCACGGTCATCATCTGAAAGCACAACACACCGGCGCCGCGGAGGTCGCGGCGATCGCTTGAGCGCCTGCGCCGGGGCGATGCGCAACGGCCAGGCGGAGCCTCCGCCTGGCCGCCGCTTTAGCTAATCCCCGCTCGGCTCCTCGGGAACCTCGAGGTCCGCCAGCTCCTCGACGAAGCCCGGGTCGGTGCTGCCCGCGCCGATCTTCTCGAGCGATGCGAGGTCCGCATCGAACTCCTGGCCATAGCCACCGTTGAAGCCATCGCCGCCCGACAGGCCGAGCTCGGCCGCGATCTCGTCCTGGTCGAGCAGCCCCACATCGTCGATCGCGCGGGGGAGCGGCTCAGACGGTTCGATCTCGATCCGGCGGTAGCGCTTCAGGCCGGTCGCCGCCGGGATCAGCTTGCCGATGATCACGTTCTCCTTGAGCCCGTTGAGGCGGTCGGTCTTGCCCTCGAGAGCCGCGTCGGTGAGGACCTTGGTCGTCTCCTGGAAGGAGGCCGCCGACAGGAAGGAGTCGGTGTTCAGGGAGGCCTTGGTGATACCGAGGATGATGTCCTCGAACTGCGCGGCCTCGTCGCCGTTCTCGATCACCGCGTCGTTGGCCTTGGCGAATTCGAAGCGGTCCACGAACTGCCCCGGGAGGTAGTCGGTGTCGCCCTTCTGGTCGACCCGCACCTTCTTCAGCATCTGGCGCACGATCAGCTCGATGTGCTTGTCGTTGATGTCCACGCCCTGGGACTTGTAGACCTCCTGGACCTCCTTGACCAGGTACTGCTCGGTCTCCGTCCGCCCGCGGATCGCCAGGAGCTCGTGGGGATACACCGATCCCTCGTTGAGCTGGCGCCCGGCGGTGATCTTCTCGCCCGGGCCCACGAACAGCCGTGTGCGCCGGGGGAAGGCGTGGCGGTGCTCCTCGCCCGCCTCGTCCGAGATGACGACCGTGAGCGCCTTGTCTGACTCCTCGATCGAGACCACCCCGTCCTGCTCGGCGATCTTCGCGAGGCCCTTGGGCTTGCGCGCCTCGAACAGCTCGACCACGCGTGGCAGGCCGTGCGTGATGTCCGCGCCGGCGACGCCGCCGGTGTGGAACGTACGCATCGTCAGCTGGGTGCCCGGCTCGCCGATCGACTGAGCCGCGATGATGCCCACCGCGTCGCCGATCTGGGCGAGTTCTCCAGTTGCCATCGCCCGGCCGTAACAGGCCTGACAGACGCCGCTGACGGCCTCGCACTTGAGCACCGAGCGCACCGGTACGGTGATCTCTTTGCCCTTCTCGTGATCGTCCTCGAAGGCGGCCACCATGTCGGCCAGCTCGGCCCGGCCGATCTCCGCGCCCTGCTCGGCCAGCACGCGGCTGCGCTTGGTCGTGATCGGCCTGGCGGCGATCCGCCCGACGAGCCCGTCGTTCGGTTCCCCGCCGTCCTTGAACACCGGCATCTCGATGTACTCCTCGGTGCCGCAGTCGGGCTCGCGGATGATCACGTCCTGGGCGACGTCGACCAGACGCCGCGTCAGATAGCCCGAGTCGGCGGTACGCAGGGCGGTGTCGGCCAGCCCCTTTCGCGCGCCGTGCGTGGAGATGAAGTACTCGAGCACCGACAGGCCCTCCATGAAGTTGGCCTTGATCGGGCGCTCGATGATTTCACCCTTCGGGTTGGCCATCAGCCCGCGCATGCCCGCCAGCTGGCGGATCTGCTTGAACGAGCCACGGGCACCCGAGTTGGCCATCATGAAGATCGGGTTGAGCGTCTCGAGGTTCTCGACCATCGCCTCGGCGACCTCGTCGGTGGCGGCGTTCCACTTCTCGACGACCGCCTCGTGGCGCTCCTCCTGGGTGATCAGGCCCATGTCGTACTGGTCTGAGATCTCCGCGACCATCGTCTCGTACTTTTCGATGATCGACTGCTTCTCCGGCGGGATCACCACATCGTTCTTCGAGATCGTGATCCCCGCCTGGGTCGCGTACTTGAAGCCCAGGTCCTTGAACGCGTCGAGCACCAGCGAGATCGTGGTGGCGCCGTAGGTCTGCACGAGCATGTCGATCAGGCGGGTGGTGTCCCGCTTCTTCATCGACTGGTTCACAAAGGTGTACTTCGAGGCGTCGAAATCGTCTCCAAGCGCCTCGGCCAGCGCCCGCTCGATGCGGTCGTTGTAGATGATCCGGCCGATCGTGGTCAGCACGTGGCCGCCGGCGCGCCCATAGGGGCGGAACTCGGCGAGATCGTGCAGCTTCACGACGCCGCCCTCGTAGGAGAGCTCGGCCTCCTGGGCGGTGCGGAACACATGCGGCCGCGGCTCATACGTCGCGCGGTCGATTTTCGAGAGCTCCTCGGCCTCGGGCCCGTAGGTCAGGTAGTAGGCGCCCAGGATCATGTCCTGGGTGGGGGTGGCAAGCGGCGCCCCGTGTGCCGGGGACAGGATGTTGTTCGAGGACAGCATCAGGATCCGCGCCTCCGCCTGTGCCTCGGCCGACAGCGGCAGGTGCACCGCCATCTGATCGCCGTCGAAGTCGGCGTTGAACGCGTGGCAGACCAGCGGGTGAACCTGGATCGCCTTGCCCTCCACGAGCAGCGGCTCGAACGCCTGGATGCCCAGGCGGTGAAGCGTCGGGGCGCGGTTCAACAGCACCGGGTGCTCGTGGATGACCTCCTCGAGCACGTCCCACACCTCGCCGATCATCGAGTCGACCATCTTCTTGGCGGCCTTGATGTTCTGCGCGGACTTGCGCTCGACCAGACGGGCCATGATGAACGGCTTGAACAGCTCGAGCGCCATGATCTTGGGTAGGCCGCACTGGTGCAGCTTCAGGTAGGGGCCGGCCACGATCACCGAGCGACCGGAGTAGTCCACGCGCTTGCCCAGCAGGTTCTGGCGGAAGCGGCCCTGCTTGCCCTTGAGCATGTCTGACAGCGACTTCAGCGGCCGGTTGCCCGGTCCGGTGACCGGGCGCCCGCGACGGCCGTTGTCGAACAGCGCGTCGACGGCCTCCTGCAGCATCCGCTTCTCGTTGTTGACGATGATCTCCGGCGCGCCCAGGTCGAGCAGCCGCTTGAGGCGGTTGTTGCGGTTGATCACCCGGCGGTAGAGATCGTTGAGGTCCGAGGTGGCGAAGCGCCCGCCGTCGAGCTGAACCATCGGGCGCAGCTCCGGCGGGATCACCGGTACGGCGTCGATGACCATCATCTCGGGCTTGTTGCCCGACTGGATGAACGCGGAGACCACCTTCAGGCGCTTGACGGCGCGCGCCTGCTTCTGGCCTTTGCCGGTCTTCACCTGGTCCTCGAGCTCGACCCTTTCGGCCTCCAGGTCGACCTGCTGGAGCAGGTCGCGAACGGCCTCTGCGCCCATCCCGCCGCGGAAGTACTCGCCGAAGCCATAGGAGGATCCGAAGCGCTCCTTGAGCTCGCGGAAGGTCGTCTCGTCGTGCTCGATCTGCTTGGGCTCCATCGTCTTGAAGAGCTCCCACACGTTGCGCATGCGCTCGGCTGCGTCCTCGATGTAGGCCTCGGTGTCGGCGATGTCGGCGTCGAACGCCTTGCGCAGCTCCTTCAGGAGCTTCTCGCGCTCCTCATCGGAGATTTTCTGGAGGTTCACGTCGAGCGAGTCCGCCCACAGGTGGTCCTCGTCGTTGAAGTGCGTCTGTTTGCCGTTTGACAGGTACTTCTCACGGCGCTTGAGCGACTCGCGCAGCTCGAGCACGCGCTCCTCGCGCTCGGCCGTGTAGGCGTCGAGGACCTTGTTGACCTCCTTCTCGAGCGAGTCCATGTCCTTCGTGCGGGCCTCGTCGTCCACCCACGTGACGATCGACGCCGCGAAGTACAGGACCTTCTCGAGTTCCTTGGGAGCCATGTCGAGCAGATAGCCGATCCGGCTGGGGACGCCCTTGAAGAACCAGATGTGGCTCACCGGCGCGGCCAGGTCGACGTGACCCATGCGTTCACGGCGCACCTTCGAGCGCGTCACCTCGACGCCGCAGCGCTCGCACACGATGCCCTTGTAGCGCACGCGCTTGTACTTGCCGCAGTAGCACTCCCAGTCCTTGGTGGGCCCGAAGATGCGCTCGCAGAACAGGCCGTCCTTCTCGGGCTTCAGCGTGCGGTAGTTGATCGTCTCGGGCTTGATCACCTCGCCCGAGCTCCAGCTACGGATCTGCTTTGAGGACGCGAGACTGATCTCGATTGCGTCGAAGTTATTGATGTCGATCATGTTCTTAGCTTTCGCTCGCGGGTGAAACGGGATTTGTGTCCAGGTCCTCTAGCTCCTCGATGTCGATGGCCTCCTCGGCCAACAGCTCCTCGGCGACCTCCTCCTCGGCCTCGACCAGGTCATCGACCGACGCGACGACCTCGGGCTCTGCGCCCTCGGCCGGCTCCTCGGCGGGCTCTGCGCCCTCCTCGCCGTCCAACGCCTCGCCGGTCGAGTCGCCGGCGAGGGCGCGCACGCCCGAGAGGTCGATGCCGAGCTCCTCGGCAGCGCGCAGCAGATCGTCGTCTTCGTCTCGCATCTCTGTGCGCTGGCCTTCCTCGGAGACGACGTTCACGTCGAGCGCCAGCGACTGCATCTCCTTGAGCAGCACTTTGAAGGACTCGGGGACCGACGGCTCGGCGATGTTCTCGCCCTTGACGATCGCCTCGTAGGCCTTCACGCGCCCGATCGTGTCATCGGACTTGATCGTGAGCATCTCCTGCAGCGTGTAGGCGGCGCCGAACGCCTCGAGCGCCCACACCTCCATCTCGCCGAAGCGCTGCCCGCCGAACTGGGCCTTGCCGCCCAGGGGCTGTTGCGTGACGAGCGAGTAGGGGCCGGTCGAGCGGGCGTGGATCTTGTCGTCGACCAGGTGCAGGAGCTTCAGGATGTACATGTAGCCGACCGTCACCTGTTCGGCGAACGGCTCGCCCGTGCGGCCGTTGAACAGCGTCATCTTGCCCGAGGCCTGCTCGCCCGCGCGGCGGCTCTTGTCGACGTCCATGCGGATCCGCCCGGTGTGCTCGTCCTGCCAGCTGACGAGCGCCTGGTCGACGTCCGCGACGGTGGCGCCGTCGAACACCGGCGTGGACACGTATACGCGCCCGGCCGAGCCGTTGCCGTTGCCGTCGTGGGCCAGGCGGTAGGCGTCCGAGCCATCGTCGTACCAGCCCTGCGCGGCGACCCACCCGAGGTGGGTCTCGAGGATCTGCCCGACGTTCATGCGGCTGGGGACGCCCAGCGGGTTGAGGATCACGTCCACCGGAGTGCCGTCCTCGAGGAACGGCATGTCCTGCTGGTCGACGATCTTGGAGATCACGCCCTTGTTGCCGTGGCGCCCGGCGAGCTTGTCGCCCTCGGAGATCTTGCGCTTCTTGGCCACGAACACGCGCACGAGGTCGTTCACCCCCGGCGGCAGGTCATCGCCTGCGTCGCGGCTGAACGTCTTCACGTCGATCACCACGCCGCCCTCGCCGTGGGGGACCTTCAGCGAGGTGTCCCTGACCTCGCGCGCCTTCTCCTTGAAGATCGCGCGGATCAGCTTCTCCTCGGCGGTCAGCTCGGTCTCGCCCTTGGGCGTGACCTTGCCGACGAGCAGATCACCGGAGATCACCTCCGCGCCGACGCGCACGATCCCGCGGTCGTCGAGGTTGCGCAGCGACTCCTCCGAGCGGTTGGGGATGTCACGCGTGATCTCCTCCTCGCCCAGCTTGGTCGTGCGGGCGTCGATCTCGTACTCCTCGATGTGGATCGAGGTCAGCTCGTCGTCCTGCACGAGGCGCTTGGACAGGATGATCGCGTCCTCGAAGTTGTAGCCCTCCCAGGACATGAAGGCGACCATCAGGTTCTTGCCCAGCGCCATCTCGCCCTTGTCGGTCGAGGAGCCGTCGGCCAGCACGTCGCCGGCCTTGACCTTCTGGCCGGTCTTCACGCGCGGCTTGTGGTGGATCAGGGTGCCCTGGTTTGAGCGCATGAACTTCTGCAGCTCGTACTCGTCCTTGCCGGCTGTGCCCTGCACCACGATCTCATCGGCGTCGACGTACTCGACCGTGCCGGCCTCCTTGCTCAGCAGGACATCGCCGGTGTCGAGCGCCGCACGGCGCTCCATGCCGGTGCCGACCAGCGGAGCGTCTGCCTTCAGCAGCGGCACGGCCTGGCGCTGCATGTTCGAGCCCATCAGCGCGCGGTTGGCGTCGTCGTGCTCGAGGAACGGGATCATCGCGGTCGCCACCGACCAGATCTGCTCGGGGGAGACATCAACCAGATCGACGTCCTTGGGCCCGACCGTCACGTACTGCCCGGCCTGCGTGCGGCAGAGGATCTCCGTGCCCTTCAGGCGCCCGGTCTTGGAATCCACGGGCGTGTTCGCCTGCGCGATCAAGAGCTCCTCTTCCTGGGTGGCGTCGAGGCGTTCGACCTTGTCGGTCACCACGCCGTCCTTGACCACCCGGTAGGGAGTTGTGACGAAGCCGTACTCGGACACCTCCGCGAACGAGGACAGCGAGCCGATCAGGCCGATGTTCGGCCCCTCCGGCGTCTCGATCGGGCACATGCGCCCGTAGTGGGTGGGGTGCACGTCGCG
>Ga0209248_10000442_pt1 | contig 13242 bp, 14 predicted proteins | sample BogFormECP04_OM1_FD_188241 | JGI IMG/M metagenome (GOLD analysis project Ga0209248, IMG submission 188241) | Bog forest soil microbial communities from Calvert Island, British Columbia, Canada - ECP04_OM1 (SPAdes) (version 2) | ecosystem: Environmental > Aquatic > Freshwater > Wetlands > Bog ... | reverse complement strand
TCGGCAACGGCCCATATCAGCTGGCTGACAGCCCAGACGGGCCGGCCTGGGAGCACAATGTCAAGATCGACCTGCGGCCCAACCGCGGCTATCACGGCAACCGGATGCCCCGTAACAAAGGCCTGAGGTTCGAGTTCTACGCCAATCTGGACACCGCTTACGCCGACTTGCTATCGGGCAATCTCGATGTCCTGGACACGGTTCCACCGAGCGCGTTACCGGTCTACAAGCGTGACCTGGGCAATAACGTCGCAACCGGCCCCGCGGCGGTACACCACACCCTCGATACCCCGTTGCGGCTGCCGCATTTCGGCGGCGAGGAAGGTCGGCTGCGCAGGCTGGCGTTGTCGGCTGCTATCAACCGGCTGCAAATCTGTAAGCAGATCTTCGTCGGCGCCCGCAGTCCGGCACGCGATTTCACCGCAGCATCGTTGCCGGGCTTCGACCCGAACTTGCCGGGCAACGACGTGTTGAACTTCGATCCCGAGCGGGCGCGGCAACTATGGTTGCAAGCCAACGCGATCTCGGTGTGGAGCGGCCGGTATGCGATCGCTTACAACGCTGACGGGGGCCATCAGGAGTGGGTAGACGCGGTGGCCAACAGCATCAAGAACATCCTGGGTATCGATGCTGTTGGCGCGCCGCAGCCCACCTTCGCCGGATTCCGCACCCAGATCACCAACCGCACCATTACAACCGCATTCCGCGCCGCGTGGCAGGGTGACTATCCGTCGATGGTCGAGTTCCTCGCCCCGCTGTTCGCCACCGGGGCGGGTTCCAACGACGTCGGTTACTCCAACCGGGAGTTCGACGCCGCCTTGGTGGCAGCCGAAGCGGCCCCCACCCTGCAGCAGTCCGATGTGCTGGCCAACAACGCACAGCGAATCCTGTTGCACGACATGCCCGTCGTTCCGCTTTGGGACAACATCAGCGTGGTCGGATGGTCGACGGAGGTCAGCAGGGTCACCGTCACCTGGAACGGTCTGCCTGACTACGAGAACATCGTGAAGGCCTGACATGGGCTGGTATATCGCGCGCCGGATCGCCATTATGGTGCCCGTTTTCCTCGGTGCCACGTTGCTGATCTACGGCATGGTCTTCCTGCTCCCCGGTGACCCGGTGGCAGCAATGGCCGGCGATCGGCCGCTTACTCCCGCGGTGGCTGCGCAGTTGCGTGCTCGTTACCACCTCGACGACCCGTTCTTCCTGCAGTACCTGCGTTACCTGGGCGGCGTTCTGCACGGCGACCTGGGTCGTGCTTATTCCGGGCTACCGGTCAGTGACGTTCTGGCGCATGCGTTTCCGGTCACCATCAGGCTGGGATTGATCGCGTTGGTCGTGGAGGCGGTGCTCGGAATCGGATTCGGCGTGGTCGCCGGCCTGCGCCAGGGGGGAATCTTCGATTCCACGGTGCTCATCACCGGGCTTGTCATCATCGCAATCCCCGTATTCGTGCTGGGCTTCTTGGCTCAGTTCCTGTTTGGGGTGCGGTTGGGGATCGCACCCGTCACAGTCGGTGAAAGAGCGACCTTCACACGTCTGCTGTTGCCCGGGATTGTGCTGGGCTCAGTGTCGTTCGCCTACGTGGTGCGGTTGACCCGATCCGCGGTGGCCGCCAATGCGCACGCCGATTATGTCAGCACCGCGACCGCCAAAGGGCTGTCACGGCCGCGTGTGGTGACGGTGCACATTCTGCGTAACTCGCTGATACCGGTGGTGACCTTCCTCGGCGCCGATTTGGGGGCGTTGATGGGCGGAGCCATGGTGACCGAGGGCATCTTCAACATCCACGGTGTCGGCGGCGTGCTGTATCAGGCGGTCACCAGGCAGGAGACGCCGACGGTGGTGTCGATAGTGACGGTGCTGGTGCTGATCTATCTGGTCACCAATTTGTTGGTGGACCTGCTGTACGCGGCCCTGGACCCGCGGATCCGTTATGGGTGAGGCGCGCAACGGTTTCTGGCACGACACATGGCGCGAACTACGCAAGCGTCCGAAGTTCGTCGTAGCCGCCGCGCTGGTCCTCTTCGTTCTTACTGTCGCGGCCTTTCCAGCGTTGTTTTCCGGCGCCGACCCAACCTATGCCGATCCCAGCCAGAGTCTGCTCGGTCCGTCGGCGACACACCGGTTCGGCACCGACCTGCAGGGTCACGACATCTACGCGCGCACCGTCTACGGTGCCCGGGCCTCGGTCACCGTCGGGCTGGGCGCCACCCTCGTCGTGTTCGTCGTCGGCGGCGCGCTGGGCGCGGTGGCAGGCTTCTACGGGGGCTGGGTCGACGCGGTCGTCTCCCGTATCACCGATGTGTTCTTCGGCTTGCCGCTGCTGTTGGCCGCCATCGTGGTCATGCAGGTCATGCAGCACCGCACGGTGTGGACAGTGATCACCTTCCTGGCTTTGTTCGGCTGGCCGCAGGTCGCCAGGATCGCTCGTGGCGCGGTGATCGAGGTGCGGGCCAGCGATTTTGTGCTTGCAGCTAAAGCATTGGGGTTGAGTAGATTTCAGATTCTGCTACGACACGCGCTGCCGAACGCGTTGGGCCCGGTGATCGCGGTGGCCACCATCGCCCTCGGTTTATTCATCGTCACCGAAGCCACGCTGTCCTACCTCGGCGTCGGACTGCCGACGTCGGTGGTGTCTTGGGGTGGCGATATCAACCTCGCGCAGACGCGACTTCGGTCAGGCTCACCCATATTGTTCTATCCCGCGGGTGCACTGGCGATAACGGTGCTGGCCTTCATGATGATGGGTGATGCCCTGCGCGATGCCCTGGATCCGGCGTCACGGGCATGGCGGGCATGAGCGCCGTAGAGTCGCGGCTGCTGTCGGTCGAAGGCCTCGAAGTCAGATTCGGCAACCACGAACCCGCGGTTCGAGGAGTGGATCTGACTGTCCTGCGTGGTCAGACGGTCGCCGTCGTGGGCGAATCGGGATCGGGGAAATCCACCACCGCTGCCGCGATTCTCGGGCTGCTTCCGCCCAGCGGACGAATCACCGGCGGGCGCATCGTCTTCGACGGCCGCGACATCACCCGTGGTATCACCCAAGCCGACCGCCGGCTACTCCGGTCGATCAGGGGTCGTTGCATCGGCTACGTTCCCCAAGACCCGATGACCAACCTCAACCCGGTCTGGAAAGTCGGATTCCAGGTGCGGGAAGCATTGCGCGCCAACACCGATGGTCGCGCGGCACGACAACGCGCGGTGGAGCTGCTCGCCGAGGCCGGTATGCCGGAACCGGCGAAGCAAGCAAGTAGGTACCCGCACCAGCTGTCTGGCGGCATGTGTCAACGTGCACTGATCGCCATCGGGCTGGCGGGCCGGCCGCAGCTGTTGATCGCCGACGAGCCGACCTCCGCGCTGGACGTCACCGTGCAGCGGCAGGTACTCGACCATCTGCAGCGGCTCACCGACGAACTGGATACCGCGCTGCTGCTCATCACCCACGATCTGGCGCTGGCCGCCGAACGGGCCGAATCGGTGGTTGTCGTTCATCGCGGAGTGGTGGTGGAGTCCGGTGCGGCGCAGGCAATCCTGCAGAACCCGCAACACGAGTACACCAGGCGGCTGGTGGCCGCGGCGCCGTCGCTCACAGTCAGGCCGCTGAGGCCCGGTGCCCAGATCGGGTCGCAACCAGCTACCCAAGCTGACGACATTCTCGTCGCATCGGAGCTGACTAAGACATACCGGGATTCTCGCGGTGCGCCGTGGCGGCGGGTGGAGTTTCGTGCCGTCGACGCCGTGTCGTTTCGGCTCCGAAGGGCGAGCACCCTGGCGATCGTCGGAGAGTCGGGGTCGGGGAAATCGACCCTGGCGCGCATGGTGCTTGGTCTGTTGCAACCTACTTCGGGCAAGGTGGTGTTCGACGGCACCCAGGTCGATGGCACGCTGGACCGGGATAAGGCGTTGGCATTTCGCCGGCGCGTACAGCCTGTGTTCCAAAACCCCTACAGCAGTCTGGATCCCATGTACTCGGTGTTTCGTGCCATCGAGGAGCCGTTGCGGATCCACAAGGTCGGCGACCGTAAGCAGCGCGAGCAAGCTGTAGGCGAGCTGGTCGAGCAGGTAGCGCTGCCGAAGTCGGTGTTGGGCCGGCTGCCCCGGGAACTGTCGGGTGGTCAGCGGCAACGGGTCGCCATCGCCCGGGCGCTGGCGCTGCGGCCCGAGGTGCTGGTGTGCGACGAGCCGGTCTCAGCACTCGACGTCTTGGTGCAGGCGCAGATACTGGACCTGTTGGCCGATCTGCAGGCCCAACTGGGTCTGAGCTACCTGTTCATCAGCCATGACCTGGCGGTGATCCGGCAGATTGCCGACGACGTCATGGTGATGCGGGCAGGCCGGGTCGTCGAGCACGCACCCACTGAGCAGGTGTTCACCCGGCCCAGCCACGAATACACCCGGCAGTTGCTGGAGGCCATCCCCGGCGCGCCGGCGCCGCCCCGATAGGTTGGCAACCTGTGACGGCTGACCCGCTGGCTCCGCTGCTGGAGCTGCCCGGCGTCGCCGAGGCCAGCGACCGCGCCCGCGACGCGCTGGGTCGGGCCCATCGGCACCGGGCCAACCTGCGGGGCTGGCCGCTGACCGCCGCCGAGGCATCGCTGCGTGCGGCGCGGGCTTCATCAGTGCTCGACGGTGGTCCCGTGCGACTGGACGACCTGGCGGATGCCGCCGGAGTGAGCGATCCCGTATTCGGCGGGGCGCTGCGGGTGGCTCAGGAGCTGGAAGGCGGCGGGGGCCCGTTAATCGGGATATGGCAGCGGGCGCCTTTGCAGGCGCTGGCCCGCCTGCACATGCTAGCGGCGGCTGATCAGGTGGAAGACGATCGGCTGGGTCGCCCGCGCGCGGCTGCCGAGGTTGGGCCGCGCCTGGAGTTGCTGGCGGATGTGGTGACCGGCGGTACCGGAGCGCCGGCACCGGTGGTTGCCGCCGTCGCACACGGCGAGTTGCTGACGCTGCGGCCGTTCGGCAGCGCCGACGGTGTGGTGGCCCGCGCGGTGTCGCGGTTGGTGACGATCGCCAGCGGGCTGGATCCGCACGGGCTGGGTGTGCCCGAGGTGAGTTGGATGCGCCAGCCCGCGGATTATCGCGCCGCCGCGCGCGGCTTCGCCGAGGGAACACCGGACGGTGTGGGGGCTTGGCTGGTGCTGTGTTGCCGGGCGATGCAGGCCGGTGCGCAGGAGGCTTTGTCGATCGCAGAATCGTTGCCAGAATGATAAGTTGACTGGCTCCAAAATACCTGAGAGGGGTTGCCCTACGAAATGTGAGCGGGCGGCGCCCCGAAGTATTCGGCGCGCCGCCCGCTAGCACGGAACCCGGTTACCAAGCGTGCATGTCTGGGTTGCGGTGGGTGGCCTCGGCGATTTTGCGGCGCTTCCAGTTCCAACCCCACCCAAAGAGGCGTCGACACTTTCCGCTGTGCGCAATTACGCAGGCCCGCAACACTTCTGCCATTATCGCGGCTATGACTCCGCGTGGGTGCCGGGAACCGTGCTTCGGTGCCCGGGTCGGGAGATCGAACCTTCTCTTCCGGATCGATCTTGGCCTCGCCGGACTTCCTTGTGTCCTTTGTACTACTAGACCCTTAGCACAGCAAGGCCTAATTCTGCGAATGTTGCGAAGCCGCACTGCATTGCGCGCTTAACAGATTTGCTGGCGGTCGGACGCGGAGGGGCTTGTCGGGTGCGCTAGAACGCGAAGCGGCGCAGCAACGAGTAGGTGACCGCGCCGGCGGCCAGCGCAGTGATGCCCACTGCGGCGGTGGTTGCGATCGCGGCACCCGATGGTGCCGAAATACGGTCGCGCAGGGACACCGGCCGGGAGAAACTCAGCACGGGCCAACCGCGTTCGTTGGCTTCCCTGCGCAAGCCGCGATCCGGGTTGACCACAGAGGGGTGGCCAACGGTCTCAAGCATCGGCAGGTCTGTGACTGAGTCGGAGTAGGCGTAGCAGTGCTCGAGCGGGTAGCCCTCACGGGCGGCCAACTCGCGGATCGCCTGGACCTTGCCTTCGCCGTAGCAGTAGAACGCCACCTCGCCGGTGTACTTGCCGTCCTCGACGACCATTCGGGTCGCCATCGCATGGGTAGCGCCCAGTGCCCGGGCGATCGGTGCCACGATCTCCTCTCCGGACGCGGAGACCACCACGACGTCACGGCCGCACAACTTGTGCGCGGCGATCAGGTCGGCGGCTTCGGCGAACACCAGTGGAGTCACGATGTCGTGGAGTGTTTCGTTGACGATCGAGCGGACCTGCGCCACATCCCAACCGGTGCACATGTTGGTCATGTGGGTGCGCATCCGGTCCATCTGGTCATGATCGGCACCGGAGAGCAGAAATATGAACTGCGCGTAGCTGGATTTGAGCACCGCGCGGCGGTTCAGCAATCCCTGATCGAAGAATGGTTTGCTGAACGCCAGCGTGCTGGACTTGGCGATGATGGTCTTGTCGAGGTCGAAAAAGGCAGCAGTGCGGGCGCGGGAGGCGGTGGTTGCCGCTGCGTGCGGTGCGGATTGCTGCTGCGCGGCCGAGTCGAAGACGGTCACCGATCCAGCATAGGTCGGCAGTCCAATTCGGCGGCGATCTTGCGCCTGAAACGACGCTCAGGACAGGTGTTGCCGACGGGGTGGATGGTGTTTTTGCGGCTCAAAGTATCTTTATTGATCAAATGCCCACTTGCGTTAGTCCGGACTCTCGTGTGTATAGTAAGCATTACTCGGCCTTGAGCCGAGGGTGTATCAGCCCGACCCCCCGGGGCTGATACACGACGACCCTCGCCTCCTCCCCCCCTGGCGGGGGTCGTCCCTTTTCTGGGGTAAATCTCCCTCGCGACACGGTGTTTAGCGGGGCCGCCTGCGCGTTGCGGAAAACGCGTTCTCCGACGCAGTCGCAACATTGATCTGATGCGTTTGTGCACACTTGCGTCTCTCTCCACAAATCCAGCTTTGGGACTGGTGTCCCACCGCAGTGGGCCCGCACGGTAGGTGGATGACCAGCACCACCCGCACCGGTCCGCCGGGCTCCTCAGGCGTGTTGGCGGTGCTGACCGATTCGGAGTTACGCAAAGAGCTGGATCGGGTGGCCGCGGCTGTGGGTGTTCGTATAGTTCACTCCGGTGCTCGGTCTCCGGTGAGCAGCAGGACCTGGTCGGCCGCCGCCGCGGTGGTCCTCGACCAGGCCGCGGCGCATCGGTGCGGGCAGTCGGGGCTTGCGCGGCGCGGCCACGTCAGCGTGCTGACTGCAGCCGAGCCCACGACGGCGACCTGGGCGGCTGCCGTCACCGTCGGTGCCCAGCACGTGCTGAGGCTGCCCGAGCAAGAACATGAATTGATCCTTGAACTCGGCCAAGCGGCTGAATCGGCGCGCGACGACGGGCTGCGCGGCGAGGTCGTCGCTGTCATGGGCGGCTGCGGCGGGGCCGGCGCGTCTTTGTTCTCGGTCGCCCTTGCGCAGGCTGCCACCGACGCGCTGTTGGTCGACTTGGATCCGTGGGGCGGCGGCATCGATCTGTTGGTGGGCGGCGAAACGCTACCTGGCCTACGTTGGCCCGATCTCGCGCTACAGGGCGGGCGGCTCAATTGGTCCGCCGTGCGCGAGGCGCTGCCGCGACACCGGGGAATCACCTTATTGTCCGGCACCCGGCGCGGGTACGAGTTGGACGCCGGGCCCGCACACGCGGTCGTCGATGCCGGTCGCCGCGGGGGAGTCACCGTGGTCTGCGATCTTCCCCGTCGTCTCACCGATGCCACCCAAGCCGCGCTGGACACTGCCGACCTTGTTGTTCTAGTCAGCCCGTGCGATGTGCGGGCGTGCGCGGCCACCGGGTCGATTGCTCCGGTGCTGGCCACCATCAATCCCAACCTGGGCCTGGTGGTGCGGGGGCCGTCGCCAGGGGGATTACGGGCAGCGGAGGTCGCTGATATCGCCGGCCTGCCGCTGCTGGCGTCGATGAAAGCCGAGCCTCAACTCGCTGAGCAACTGGAACGTGGAGGTCTGCGATTTCGACGGCGATCGGCGCTCGCCGCGGCGGCCCGCCGGGTACTGGCCGTGTTGCCGGGCGTGGCGTCGGTTCCAGGGGCACCGGGTTCAGTCCAGAACGGCAGGGCGGCGTGAAGGGGTCGTTGATCGACCGAGTGCGCGAGCGGCTGGCGTCCGAGTCCGCCCCGCTGCGGCCCAACGTCGTGGCAGCCGCGATCCGCGCCGAGTCCGGCGGGATGCTCGGTGATACCGAAGTCCTTGCCAATCTCCGGGTGCTACAGACCGAACTGACCGGTGCCGGCATCCTGGAACCGTTGTTATGTGCGGACGGCACCACCGACGTCTTGGTCACCGCACCCGACGCGGTGTGGGTTGATGATGGAAACGGTTTGCGGCGCAGCCATATTCGGTTCGCCGACGAGGCGGCGGTGCGGCGATTGGGGCAGCGGCTGGCATTGGCCGCCGGTCGCCGTCTCGACGACGCGCAACCCTGGGTAGACGGGCAGCTGACCGGCATCGGTGCCGGAGGGTTCGCGGTGCGCTTACATGCGGTGTTGCCGCCGGTGGCGGCCGAAGGTACGTGCTTGTCGCTGCGGGTGTTGCGGCCCGCCACACAGGATCTGGCCGCGCTGACCGCGGCGGGCGCGATCGAACCCCAGGCCGCCACACTGGTTGCCGACATCATCGCCGCCCGGCTGGCCTTCCTGGTGTGTGGCGGAACCGGCGCCGGCAAAACGACTTTGTTGGCGGCAATGCTGGGCGCCGTCTCGCCCCGCGAGCGGATCGTGTGCGTCGAGGATGCGGCCGAGTTGGCGCCTCGGCATCCTCATCTGGTCAAGCTGGTCGCGCGGCGCGCCAATGTCGAAGGTGTCGGCGAGGTCCCGATGCGCCAACTCGTACGGCAGGCGCTGCGAATGCGGCCCGACCGCATCGTGGTTGGCGAAGTCAGGGGCGCCGAAGTGGTCGATCTGTTGGCGGCGCTGAACACCGGCCATGACGGCGGGGCGGGCACCGTGCATGCCAACAACCCTGGGGAGGTCCCGGCACGGCTGGAGGCGTTGGGCGCGCTCGGCGGTCTCGATCGGGCGGCGCTGCACAGTCAACTCGCCGCCGCGGTCCAGGTGCTGCTGCACGTCGCGCGGGACCGGGCCGGCCGGCGCAGGTTGAGTGAAATCGCTGTGCTGCGCCACATCGAAGGTCGCGTTCGGGCGGTCACGGTGTGGCACGCAGGCCGGGGGATGACCGATGACACGGACGATCTGAACCGATTGTTGCGAAGCCGGTCACCGGCGTGAACGCGGCTGTTCCTGCGGCTCTACTGCTGGCGCTCGCGCTCGTGGTGCTTCCGCCCGCACCGAGGCGCCGGCTCGTACCGGCGCCTCGTCGGCAGGTCCCGGTGGTCGGCACAGGTTGGTTTGTCTGCGTCAGCGGGTGTGTTGCCGCTGGCGCCGCTGCGCTACTGCCGTTGACGACGCTCCTCGCCGGCGCGGTGCTGGGCGCAACCTTGCTGCTGCGCTACCGTCGTCGCCGCCGGAGCCGGCGCAGCTTGGAGGAGGGGCAGGCGCTGGAGACTGCCCTTGATGTGCTGGTCGGCGAACTGCGAGTGGGCTCGCATCCAGTGCGCGCGTTCTGTATCGCCGCCGACGAAACTGCCGGCACGGTCGCTGCCGCCTTGCGCGCCGTGGCGGCGCGCGCCAGATTGGGCGCCGACGTAACGGCGGGCCTGCACACCGCTGCCCGATCGTCGGCCCTGCCCGAGCACTGGCATCGACTCGCGGTGTGTTGGCAGCTGGCCACCGATCAAGGGCTGGCAATTGCCGCCCTGATGCGTGCCGCGCAACGCGATATCACTGAGCGGCAACGGTTCTCGGCACGGGCGACATCGGGGATGGCCGGGGCTCGCGCCACCGCGGCGATACTGGCGGGCCTGCCGTTGCTCGGGGTGCTGCTTGGTCAACTGATTGGGGCCCGACCGCTGAGTTTCTTGCTGAATGGGCACGCGGGCGGGTGGCTGTTGGTGGTCGGGTCGATGCTGGCCTGCGCCGGGCTGCTTTGGTCGGACCGGATCATCGATGGGTTGGCGTCATGAACCCCGAAGGTGGCCGCGAGTGAGCACAGCGGCAGTGTTGCTCGCCGTGGCGTGGTGGATCGACCCGGGTCCGTTGGCGGTGCGGGCACGCGCCGGGACGTCGGCCCGCGTAAATCGGCCGCGGCCGGAACCATCGCATGGTCCGGACCCGCTGGCGGTTGCCTCCAGCCTGGACGTGCTGGCTGTGTGCCTGACGGCGGGCATGGCGGTGTCGAGCGCAGCGGCCGCGACCGCGGCGTCCTCGCCGCCGAAGCTGGCCCGGGTATTGCGCCGAACCGCCGAGTTGCTGGCGCTGGGGGCGGATCCCGCCGTCGCTTGGTCGACGCCACCCGATCTGCCGGCCCGATCGGTCGACGCGCAGACGGATGCGCTGTTGCGGCTGGCCCGGCGTTCGGCGTCCTCGGGCTCGGCGCTGGCCGACGGTGTCGCCGACCTGGCCGACCAGTCTCGCGACGCCGCCGCACACGCGGCCACCGCTGCCGCCGAGCGGGCCGGGGTTCTGATCGCCGGACCGCTCGGACTGTGCTTTCTGCCGGCGTTTGTGTGCCTGGGCATTGTTCCTGTGGTGGCCGGGTTGGCCGCTGATGTCTTGCAGTCGGGTCTGCTGTGAAAGGTTGGCAAAGATTACAAAAGAGAGGATGTATTGGTGATCAAGATATTTCGCGTTCTGGTTGCTCGCATGGCGCTGCTGGCGACAGACGAGTCGGGGATGTCCACCGTCGAGTACGCCATCGGGACCATCGCGGCTGCGGCCTTCGGCGCGATCCTCTACACCGTCGTCACCGGCGATTCGATCGTGTCGGCGTTGAGCAACATCATCGGTCGCGCGCTCAATACCAAGGTTTAGTGTCGAGTGCCGGTGCAAGCACAGTTGAGGCGGCACTGGGGATCGCCGCGCTGGTCGTGGTGCTGGTGTTGTGTCTGGCGGGTGTTACCGCGGTGTCGATGCAGGTGCGGTGTGTCGACGCCGCTCGCGAAGCCGCTCGGTTGGCCGCGCGCGGTGACGAGCGCTCAGCGGTTGATGCCGCGCGCCGCATCGCGCCCGGTGGGGCGCTGGTCCAGGTGCACCGGGACGGCGACTTCCTTGTCGCCACAGTGGTCGCCCATTCAAAGCTTTTGCCCACGTTGGATATTGCGGCCAAAGCGGTTTCGGCGGCCGAGCCGCTGCGATGACCGTGGCTCGGCGACGGTGGTCGCGGCCGCGATGGTCGCGGTGCTGCTGTGCGTCACGGCCGCCAGTGCATATCTCGGCTCGGTTCTGGTGGCACGGCATCGTGCGCAGGCGGCTGCCGATCTGGCCGCGTTGGCTGCCGCCGCGCAACTACCGTCCGGAATCGGAGCGGCCTGCGCCCGTGCCACGGTGGTGGCCCACGAGATGCGAGTCGATAGCGCCCAGTGCGCAGTGGACGGCCTCGATGTCGTGATTACGGTCCAGGTATCGGTCGCCGTTGCCGGCGCGGCGCGGGCGGCTGCACGGGCAGGACCGGCCGAAAAGCCTTAGTCGGCTACGGCAAGGGTTTCGGCAGCCCCGCGTCGGCGATTTCGTCGTCAGTGGGTAATCGCAGTGAGACCAATCCGGCGAATATGTCCGGTTCGAGTTCCACTCGGTTGACCGTGATATGCACCGGCACCCAATCGTCCTCGAATCCCCGCATCCGCAGTACGTTGGTGGTTCCCCCGTCGACGAATTCCTTTGTCATGGATTTCATTACGTCCTCGTCGTCGGGATGGACCCGCGGCCTGTCCGTCTCGCTGCTCCGCCAATCGTAGAAGGGGCAGGGCTCGTCGAGCCATTTCAGCAGGCGCCAGTTGTTCAGGTCGACCAGCGCTCGGTGGACTCCGGCCTGCGCCAATCCCTGAAGGATCCGCTGCGCCAGGTCGTCCACCGATACCACCGGGCCCTTGATTTCGGTGCGCCAGTTCATCGCCCGTGCGACCAGGTGGTCTCGTCTGTCGGGTCCCCGTTCCAGCGCAGTGCGCGCGACGAAACCGATCCGGATGGCGTTTCCCTGCCAGTCGGTGATATCCCAGGTGCTGCATAGCGTTTGGTCCGGCAAGGCCTTGACCGCCATCGCTAGCACTTTGCTTTCGTTCGGATTGAGCTCGCGGGACGGAAGATCTTCCGCGAACGCTCTGCCAAAGGTGACTTCGACTTCGGGATCCTTTCCGCTGTTGGCCAGCGACTCGCGGGTGTCGGTGGCAACGCCAAGGGTTAGGTCCCACTTCAAGGGACCCGGGACGGGTCGTTCGGGCGGATCGACGCCGGCGGGGCCGGTCCACACATGCACACCGTGCATGCGACCGTCGGACATCACCACCGGTTCGGTGCGGATCACGCGGTCATGCTTGGGCGTAATGCTGGTCAGGCTCTGGCCGGTCTGCACCGACTCGGCGATCGCTGTTCGGACTGCGGAGAGATAGGGACTGCGGCGCAGGAACACGGTGATTGGCACGAGGTTTTTGAGTTGTCGCCCCTGCGCCACCACGGCGGGTTCGTCGCCCAGCGTCTCCACGAGCAACCAGTCGTGGGCCATGCGGCCGATTTTACGGCTGTGAGACGGTCAGGGGCTGCCCGGGCAGGCGCCACCTCGGCCGCCCCTTCGCCTGCTAAGCCTGCGGAACCGCGAGTTTCCAGGACATCAGCCAACCGCCCTCGCGGCCAGCGGGTAGCCGATGAGTTTGCAAACGCCATCGCAGCCTTGGTAGTTTCCTGCTGCGCCCGCGTTGTCGGGATTGTGAGCGGTTTGTGTTATCCGACCGTTCGTCGCGCATCCGTGGAGGTCGACCGTCGAGGGGTCGGTCGCCATCCCGGGATTGCTCAGTGTGACTCTTAGGGCAACTTCGCCGTTTGCGTGCCTCGATGGCTGCCAGCCCAGGGGAATCGATCACGCTGCGGTGCAACGCATCCGGTGATCGCGATGTCAGTGAGCTCGCGCGAACGTCGTATACCCGGGATCCCGGCGTCCAGGATCGCCCTGTCTGGCCTCGATCCGCCCCGGACGGATCGAGGCCAGCACCTGGTCCACGCCGCGGCCGGCGCTTGCCGCCCCCCGCCGCCACCCGCGAGGTGGGCGTCGGTCCGAAAGCCGGCTACGCCGTCAACCCGTGGGTCCCGCTTGCGCCTAACAGCAACCCGGCTGCGCCGCCGGAGCACCCGGCGCCGGGCGCTGGGCCAAGCC
>Ga0209248_10000439_pt1 | contig 13274 bp, 14 predicted proteins | sample BogFormECP04_OM1_FD_188241 | JGI IMG/M metagenome (GOLD analysis project Ga0209248, IMG submission 188241) | Bog forest soil microbial communities from Calvert Island, British Columbia, Canada - ECP04_OM1 (SPAdes) (version 2) | ecosystem: Environmental > Aquatic > Freshwater > Wetlands > Bog ... | reverse complement strand
GGAACAATATCCATCGACGAGGCCGATGGCCATGGCGCCGCTCGATCGCGCCGACGCTGACCTATGATGCCCGACTCAGTTTCCAGCGCAAGAGCGAATGATGTGCCGGATATGGCCCCTACTGCGCCGCGCGGTCGACCGCCCGATAACGCCTGACCGCGAACGGGATCGAGGCGAGATAGGCAAGGGTGACGGCGACCAGCGCCTGCATCGGAAAGTTGAACAGGAGCAGGAGCGCGGCGGCGACTCCAACCAGCACCACCGCCACATATTCACGCGGCACCCGGCCGAGCGACTTGCCGGAAAAGTGCGGGACCCGGCTTGCCATCAACAGTGCAACGCCAAGCACATAGAGGCTCTCGACCAGAGCGACGCGCGGCGTCGGCGGCCCGAGATCGAAGGCGTAATGAAGGTAAATCGGCAACAGGCCGACGATCGCGCCCGCGGGCGCCGGCATGCCGACGAAGAAGGTCTTGCGCCATGCCGGCTGATCCTCGTCGATCATGACGTTGAAGCGGGCGAGGCGCAGCGCGCAGGCCATCGAGAACAGGAGCGCCGCGACCCAGCCGAAGTTCTTGGCCGCCTGCAGGTTGGCGACGTAGAGCACGAGCGCCGGCGCGACGCCGAAGTCGACGAAATCGGCGAGCGAATCAAGCTCGGCGCCGAAGCGCGAGGTTCCCTTGAGCGCCCGCGCGATCCGTCCGTCGAGACCGTCGAGCACGGCCGCGCCCGCGACCGCGCTGACCGCCCATTCGATCGACCCCTCCATCGCCAGGCGGATCGCGGTCAGGCCAAGGCCGAGCGCGAACAGGGTGATGATGTTGGGGATCAGGAGCCTGAGCGGCACCGCACGGAAGCGTCGGCCACGCGGGGCGGGAGCCGCGTCCGCGATCGGCGCCCGGGGCAGGGGGCCGGCCTCGTTCACGCCTCAGCTCCGCTGAAAGGGCGTCGGCGCGACCCCGGTGGCGACCTTGCCGATCACCGTCTCGCCCGCGACCGCGCGCGAATCGACGCCGACCACGATCTGCGCGCCCGGCGGCAGATAGACGTCGACGCGCGAGCCGAAGCGGATGAGGCCGATGCGCTCGCCGGGGCTCAGGAGCGCGCCTTCGTGGGTGAAGCAGACGATCCTTCTCGCGACGAGGCCTGCGATCTGGACGACGCCAAATCGCCCCGAGGGCGTATCGATCACGATGCTGTTGCGCTCGTTGTCCTCGCTCGCCTTATCGAGGTCGGCATTGAGGAACAGGCCGGGATGATAGACGATCTGCGCGACGCGGCCCTGGACCGGGGCGCGATTGACGTGGCAATCGAAGATCGACATGAAGATCGAGACCCGCTGCGTCGGCGCCATGCCGAGGCCGAGCTCCGGCGGCGGCGCGGCGAAGCCGGCGAAACTGACGACGCCGTCCGCAGGCGCAATCACGAGGTCGCCGCGGACCGGGGTCACTCGAGCCGGGTCGCGGAAGAAATACGCGCACCACAAAGTTGCGATGAGGCCGAGCCATCCGAGCGGCGCCCATATCCACCACAGGATGAGCGTCGCGACCGCGAAGCCGAGAACGAACAGATAGCCTTCCGGATGGATCGGCGCGAGCTGACCGCGCAACGATTTTACGATGCTCATTCACCCGCGCCCGAAGAAAATCCGCGCGCACTCATGGCGCCAAACGCCTCGAATGTCACGGCGCGGGCTGGGAAGCGAGGTCGTCGGGGGCGTCCAGATCGTCCTCCCTCCCCGCGCGCCGCAACAATTCCTGCGCCGCGTCGACCTGCCTCTGGCGGCTCCACATCGCCGAATAGATTCCGCCCCGCCCCAGGAGCTCCTGATGCGTGCCGCGCTCGGCGATGACGCCCTTGTCGAGCACCAGGATCTCGTCGGCGTCGACCACGGTCGAAAGGCGGTGCGCGATTACGATCGTCGTGCGTCCGCGCGAGACGCGCTCCAGGGCCGACTGAATCTCGCGTTCGGTAAAACTGTCGAGCGCCGACGTCGCTTCGTCGAGGACTAGAATCGGCGGCGCCTTCAGCATCGTGCGTGCGATGGCGACCCGCTGCTTCTCGCCGCCCGAAAGCTTGAGGCCCCGCTCGCCGACCGGCGCCTCATAGCCAAGCGGCAGCGAGCGGATGAACCAATCGATCTGCGCGTTCTCGGCCGCCGCGGCGACGTCCCGCTCGCTGGCGCCGTCTCGCCCGTAGCGGATGTTGTAGAGGAGCGTATCGTTGAACAGCACCGTGTCCTGCGGCACCATGCCGATCGCGGCGCGGAGCGAACTCTGGGTGACGGCGCCGATGTTTTGCCCGTCGATCAGGATGCGCCCGGCGCTCGGCTCGTAGAACCGGAACAGGAGCCGCGAGATCGTGGACTTGCCGGCGCCCGACGGCCCGACGATGGCGATCGTATGGCCCGCGGGCGCGTCGAACGAGACGCCGCGCAGGATCGGCCTGCCGGGATCATAGGCGAACTCGACGTTCTCGAACCGGACCGCGCCGGCGCTCACCTTCAATGGCTGCGCCCCGGGAAGGTCTTCGATCTCGGGATTCTGCGCCAGGATGGCGAACATCGCCTCGACGTCGATGATCGCCTGCTTGATGTCGCGATAGACCATCCCCATGAAATTGAGCGGCTGGTAGAGTTGCAGCATGATCAGATTCACCAGCACAAAGGCGCCGACGGTCTTCGTTCCATTCCTCACCTCGGCGACGCACATCACCAGAACCACGATCAGACCGAGGGTGAAAATGACCGCCTGACCGGCGTTGAGCGCCGCCAGCGAAACATAGGTTCGCACGCTCATGCGCTCATATCGCGCCATCGCCTTGTCGTATCGCGCGGCCTCTCGCTCTTCGGCGCCGAAATACTTCACCGTCTCAAAGTTGAGCAGACTGTCGATCGCCTTGGTATTGGCGTCCGTGTCGCTCTCGTTCATCGAACGACGAATGCCGATGCGCCAATTGGTGGCCAGCGTAGTAAATGTCAGATAAGCGATCACCGTAAGGGTGATCGCCACGACGTAGCGCCAGTCGAACGAGATCAGCATCGCGGCGACAACCAGCGCGAACTCGACGACGGTCGGAACCGCGGTCAGCATCGAGGTGCGAACGATGGTCTCGATGGCGTTGCGGCCGCGCTCGAGAACCCGGGTGAGCCCGCCGGTCTTGCGCTCCAGATGAAAACGCAGCGACAGGCGATGCAAATGCTCGAACACTTCGATCGCCAGTCGGCGCACCGCGTTCATGGCGACGGCCGCGAACAACGCGTCGCGCCCCTGCTGGGTCAACGCCATGACGATGCGCAAGACCCCATAGAGGACGGTCAGCGCAACCGCACCGAGAAGAACGCGCGGCAGCGGGACCGCGTCGAGTGCAAGCTTGCCGGCGACCGCGTCTGTGGCCCACTTGTAGGAGTAGGGAATTGCGATCGTGAACAACTTGGAGAGCAACATCAGGGCGACGGCCAGAAACACGCGCAGCTTCAGATCAGCGCGGTCCGCCGGCCAGATGTAAGGCCATAGAAGCTCCACGGTCCCGGTCAGCGTCGTCCGCCGCGCCCGGTTACTGCGCGCGGCGATGAATGTTGACGTCTTATGATGCTGCATTGGAGCCCAGGAGGCGCCGATCAACCTATTCGGCGCCACGCATATAAGCGCTTTCAGCGCCGTTGACATCCTTTGCGCCGCTATTGTCTTGCGCTCGACGATCACCGGCCAAGCAGCGGCGCAGGTGAAAGCGGCCCGCCGCGGCGAGGAGCGGGGAGCCCGACTGTCCATGGCCCAGAGTTAGGACGAATCGCAATCTTGCACATCGAGGCAAAACCATCTTGGATTCGGCGCCCGATGATTCGCTGAAAGCTTGTTCACGGCACGCTAACCGCGCTCTGTCAAGTGAAGAAGGTTCTTTTTTTGTGTAAATTCAGAATCCGTCCGCCGGTGCACAGTGAGTATTCAACCAATCTCGGTCCATGCCCTAGTTAAAATCACCATCGTTTGTCTTGTGCGATGTTTTCTTTTGCGCTATATCATCCTCGCCCAAGTCGCAATAAGCGGCAAATAATGAGGACGTTCGTCGTGGTCGGACGAGCAGAATGGCCTGAAGCTGATTGCTAGAAGGGCGGTCTCGACAGGCAACCTTTTGGAGTAACGTCTACAATGAGCGAATCCACAAATCACGTTGAACTCGCCGCGGAGATCGTTTCCGCCTACGTGTCGAACAATTCCGTGCCGTCAAGCGAGTTGCCGGCGCTTCTCAGCGAGGTTCACGCGGCAATCGTGCGTGTCGCGACCGGCGCTCAACCTGTCGTCGTCGAAGCCGCCAAGCCCGCCGTCCCGCCCAAGAAGTCGATTACCAGCGATTATATCATCTGCCTGGAAGACGGTCGCAAATTCAAGTCGCTGAAGCGCCACTTGCGGACCCAATACAACCTCTCTCCCGAAGAGTATCGCGAGAAATGGGGTCTTCCGTCCGACTATCCCATGGTCGCGCCGGCTTACGCCAAGGCGCGGTCGGCTTTGGCGAAGCAGATGGGACTGGGACAACAGCGTCGGCGCCGCAAGTAAAACGCGGCCGCCGAGACCCTCCCGCGACGCCCTCGCCTATTTCGTGACGAACATGCGGTCCCCGGCGTCGCCCAGGCCGGGGATAATGTAGCCGTGCTCATTGAGCTTCTCGTCGATCGCCGCAGTCCAGATCTCGATGTCCGGATGCGCCTTGGTCAGCCGCTCAATCCCCTCAGGCGCGGCGAGAAGACAGACGAAGCGGATGTCCTTCACCCCGCGGCGCTTGAGGCGGTCGATGGCCGCGACGGCTGAATTGGCGGTCGCAAGCATCGGGTCCATCACGATCACCAGCCGATCGGCGACGTCGGCCGGGGCCTTGAAGTAATATTCGACCGCCTCGAGGGTTTGCGGGTCGCGATAGAGCCCGATGTGGGCGACCCGGGCGCTCGGCACGAGATCGAGCATCCCGTCGAGAAAACCAACGCCGGCGCGCAAAATGGGCGCGAACACCAGCTTCTTGCCCGCGATCGTGGGCGCCATCGTCCTGGCGAGCGGCGTCTCGACCTCGACCAGTTCGAGCGGCAGATCGCGCGTCACCTCGTAGGCGAGCAGCATTCCGATCTCGTTCATCAGCTGCCGGAAGCCCTTGGTCGACACGGTCTTGTCGCGCATCAGCGTCAGCTTATGCTGCACCAGCGGGTGGCCGACGACATGAACGTTCGACATGGCGCTCTAGTCCTTCGAGCTTGGTCCCGGCGACAAGCAGGATCCTGACCTTAGACGATGTTGCGCGGCCTGAAGCGCCGACGCGGGCCCTCGTCCCCAGTTTTGTCGGCGGCCGTCGGCGAGCGGCCGCGGCCGGCGCCAGGGTCAGTCGAGCGCTATTGACGGACGGGCGGGCAGGATGTCTGTTGCGCTGCAAATGGCATCCTCGACCGCCCGCCAGATCAGCCGCAACTGGTCTTTGCCCAATATTCTGACCTACGCGCGGGTCGCGGCGGTTCCGCTGGTCGCGGGGTTTTTGTTCTGGCCGCATGAGCCGTGGGCGCGATGGACGGCGCTGGCGATCTTCGTCGCCGCGGGAGTGAGCGATTTTTTCGACGGCTACCTGGCCCGCGCCTGGTCGCAGCAGTCCTCGCTCGGCAGAATGCTCGACCCGATCGCCGACAAGCTTCTCGTCTCCGCTGTGATCCTGGTGCTCGCCGCCGACCAGACGATCTCGGGCCTGTCGCTGTGGGCGGCGATCGTGATCCTGTGCCGGGAAATCCTGGTTTCGGGCCTGCGCGAATATCTGGCTGAGCTCAGGGTTCCGCTACCGGTGACGGCGCTCGCCAAATGGAAGACCGCCGTCCAATTCGTCGCGCTCGGGTTCCTGATCGTCGGGCCAGCCGGCGAAGCGCTGCTGCCGGGGTCGATCACGACCGGGATCGTGCTGCTTTGGATCGCGGCGATCCTGACGCTCTACACCGGTTGGGACTACATGAAGGCGAGCTACGACCATGCCGGCGGCGACTGAGACGAGGATGAAAGCGCTTTATTTCGCCTGGGTGCGCGAGCGGGTCGGCAAGGCGGAGGAGGAACTCGATCCGCCGGCGACCGTGGCGACGGTCGGCGACCTGATCGCCTGGCTGTCCAGACGGGGCGAGGGCTACGCGCACGCCTTCGACAAGCCTCTGGCGGTTCGCGCCGCCCTCGACCGCGTTCACGCCCGCAGCGACGCTTTGATCGCCGGCGCGAAGGAAGTGGCGTTCTTTCCGCCGATGACTGGCGGCTGAAGCGGATGGCGACTGTCCGCGTCCAGCGCGACGATTTCGACCCCGGCGCGGAGGCCGAAGGGCTCGCCCGCGGACGAAAGGACGTCGGCGCGGTGGCGAGCTTCGTCGGCTACTGCCGCGACGAGGGCGGCCGGCTGGCGGCGCTCGAACTCGAGCATTATGCGGGCATGGCCGAGGAGGAGATCGCCCGCGCGGTGGGCGAGGCGGAAGGGCGCTGGCCGCTCCTCGGCGTGGCGGTGATCCACCGGTATGGTCGGATCGCGCCGGGCGAGCGGATCGTCTTTGTCGCGGTTGCGGCGGCGCATCGCGGCGCGGCGTTCTCGGCGGCCGAGATGCTGATGGATTACCTCAAGACCCGCGCGCCATTCTGGAAGCTCGTCATTGGGGTCGACGGCGCCTTTGAGGGCTGGGTGGAAGCCAAGGCGGATGACGACCGATCGGCGGCGCGCTGGAGCGACGCCGCGTCAGGCCCGTGAGGCGACCGCCCGGTAGACCAGCAGCACCACGACGGCGCCGATCACCGCGATGATGATGCTGCCGATGTTCACTCCCGTGACGCCGCCGATGCCGAGAAAACTCGCCAGAAACCCGCCGACGATTGCCCCGATGACGCCAAGCGCAATGTCCATCATCATGCCCGAGCCGGTCTTGTTGACGATCTTGCTGGCGATGAAGCCGGCGATCAGGCCAAGAATGATCCAGCTTAAAATGCCCATGATCGAACCTCCCATGCGCCGCCCGCCGGCCTTGCGAATGTGCGGTATGGACGGGGAAAACGCAAGCCGGTACTCTGGGCCGTCATATCTTCGCCAAGCGGCGGCAGTCTAATGACGGCAGGGCCGCCTTTTGGGTTGGCCTATTCCAATCGGAGGAGACAGCGATGGGTGCGTTTGACGATGCGATGAAGAACGCGGTGCCGGGCGGCAATCTGGCGACGCCGATTGCGGTCGCCGTGGGCGCGCTGATTCTCGGCAAGATGTTTAGCGGCAGCGCCGTGCCTCCGCCGGCGCCCGGGCGGGCCGCGCCTGCTCCGGCGCCTACCCAGTCCCTGCCGACGAATGCGCCAGCCGGGAGCATTCTGGGCGGCCTCGGCGACCTGATCGGCAAGCTCACCGCCGGCGGCGCCGCGCCGCAGGTCAATTCCTGGGTCGGCCCCGGGACAAACCAGCCGATCCAGCCCGGACAGCTCGGCTCGGCGCTCGGCCAGAACACACTCAACGAATTGTCGCAGCGGACGGGCATGAGCCAGCAGGAATTGCTGAGCCAGCTCGCCGCCGTGCTGCCGCAGTTCATCAATCACCTGACGCCCAACGGCCGCATGCCGACGCTGGCCGATCTGGAAAAGTAACGCTGGTTTGTAGACGCGGTCGGTGACCGCGTCAGCCGCGCTTGGGCCGAGCGCGGCTAAAGGGCGCGGTCATCGACCGCGCCCACGAGCCTCACTCCGCCGCGTGGCGCCGCGGCAGCGACGCCTTGTCGAGCGCCTGCGCCAGATCCTCGATCAGGTCCTCGGCGTCCTCGAGGCCGACGGACAACCTCAGGAGGCCCGCGGCGATGCCGAGCGCCGCCCGCTGTTCGGGCTTGAGCCGCTGGTGGGTCGTCGTCTCCGGATGGGTGATGAGGCTCTTCGCGTCGCCGAGATTGTTCGAGATGCCGATGATCGTGAGCGCGTTGGCGACCCGGAACGCCGCCGCCTTGCCGCCGGCGACCTCGAACGAGAGCATCGTGCCGCCAGACTCCATCTGCCGCCTTGCGAGCGCCGCTTGCGGGTGATCGGCGCGGCCCGGATAGAGGGTGCGCACGACCGCCGGGTGAGTGCTGAGGAATTCGGCGATCTTCCCCGCGGTGCGGGTTTGCGCCGCAACCCGTACGGTGAGCGTCTCCAGCGACTTCAGGAGCGTCCAGGCGTTGAAAGGCGAGAGACAAGGGCCGGTCTGGCGGAGGAAATTGTGAATGTGGTCGGCGATGAATTTTTCGCTCGCCAGGATGACCCCGCCGAGCACGCGCCCCTGGCCGTCGATGTGCTTGGTCGCCGAATAGACGACGCAATCGGCGCCAAGCTTCATCGGGTGCTGGAGCAGGGGCGTCGCGAATACATTGTCGACCACGAGCGTCGCGCCCGCCCCATGCATGATCTCGGCGACGCCGGCGATGTCGACGATCTCGAGCGTCGGATTGGTCGGCGATTCAAGGAACGCCGTCCTCGTGTTCGGGCGCACCGCCGCCCGCCAGGCGTCGAGGTCCGCGCCGTCGACGAGGGTCGAGGCGACGCCGAAACGCGGCAGGAGCTCCTCGACCACATAGAGGCACGAGCCGAACAAAGCCCGCGCGGCGACGATGTGGTCGCCCGCCTTGAGCTGGCCCATGAGCGAGGCGGTGACGGCGGCCATGCCGCTCGCGGTGGCGCGCGCCGCCTCGGCGCCCTCGAGCAGCGCCATTCGCCGCTCGAACATCGACACGGTCGGGTTGGAGAAGCGGGAGTAGACGAAACCCGGATCGTCGCCCTTGAACCGCGCCTCGGCGATCTCCATCGTGTCGTAGAGATAGCCCTGGGTGAGAAAAAGCGCTTCCGACGTCTCTTCGAACCGCGACCGCAGCGACCCGCCGTGGATGAGCTGCGTTGCTGGCCTGAGCGTCTTGGGATCGCGAGATTTGCGCGGGCTCGTCATCGTTCAAGTCCTCTGCGCCGGCGGCGCCTTACGGGGCTCGAGACGAGGCGAAGGAGTGAGAGCGCCCCGATCTTTTAGCCCGATGTTTAACGTGGCGGCAAGCCGACCGGCTCAAATGACCACGGGAAACCCTTGAATAGCCGGGGCGAAGTCTTGGCGTCAAGCCCAAGTCTTGGTTTAAGGGTTGCGGGGCGCTACCAACGCGAATCGCCCTTCGAGGCTTGTCCGTTGCCGCCGACCCGATCCTCCCTTCCCGTGATCCTCGACGCCACCGAGCCAGGCGTCGCCGACGCCTTGTTCTCGGCGCCGTTCGGCCTCTTCGGCAAGCAGAAGATCCGCGCCATGATCGGGCGCAAGCTGATCCGGGCGGAGATCGACTTCGAGCCCTCGCAGCTCCAGCCCGCGAGCCTTGATCTGAGGATCAGCAAGGAAGCCTATCGCGTGCGCGCGAGCTTCCTGCCGGGGCGCGGATGCTCGGTCCGCGAGCGGCTGCAAAGCCTCAACGCCGAGCCGGTGTCGCTCGCCGGCAAAGGGGCGGTGCTCGAGAAAGGCATCGTCTATGTCGCGCGGCTCATCGAGCGGCTCGAGCTCAGGCCAAATCTTTCCGGCGCCGCAAACCCCAAAAGCTCGACCGGCCGGCTCGACATCTTCACTCGCCTCATCGTCGACGGCGGAGAGGCGTTCGACGACGTCCCGCTCGAGTACAAGGGCGAGCTTTGGCTCGAGATCTCGCCGCGCAGCTTCAGCGTCCGGGTCAAGGCGGGGTCGAAACTGAGCCAGGTCCGGTTCCGCAGCCGCCACCCGCAGCAGCGCGACAGGCATACGTTCACCCTCGACGACGCCGATATTCGCAAGCGGCACCTCTTGAGCCCGCTCGTCGATGGCGAGCTCGACCTGCGCGAGGGCGTGCTGCTCAGGATCGATCTTGGCGGCTTGGGCGAGAGCATCGTCGGCTATCGGGCGATCAAGAACAGCGACGTCATCGACGTCAATCGCCTGCGCGGCTACGCCATGGAGGATTTCTGGGAGCCGATTCACGCCCGCGACGACCGGCGCCTGATTCTCGATCCCGATCAGTTCTATATTTTGGCGTCGCGCGAGAAGGTGCAGATCCCGGCCGATCTCGCCGCCGAGATGGCCCCGATCGACCCGGCGATCGGCGAGTTTCGCGTCCATTACGCCGGCTTCTTCGATCCAGGCTTCGGGCAGGGCGCGGACGGGCGCCCATCCGCGCGGGCCGTGCTCGAGGTTCGCAGCCGCGACGTGCCGTTCCTGCTCGAGGACGCCCAGCCGGTCGGGCGCCTCGTCTACGAAAAACTCGCCGGCGCGGCCGACGAGCTCTACGGCTCGGACCCGAGCTCCAACTACCAGCACCAGGGGCTGAAGCTCTCGAAGCATTTCCGGGTCTAGGGCATGTCGCCAACGGCTGGAACAGGGCGCCATCCACGAACCTCGTCCTGAGGCGCCGCGAAGCGGCCTCGAAGGACGAGGCCGCAACACGCTGCAGAAAGGCCGCGACATTGTCGTCGCGCCCTCGAGCGTCAATGCGCCTCGAAGGTGATGAGCGCGGCCGCTTCGCCGGAAAAGGGGGTCAGCGCCATCGGGCGGCTGAAGCCGGGAATGACCGCGACGTCGTAGAGCTCCGCGACCGCGCCGTCGATTCTAAGCCAGTCTACGCATCCTCCCGCGTCGAGATCGATGATCTGGACGCCGCACCAGGGCTCGGCATCGGCTCGCTCGAGCCGGTCGTCGAGCGCGAGCCCCTCGAAGCGCTTGTAACGCGGCTTGGACAGGCCGACGAAGGCATATTTGTCGCGAAAGGCGAGCCCGCGGAGAAAGCCGGGGCAGAAGGCCCGCGGCGCGAAGCGTCCCTTGCCCTCGCTCAGACCCTCGACAACGCCGAGTTCGCCCGTTCCCGAATTCACGAGCCAAAGCTCGCCGCGATGCATCCGCGGCGAATGGGGCATCGACAGGCCTTCGCAGACGATTCTGTTGGCTTCGACATCGGCCACCACGCCGCCGTCCGCGCGCCGGTCGCGCCAGCCGTCGATCACGTCCGACCGGCTGACCGCCGTGACATAAGCAGGCTTGCCCTTGCGCATGGCGAGCCCGTTGAGATGGCACTTGTCGCCGTCGAACATTCCGGTGATGAACGGCGGCTTCCAGATCGGCGCGAAGCTATGCTTGGGCGACAGTGTCGCCAAGCAATTGAAGCGCGTGTTGACGAAAATCGGCCGATCCATGCCGTCGACGCCGATGTCGTGCAGGTCGAGATCGCCGGTGAGATGGAAGGTCCGCGGGACGTAGCAGGCGTCGAAGGCGTCGTTGATGCGCTCATGGCGCGCGAGCACATTCTCAAACCGCACGACCTGGGCGCCCGACGCGAGGGTGAGGCGGCCCTGACCGTCGACGCATATCCCCATCGGCTTCGGCAGGCCGGACTGATGGAGATGGGCGCCCTCGGGACTCCGCCCGAGGAAATAGAGAATGCCCGACTGGTAGGACGAAAACGCAATCGAGACGTCGAGCCCCGCGAGCCGCGCGACCATGCCGTTCGAGAGCGAATATTCGACGGCTTCGTCGGCTGTCGTCGGTGCGGGATCGATTTCGGCGGCGCCGGCGTCCAGAGAATCCATCCGAGCGCCGTTGCCCGGATTGGCGCAAGGTCAGTCAAGACCTGCGGAAGTGGCCAGCGGCCCGGAGTCCGTCGAGCGGATTTTGTCGTCTCACTGGGTAGCGGCCCCCGTGGCGATATCGACCATGCGTTTCGCCCATTGGTTTAGGTCGCGCGGGCGTTTTGGATGCTTGCTCAATTGGTGTTTCGCCAAGTCGCAAGGAGCTTTACGACAAACTTATCGGCGTCTATCTGCGCTTCGCGTCTTGTCGCAAAACTGAACATCGACGTGTCGCGGAGCCGCTCGGTTTCAAAAACGTCCCATCGATACCGGCCCGGACGATTTGCATCCTCTCTGACCCGAACGCTGTAGGGCTCGATTTCTAGCATCATCGCACCATGCGCCATTCGCCGTCCTGTTTCCACAACAAAGAAAACTAAGTCATTTCAAATTAGCCCACTACCCGTCACGATCAAGTCTTGCCGGGCTGCGCCTTCCGGTCAGAGGTCCGCAGACCTTCGACGATTTGCCTTGGGCCGAAGCCGTTTTCTTCGAGGATGCGAATGATCGTCCAGCGCGGCACGCCTTTGCCGAGGTTGCCTTCGGCCCATTCCTGCCATTGCGGCGGCAGAGGTTCGAACGCCGGCGCCGCTTCGTCCCAACGCGCCAGTTCCGCCAGCCATTTGGTCTGCGGCGGCTTGCGCTCAAGCGCCTCGGCCGCCAGGCGCCGGGCGGCGTCGATATTCTCGAGCCGAAAATGCGCTCGGCAAAGCGAATCCCGTGGGCCGTAGCCATAGGCTTCCGCTTCCGGCGTCCCGTGACCGGGGATGCGGATCATGCTGGCGACCGTGAGCAGAGGAATGGCGTCGGCGGGTCGATCGGCCTTGTCGCTGAGATGCCTTCCGAGCTTATAATAGGCCTCGGCGCGCGTGGGGTCTTCCACGATCGCGCGAGACAGCGCCTCCAGCGCCCGCTCCGGTTCACAGAAATGCATATAGAAATTGTACATTTTGCTGCAAATCTCATAACGATATTCGGGAATCCTGACTTTTGAGAAAAATTGACCGAGGACCTGCTCGCCCTCGTCCTTCAGCAAGCTGTGCAGGCACTCAACCGCGTAGATATAGAGGCTGCGGTCGTCGGTCGCCCCGCATGCAAGATGCTCGCGCAGAATTGAAATGTTGCGATCTTTCTTGAGCGCATGCCGGTCGGGCGGGGTATCGTGCACGATCGATATCGCGTCGAAATACTTCACTTTCCCGCCGTCGATGCCGTCGATGAACTCGTGCACCGGGTTCTTCCATCGCAGTTTGTTTTCGGCGAACAGGTCTCGCCTTGCCATTCGTTCTCGCCACTGGTGGAAAGGCGGGTAGACGTAGCGCAGGTAGATCGCCTGAAGGTCGTCATTCAAGACGCTCCGCTTGAGGTCGCGGATGCGGTTCTGATTCTCGGACGAAATCACGTCGTCGCCGTCGAGCCAGATGATCCAGTCCATCGCGCATTGCGAAAACGAGTAATTGCGCGCCGCGGCGAAATCGTCGATCCAGCCGAAATGGCGCACCTTGGCCCCCATCGCCTCGGCTTTGGCGACGGTGTCATCCGTCGAACCGGTGTCGACGACAATCATCTCGTCGGCAAAGAGCTTGGCGCAGCTCAGCGCCCGCTCGATCGTCGCGCTTTCGTTTTTGACGATCATGGCCAGGGAAAGGGTGATCATGG
>Ga0209248_10000438_pt1 | contig 13277 bp, 11 predicted proteins | sample BogFormECP04_OM1_FD_188241 | JGI IMG/M metagenome (GOLD analysis project Ga0209248, IMG submission 188241) | Bog forest soil microbial communities from Calvert Island, British Columbia, Canada - ECP04_OM1 (SPAdes) (version 2) | ecosystem: Environmental > Aquatic > Freshwater > Wetlands > Bog ... | reverse complement strand
CACAACCACGCCTTCTGCTGGGGCTGGGTGAGCGAAAACTGGGGTTCGGTGCTGTGGCCTGCGCTGCGCCAGCACGTGCTCCTGGTGGCCGCCGCCGTGGCGATCGGCTTTGCGATCGCGCTCGCGCTCGCGCTCGCCGCGCACCGCTACCGGCGCATTGAGCGCCCGACCATCTTCGTGACCACGTTGCTGTACACGATCCCGTCGCTCGCGCTGTTCGAGCTGCTCGTCGCGCCGGTCGGCGCGAACGTCATCTCGGCGGAGATCGCGCTCGTCTCATACACGCTGCTGATCCTGTTCCGCAACATCCTCACTGGGCTGCGCTCGGTGCCGGCCGACGTACTCGACTCTGCGGAGGGGATGGGCATGAGCCGCAACCAGGCGCTGTGGCGAGTGGAGCTGCCGCTGGCCCTGCCCGCGATCGTCGCGGGGCTGCGGATCGCCGTCGTCACGATCATCGCGCTGGCGACGATCGTGTACACGATCTATGACGCGGGCCTCGGCGTGCCGATCCACGCCGCCCTCGGCGAGGGACCGTTCAAGACCGAGCTGATCGCCGCAGGCGCCCTGGCGGTCGCGCTCGCGCTGCTCGCCGACGGGTTGCTCGTGCTCGCCCAGCGCGCGCTGACCCCGTGGGCACGGGCGGGCTAGGAGCGGACGGACGATGCACGAATTCGTCGAGGCGTTCAAGTTCATCCTCCACAACGGCGCCATCGCCGGCGAGCCGGAGCTACCAAGCCTCGCGCACCTGGCGCTCGAGACACTCAAGGTGGGCGCGATCGGCGTGACCATATCGGCGCTCATCGCCGTCCCGATCGGCGTCTGGCTCGGGCACGTCCACCGCGGCTCCTTTGCAGCGATCAACCTCGGCAACGTCGGCCGCGCGCTGCCCAGCCTCGCGGTGCTGGCGATCGGCGACGCGTTCCTCGGCCTGGGCCTGAGCGTCGTCGAGCTCGCGCTCGTGATCCTCGCCGTGCCGCCGATCATCACGAACACCTACCTCGGCGTGGACGGCGTCGATGCCGAGGTCGTCGACGCGGCACGCGGCATGGGCATGAGCGCCGGCGAGATCGTCGCGCGCGTGGAGCTGCCACTGGCCCTGCCGCTGATCTTCGCCGGCATTCGCACGGCGGCGGTGTTCGTGATCAGCACCGCAACGATCGCCTCGCTCGCCGGCTTCAGCGGCACGCTCGGCGACCCGATCGCAAACGAGACCAGCTACCACTTCTACGGCGTGCTCGGCGCCGCCATCTGCGTGGCCGCGCTCGCGCTCGCCGTCGAGGGCGCGCTCTCGCTCGTGCAGCGCGCGCTCACACCGCGCGGGCTGCGCCTGGGCCCCCAGACGCAGCGCGACAGCGGCAGCGGCGCGGTCGCGCACGCCACAGCGCTGTCAACCCAATAATATATTTATGATAATAAGGATCGACAAACTAGACAATGGCCCGAGGAGGCAGCATTGATGACCAGCCGGTTGAGCAGATACAGGGCACCGTCGATGCGCCTCGGAGCGCTCGCCGCGACGTGCGCGGTGAGCCTCGCGCTGGCGGCATGCGGGAGCTCGAGCAAATCGTCGTCGAGCAGCTCCAGCACGAGCACCACCACCGCCACAGTCTTCGTGGTCAAACCGGCCACCAGCGGACCCGGCGTCGGTAAGCCGGCCGTCACGATCGGCGACAAGAACTTCTCCGAGGAGTACATCCTCGGACAGCTGTACACGCAGGCGCTCGAGGCCAAGGGCTACACGATCAACCTCCACGAAAACATCGGCTCCTCGGAGATCATCTGGAAGGCATTCACCTCCGGGTCGATCGACTTCTACCCCGAGTACACCGGCACCCTGCTCAGCGCCGTGGCCGGCCAGACCAAGGAACCGGCGAGCGCCGCCGCGGCCTACGCGGAAGCCAAGGCGTACGTCGAGAAATACGGGGCCACGCTGCTCAACTACACGCCCTTCTATGACTCCGACGCGCTCGCCACGCTGCCCAGCTACGCGAGCGCCCACAATCTGGTCAGCATTGCCGACCTGAAGCCGCTCGGCAAGGCGGTCACGCTCGGCGGGCCACCCGAATTCGCCACTCGCTTCCAGGGCCTTCTCGGGCTCAAGCAGCTCTACGGCGTCGTGCCCACGTTCAAACCGATCGCGATCGAACTCTCCTACAAGGCGCTCGAAAGCGGGCAGGTCGACGTGCAGCTCGTGTTCTCCACCGACGGGCAGTTGCTCAGCGGCAAATTCAAGGTGCTCACCGACCCCTTGCACGTGTTCGGCTTCCAGAACGTCGCGCCCGTCGTCAAGCAGAGCGTGCTCGCCGCCGAGGGCCCGGCCTTCGCCGAAACGATCAACAAGGTCAGCGCGCTGCTCACGATCCCCGCCATCCAGCAGATGAACGCGGCCGTGTCCATCGACAAGCAGTCTCCGTCGAGCGTCGCGCACAGCTTCCTCGCCTCCAACGGGCTCTCCTAGCCGTCCGCCTCACCGGCCTCCGGGCGCCCCGCCGCAGCGCGGCTGGGGCGCCCATCGCGGCACCTCGTCCTCGCCCCCGATCGCGCGAACCCCGGCTTATCGGTCGTGCGCCGGAATGGTCTCAGCCAGCGCAGCACGCCCGGGGGCCGCGGGGAAGGGATCGGCGAAGAACTGGGTCTCGTGGGTCACGTGGCCGTCGGTGATCTCCATGATGCTGACCGAGCAGGTCGGCGCACCGTCATAGGTGATCACGCACTCGCTCACCCAGAGATCGCCGCCGCCCAGGATCCGGCGGATCGTGAAGTGGCGCTCAGCCGGGTGCCCGCCACGTTGCGCTTGGATCTTTGACCGGCCTCTGAAGCGCTCGCCCGACTGCGGGTAGTCCAGAATCGCGTCATCAGCGTAGATCGCGTGCTCGGCGTCGAGGTCCCCGCGCTCGGAGGCCTCCCAGTGCTCCTGTATCCGAGCCCGGATATCGGCATCACGATCAGTTGCGCTGCTCACCCGTCAGCTCCTCAACCAGCTTTCGCGCCCTTTCGCCCATATTCGCCGCTATCCGCTGACCTACCAAATATCGGGGCGCCGAGATTCGAACTCGGGACCTCACCGACCCGAACGGTGCGCGCTACCAGGCTGCGCCACGCCCCGACGCGCCCGCCAGTATTCCACACCTCGGGTCCCGCTATCTTCGCGTCATGCCCACCGGCCTCGCAGATGTCCTGCAGGAGATCGACCGCCTGCTCCAGCCGGCGCGCTTTCAGGACTATGGTCCCAACGGCCTGCAGGTGCCGGGGCCCAGCGAGATCACGACCATCGCGACCGCCGTCTCCGCGCACGCAGAGCTGTTCGAACTGGCCGCGGCGGAGCGCGCCGAGCTGTTGATCGTCCACCATGGGCTCTTCTGGGGTTCGGGACCAGGGCCGATCGACGCGATGCTCAAGCGCCGCCTGCAGATCCTGTTCGATGCCGACATCGGCCTGGCCGCCTATCATCTGCCGCTCGACGCGCACCCGGAGATCGGCAACAACGCGCTGCTGGCAGGCGCGCTTGGCGCGGACGCGCTCGACCCGTTCGCCCTGCACGAGGGCCAGCCGATCGGCTTCATCGCGCGCCTCCCGGGCGACGGGTTGCCCTGCGAGGAGCTGTTCGCGCGCGTCCAGCAGATCACCGAGCGCGAGCCGCTCGTGTTCGACTCAGGACCCGCCCAGGTGCGTCGCGTGGCGATTGTCTCCGGTGCCGGCGCCGACTACCTCACCGACGCCGCCGCCGCAGGAGCCGAGGCGTTCCTCACCGGCGAGCCGGCCGAGCGCGTGATGGCGCAGGCACGCGAGTCGGGGCTGCACTTCATCGCCGCGGGGCACTATGCGACCGAGACGTTCGGCGTGAGGCGCCTCGGCGAGCACCTGGCCGCGCGGTTCGATCTTCGCGCGGTCTTTCTCGACGTTCCAAACCCTGTGTAGACGCCGGCGATACCGGGTAGTTGCCCCGAGCCTGGGCTCGGGCGCCGAAGGCCCGCAAAGCCTGCGAACGACATGTAAAGGCGCCCACCACCGTCTAAGATCAGAAACGTCCCCTTCCGTCAGTAATCAAACAGGAGAGCGAGGTCCAATGGAGGTCACCGCCGCGGTGTCGACCACGGGGTCGCAGAGCATCGCTGATCTGATCCCACTGGCCGCTGCCAAGTACGCCGGGGAGACGGCCGTACGCTACAAGCGCGACGAGGCCTGGCACGACGTGACCTACGCGGAACTCGCCGATCTCGTTCAGGAGCTCGGCCTCGGGCTGATCGACGTCGGCGTTCAGCCGGGCGAGCGTGTCTGCATCCTCGCCAACACCCGCCCGGAGTGGTCCTACGTCGACATGGCCGCCACCTCGGTGGGCGCCGTCGTGGTGCCCATCTACCCGACCAACTCCCCCGAGGAGTGCCTCTGGGTGATCTCCGATTCAGAGGCCAGCGCGATCGTGTGTGAGAACGAGGAACAGCTCGCGAAGATCGCCGCCATCCACGAGCAGCTCCCGCACCTGCGCACGATCATCGTGATCGATCCCGTGGCCGCGGACGCCGACTCAAACGGCTCCTCCGGCGGCCGGCCCGCGCTTGAGACGATCACGCTCACGGAGGTACGCGAGCGCGGGCGCAGCCATCCTTCCGAGGAGCTCGAAGCGCGCCGCGCCGCGGTCAGCCCCGAGGACGACTTCACCTTCATCTACACCTCGGGCACCACCGGGCCGCCCAAGGGCTGCGTACTCACCCACGGCAACTACCGCGCGATCGTCAACATGATCTGCGAGGCCGGGGAGATCCAGCACGACGAGGTCACCTACCTGTATCTGCCTCTCGCCCACTCCTACGCCCTGCTCGTCCAGCTCGCCGCATTCGACCTCGGCAGCACGCTCGTGTACTTCGGGGGCGACACCAAACAGATCGTCCCCGAGCTGATCGAGACCAAACCGACCTACCTACCCTCGGTGCCGCGCATCTTCGAGAAGGCCTACACGCTCGCCCACAGCGTGATCGAAGCGCAGTCGCCGGAGGAACAGGAGCGCACGCAGGGAATGATCGCGCTCGGCATGAAGGTGCGTGACCTGATGGCGCACGACGAACCGGTGCCCGAGGAGCTGCAGCGGCCGTTCGAGCAGGCCGAGGAGGCGCTGTTTACGAACGTCCGCGCGATCTTCGGAGGCCGGATCCGCCACGGCACGAGCGGCGCGGCGCCGATCGCCCGCGAGATCCTCGAGTTCTTCTGGGCGTGCGGGGTGCCGGTGCTCGAGGGCTACGGCATGACCGAGACGGCCACCGCGGCAACGATCTCAACGGCCGAGAACCATCGCTTCGGCACCGTCGGGCGTGCGCTTCCCGGGGAGGAGATCAAGATCGCCGACGACGGCGAGATCCTGATCAAAGGGCCGAACATCTTCAAGGGCTACCACAACCAGGCCTCCACGAGCTTCGGCGCGGTCAAGGACGGCTGGCTTCACACCGGCGACCTCGGGTCGATCGACGAGGACGGCTATCTCTCGATCACGGGGCGCAAGAAGGACATCATCATCACCGCGGGCGGCAAGAACCTCACGCCGGCGAACATCGAGAATGACCTCAAACAGTCGCGCTGGATCTCCCAAGCGGTGATGCACGGCGACCAGCGTCCCTACCCGGTGGTGCTGATCACGCTGGATGATGAAGAGATCGCGGTCTACGCACGCGAGCACGATCTGCCCGGGGACATCCCCACGCTCACGCGCGACCCCGCCATCCACGCGCTGATCCAGCATGAGATCGACCTCGTCAACGCCAAATACGCTCAGGTCGAGCAGGTCAAGAAGTTCGCGATCCTCGACCACGACCTCTCCCAGGCGACCGGCGAGCTGACGCCGACGCTGAAGGTCAAGCGCAACGTTGTCAACGAACGGTATGCCGCCCTGTTCGACTCGCTGTACGCGAGCTAGCGTGCCGGCGGACGCGTAGCTGCGAACATAGGAACAGATGCGCAGCGACCCCACCGAGAACGGCGGACTGTTCGTCGGGCGCCGGCCAGGCACCGGCCCCGTCCGCTTTCGCACCCTGCCCCAACGCGGCAGCGAGCTGCGACAGCGGGTCGACGGCTCGTTCGCCGGCACTCTGCTCGTGGGGATGGTCGTCCTCAGCCTGCTCTGCTGGGGACCGATTCCGCTCGCCTGCCTGTGGTTCGGCTCCCAGGTCGACTATCTCTCAGGCAGCGTCAGCCTTGGGATCCTCGCCTCCTTCATCGGGCTGTTCGCCCTGCTGTTCGGGGCCCTCGCGATGCTGAAACGAATGGACCAGGCATGGATCCTCGTGCGCCGGGCCGCCGGCCACGACCAGCGCAGCGGTGCCCTGGGGCGGATCTTCGCGGTCACGGTCACCATCTGCGCACTCGCCTTCCTGCTCTGGTTCCTGGTCCTCCACGGACCGGGTGCGGACGCTTAGCGTCGGGGAGGCGCCGGTGCGCCTTGTTGGCCGCGCCGCGTTCGAGGATCGCTGCTAGAACAACCCTTACCGTGGGCCTACTCGACTACTACCGCCAGTTCGAAGGGATGTCCGAGGAGGAGGTCAACCAGGGCCTGCGCGAGGAGGCCGCCGAGCGCCGGCGCAAGGCGCTCGCCCGCGTTGAGACGCTCGACCTCTCGCTGACCACCTGGCCAGAGCTCCCGCACGCGCGCATCGTCAACACGATCGCCTATGTCGCGATCAGGGGCCTGCATCGCTACCCGCACCTGCACGCTTCAGATCTGCGCAACGAGCTGGCCGAGCGCCACGGCGTCGACCCCGGCCGGCTGATCCTCGGCAACGGAGCGGCCGAGCTGCTCAGCTCGGCCACGCGTGCGCTGATCGCACCCGGCCAGCAGCTGCTCACCTCCTGGCCCTCCTACCCGCTGTACCCGATCATGGCGCGCCGTGCGCACGGCCGCGCGGTGCCCGTGACCGGGGGCGTGGACGCCCTGCTGGCGGCGGCGCACGAGCCTGACGCGCGCGTGGTGGCGCTGGCGAGCCCCAACGATCCGACCGGTGAGCTCCTTCACAGCAGCGAGCTCGAGCGGCTGCTCGACGGCCTGCCTGAGGGCCTCGCGCTCCTGCTCGACGAGTCGCTCGTGGAGTTTGCCGACGCGCAGCCGACCGATTCCTCGCTGAAGCTGTTGGAGGACCATCCGCGCCTGCTCGTGTTCCGCAGCTTCTCCAAGGCGTGGGGCCTCGCCGGGCTGCGTGTGGGTTACGCGATCGGCGGGCCCGGCTCAGAGGATCTGCTGGCAGAGCTCGAGCCGGACCTCGGCGTATCTGAGATCTCCCAGGCGGGGGCTCTTGAGGCGGTGCGCAGCTGCTCAGAGCTGCTCGCGCGCCAGGTCTCAGAAATCGGGCACGAGCGCGTGCGCCTGACCGCCGCCCTGCGCGAGCGCGAGTTCGACGTCGCCGACAGTCAGGCCAACTTCGTGTGGGCTGCACATGCGCGAGTGGACGGCGAAGAGCTGGCCGCTCGCCTGGCTCGCGCGGGCGTGCTCGTGGCCGGCGGAGCGTCGCTCGGCGAGCCGCGTCACGTGCGCATCGGTGTGCGCAACGCTGCCGCCTCGGATCGTCTGCTTGACGCGATCGATAAAGCGATCGCCCAGGACCTCAGCTGACCGAGCCCGCCTGGCGGAGCAGCGCTCCTGTGGTTCCCTCGAGGATCTTGCGCCAGGCGCTGACCTCCTCCGGTTCGTCGAAGTGATCGACGACCTTGCGCACGCGCTTGGCCGAGATCTCAAGCCCGTGGCGCTCTGCGATCTCCCGATAGCGCTCGTATTCGCCGGCCAGATGCTGGGTCACCGACTCGAACCCGTGGCGTGCGATCTCGACGCGCGAGGCGAAGTTCATCATCGAGGTCTGGAACATCAGCTCATCCGTCGCCTCCGGCTCGATCAGCACGATGTCGACGCCCGGGTAGCGTTCCTCCCAGTGCTTGGCGAGCTCGTGCAGTCGCTGGTGGGTGACCAGCTTGAAGGCCTGGTATCCGATCGCCGGGAAGCCCATGTCGGTGATTCGCCGCGGGCGCTCGCCGCTGAGCGTTTTGACCGTCTGGGAGAAGTCGTTCACGAACGGCACGATCGGGTTGATCACGATCACGAGCTTCGCCCCGGCCTCGACCGCGATGTCTAGATTCGTGGTCGAGACGATCCCGCCGTCGATCATCTCACGGTCGTTGATCCGCACCGGCGAATACACCATCGGCAGCGCCCCGGAGGCACGCACCGCTGTTGAGATCGGCACGTGCTCATCGCCCGCGCCGAACACGACCCGCTCACACGTGTCGAGGTCGGTGGCCGTCAGGTAGAGCTCGCACGGCAACTCCCTGAAGTCGTCGGTGCGGCCGGGCTCTGAGAGCACCTTGTGCAGGTAGTCCTCGATCCCGGCGCCTGTGTAAAGGCCCGACGGCAGGCCGTCCGCGAGCGCCAAGAGGACGTCCATCAGCGACACGCCCCCCCATTGCGAGACCACCTGACGGCCAAGCGACAGCGCGCGCAGCGGCAACAGCGCGCTCTTGCGCGCGAACTCCGCGAGGTTCAGTTTCAGCAGGTCGCTGATATCGACGTCCTTGAACGGCGCCTTGCCCTGGCGCGTGACCACTCTCATCATCTCCTCCGGAGTCACGCCGTTGGCGCAGAGCGCAGCGATGAACGCTCCCGCGGAGGTCCCCACGTACACGTCGAACCCGTTGACCGTGCTGTTGACGGCCAGCAGGTCGATCGCGCGCAGCGCACCGATCTCATACACGCCGCCCGTGAACCCCCCGCCACCGAGCACCAGTGCCGTCTTATCGCGCCTGGGCCGTCTGCGTCGCTCGAGCGATCCTGGCTGCCCAACCCCGCGCGGCGCGACCCGGTTGGCCCGCTTCTTGGCCGAAGCCTTTGCCTTCGCAGTGGGTTCTAGCTTGACAACCTTGCCCATGTCAGGATCATTTTACCCGCGCGTGCCCCCCTCTCGCCCGCCACAGCTTCCGATTCGGCTCCGCAGAACGCCGAAACCCCCGGGCCGCAGGGCCCGCGCAGCGCTCCGTGCCGCGCTCGCGATCACGTGCGCATCGTGCCTTTTCACTGCGACTCCTGCGCCGGCGAGCGCCGTCGGCAGCCTCGCCGGCCTGCAGCTCGACCTCACCCACCAGCTCGCGCTGGCGGGGTCGGGCTCCGGCGCCTACGTGTATGACCTGACCGCCAAACAGGCGCTGTTCTCCGAACGTGCCACGACGCTCCGCCCGCCGGCCTCGGTCGAGAAGCTCTACACCGCCGTGACCGCGCTCGAGCGGATGGGCCCCTCGGCCCGCCTGTCGACGACCGTGTTCGGCGTCGGCCACCTCGCCGCGGGCGGCGTTTGGGAAGGCAGCCTGTACCTGAAAGGAGGCGGCGACCCGACGTTCGGCACCAGCTCCTTCATTCGCGCCCACTACGGCGGCGAGGGTGCGAGCGTCTCGACGCTCGTCGCCCAGCTCGTCAGGGTCGACGGCATCCACCGCATCAACGGCTCGATCGAGGGAGATGAGTCTTACTTCGATTCGCTCCGCGGCGAGCCCTCCAGCGACTACGCCCCCGACCCCTTCCTCGAAGGCACCCTCAGCGGGCTCGCCTTCAACCGTGGCGCGAGCGGGGCAGAACGGGGACCCCACGCCCCTGCCGCCTACGCCGCCCACGAGCTTTTCGCGGCACTGAAGAGCGCCGGCGTGATCGTTCACGGCTCAAGCGGGGCGGCGACCACGCCTACGGGGGCGATCGAGCTGGCTAAGGTGCAGTCGCCCACGATCGCTCAGCTCCTGGGCCTGACGCTACCGCCCTCTGACAACTTCTTCGCGGAGACCCTGGTGAAGGATCTCGGTGCCAGCTTCGGTGGCGCCGGTACGACCGCAGCGGGCGCGAGCGTCGTGAGCCAGACGATCTCGGCGTTGCTCGGCATTCACCCCCACGTGGTCGACGGCTCAGGTCTCTCGCCGGCGGACAAAACCTCTCCCTACCAGGTCGTCGACCTGCTGGTTGAGCTTGCGCCCAGCACCCTCGGCGCGGCCCCCTCGTCGGTCGGAGCCGTTCTGCGCGACGATCTGGCCGTCGCCGGAGAGACCGGCACGCTGTCAGAACGCATGCGCGATACCGGAGCCCAGGGACGCTGTCAGGGCAAGACGGGCACGCTCACGGGCGTCTCCAACCTCGTCGGCTACTGCCAGTCCGCAGACGGGCACCTGCTCGCCTTTGCGATCTTCAACGACGGCATCTCCACCGAAGCCGCCCACATCTTTCAGGACCACATGACGATCACGATCGCCGACTACTGATCGAGCAGCTCGCGCAGGCCGTCCTCGTCGAGCACGGTCACGCCCAGCCGCTCGGCCTTCTGGAGCTTCGAGCCCGCGCTCTCGCCCGCGATCAGGAAGTCGGTGTTCTTGGACACCGACCCCGTCACCCGCCCGCCGGCGGCCATGATCCGCTCGGTGGCCTGCTCGCGCGACCAGTTGGGCAGCGTGCCCGTGAGCACGAGCGTCCTGTCCGCCAGCGACCCCTCCGATGGGGCGGGGCCGTCCTCTGCAAAGCGCAGGCCGGCCTCGCGCAGATCATCGATCAGCGCGCGCATTCGCTGCTCGTGAAGCTGCTCGGTGATCACGGCCGCCATCTTCTCGCCCACCCCCGGGGTCTCTGAGATCTCCTCCGGCGACGCGTTCAGCAGCGCCTCGATGTCGCGGAAGCGCTGCGCCAGGTTGCGCCCGGTGACCTCGCCGACCTCCTCGATCCCCAGCGCGAACAGCACGCGGGCGAACGGACGCTGCTTGGATGCCTCGATCGCCTCGAGCAGGTTGTTCACCGACTGCTCGCCAAAGCCCTCGAGGTCGATCAGCTGCTCGGCCGTCAGCCGGTAGAGGTCCGCCGCGGTCTTCAGCAGCCCCCGCGCCTGCAGCAGCGCGACCTGCTTCTCACCGAGCCCATCGATATCCATTGCGCCGCGCGAGACGAAATGCTTGAGCAGCTGCCACACGCGCGCTGGACAGACGGGGTTCGGACATTTGGTGAACACGCTGTCCTTTGGCTTGACCGTCTTGGTGTTGCAGAACGGGCACCGCGCCGGCGGGCGTGGCCGCGGCGGACGGCGCTTGCGCTCGACCATGTGCGGGGCCGGGGAGACGACCTGTGGGATCACGTCCCCGGCCCGCAGCACGATCACGTCCTCGCCCGCCCTGATGTCCTTGCGGGCGAGGTCCTCCTCGTTGTGGAGCGTTGCCAGGCCGATCCTCACACCGCCGACCTCCACCGGTGCGAGCACGGCGTAGGGGCGCATGTCGCCGAACTTGCCCACGTTCCACATCACTTTCTCCAAGCGCGTCACGGCCGTGGTCGGCGGGAACTTCCACGCGACCGCCCAGCGTGGGTCGCGCCCCACCGACCCAAGCCTGTGCTGGAGCGAGAGCTCGTCCACCTTCACGACCGCGCCGTCGATCTCGAAGTCGAGCTCTCCCCTGCGCCGCTCCCACTGAAGGCACTGCTCGACCACCTCATCCTCGCTTGAAAGCAGGCGGATGTCGCGGTTGACTCGAAAGCCGTGCTCGGTCAGCCACGCGAGCGCCTCGGAGTGCCGCTTGAAGGAGAGTCCCTCGCTGACGCCCACCTGGTAGCACCAGATCGACAGCGGCCGCTCGGCGGCGTCGGCCGGATCGAGCTGGCGGACGGTGCCCGCGGCAGAGTTGCGCGGGTTCATGAACGTCGACTGGCCGGCTTCGGCCCTGCGCTCGTTCAGCGCGGTGAAGTCCTTGAGCGACATATACACCTCGCCCCGCACCTCGACGAGCGCAGGGGCGTTCTCGATCCGCAGCGGGATCGCACCGATCGTCCGCAGGTTGTGCGTGACGTCCTCCCCGACCTCGCCATTGCCCCTCGTAGCCCCCCGCTCGAGCACGCCGTGCCGATACAGGAGGCTGATCGCGAGCCCGTCGATCTTCGGCTCGACAACGAACGTGAAGCTCGGATCGGTAATGCCCTCGCGCGCCAGGTGGTTGCGCATGCGCTCCACCCACGCGCGCAGCTCAGCCTCCGAGCGCACGTTTCCCAGGGACAGCATCGGCTCGAGGTGTTTGACCTTCTCCAGACGACCCACCGGCTCGCCCCCCACCCGCTGGGTCGGCGAGTCCGCGCTGACGAGCTCCGGGTGCGCCCGCTCGATCCCCCTCAGCTCATCCAGCAGCCGGTCGTAGGCGTCATCGCCGATCTCCGGATCGTCGAGCACATAGTAGCGGCGGGAGTGGTATTCGAGCGTCTCCCGTAGCCCACGGGCGCGGGCACCTGCCTCCTCCAGGGAGTCCTCGGTCTGGGAGCTGGCCCGAGCGGCGCTCACGGCACGTCGTGGGCGACCGGTGCGAGCAGCTGCTCGAGGTCGAACCGCCTGAGCGCCTCGAGGCTCGGTCGGTCGGTGAGGTCGAAATGGATCGGGGTGACGGCCACCTTCCCGGCGGCGACGGCCGCCAGGTCGGTACCGGGCTCGTCGTGGAATCCCGGGTCTGAGCCGTAGATCCAGTAGCGCCGGCGGTGCTCCTCCTCGCGCTCGAGCTTGAGTTCGTCGCGGTAGATCCGTTTGCCGAGGCTCGTCACCTCAACGCCGCTGGGCGCGCCCGCGGGCACGTTCACGTTCAGGAGCGTCCGCGGGGGCAGCGGCACCTCCTCGATCCGCTCCACCATGCGCGCAACGAACCCCGCGGCCACCTCGAACCCGAAGCCACCGTCAAAGCGATAGTCAAGCGCCCTCGCGCCCGACTGCTGGGAGACCGCGATCGCGGGCAGCCCGAGCACGACGCCCTCCAGCGCGGCGGCGACCGTGCCGGAATAGGTGATGTCGTCGCCCAGGTTCGCGCCATGATTGATGCCCGCCACCACCAGATCGGCCTCGAAGCCCTCGGCCAGCCCGAGGCTTGCAAGCCTCACGCAGTCGACCGGGGTGCCGTCGGTGGCGTAGCCCACCGTCCCGTCGGAGAACGGCACCTCCTCCACCCACAGGGGCCTGCGCGTGGTGATCGAGCGTGCCATCGCCGAGCGGTTGCCGTCGGGCGCGATCACCGCCAGGCGCACGCCCTGCACCGCGGCGAGCGCCGTGCGCATTGCCTGCAGGCCCTCGGCCTCGATCCCATCGTCGTTTGTCAGCAGCACATTCAGCATTTCTCTGCACCTTTCAGCATCTGTTTCCTCAGCATAGGGTGCGCTTCGGTCCCCCGTGTTTACTCATAGGACACGCTCGCGAGCGCGAGGCCGTGCGCCGGCGCGGTCCTGCCGGCCTCGGCACGCGCGCGACCTTCAAGCAGGCCCTTGA
>Ga0209248_10000437_pt1 | contig 13287 bp, 14 predicted proteins | sample BogFormECP04_OM1_FD_188241 | JGI IMG/M metagenome (GOLD analysis project Ga0209248, IMG submission 188241) | Bog forest soil microbial communities from Calvert Island, British Columbia, Canada - ECP04_OM1 (SPAdes) (version 2) | ecosystem: Environmental > Aquatic > Freshwater > Wetlands > Bog ... | reverse complement strand
TGCAGGTGGGCGCTGCCGGCCAATCCCTCTACGGACGAGATGTTGACGATCGAACCTCCGCCGCGAGCGATCATCGGCTCGATCGCGGCTCGCATACCGAGGTAAGCGCCGGTGAGATTAACGTCCAGGACCCGTTGCCAGTCGGACACCGAGGAGCCACGCAACGGACCCAATTTGACGATCCCCGCATTGTTCACCAGCGCGTCGAGTCGCCCGAATCGGTTCATCGTTGCATCGACAACCTGGTCCCACTGATCCGGATCCGCGACGTCCAAATGCACGAAATAGGCTGATTAACCCAGCTTTTCGGCGACTGCGAACCCGTCGTCATCGAGGATGTCACCGATCAGTACGCGCGCACCCTCCGACACCAGCGCCTGCGCGTGGGCAGCACCCATACCGCGGGCACCACCACTGATCAGCGCCACCTTGCCTTGAACCCGTCCCGCTCGTCCCATGGACGGTTACCGTAACCCCGCGGCGGCACGAAGTTGATCGAGCAACCGATCGTCGTCGGAGCCGGGGACGAGATAGTGGCACACCGAGAGGCGCACGAGTGTCATCGCGACGACTTCCGGGTCAAAGACCTGCCCCGCCAGGGCAGGCGCGACCAACTCAACCAACGCCGGCACAGCTCTGACCATCTGGACGAGTACCAGACCGGGCTCTATCTCGATGAGGCCCCGCATCTGGTACGAGCCGTAAAAGTCGACCAGGAACTGGAGCAGCGCATCAACCCGCTTGCGACCGGTGTGGCCCCCAATCGCCCGATCCAAATCCCCTCGCAGCAAATGCAATTCGAATTGACTGAAGGCTGACAGCAGGTCATCCTTGGACGAGAAGAATTTATAGAGGGTCGGGCGCGAGATCCCGGCGTGGGCCGCGACATCAGACAAATTGAGCTTGCCGTATCCGTGCCGGCACAGCACTTTGAACGTGGCCCGCAGGATGCGCTCACGCATCGGGTCGTCGGGATCGGTGCGATCAGCCATTTACATCCTTTACAGTATTTGTAAGCGATGTTAGCGTCGCGCCATGGCGCCGGCAGCAGCGACCGTAAGCCCGTTGGCAATGGGGGCAGCGGCATGACGAACTTCAGCGACGTTAACTTCTTCAGCGACCCAGGACTGGTCGCGGATCCCTACCCGTACTACGAGTACCTGCGTGCACAATGTCCGGTCGCGCACGTGCCCAGCAGTGGGGTCGTCGCGGTTACTGGATATGACGAACTGGCAGCGGTGTACCGGGACAGTGCGACATTCTCCGCAGTGAACTCATCACTGGGGCCCTTTCCCTTGCCGTTCGACGTCTCCGATGACGACATCACCGAGCAGGTCGAGGCCCACCGCGATCAATTCCCGATGAGTGAGCACCTCGTCTCGTTCGACCCGCCCAGGCACACCGCGCACCGCGCCCTGCTCAACGGCCTTTTCACCCCCAAGCGGCTCAAAGAGAACGAGGAGTTCATGTGGCGCCTCGCCGATCAACTGATCGACGAGTTCGTGGCAGACGGGCGCTGCGAATTCGCCTCGGCGTACGGTCAGCCCTTTCCGCTGCTGGTCATCGCGGACCTGCTGGGAGTGCCCGAGGCCGATCATTCGATGTTCCGGGAACTGCTGGCCGGCAGGGGCCCCGCAGAGGACCCGGGATGGGCCCAGCGTGACGAGGACGGCTCGGTGAACATGAACCCCCTTGCCTACCTGGATAAGTGGTTCACCGCCTACATCAGCGACCGGCGCGCGGCGCCCGCCCAGGACATCCTGACCGAGATGGCCACCCAACGCTTTCCGGATGGCTCACTGCCCGAGGTGGTGGACGTGGTGAGGATCGCCACGTTCCTGTTCATCGCGGGGCACGAGACGACCGCCCGGTTGTTGTCCAGTGCACTGCGAGTTTTGGCCGAGGATCTCGAGCTGCAGGATACGTTGCGTAGCAACCGTGATCGCATTCCGAACTTCGTCGAGGAGATGCTGCGGCTGGAGAGTCCGATCAAGAGCGACTTCCGGTTGACCCGCGTCGCGACGACGCTGGCTGGTGTCGAATTGCCCGCGGGCACGACCGTAATGCTGTTGCCCGGCGCCGCAAACAGGGACCCGCGCCATTTCGACTGCCCGGCCGAATTGCGGGTGGACCGGCCCAACGCGCGCCAGAACGTGGCCTTCGCGCGGGGCGTGCACAGTTGCCCCGGAGGGCCACTCGCCCGAATCGAGGGCCGAGTCACCATCGAGCGGATCCTGGAAAGGATCAAAGACATTCGGCTCGACGAAGCCCAGCACGGACCGCCGGGGGACCATCGTTTCAGCTATGTGCCGCTGTACATCCTCCGGGGACTGGAAGCACTGCACATCGAGTTCAACCCGAAGTAATGAACACGAATGAACAGTTGCCGGCGTGGCTCGACAAGCTCGCGCTGACCGAGTTACTGGCGGTGCTGTCCGCGGCCGTTGATCGCGGCGACCGGGAGGCGATCACCGGCTGCTACGCCGAAGAGTCCTACGACGACCACGGCGCCTTCAAGGGATCGGGCCGTGAATTCGCCGAGATGATCTGCGCCCCTGCAGGTCCCGGCGACCAGATGACGATGCATCATCTGCTGGGTCAATCGGTGTTCGACATCGAAGGCGATGACGCATGGGGGGAGACGTTTTTCGTGATGCACGCGGTCGTCTCCGGCCCGACGATGACGTCCTTCGGTCGATACGTCGACTATTTCCGTCGTATCGACGAACAGTGGAAGCTCGTCTACCGGCGGGTGGTGCCCGACGTCACTCTTCCCGGCGACGACGCGAAATACTGGACGCCGACACGTGGCCGCGCCGACCCCCGGCACGACCGGCTGACGAAGCCCCCGGGTCGCCCAGCGTCGGAGTGACGACAACAGGTACTAGAGGTAGCCTTCAGCGCCATGGCGGAGACGCGATGAGTGCGGGCCTTTTCGGACTCCTCGACGACGTCGCGGTTCTCGCACGACTGGCTGCTGCAACAACCGCCAAGGCTGCGGGAGTCGTCATTGACGACACAGCGGTGACACCGCAATACGTCCACGGGGTCGCGGCCGAGCGCGAGCTGCCCATCATCAAACGCATCGCGATTGGATCACTGCGCAACAAGCTCCTGTTAATCCTGCCCGCCGCAATGCTGCTCAGCCAGTTCGCGCCGCGGCTGCTGACCCCGATCCTGATGCTGGGCGCCACTTACCTGTGCTACGAAGGCGCCGATAAGGTGCGGGGCAGCTTCCACGGTCATGACGCCCACGCGGCGCCAGTCGCCGAGGACGAGATGGTGACCGGGGCGATCCGGACCGACTTGATCCTGTCCGCCGAGATCATGGTCATCGCCCTTTATGAGGTGGCCGACCAGGCGTTCGTGCCACGGCTCATCATCCTCGTCGTCGTTGCCCTGGCGCTCACCGTTGCGGTGTACGGCGTCGTCGCCGTCATCGTCAAGATGGACGATGTCGGCCTGCACCTGACTACAACCTCATCCCGAACCGCGCAGCAGTTCGGCCGGGGTCTGGTCGCTGTCATGCCCAGACTGCTCTCGGTGCTCTCAGCGATCGGAATGGTGGCGATGCTCTGGGTCGGCGGCCACATTTTGCTGGCGGGGAGCGACCGCATGGGCTGGCACACTCCAGAGCGCTTGGTTCACCACCTGGCGGATCAGGGTCGCCACGCTGTCGAGCCCGTCGGTGGCGTGCTCGCGTGGTCGGTCAACACCGGAGTGTCTGCGGTGATTGGATTAGTCGTCGGAGGCATAGCCGTCGCACTCATCAAGCTGCTGTCGTTGGCTCGGCGAGGGCGCAACTGACGATTAGTGGATCAGGCCCGTGAGCCAGCCCGGATCCTGAAAGTTCACGACCTTGCTGCCGTCCCAGACGAACGGCGTGGCATTGGCATTGAGCGCGGCCAGCGTCGCGCCCGCAGCTTCGGCCTTCGCCTTGGCGGTGCCGACATCGTCCCCTTCCTTGATGCAGGTGACCACCGTCGGGTCGACGCCGACGGTTTTGGCGAGTTGGGCCAGTTCGCCGTCGGTGCGGTCCTCCGCGGCGCCCTCTTCAGGCTGAAAATTGCTGGCGAACAGGCCGGAGTAGAAGTCGGTGTAGAACTTCGGGTTGTTCTGCGCTGCGACGCAGTACGTGGCCGCCAGCGCGCGAGTCGAGTAGTTCGTGCTCTTCGACTTGTCGTCGAGGAAGTTGAGCAGGTGATAGCGCACCGCGAGCTTCTTGTTGTTCACTGCGGTGTCGATATCGCTGTCATTCGACCTGATGAAACTGCCGCATGGCGGGCAGATGGGTTCGTTGAAAATGTCGATCGTTGTCGGTGCCACCGAGCTGCCGACATACACACCGTCATCGAGGACCCGCAGCTCAACCGCGTCTGCCGGCGGCGGTGGGGGTGGGGGCGGGGACGACCGGGACGACGACCGCCATGGCTGGGCAACAGCGAGGACCAGACCCACGACGGCCACCACCACGGTGGCGGCAACCCCGACCCACAGCCAGGGCTTACGCCCGTCTCGGGGCGGCGCAGGCGGCGGTTGACCCCATGAAGCGCCAGCCCATCCCGTCGACTGCGGTGCGGCCGCAGCACCTGGTGACCCGAGAGCAGACGGCCACGCCGGGGTCTGTTGTGCGGCGTGGCCGGCCAGCGCACGCGGCGCGGACACAAAACCGCCGGGCGGCTGGCCGGCGAACGCGGCCGGCGGCCCCGGTACCTGGCTGCGCTGCAAAATGTCGGTGGCACGATCCTGGTCGGGTGTGGCCAGCGCTGCATAAGCGGCCGTCGACAGGTCACCGCAGGTGGCGTAGCGGTCCGCGGGATTCTTGGCCATGCCGCGGGCGATCACCTGGTCGAAGGCGACCGGAACGCCCGGCCGCTCGATGCTGGGCCGTGGGATCGCCTGGTTCAGGTGTGCGCTCATCACGCTGACCTGGTCGCCCTGATACGGCGGGAATCCGGTCAAACACTCATACAACACGCAGGTCAATGCATAGATGTCGGCCCGATACGTTACCTCGGAGTCGGTGAACCGCTCTGGGGCCATGTATTTGAAGGTGCCCACCGTGGTGCCGATCTGCGTCAGCTTTTCGTCGGTGGTGGCGCTGGCAATCCCGAAATCCACCAGATAGGCGAAGTCATCCCCACTGACCAGAATGTTCTCCGGCTTCACGTCGCGATGCAGCACCCCGGCTGTGTGTGCGGCATCGAGCGCGGAGCCGATCTGGCGCACAATCGCCACCGCGCGCGGCGGGGACAGCGGGCCATAGCGGCGCAATATGGTGGCTACGTCCGCGCCGTCGATCAGGCGCATATCCACGTAAAGCTGCCCGTCGATCTCGCCGAAGTCGTGAATAGGCACAACGTGCGGTTCCTGCAGCCGCCCCGCGGTGCGGGCCTCGCGCTGCATACGCGCGCGGAAGACGGGATCGTTGGACAGCGTCTGCGACATCAGCTTCAGCGCCACGATCCGCTCCCGCACCGTGTCCTCGGCTTCATAGACGTCGCCCATGCCGCCGCGACCCACCAGCCGCCGCAGCAAATACGGCCCGAACTGCGAACCCTCCCGCGAGCCCTCTGTCGTGTCACCCATAGCCGACTCCTCATCCGCCAATCGCGCGAGTACGCGGGGGCGCGCCCAGGCATAAGGCTAATGGTTTCGGCAACCGCGGGGCACGGTGAATAGCGAGAACGTCAGCAAATTCGAAAACCGCTTTTCCCAGGAGGTCGTCGGACCTCAGATGAAGTCACTGCCGCCGTCGACGTTGACCGTTGCGCCGGTGACGTAGCCGTTCCGCCGCGACACCAGATACGCGGTGATCGAGGCGATCTCCTCCGGCAATCCGGCTCGGCCCAGATCGCACGGTTGATGGAAGTTGTTGTCGATCCAGGTCATCACGTCGACGGGATCGGTGGCATCCAGTCCATCGGCGGCGAGGATGTCGCGGAGTTGCTCGGTGAAGCTTGCGGTGACGATGGTTCCGGGGCACACGCAGTTGACCAGAATACCTTCCCCGGCAAGGCTTTTCGACAGATTCTTGGTCACACTGGTCAGTGCGGCTTTGGCCGCCGTGTATGCGACGATTCGCGGATTCTGGCGCTGGATGGAGTGCGCCGACAGTGTCACAATCCGTGCCCACTCGGCTGTGCGCAACAGTGGTAGAGCGGCCCGTATCGAGCGCACTCCGGACATAGTGCCGAGCGTGAACGCGTGGTCCCAGTCCGCGTCGGTCATTTCCTCGAAGTAGCCGTCGCCGGGGCCGATCGTGTGCACCAGACTGTTGAGTCGGCCCCATCGTTCGCGCACAGTGTCGAAGGCTGCACTGATCGAATCAGCGTCAGCCATATCGACGCTGATGCCCACCGCGTCAGTCGCTCCTGCGACATGTAGCGACTCAACCGCGTCGTCGAGTGATGCCCGGCTTCGGGCCATTACCGCGACATTGGCGCCCTCGGCAGCCAGGGTCTGCGCGATAGCCAGACCCATTCCCTTGCTACCTCCGGTGACCACGGCAGCCGATCCAGCCAGCCCCAGATCCACGTTCTTCCTCTCACATTGGCTGCGATTAACAGATACAGGAGACGACCTCGTCGATAACCTCGGTGGCGACGCCCAGGCCGCGCAGGCAGAAGCGCGGAACCCGCTTCCGCGCGTCGCTGAGATCACACGCACTGGTCGCCCATTGGCGTTCGATGTTCGCCCACACGATGCCGTGTATCGACATTGCATCCTCGGCCGGATCCCCCTCGGCGAACAGCCCAAGACGCATCCCGCGTTCGATCTGATCGATCAGCGGGCGCAGAATCTCGCTGTAGGCGGGTGCGACAAGTTCGGGTGAGGCAAAGATCTGTGAGTGCGCCTCGAGCGAGAACTGACGGAAGTCGGCCTGTATCTGCGGGTCAAAGGCCAAGTCCAGCCGCCCGTCAATCCACGCCGCTACGGCGCGCACGGGGTCCTCGGCGGCCATTCTCTGTTGCAGCCGCGCCATCTCCACGCGCGCTATTTCCAGGAACATCGCTTTGACCAACTGCTCTTTGGAGTCGAAATTCCGGTAGAACGCTCGTGTGCTCAACTGCGTCCGGGCGAGGACCCGGGAGACGCCCAACGCGCGGACGCCTTCCTCATGCACGATGGCAAGTGCGGCAGCCAGAATCTCCGCCCGGACCTGCGGATCCGGTTCGAGCCTGGGGCGGCCCCTCGGAGCGCTGTCGATTTCCACCACCGATAATCGTTTCTCAGCCCGAGGCATCGTAGGTGGCCAGGTAATCGCTGAACGCCGCACGGACTTGTCCGGGTGTTAGTCCGTAGTCGGCGAGGTCGTAAATGTGCGTGCCGCGGTGCCCCGGCTTGTGACCGTCCGCCCACTTTTGGACGCCGGCGCGCGCCGAATCGCCGAACGTAAGCCCTAGCTGCGCGTAGCTTCTGCCGACAGTGTTCACCGGGTCGGTCTGTAGCTCGGCGAAGGAGACGTCCACGAAGCGGTCATTGCCGAACTTCCTGCGGAAGTCCATCGCCCGTCGAATCCCCTCGACCCACCAGGACAGCTGTTCAGCGCCGAGTTCCGCCAGGTCTTGGTGGTCGCTGCTCCAACTGCGGATGTAGGCGATGAGGCTGCACACCGAACCCAACACCTTCGCTGGATCACGATGACTCCAAAGGAATTTGGCATTCGGGTACACCTCGACGAATGCGTCCAGTGCAAACATGTGCACTGGTGTGCGCAGCTGCCAAAGATTGGGTTTGCAATGCCACTGCAGCAACTTGAGCACGTCCCGGTGGAACGTGTAGGTCGGGCACATATCGCAACCCATCAACCAGTCTACGTACCCGGGAACTCGAACGACACCGTCGAAGTGGAATGTACGGAAGCTCATACCCATGAGATCTTGGCATTCGGTTGCCGCTTCGGGCTCGGAGTTGATTTGCGTTTGGAAGTCCGGAAACATCTGCTCGATCATCGCGATGCCCTCAGCGGCCTGCGCGATCCGCGGATCGCTGTGCTGCGTAGCCGTCTCCGGCGGCGGCGTCGGCGCCTGAGACTCCCAGGTCCGCAGGAATCTGAATTGCGGATCGGCCGAAATCAACTGCCCCAGTGCGGTAGTTCCGGTTCGCGGTAGTCCAAGGATGACAATGGGACCTTCGACGACCTCGTCAGCGATCTCGGGGTGCGCTTTGTATGCGTCGATGATCTTGAGTCGCTGGATCAATGCATTGCTGATTGTCGCATGCTGCATGACTCGGCCGAGGTCGTTGAGTTCGGCTTCGGTGTTCAGCGCGTGAACGGTACGATCGAGACCCTCACGGTAGTAAGACGATCCGAAGTCGTCCAGCCCAGTTGCGGCACGCGCGCCGTCCTCGAGTTCGTCGGCGGAGAATGTCATCGGTAAAACCTTTCGTGTACGGCACGGTGGCGTGCCGCAATCACCTTGGCGCGATCATCCGGAGTGGTCATGACAGTCTCGGCGGGCAATACCGATCTCACTTGTTCGAACGGAACAACTCGCGAAGCAGGAACAGGCGCGGACTCCGTGCGCACGCATCGCAGCAGCATTGCGCCGTTGCTGTGCCCCGCAGTGTCAAGCCAGTTCGCCACTCCTGGGTCGCGCGCGGCGATAACGAAGCGCGCCATGCCATCTGAGTCAACCACTGCTTGGTGTCCGTTCAAGCTGGACTGATGGCGTCCATAGTGGATGGTCTCCAGCCATGGGTTGCCCAGTGAGATGCTCCAATAGACCCCTTTGGGGGGGACCAGCTCCAAAATCAACGCCTCGTCGGGTTCGAGTTCGAATCGGCCTATGACAGGCCGATTTTCGGCTGCGGCGCCCATTTCCGTCATGTCCATCGGCGGCACGAAACTGTTGGCTTGCGGCATCGCGCCGAAGTCGAGGAAGAACTTCAGGTTGTCATAAACGAACTCACCGAGCGCATGCAGTTGACGCGAAACCGAGACGTCCATATCGACGTGGTGGCCAGTGGGCGCGACTGCGGCACCGACGCGCTCAATTGAGAGCGACGCAGGCGTTTCAATATCCCAGTCGTAGAAGAAGTTTCGGACTGTCAGAGTAGGATGATCGCCTGCGAGTTGGAGCCAGTTGCCGTCCTGCTTGTCGGCGGACAAGATCGCTTCGAAGTTCCCGCCCGGGTCGACCTCGAGATCGTCGACAAGGCAGTTGGCGGTGGCCGCTATCCCGTCCATGGTCTGTAGTCCGACATAACGAGCGGTGCCCCGATTGCCGAACAACCGATACGTCTCGCCGGCGCGCAGGCTGGCATTCATATACACGCAGTCCGGACATTCCAGACCCCAGGTGACGATGTCGTCCATGCTGGCGCGGTTGACCGCAAGGACGGGTTCGGGATCCACCCTCAGCGCCGTATCGATGCCGACCGCCAGCAACACCATCAGATGGCGCATACCTGCCGCATAGTCGATCCGGTTCTTGTTGACCGGTGTGGACACCACCAGCCGCTCGGATTCGCTCAGGCGTTCCTGAAGATGCGCCCACGCAGCAACAAGATCCACGTCGCCTTGGGCAGCAGACGGCGCGGCTGACAAGGCGGCCTCAGCAATCGAGTGCGGCAGCCACGCCAGCGGGTTCTTCCACGCCTGCGGCTGCTCGTCAGTCACGACTCCTCCATCTCGGCACCGTGCCAGGGCAAATTTCGAAAATGTGGTTTTCAATTATTGGGAATATAGTACGTCCGCGCGCGCAGATGTCAACGAGTATCGGCCGATGCACCGGCCAGGAGACGATCGATACAGATCGCGGCCGCGTGGCCAGCCAAGTAACGGGCAATCGTCTTATTGAATCGTAGGGCGATTACCTCCTAGGCTGCGACCATGCCGATCGACCGTGCCGCGCTCGTCGCGGGAACCATCCGACTCGCCTCGGGTATCCATTTTCTCGTCGACCCTCTCGGTGCGAATCGGCTCTGGGGAGATCCCGGCGAGCCGACGCCGACTGCGCGACTGCTTCTGCGGTCGATGGGCTACCGCGATGCATTGATCGGTGGGCTGCTCGCGACGGCAGGATTGCGCGGCAAAGACACCCGCGGCTGGTTCCTGGCATCCGGCGGCGCCGACGCGGCCGATCTGCTCGGCGGGCTGAGCGTCCATCACGAGATGAAGCGCTCACAGATCATCGGCCTTGGCGGCGCTGTCGTCGGCATCGGCGTCGGGCTTTGGGGCGCGGCGCGCCGTCGCCCGGGGGCGGCGGCTTCGACGAGCGATCAATAGCTCTGGTTGACTGGGTTGGCATGGGAGCCAGCATGCGATTCGGTGTCCTGACGTTCGTCACCGACGAGGGCATTAATCCGATGGACCTTGGCGAGGCACTCGAGCAGCGCGGGTTTGCTTCGGTGTTCCTCGCCGAGCACTCGCACATCCCAGTCGACGCGAAGACCCCGTATCCCGGCGGAGGTCCGATTCCACGGAAGTACTACCGTACGCTGGATCCGTTTGTGGCCTTGACGGCGGCGGCGGTCGCAACCCAAACACTGGTGGTGGGTATCGGTATCGCATTGATCCCGCAACGCGATGCGATTATGACGGCCAAAGAGGTTGCCTCACTCGACCTGGTGTCGCAGGGACGGTTTCGCTTCGGTGTGGGCGTGGGTTGGCTACGCGAAGAGATCGCCAACCATGGCGTTGATCCCGCGGTGCGCGGACGCGTGGTTGAAGAGAGACTGCGCGCGATGATCGAGATTTGGACCAAGGAGAAGGCCGAATTCCACGGAGACTTCGTGAATTTCGACCCAATCTACTCATGGCCCAAGCCGTTGACGCAGCCCTATCCGCCGCTGTATCTTGGCGGCGGTCCAGCGAGTTTCCGGCGCATCGCCCGGCTTAACGCCGGCTGGATATCGATGACCCCGTCGGCGGAGGTTCTGTCAGGTCAGCTCGCGGAACTGCGCGGTGTGGCTGGCCACGACGTGCCGGTGATCAACTTCCACGGCGGAGAACCGACGGCGAAAGAGCTTGAGGGCTACCTTGCCCTGGGGGTAGAGCAGGTCTTGCTGGATCTCCCGACCGAGTCTCGCGACGAAACGCTTCGACGTCTGGACGAGTTGCAGAGCGAGATCGCGCAGCTGTCGTGAATCGCACGGGACCAACGCTGGATCGCCCATGGCGAAGACCGGGTGTGTTGCCGTACCTGGGCCGGCCTGGTCGAAGTGACCACCACCTCAACCGCGGTGGTATTCGGGTTTAGCCGATTGCTTGTTCGATCACATCGCGGGCGCGGTCGAGCATCGATGCAAACGGCCCCACGGCGAAGTTGAGCTTCGCCGATTCCACGCCAGGATGCGGGCGGGTCGGTGCGATGGCCTCCGCCGCTCGCACTGCTGTTCCCATGCGCTTGAGGTCGTTGGCGTCGACTTCTTGCAGCAGTACTGGGAACTCCTCGCTCTCCTCGAGTTGGGCGTGGTCGAGCACCGCCTCGCGTAGCTCGGTGAGTTCGTCGATGAACTGCTGCGAGGTGACTTCGAGTTTCTCAATTCTCGAGAGCTGCTCCTTAGCTTCGTGTTCTTCTTTCAGCCGGGCGTCGACGATCGCGTCGCCGGCATGGGACTCGCGGCGCACCCGGGGATGCACCACCATCTCCTCGGCGGTCTCGTGCACGGCCAACAATTGGCGCAGCTCTATGAAGGGCTTCTCGCGTGCGTGCGGGTCAGTCGCGTGAAGGACTTCGTCGAACATGTCCTCGATCAGATTGTGCTGCGCTTTGAGAAACGCGACGACTTCGTGGGGCGATTCGATAATCATCTCGGCCATCGCCGTACCTCCGGTTTGCTGAAGAGTTAAGAAATGCGGGGCCATGGCTGTGCCCTTGGATGTTACGTACCCGGCGAAGGCATGCCCAAACGCCTCAGTGTGCCCAGGTTCGCTGCTGCCATAGGATGCCGTATCAGCAGTTTTGTCGTGTCGCTACGGTTAGGGACGACGATGTCAACAGCGACGGAATGAAAATGACAACTAATCAATCAATGTATGACCAGGTCAACAGCCAGGCGGCGGATCCCGCTGACGTCGGTTTCCGCATCGATCCGGTTCTCGCCCGGAGTTGGTTGTTGGTGAACGGCGCGCACGCCGACCGGTTCCAGGCCGCGGCGCACTCTCGCGCCGACATCGTCGTTCTGGACATCGAGGACGCCGTCGCGCCCAAAGACAAGGACGCTGCCCGCGACAACGTCGTGCGTTGGCTTGGCGCCGAAAACACCGACTGGGTTCGTATCAACGGTTTCGGCACCCCTTGGTGGGCCGACGATTTAGCCGCGCTGGCCGATACTCGGGTCGGCGGATTGATGCTGGCGATGGTCGAATCGGTGGACCATGTCACCGAGACCGCGAAACGACTGCCGAATGTTCCGATCGTGGCGCTGGTCGAAACGGCCCGGGGTCTTGAGCGCATCACCGAGATCGCCGCGGCCAAGGGCAGCTTCCGGCTCGCCTTCGGCATCGGCGATTTTCGCCGTGACACCGGTTTTGGCGAAGACCCGTCCACCCTGGCTTACGCGCGGTCACGATTCACAATCGCCGCCAAGGCGGCCAACCTGCCCAGTGCGATCGATGGGCCGACTATTGGCTCCAACGCGTTGAAGCTCATCGAGGCCACGGCTGTGTCCGTCGAATTCGGGATGACGGGCAAGATCTGCCTCTCGCCGGATCAATGTTCGGTGGTAAACGAGGGGCTTTCGCCGTCACAGGACGAAATCGCTTGGGCTAAAGAGTTTTTCGCTGAGTTCGAGCGTGATGGGGGAGAGATCCGAAACGGTTCTGACCTTCCGCGCATCGCCCGGGCCACCAAGATCCTCGAGCTGGCTCGTTCGTACGGCATCGAAGCCTCCGACTTCGACGACGAATCGATTCACACGCCCGCTCCGTCAGACACCTATCACTACTGACGGCGGACCGGCTCACCTGATGAGCTAGGCGGCGTGTCGAGCCAGCGCCACGCCTATTCGGACCTCGACATGGCTGATCGTGATCGTTGGTCCCCGCGGTGGGGCCTCGGATCGGTAGTTTCTGCCTGTTGGGGTGGTGAATTCTGCTGTGTGAGTGTGGCTTTCGTCGGTGCTCGTGCTGACACGCCAGCCGGCGCCTTCCTTCGCGTAGTTGCAACGTTCGCATAACCCGAGCCCATTTTCTCCGCTAGTCGGGCCGCCGGCAGCCCAGGATCGCGCATGGTCGCGGTGTCGGATCGGCGCGTCGCAGTAGGGGGTGCGGCAACGCTGATCCCGTAGCTCTATGAAGGTGGCCAGGCCCCGGGGGAACAGCCGTGCCCGTGACTC
>Ga0209248_10000435_pt1 | contig 13338 bp, 13 predicted proteins | sample BogFormECP04_OM1_FD_188241 | JGI IMG/M metagenome (GOLD analysis project Ga0209248, IMG submission 188241) | Bog forest soil microbial communities from Calvert Island, British Columbia, Canada - ECP04_OM1 (SPAdes) (version 2) | ecosystem: Environmental > Aquatic > Freshwater > Wetlands > Bog ... | reverse complement strand
GCTCGAGCACATCCGCCGGGCCGACGTCCACGGGCTCGCCCTTGTGCAGCTCCACCACCGCCACGCGCTCGCTCACCGCTGCGAACAGGTCCCGGTCCCCCGTCAGCAAGAGGCCCCGTCCGCCGCTCTCCTGCTCCACGCGGGCGTAGGAGAACATCACGTCGTCGGCCTCCAGATCGGGGCTCGTGGCGACCGTCCAGCCGAGGCCCTCGAGCAGGCTCGGCGCCTGTTCCCACTGCGCTCGGAGCTCGGCCGGCATCGGCTCGCGGTGGGCGTGGTAGCCCGGGTACAGCGCCACGCGGTAGTCCGCCTCCTCCGCGCCCGTGCACGCGACCACGCCGCGCGGGCGGCGCGCCGGAAGGCGCGCATCTATCAGACTCAACAGCGCGTTGACGGTGCCCAGCAGGGCATTCACCGGCCTGCCGCGGGTGTCCACGATCGATTTGGGCAGCGCGAAGTACGAGCGGTACAGCAGCCAGGGGACGTCTGCGATCAACAGCGGCGCGGGCACCGAACCAGGGTATGCCCCGCAGCGCGCCTGCGCCGCTCAGCCTGTGAGCATCCAGCAGTCTTCGGTGAAGAGGAAGCGGTTCGATCCGCTGAGCAGGGGAGTGGACAGCTGGATCGATGCGGTGTCCCCGTCCACGATCACCGCCGCCGAGCGGATCGCGCGCCGCTGTGATTGAAGGCGCCTCCGGCCACCCGGTTCGCGCAGCAGGCCCGCGAGCTTCGCCTTCCAGCGCTGCGCGCACGTGCGACCGTGCTCACTGGCCCGCAGCGGGGCGTTGAGAATCCCGCATACGCCCGCTCCGTCGCCGGCGAGCTCGGCGCTCACGAAGTTGGTGGCCGCCCGGCGCACCCACGCGATCTGTTCGGGCGAGCCGACCGAGTGGGCTGCCAGCGCGTTCGCGGGAGCGATCATCTCGCTTGCGGACGCGATCAGCAGAGCGGCGCAGGCGAACGCGGCGATGCCGCGACGAGGGCTCATGCTAAGGCTCTTCGGCCGCCGGAAGGGGTTTGATGAGGAACTCGCGCGAAGGCCGGCCGGGGGTGGACGAATGTTCTAGGCGGGCGAGCTGCGCCGCGTCGCTACCCTGCTGCGACGCCGCCCGCGAGCGCCGCTTCGCGGGCGGAGGCCGCGGCGCTGCCCGACGAGGTGGCCGGCGCCGCGGCGCCGCCCTGCGGGCCGGCCGGGGCGGGGGCGGGGCTCGTGCCCGAAGGCGTGGCCGGCGGAGCCTGTGAGCTCGTGTCGGGCTCGGGGGTGACGGTCTTGCCCGTCTTCACGCTGAAGTACGCCCACGTGCTCTGAAGCCCCAGGCGGGCGGCCAGCGTGGGACCGCTCACCGCCTCCGCGCCGCCTGACCCGAGCACCTCGGCGGAGACGATTCGCGGTGAGACCCCGCGCTTGAGCACCTCGATTCCCCGGAAGCTGCCCTTCACAAGGCCCTTCAGACGCGCCGCCGCGGTGGTGAAGCTGATGCTCAGCTTCCATTCGTAAGCGGGTCCGCTGTCGTAGGGGTCCGCCACGCCCACCAGCCACGGCTCGGGCGCCGAGCCGATGAACGAGTTCTCGACGTTCTCGGTCATCCCCCCCGAGCTCGCGAAGAAGTACGTGATCGCGGGCTTTCCGGCGTATGTGACGATCTGACCGGCTGTCGCCGTGACCGCGGTGTTCGTCTGCGCGGTTTCGGCGGCCGGGCCGAGATACACCTGCGAGCGTGTGTCGGAGTAGACGTCGAACTTGGACCCGCCCGCGTCCGCGGTCAGCGCGTAGGTGCGGCTGGCGACCGCCTGCGCCTCCAGCGCGGCGAGCGGCCAGCTGGATGGCATCTCCGCGGCCACCACGCCCCGGACGTAGCGTTCGAGCGGGACCGTCTGCACCTTCGAGCCCACCAGCACCTTGACGTTCGTCCCCGCCGGCGCCTGGCCGAGCGCCGTGCCGGTGTAGTAGTGGGCGAGGATCGCCTGGTAGGTGAGACCGTGCTCTGCGTAGCCGAGCGCGCCGTCCTGGCTCATGCCCACGCCGTGCCCGTCTCCGGCGCCCGTGATCACGAGCGTCGAGGCGGCCGCCGGGGCCGCGTACAGCACGAGGGCGGCGACCGTGCCGGCGATCAGCGAGCAGGCGCGACGGCGGTGATAGGTTGAGGCGATGGCGAGCATTACCGCTCTCATCGACCCAATCGGGCGGCGGCAGGAGCTCGCGCGAGTGGCGCATCGCATATCCATGCGGTCGGGCACCCGGCGCCGGCGCATGAGCGCTGCACGATGACTGGCGCGGCGCGCGAACGCGAGGTCCTCGATCAAGTACCCACGGATCTCTACATCGCCGGGCACTGGCGCGCGGCCGCCGCGGGCGGCACGCTCGCGGTCGAGGACCCCTCCACGCAGGAGCCGCTCTTGGAGGTCGCCGACGCCCAGGTCGAGGATGCTCTGGCAGCGCTCGCGGCCGCCGCCGAGGCGCAGGCCGAGTGGGCTGCGACGGCGCCACGCGAGCGGGGGGAGATCCTGCGGCGCGCCTACGAGGCGATCGTCGCCCAGAGCGATGACCTGGCGCTTTTGATGACCCTCGAGATGGGCAAGGCGCTCGCCGAGTCCCGCGCGGAGATCGCCTACGCCGCCGAGTTCTTCCGCTGGTTCTCAGAGGAAGCCGTGCGTATCCACGGTCGCTACATGGTCAACACCACCGGCAAGGGGCGAATCCTCACGATGCGCCAGCCGGTCGGTCCCTGCGTGTTTGTGACCCCCTGGAACTTCCCTACCGCGATGGGCACCCGCAAGCTCGCCCCGGCGATCGCCGCGGGCTGCACGATCGTGGTCAAGCCCGCCCAGCAGACGCCCCTGTCGATGCTCGCGCTGGCCAAGATCCTGGAGCACGCGGGGCTGCCGGGAGGCGTGCTCAACGTGATCACCGCCAAGCATTCGGGCGCCGTGATCGAGCCGCTGCTGCGCGACCCGCGCACGCGCAAGCTGTCCTTCACCGGCTCCACCGAGGTTGGCCGCAGGCTGATCGAACAGTCCGCCGAGCAGGTCCTGCGCGTGTCGATGGAGCTCGGCGGCAACGCGCCCTTCCTGGTGTTCGAGGACGCCGACCTCGACGCGGCGATCGAGGGCGCGTTCGTCGCCAAGATGCGCAACGTCGGCGAGGCCTGCACGGCCGCCAACCGCTTCCACGTGCACGAGTCTCTGGCCGATCAGTTCGCTCGCGGGCTGGCCGAGCGGATGGGCGCGCTGAAGGTCGGTCGCGGCACCGAGCCGGATGTGGACGTCGGACCGCTGATCGACGAAGCCCAGCGTGAGAAGGTCACAGAGCTCGTCGACGACGCCGTCACCCGCGGCGCGCGTGTGCTGATCGGCGGCGAGCCGATTGGCGACCGAGGCTACTTTTTCGCCCCCACCGTCCTTGCCGATGTCCCCGACGACGCCCGCGCGTTCAGCGAGGAGATCTTCGGGCCGGTCGCGCCCATCTCCACATTCTCGACCGAGGAGCAGGCGCTCGCGGAGGCCAACCGCACCGAGTACGGGCTCGTCGCCTACGCCTACACCCGCGATCTGTCCCGCGCATTCCGCGTGTGTGAGGGCATCGAAGCGGGCATGATCGGTTTGAACCAGGGCGTCGTCTCAAACCCCGCCGCCCCCTTCGGCGGCGTCAAGCAGTCGGGCTTCGGCCGCGAGGGTGGGTTTGAGGGGATCTCCGAGTATCTGGAGACGAAGTACGTGGCGATGGGGGTGTGAGGCGCGGCGATCCAAGTCGCGCGTGGGGTTCCCTGGAAGTCTGCTAGGAGGGGCCAGCTCGCGCGCGTGTAGGACCGCGACAGGCACAGATCGCGGCTAGGTGACCGCCTCTTGGTGTTGCCGGTGCTCCGGGTGCAGCAGGTCGGCAACAAAGCCCCTGCCGAGCACGCTCAGGCTGAGCAGTGATCCGAACAGCACCACGGCGTCGATGCTCTCCCGGCCCTGTTTGTTCCAGTAGTCGTCTTCCAGGTTCAGCCACAGCGCGAACTCGTCCAGCGTGAGCGCTGCGCCGCTGCCGTACACGAGCGAGGTCACCCGCGAGGCCCGGCGCTGTTCGTTCGTGCCGATCTCGAGCAGCCACAGGTAGCCGACGCTGAGCAGGCCGGTGATCCCGAAGGTCATGTGATGGATGTGGCGCCCGCCGGGGGTGATGTTCTTGAAGGGCCCCCGTTCGGCGCGGATCGCGTGGGTGATACCGCGCACCGCCGCAAAGGTCACGATGAACGATCCCGTCGAGAGCAGCTGGCGCTCCTTGCGACGATCGCAGAAGTGCTTCTGATAGAGCGCCCGCAAATCCCGCCCGCGAACCGGCCGGGAGGACGGGCGTTGGGGCTGCTCGGTGGTCGCGAGCGCTGAGCCGTTGGCATCCATTGCTACCGGTAGCCTAATGCTCATCACCTGGGGCTGAGCGCCCGGGCTGCCGGTTAGAGTTGCGCGGCATGCGTCCTCGTCGCTCGCCGCTCCTCGCTCGGCTGTCAGCGCTACTGCTCACCGGCGCCGCGCTGACAGGCTGCGGGAGCTCCACCGCGGGCAATGGGGTCGCCTCCAAGACGCCCGCCGAAATTGTCGCCGGGGCCAAGATCCTGGCGGACGCGGCCAACTCCGTGCACGTCTCCGGCACGCTCCAGAGCGGGGGCTCACCGACCAGCTTCGACCTGTACCTGCTCGCGAGCAAGGGTGGGCGCGGCGAGCTGACGGCGGACGGGCGCAGCTTCGAAGTGATCCAGATCCACGGCAACGTCTACATCAAAGGAAGCCCCGCGTTCTACAGCCATATCGCCGGGCCCTCAGCCGCGCAGCTGCTTCAGGGAAGGTGGCTGCAGGCGCCGGTGGGTACCGGCAGCCTTGCTTCGATCGCCTCGCTCACGAATCTCGCCAAGCTCGTGGACACGACCCTGCCCGCGCACGGAACGCTGGCCAAGGGCGCCGCCACGACTGTTGTCGGACAGAAGGTGATCGCTGTCACCGATACCTCGACGGGGGGGACCCTGTACGTGGCCACGACGGGCCCGCCGTACCCGGTGGAGATCACTATGGGCGGTGCCAGCGGTGGCAGCATCGTGTTCTCGGGCTGGAACCAGCCTTTGTCGATCACGAAACCGCCGAACCCGATCGACATCACCCGGCTGCAGTCCAGGCACTAGAGACCCCGTTCGATATCTGTCTACTGCACTCAGGTGGGCTAAAGGCCGCTCCTCTAGCAGTCGATCGCGGGCGTGAACAGGACTCCGGACAACACCTGAACGGAAACGGGAAGAGCTCAGAGTGAACGGCGCAGCCCAAGCCAGCTTTCGGCGGCCCGCCAATGGCGGGACGGTCCCTGACCGCGCCCGGACGGGCGGTCCAGGTGGGACCGGTTCCGCTGTTCGCTCTGGCGTGCACGGGGCCGCAGCGCACACGACTAAACTCGACCTGGAGGGCAGCCGATCAGGTCAGGTGGCAAGTGCACCGTCGCTCTCCCTGAGGCCGGCTCCCAGCAGCGATCGACGGCATCAAAGCCCCGCTTTGGGTTATGTCTCCCACGCCCTGTGGGCAGCGTTTGGGGTGGGCGCGGCCGTTGGCGCGATCGTGGTCGGGGCCTCAGCCGTCATCACGGCCTGCGTGGCCGTGCTGGCCTGCGCCGCGATGCTGCTTGGGTGGCGCTTCGGCGAGGACACACGCGCGGCGCTAGAACAGGAGATCGACGGTCGCTCCCACGAGCTGAAAGACGCGCTCTCAGAGCTCGAGATCGCGCAGGCCGAGACCGTGCGGCGTCTGTCCATGGCGGTCGAGTTCAGAGACGAGGACACGGGCGCGCACATCGAGCGGATCGGGCGCTTCTCCACGTTGCTGGCCGAACAGCTCGGCATGGAGCCTGACTTCTGCGCGCGGCTCAGCCACGCCGCTCCGCTTCACGACGTGGGCAAGGTGGCGATCCCCGACTCGATCCTGCTGAAGCCCGGTCCCTTGACGCCCGCGGAGCGGGCGATCGTGGAGACCCACGCAGAGGAGGGCTACCGGCTGGTGAGGGGCTCGTCTTCCTCGATCCTCGACATGGCTGCGACGATCGCGCTGAGCCACCAGGAGAAGTGGGACGGCAGCGGCTACCCCCGCGGGCTGGTGGGCGAGCAGATCCCGATCGAGGGCCGGATCGTGGCGGTGGCGGACGTGTTCGACGCGCTCACAAGCGACCGCGTCTACCGCAAGGCGTTCTCGGTCGAGGAGGCCGTGAAAATGATGCGCGAGGAGCGCGGGCATCACTTCGACCCGATCGTGCTGGACGCCTTCATGGAAGTGCTGGGCAGGTCGGGCCCGGACGCACGCGAGCCGCGCAAGGCCGACCCGGTGGTGCTGATGGAGCGCACGCTTGAGACATACGCCAGGGCGCTCGAGCGTGGCGATGCCGAGAAGGCCGAGGGTGTGATCGCGGCGGCGATCGAAGACGGCCTCCCCCCCTCAACGCTTCACGCCGAAGTGATCGCCCCCGCGCTGCATCACATCGGCGAGCTCGCCGAGGCGGGCGACATGGACTCCGAACGCGAGCGCATTGCGCTGAGCATCACCAGGCGGGTTCTCGCCACCCTGTATAGGTACATGCTCGGCGGCACCGAGCCGACACGCGAGCGGGTGCTGCTGGCGGTCCTCGAGGGCGACCCGCACACGCTTGGACTGCAGATGGTGCACGATCAGCTGGCGGCGGCCGGATACCGGACGATCTTCGACACCGACCTGTCGGTGGAGCAGCTGCTGGCCAAGGTGGACAGCCAACCCCCCCAGCTGATCGTCCTCGGCGGCACGGTCAGCTCAGCGGTGGCGGCGGTGACGCGCGCGGTCAAGGATCTGCGCGCGACCCACCCGGACATCCCGATCATGCTCAGGGGCGCCGCGGTCGGTGGCGGCCTGCCCGGTGAGGAACCGGGGATGAGGGTGCTCGAGCGCATCGACGAGTCGGTGCAGGCCGTCGAGGAGCTGCTCGCAGCTCCCGTGTCCGTGCCGTCAATGTAGCTTCCGCGAGTGACCTCTCACGCCGACATCGAGTAGGACAGCGAGTAGCGCTTCGCCCCCTGAGGGTGTGGCCTGCGAGAGCCTGCAACTCGATCGGCACCGCTTAGGTTCCGGGCTTGGCGGGACGAGAGTAATCCCATGAGGTCTGCCCCGCGGGCCGTCCTGTCCGTCTTGATCATGGTCGCATTCGTCTGGTGCGTCAGCCCGGCAACCGCCCAGGGAGACGCCTCCGGGGGCGTACAGGCGCCGTCGGAGCAGTTGGCGGGCGGCAGCGAGTACGGCGTCCCCGCCCAAACCGTCGAGGCGCAGCGTCCCGTGGCCAGCCGCCTGACCCTACCCGCCACGGCGGTGTCCGGAAGGCCGCCTCGTCTGCTGCTCAGGATCGACGAGGCGGGCGTTGGCACGGTCAGCGTGCAGGTGACGGTCCTCGACCTCGCCACGCACAGGCCGGCCATCACCGTGGTCATGGGCTGGGTGCATACCGGCCGCACGGTCGTCCTGAACTGGCCACGGGACGGCACGCTCTCACCGGGCAGCTACGAGGTGATCGTGAACGCGCGCGACCATCACGGCGGGACGCTGCTGCGCAGCGGCCGCTACAGGGGTGTGGCGAGCCTCACGATCACCGCGCCCGTGAAGGTTCAGCCGAAGGCCGCGCCGTCCCCGGTCCCTGCCCCGGTTACGCCGCCGGGCGTGCCGACCCCTGCGGAATCGGTCGCCGACGGCGCCGTGTTCCCGGTGGTCGGCCCCCACAACTTCGGCGGCCCGGAAAACATCTTCGGGGCCCCGCGCGACGGGTACCTGCATCAGGGCCAGGATGTGCTGACGGCCGAAGGAACGCCCGTGGTGGTGCCGCTCGCGGGAACGATCCTCACGACGAGCTATCAGGCGGAAGGTGCGGGCTACTACGCCGTCGAGCAGACGGGCATCGGATTCGACTTCATGTTCGCCCACTGCCAGGCCGGCTCGTTGGCGGTGAGCACGGGCCAGAGCGTGGCGGCGGGGCAGGCTCTGTGCACGGCTGGACAGACCGGCGACGCGACCGCCCCGCACCTGGACTTCGAGATCTGGATCGGAGGCTGGCAGGCGCCCGGCGGGTATCCGATCAACCCGCTGCCCTACCTGGAAGCCTGGGAACACGCGGGCACCGCCGCTTGGGCGAGCCGGTAGCATCGCCCGCGCAGACCACTTCGGGCCATCACATGGAAGGCCGATGAGCAGCAGCGATCACAGTGCCGTCTACCTGGCCGCCGCGGCGGACCTCGCCAACGCGATCGACCCCGCGACCGTCGATGCGATGGCCGCGGGCCTTGCCGCCGTGCGCGACCGGGGCGGCCGCCTGTTCATCCTCGGCGTAGGTGGCGGCGCGGGCCACGCCTCGCATGCGGTCAACGACTTCCGCAAGCTCTGCAGGCTGGAGAGCTACGCGCCGACCGACAACGTCTCAGAGCTCACCGCGCGCACCAACGACGACGGCTGGGACAGCTCGTTCGTGGGCTGGCTGGAAGTATCACGCCTGGCTAAGAGGGACGGCCTGCTCGTGTTCTCGGTCGGCGGCGGATCCCGCGAGTTCAACGTCTCGGTCAACCTGGTGAACGCGATCGAGCAAGCGCGCGCCGCAGGCGCGTCGATCTTTGGCGTGGTCGGCGCACCTGGCGGGACGCTGGCCCGTTTGGCGGACGTCGCGATTCTCGTCGATGCGCCCCCCGACCTGCGCACTCCGCTCGTCGAGTCCTTTCAGGCGGTCATCTGGCACGCGTTGGTCTCGCACCCCGATCTGGCCGTCAGGCAGGGCCACTGGGAGTCGCTGACCGACGAGGCCAGGCCGTGAGCGGCCGGCCGGCCGCGTTCCTCGATCGAGATGGCACGCTCAACGAGTTTGTGCCGGACCCCGCCTCCGGCCTCCCGGAGTCGCCGCTGAGGGCCGTGGACGTGCGCCTGATCGACGGCGCGGCGGCGGCGGCGCGGCAGCTGGCGCAGGCGGGGTTCGCCCTGGTATGCGTTTCCAATCAGCCGGCAGCGGCCAAGGGTAAGGTCTCAATCGAGCAGCTGCACGCCGTTCACGAGCGTGTCCTCGAGCTCCTCCGCGAGGAGGGCGTCCATCTCGACGCCTGCCGTCTGTGTCTGCACCATCCACAGGGCGTGGTGCCGGAGCTCGCCGGAGTGTGCGCTTGCCGCAAGCCGGCCCCGGGGATGCTCCTGGACGCCGCCGAGGAGCTGGGCCTCGACCTGGCGAGCTCGTGGATGCTCGGCGACACCGACTCTGACATCATCGCCGGACACGCCGCGGGTTGCCGGACCGTGCTGATTGAGCACCCGGGCAGCGCTCACAAGCGCGTCACCGAGGCGACCCCCGACGTGGTCGCCGCGAACCTCGCCGACGGGGTCGCGCAACTCCTCAAAGAGGGCTTGCGTTAGCCTCCTCAGCTCGAGGTTCGGCAAGGCGATTTCGGAAATCGCGTCCGGTATGGTGGGGACGGTGCTCGATGAAATCTCCACACGAATCTTCGCCGACGGAGCCGATCTCGATGGGATCGTGGCCTTGGCGGCCAATCCGCGGATCACGGGGTTCACGACGAACCCGACGCTGATGTGGAAGGCCGGGCTGACCGACTACGCCGAGTTCGCCCAGCGCCTGCTCGAGCGGATCACCAAGCACCCGATCTCCTTCGAGGTCTTCGCCGACGACGCCGATGAGATGCGCCGTCAGGCCCTCCTCATCTCCTCGTGGGGCGAGAACGTCTACGTCAAGATCCCGGTGACCACGACCAAGGGTGAGTCGATGGCGCCACTCGTGCGCGAGCTCTCCGAGGACGGGGTGAAGGTCAACGTCACAGCGCTGTTCACGACCGCGCAAGTCGAACTGATCACGGAGGCGGTGAAGGACGGCGCCGCTTCCTACATCTCCGTGTTCGCCGGGCGCATCGCCGACGCCGGCGTCGACCCCGTGCCGATCATGGCACGCTCCGTTGACATCATGGTGCAGGCCCCCCGCTCGGAGCTGATCTGGGCCTCCCCGCGGGAGATCCTCAACCTGGTGCAAGCTGACCAGGTGGGTTGCCACATCATTACGATCACCCACGATCTGCTGAAGAAGCTCGACTGCCTCGGCAAGAGCCTCGAGCAGTACTCCCTGGAGACGGTGCGGATGTTCCACGGCGACGCAGTTGCCGCGGGCTTCACGCTGTAGCGATGAGGCGCATCTGCTTAGGGGACCGACCCCCCAGCCCAGGCACGCGCGGACCGGCCCGATGAGGCGAGCCTGCATCACGGGCGGGGCTGGGTTCATCGGCAGCAACCTGACCGACCGGCTGAGCGCGAACGGCGTGGAGGTCGTGATCCTCGACGACTTCCGCACCGGACGGCGCGAGTTCGTCGCCGAGGCGCTGGGGCGTGGGGACGTGAGACTGGTGGAGGGCGATGTGCTCGACATGGCCGTCCTGCAAGACGCCGTCGAGGGCTGCGACTGGGTCTTTCACCTGCAGGCCAACGCCGACGTGCGCCGGGGCCTTGAGCATCCGCGACGCGACCTGGAGCAGAACACGATCGCCACCTCGAACGTGCTCGAGGCGATGCGCGCCCAGGGGGTGAGCCGGATCATGTTCTCCTCGACCGGTTCGGTGTACGGCGAGCCGCAGGTGTTCCCGACCCCCGAGGACGCCCCCTTCCCGGTCCAGACCTCCCTTTACGCCGCCTCCAAGCTCGCGAGCGAGGGCCTGATCTCGGCCTACGCGATCGGATACGGCTTTACGGGGCTGATCTGCCGCTTCGTTTCGATCCTGGGCGAGCGCTACACGCACGGGCATGTGTTCGACTTCTTCTGTGCGCTGAAGCGCGATCCGACACGCCTGCGGGTACTCGGCGACGGCCGTCAGGAGAAGTCCTACCTATACATTGAAGACTGCATCTCCGCGATCCTGAGCGCCGCCGAGCATCATCATGACGAGCCCGGCGCGCACGTCTACAACCTCGGGACCGACGATACGGTCGTCGTCGACGACTCGGTCAAGATCATCACCGAGCACCTCTCGCTCTCCCCCGAGATCGAGCATACGGGTGGACGGCGCGGATGGACGGGCGACAGTCCCCTTATCCATCTCGACACGGCGCGCATCCGCCGCCTCGGATGGCGGCCGACGCTCACGATCGAAGAGGCCATCGTGCGCACCCTCGATTGGCTGGATACCAACGACTACGCTTGGCGCGACCAGGTAGTAGACGGAGTTCCCTCATGAGCGAGGAGCAGACACGATGAGCGTGATCTTCAGCCGTGCCCCCTTGCGCATCTCGCTTGGCGGCGGAGGCACCGACCTTCCCTCCTACTACGGCGAGCACGGCGGCTTTGTGGTGTCCGGCGCGATCGACAAGTACGTCTACATGCTCACCCACACGGCCTTCCAGCGGCGCTATCGGATGAAGTACTCAGAGCTCGAGGAGGTCGACGAGATCGGCCAGATCCGCCACCCGATCCTGCGCGAGACGCTGCTCCGCCACTGGCGCGGCAGCCCGCTGGAGATCGCCTCGGTCGCCGATGTGCCCGCGGGCACCGGGATGGGCTCCTCCGGCGCCTACACCGTGTGCCTGCTCAAGGGTCTCGCCTATGCGCGAGGGACCTCGATCACGCCTGGCGCGCTCGCTGAGGCGGCATGCGAGATCGAGATCGACGTGCTCGGCGAGCCCGTCGGCAAGCAGGATCCCTATGTCGCCGCGCACGGTGGAATCTGCGCTTACACCTTTCATCCAGACGGAGGCGTCGACGTCGAGCCGCTCGAGCTGGACCCGGGGGTCCTCAGGCGGCTTCGCGATCATCTGCTGCTGTTCTACACCGGCGAGGCCCGCGCGGCGTCACAGGTGCTGGCCGATCAGGACGAGCGCTCCAAGGCAGGCGACGAGTTGATGCTCGAGAACCTGCACAACACCAAGGAACTGGGTCGGCGGAGCTACGAGCTGCTGACAGCGGGCGATCTGGAGGCCTACGCGGAACTCATGCACGAGCACTGGGAGCACAAGCGCCGGCGCTCGCCCGGGATGACCGACGAGCACATCGACCGGCTCTACACGCTCGCCCGACGCAGCGGCGCGCTCGGTGGCAAGCTGGTCGGCGCGGGTGGAGGGGGGTTTCTGCTCGTATACGCTCCCCGCGCGGAGGACACCCGCCAGGCACTCGCGGCGGCAGGAGCATCGGAGCTCGCATTCGACTTCGAGTTCGGCGGTGCCTACGCCAACGAGCACGCGTGAGCCGGCTGCGCGTCGCGATCGTCGGCTGCGGCCTGATCGGCGCCAAGCGCGCGGCGGCACTCGGAGCCGCGGACGAACTGGTGGCTTGCCACGACCTGGACGCCGCCGCGGCCGCAAGGGTATGCGACCTCCATGGCGCCGAGGCGTGCGCGAGCTTCGACGAGGTGCTCGGTTTCGCCCCGGATGTCGTAATCGTCGCGACGATCCACGATCGGCTCTCAGAACTCACCGAGCGTGCGCTGCAAGCCGGAGCGCATGTGCTCGTGGAGAAGCCCGCGGCCGTGTCCCTGGCGCAAGTTGAGCGGCTCATCAAATGTGGCAGGGCCAGTGGGCGCCTAGTCAAGGTCGGCTTCAACCACCGCTTTTATCCCGGGATCGCGCGCGCTGCGGAGGAGGTTCGATCAGGGCGCCACGGCGAGCTGATGCACCTGCGAGCACGTTACGGGCACGGCGGACGGCTCGGCTATGACCGCGAGTGGCGCACCGAGCCGGAGCACTCAGGCGGCGGCGAGCTCGTCGACCAGGGCATGCATCTGCTCGACCTGACGCACTGGCTGGCCGGTCCGCTCCCGCTGCACTCGGCTTTGCTGCGCAGCCACTTCTGGGATACGCCGGTCGAGGACAACGCCGCCCTGCTGCTCGGCGAGGTGCAGTCGCGCAGCGATCCTTGGGCGATGCTGCATGTGAGCTGGACAGAGTGGAAGAACCTCTTCTCCCTGGAGATCTACTGTCGCACCGCGAAGATCCAGGTGGACGGACTGGTCCGCTCCTATGGACCTCAGCGGCTGACGATCTACCGTATGCGCCCCGAGCTCGGCCCGCCGCAGGTCGAACAGGTCGATTACCCCGACGAGGATCTCTCGTGGCAGCGCGAGTGGGCCAGCTTCAGCGACGCGATCGAGGCCGGGGACGAGCGCCTGCTGAACGGCGATCTGCACGACGCTCGCTACGCGTGGGAGCAGATCGAAGCGGCGTATGCCGCCGGGCCCTACGCGCGGATGCGCGAAGGGGTGCCAGGTTGAGTCGCCGCCGCGTCCTCATCACGGGGGGCTCGGGAGGCATCGGCCGCATCGCCGCGTGGGAGCTGGCCGAGCGCGGCTGGCG
>Ga0209248_10000430_pt1 | contig 13390 bp, 6 predicted proteins | sample BogFormECP04_OM1_FD_188241 | JGI IMG/M metagenome (GOLD analysis project Ga0209248, IMG submission 188241) | Bog forest soil microbial communities from Calvert Island, British Columbia, Canada - ECP04_OM1 (SPAdes) (version 2) | ecosystem: Environmental > Aquatic > Freshwater > Wetlands > Bog ... | reverse complement strand
TTCCAATCGTGGTACGTGTGGCACTCGAAGCATCGCGATTCCGCAGCTTGTCGCCCGCTGCGATGACACTTCTCGCAAGTAGCGATCCCCGGCAGCAGCACATCAGCAGTTTCCTGGCTGGTGAGCGCCGCGGCATGGCACTCCACGCATTTCAAGAGCTTGTGGGTATCGTGATTAAACACAGCATGCTGAAACCAGCGCTGCGTAATATTGGATTTCACGACGATGGGCCACGGCGCATTCGCGACAAATTGTAGGGCGTGGCATTGCGCGCATGTCTTACGGTAAAGAAGTTCTTCCGATTCCGCAACGCGCAGCATTACCCATTGCTGCTCGGTGAGCACGCGCACCGCGGGCCGGAGCGGCTGGTCTGGCAGATTCCGATTTGGAGCCGTCACACGCAATTCCGCCGGATGACTCGGAATATATTGCTGAAATTTCTGCACCAGGAACGTGCGGATCACTTCCGGCGTATCGTGCGGCGCGCCTTCCTGGAAACGCGGATCGAATTGCAATCCGTGGCACGCGGCGCAGTGCTTCGCGTAGGTCACAGGCGACATATAGGCGCGCCCCGCATCCATGGATGGCGGAAGGGCGTGCAAGTTCAGATTCACCGGCTGATCTTGCGCGTCGCTCGATCCGAACCTCAACCGCGATTCCGGCCGCACCGTCCGGTGGCAATCGTCGCAATCGAGTTGCACTAGACCATTCGGCCCGCGCAAATTGTGTTTTAGATGGATCGCGTGGTTCAGCTTGATCGTGCCCGGATCAACGCTTCCGGTACGCAAGGCTGCAAATTCCGGGTGGCCGCCGTTGAAGCGTGTGATGTCCGGCGTGAAATGCGTCGCCGCGCCCGTAGTGTGCAGGTTCGCGTGGCACTGCGTGCAGCTGACGTCCGCGGTAACTGCCAGGCGCGGGTGTCCGCGATGTTCTGCATGGCACGCAGCGCAATCCGGCGTAAATACCTGGTTCGCGTGATGCACGGGCGCATCGTGGCAGGAATCGCAACCCTGATCGCTCGCTTTGGCGCTGAATGCGCCCGCCCGCGCCACATGGCATGCGCTGCATCGCGCCGTGAGCACCGCGTGCGAAGCGGACATTCTGCCTCCGCTGTAAATTCGATCGTTGCGCGCCAGCGCGTACCAACCAAGCCACAGCAGTGCGATCAACGGAAGCGCAACCGACAAAATAAATCGCAAGCGCCGGAATGGGTGCGGACGCTTGAAATATTCCAGGTCAATCCGCTGCGCCAGGTTCTTGGTTGTGAGCTTGGCTCGTGCCACCAGTACTCGCCTCTAACTAGGACGGGCAGTCTCGGCCCGTGCCCGTTTACCTCGGCCTGTCTTGGTCCGCCACCTCAGTAACGCAATGCCATGATCGCGTGCGCACAGCCCAGCAGCAGCAGCGCCAGCGACAACGGAACGTGCAGCATCAGCCATCCATGCAGCCAATGGTGATAGCGTATCTGCCGCCGCAATTGCCGTTCCTCTTCGCAAATATCTTCCAGATTTTTTACGATGTCGTGCAGCGTAACGGGCAGCAGCGTGCGCAACCCTTCGAAGATCCCCGTCGCTTTCACCAGATTCGACAGCGCGGGGTTTTGCGCTCGCGCATGTTGCAGAAATGGCCGCAGATCGCGGCTATAGAAGTTGCATAGCGGAAGCGTATCGGTTGTGGCAATCGTAGCTGTCGCCGCGCTTGAGCGCGGGCCTGTCGCGGTCGCCGCATTCTGAAAATTCAGCGGGCCGCAGGCGGCTTCCACCATTTCGTCCGCCTCGGCCAGCAATTGCGCGCGCACGCGATCAATTTGCTCGAAGATCGTTTCCATGGGAATGCGCGTGGTCATCACCGGCGGCATGTAATGTTGCAAGACCGCACCGAAAAGTCCGCTCACGACGACCACGATCAGCAGCACCATCAAGACGCTGGTGAGCGGGCCGCCGAACCGGAAGCCGCCATGAAAAAGAATCAGCGGCAGGCTCAACAATCCCAGCCACAAATGGCCGCGCATCCAGGTCTGTGCGCGGCCCAGTCTCCACACCGGGACCTTCTTCCGCGCCGCGAGTAATCCCGCGAAAATCATGCACAGCGAGCCGGCAATTCCAAACGTCAAGCCGATGGCGCTGCCTCCGCTGGGACCCGCGGGCGAAGCAGCCGCGTAAACAACGTAAATCGCAGTCGCCACGCCGAAAATAACCAGCGAAGCAATCAGCCACGCGCGGTGTGTGCGGTCAATGCGCAAGGTTTCGTGCGTTCCCGTGCTGCAGGATAAATCTCTTAGCCTTCAGGCGTGGTACTCGTGCCTTGTTTCAGCAAATTCGCGAAAAACTTCCGCGGGTTCACGCGGTGGGCCGCGTCGTGCGGGCAAGCGTAAACACAACTCGGCTCCGCGAAATCCGAACAAAGGTCGCAGGACGTCGCCTTCTGCTTCACTATCGCTTTTTTCTGTCCGGGCATTCCCGGCACGTCCGTAAAAACATTGAACGGGTGCATGTTGATGTTGCCGTACGGGCAATTCTCCGCGCACAGCCCGCAGCCGATGCACCAATCCTCGATGATCACTTCCAGAGAATTGCGCCGCCGAATGGAACCCACCGGACATCCCACCATGCACAGTGGGTCCAAACACTGGCGACAGGAAGTCGCCACCAGGTAGTGATCGAAGCGCAATCCCTCGCGCACCAGGCGCGTGACACCATCATGCGCGTCGGCGCAAGCTTTCACGCAAGCGTCGCAGCGCGTGCAGGCGTCCAGATCGAGCAGTAGCAAACTTTGCGCTTCCATCAAGCCCTGCTTCAGGAAGCTCTCCAGCGGCGTGCTGTTGATCATCACCAGTGTTTCGTGATTCATCTGCACGCGTTCCTGGCCCACCTGTGCGAGCTTCTGGCGGACGCCGGGGAACTGCCGCGTCATGCTGGCGAAATCTTCCGCGCTGATGCGCACCACCTCCACATGGTCCAGGGCCGTGCAGGTGGCGCTGCGCACCGTATCCTCCAGCAGCGCCGTTTCGCCGAAATATTCGCCGCGCGAAAGATAGGCCAACACCATCTCGCCACCGGCGTGCGTCTGCGAAACTTTTACGAAGCCGATGCGCACCAGGTAAAAGCTGTCCGCCGCTTCACCCTGGCGGCAAATCACCTGGCCGGGGGTGAAGCGCAGCAGCTCGACGCTTTCTCGCAAGCCCGCGATGAATTCATCCGTCAATTCCGCGAATACCGGAACCGCGCGCAAATGGGAGTCCAGGGCGCGCTGCCGGTACGATTGATCCAGCCGCGCGCGGAAAGTTTTGTTGCGCTGCATGATGTCCAGCACGTTGCGCAGCATTTCCAGCGCCGTGCAATTCGTTTCCGCGCGCACCGTCGCCGAGCGCGGGTACAAGCTCATGCAAGTCATTTCGCCGAACAGGTCGCCGGGGCCCAGCACGGCCACGGGATTGTCGTAATTCAGGTCCATCGGCGCATCAATGTGAATCCAGTGCTGCGCAGTTTCTTCTTCGCGCGCGTCGTTCTGGCGCTGCGTCAGCTTGCTGGAAAGTTTTCCCAGAAATTTGCGCACCGCGCCCTTTGTCTTTACGTGCGCGATGGGGCTGGAAATCGAAACCTTGGCCTGGCCCTCCAGCATGTAAAACGCCGTGGATCCGTATTCGCCTTCCCGGCAAATCACTTCGCCGGGTTTGAAATGCCGGCGTACCACGGCGTTGCGGTTCAGGCTCAAAAATGTTCCGGAAACGCCTTCGAAGAATGGCAGCTCCTGCAGCTCTTCGAGCGCCACCAATTCGGAATCCGGCGTCCTGGCAATGGCGGTCTGGGTCACAACTTTGTTCGTCAGTGCGCCCGTGGGGCAGGAAACCATGCACTCGCCGCAGGAAACGCAGGAAGATTCGCCCATGGGCTCGTTGTCGTCGAACGCGATGCCCGTAGTGGCGCCTTTGCCCATGCGTCCCAGGACGAAATTCTCGCGAATATCGCTGCAGCCGCGAATGCAGCGGTCGCACAAAATGCATGCATCGAAGTCCACAGCGATGCTCATCGAGGAATCGTCGGGACCGCGACGCGTCGCGCGCGGCGCATAACGCGCTGCGCTGATCTGCTCCTGCTTGGCCAAAGCCTCCAGCTCGCAATCGCCGGACTGCCGCTCGCGCGCGCACGGGCTGGGATGATCGGACATCAACAGTTCAATCAGCGTGTGGCGCGCGCGCTTTACTCCGTCGGCGGCGGTGTTCACCGCCATTCCTGGTTCCACGGGACGAATGCACGACGCCGTATACACACGCGCGCCCACGTCCACCACGCACACGCGGCAGACGCCTACGGGCTTTTCGTTTTGCTGATGGCACAGCGTGGGAATTGCGATGTTGTGCATCCGCGCGGCGTCGAAAATCGTGGTTCCGGCGGGGACGGAGACTTTCCTTCCGTCTATCGTGAGCTCTACAAGCGGGCCGGCGCTCATGCGCGCACCTGTTTTGCTGCTGCGAAGCTTTGCGTGGTTCTTTCACCGGCTCTGGCGCCGCTCCTGTCACCACACGGGCAAACGCGCGCGGGACAACTCCGCTGCAAAATGTGCGCTTCCACTTCCGCGCGAAAATGTTTTAGAACCGAAGCGATCGGCGCGGGCACCACTTGTCCCAAGCCGCAGATCGAAGTCAGACGCAGCGCACCGGAAAGTTCGTCAATCAAAGCGACGTCCGCGGCCGACCCTTTACCTTGCGTCCAGCCGGTCAGCATCTCCACCAATTTCTGCGAGCCCACGCGGCAAGGCACGCACTTGCCGCAGGATTCGTTGCGGAAGAATTGCGTCGAGTTCAGCGCCATGTCCAGCATGCAGCGATCCTCCGCGCAGACCACCAGCGCGCCGGAGCCCAGCATCGAGCCGGCGTCCGCCAGTGACTTGAAATCCAGCCGCACGTCTGCCATGGACGCGGGCAAATAACCGGAAGATGGTCCGGACGGGGCGAAGCCCTTCAATTTTTTTCCATCCGCGATCCCGCCGCCGTACTTGAAGATCAGCTCGGATACCGGCGTGCCCATCGGCACTTCGTACACGCCGGGATGCACCACGTCGCCGCTTACTCCGATAAATTTCAGCCCCGCCGCGCCGTTCAAGCCTTGCGATTTGTACCAATCCACGCCGCGGAAAAGAATGGTGGGCACGTTGGCAAACGTCTCGACGTTATTAATGACCGTCGGCTTGTTCCACAGACCCTGCAGCACGGGAAACGGCGGCTTATTGCGCGGCTCTGCGCGCTTGCCTTCGATCGCTTCCAGCAGTGCCGTCTCTTCGCCGCAAATATATCCGCCGGGGCTGACGAATATTTCCAGATCAAAGCTGAATTCGCTTCCCAGGACTTGCGGACCCAATAGGCCGTTGCGCGCGCAGCGCCGGATTTCATCGTGCAGTATTTTTTCCTGGTCCTCGTATTCGTGGCGGATATAAAGGATGCCCTTCTGCGCGCCGGTCAGCACGCCTGCCAGAATCATTCCTTCGACCACCAGGTGCGGCAAATGCGTCAGGATGTAGCGGTCCTTGAACGTGCCGGGCTCGCTTTCGTCTGCATTGCACACGATGAATTTCTCCGGCCCCGGCGCCTGGCGCACCAGTTGCCATTTCGATTCGGTGGGGAAGCCCGCTCCGCCCAGGCCGCGCAGCCCGGAAGCTTTCAGCGTTTCAAACGCGCCTGCCCAATCGCGCGATTTGATCAGGCGCTGCAGAGTCTGGTAGTGCTCTCCTTCGCCGTATGGATCCGATGCGCACGGTACCCGTCGGTGCACTTGCGAAATTTCCGGCAACGCGCCGCCGGCGAGCGCGTCGCCGACCATCGCCGTGATCTGATTTTGCGAGAGGCCGGTATAGATGTGTTCGTTGATCGCCACCGCTGGCGCTTCGTTGCAGCGGCCCAGGCAAGAAACTCCGCCGATTTTCGCGTCGGTGTACGCGGACTGCCGGAAAGCCTCTTCGAGACCGGCGCGCAACGCGCCCGCTCCCCGCAGATGGCAAGACATGTCCTGACAAACACGCACGTCTGCTTTCGGCGGCGGCGTCAGATGAAAGTGGGGATAAAAGCTGGCGACTCCATGCAGGCGGTACAGCGGCACATCTATTTTTTTGGCGAGAGCTTTCAGCTGATCGGCGGGCAGGTAGCCGAACTGGCGTTGAATTTCCCTGAGCTCGCTAAAAATCAAGGGGAAGGAATCCTCACCGGGGGAGAGTATGCATTCACGCCCCGGAAAACAACCACCCGTCTCCAGCGGTGTTGCGTATACGGATATAACCACGAGCGTCGCGCGAAATCCAGCGCGCAATTATTCTTGCGCGAGGCGCCGCGAATAATTCAGCCTGAATTTAGTTGATTTCGATAGTATCCGATAGTACAAGGTGGCTGATTCGCAGGATTTTCACACTCCACCGGCCGTGCGGTCCGGCATCCTGCTCTGCCAAATTGCCCATGGATACCAAGCTCGTTACCAAACGCCGGCTGCTTGCGATTTCTCCATCTCTATTTATTCTTTTTCTGATTGCGAGCGTTGCCCCCTGCCCAATCGCGCGTTCGCAGCAAGCGGTGATGCCGCTCTTCGCGTTCGACGGCCAGGCAGGCCAGGCGGGTCAAGCAAGCCAGACGGGCCAGGCAGGTCAGGCGCCTCGCTACACCGGTCCCGGTTCGTGCGCATCCACCACGTGCCATGGCAGCGTTTCGCCGCGGACGGATAATCGCGTGCTGCAGAACGAGTACAGCACCTGGATCGTCAAGGACAAGCACTCCAAAGCCTATGCGTCTTTGCAGGGCAACCTTGGCGAGCGCATGGCCACGATTCTCGGCATCGGCAAAGCGGAGTCTGCGCCCAAGTGCCTGGCGTGCCACGCGCTGGATGTGCCCGCGACGCAACGCGCTCGCACCTTCGACCTGAGCGAAGGAGTGAGCTGCGAAAGCTGCCACGGTCCTGCCGCCGCGTGGCTGGGGCCGCACACCGAGCGCGATTGGACGCACGAAAAATCCCTCGCCGCGGGCATGTACGATACGCGCGACCTCACCAAGCGCAGCGAAAAATGCCTCAGCTGCCATTTGGGCAGCCAGGAAAAATCTGTTGGCCATGAAATGATTGCGGCCGGCCATCCGGACCTTTATTTCGAGCTCGATTCCTTCTCTGCTGTCATGCCGCGCCACTGGAAAGAACCCGGCGAGCCGGGCGAACCCGAAAATACCGACCCCTGGTACGACGTGCGCGAACTGACCACCGGCCAAGGCGTGCAGCTGCGGCAATCCCTGCTGCGCCTTGAATCTCGCGCGCACGGCAAATTCTGGCCCGAATATTCCGAGCTGCAATGCTACGCCTGCCATCACAGCCTCACCTTGCCGGAAAATAGCTGGCGGCAAGCGCGCGGATATTCCGGGCGACGCCCAGGCGATCCACCTTGGAATCCTTCGCGCTACACAATCTTTCACGAAGTAGTTTTCCAAGCCGATGGCGACAGCGCCGGGAAACTGGATTCCGAGCTGGCACGCCTGGCTCAACTGATGAGCCAATTAAATCCGGACCGCGACGCGGTGGCCTCCGCCGCCGGAGATTGCGCCAGACTTGTCAGCGATTTATCTTTGAAAGTCGGCGCGATGCCCAACGATCCCGCGTCCACGCTGCGCTTGCTGCGGAAAATTTCGGGCGATGCGGACAACATTTCCGCGCAGGGCGAGCACGCCGCGGCACAGGCCGCCATGGCCGTGCAATCGCTGTTCGTCGCGTATGAACGGAACGAGCCATTCCCGCATTCCGCCGAGCTGCGCACCGCCATCAGTGCGCTCTTCCAGGATTTGCAGGACCCGTCCGCCTACGATCCCGCGCGCTTCGCCGGCAAGTTGCGCCAGGTAAACGCCCTGCTGCCGTAAACCAAGATGCCGCGTAATATATTCCTACGAACCCTGAAAGCTGTGCGGCAGCGACGCCGGGAGGGCTTGCGTGAAAAATTATGACCTTGTGGTGATCGGCTCAGGTCCGGCCGGTGAAAAAGGCGCCGCGCAAGCGGCCTACTTCGGCAAGCGCGTCGCGCTCATCGAGTGCAGTGACATTCTCGGCGGCGCGTGCGTCAACACCGGCACCATCCCCAGCAAAATTCTGCGCGAATCCGCGCTGTATTTTTCTGGCATACACCAGCGGGGTTTGTATGGCGTGGACTATTCGCTGCGCGAAGGCTTGACCGTCAAGAATTTCATGCACCGTAAGGATGTAGTGGTGGAAGCCGAGCGCGAAAAGCTGGCCAAGAACCTGGCGGCACACGGCATTGACCTCATCCGCGGTCTCGCCACTTTCGAGGATCCCAGCACGCTCTCGGTAATCACGTTACGCGACGAGTGTCTCACGCTCCATGCAGGCGCCATTCTGATCGCGACGGGCTCCGTCCCGCATCGCGCGCCGGAAATTCCCTTCGATGATGAAAATGTTTTCGATTCGGACTCCATTTTGAAAATGGGTTCCATTCCGCGCAGCCTGGCGGTGGTGGGCGGCGGCGTAATCGGCTGCGAATACGCTTCCATCTTCACGGCGCTGGGCGCCGAAGTGTCGCTGGTGGACGGCCGCGATCGCGTGCTGCCTTTTCTCGACGCGGAAATTTCCGCTTGCCTGCGCGAACGGCTGGCGCACCTGGGGGTGCAATTTTTCTTCGGCGAGCGCACCACACAAATCAAACGCGCGCAGAAGAAAGTGCGCATCACCCTGCAATCCGGTAAGACGCTCGAAACCGAAGCAGCCCTCTTTGCTGCCGGTCGCCGTGGCGCGGTGGAAAAGCTGGCGCTGGAAAAGGCAGGCGTGGGGCTCAATAAGCGCGGCTATATCGAAGTGAATGAAAACTACCGCACCGCCGCGCCGCGCGTTTATGCCGCCGGAGACGTGATCGGATTTCCCGCGCTCGCTTCTACTTCCATGGAACAGGGCCGCGTGGCGGTGTGCCATGCGTTCGGATTTCAGTACAAACAGCGCCTGGCTTCCATGCTGCCGATGGGGATTTACACCATCCCCGAAATTTCCGCCGTGGGCGAATCCGAGGAAACCTGCAAGGAGAAGGGAATTGAGTACGCCGTAGGACGAGCGCGCTACGCCAACAACACGCGCGGCCAGATTGTGGGCGATTTGACCGGATTGCTGAAATTGATTTTCGCGCGGTCAGACCGCCGCCTGCTGGGCGTGCAGATCATCGGCGAGAGCGCCACCGAGCTGATTCATCTGGGAATGATGGCGCTGGAATCCGCGATGACTCTCGACGCCTTCATTGACTTCGTCTTCAACTACCCGACGCTTTCGGAAATGTACAAGTACGCCGCCTACGACGGCCTGGGAAACCTTTCCGGCCACAAGCTGCGCGAGGGCTAGCCCGCAAATCACTCGCCACCTATCACTCGTCACTCGCCACTCATCACTGCCCTTCAATCCGTCGGGTTGCGCGGAAACTTCAAATACGGCAGACGCACGCCATCAATCACAATCTGGTCCGCGCGAATAGCCGTGGGCGCTTCAAATCCCACCGCGCCGCCGGCGGTCACGTAGTCGTCCTGATCCACGCCATCTCCGCTGACGCCGAGCCCGCCTACCAGCACGCCATTAATATAGAGCGGCTCCGAACCGGGAAAAAATACCACGCCGCTCTGATTGATCTTAGGCCACGCCACGCTGGGTACTTGAAATCCCTGCGAGCACGCAATTGCGGTGTCCTGGGTGTACAAATTGAAGAACGGCCCCGGCGATGAATCGTTGATCCCCGAAGGAAACAAAGGCTGCGCGCCGAAACCGATGGTGCGATTTGTGACCGCCGTACCCAGCGGCACCTGGTTCAAATCCGCGGCTTGCCGGTTCATCCCGCTGAAGTAAATCACGTTGCGCGCTTTCGACGCGGCCACATCAATGCTGAACACCGTTCCATCCGTCATGCGGTACAAGCCGATCAGCGTGCCGTCCAGATCGCTCACCGCGATCGTCATTTTCGCGCGCTCTCCGATGGGCAGGCGAATCTGTGCCCGCGTCACGTTGGCCGTCGCTACCGCGTTGTTGATGATCTGCGTCACCTGCGCTGCGGTCAGGCCACCCACGGGACCATCCGCCGCGGCAATCAGCACGCCTTCGGGTGGGACTCCGGCGCTGGCTTTCGGCATCACCACAAAGTTGGCGGAATTAAACGTGCCGCCGGTTACTCCATTCGGCGGCGTCGTCTGATTCACGAACGGCAGAGTGATGCCTCCAATGGTAACAATCCCTGGAGCCGGAAACGCGGGGAACCCTACGCCGTCCGTTGCGGCGCTCGGCCCGCTCATCGCGATCATCCCCGCGGCCGCGTACGCGACGTATTCCGCCGTCTCCGAATCTGCGGCCACCACGCCGACTCCCCCCACTTCTTGCCCGTTCTTGAAAATCGGCACGCCGCCGGGATTCACCGCGGTCGCGGAGCTGTCATCTAAATCCTTCTTGCCCGTAATGATTCCGTATCCCGGACTCGCGCCGGCGATTGTGGTGGCCGGCGGCACTAGCGTATCGATGCTCGTCGCGAGAGTGCAGCCGCGATTGGTATTCTCGATACCGTACAGTGCGGCGTTCGCGGTGTTCGCAACGCCCGGCGGGAAATGAATGCCGCTTATAAATCGCACCGTGCGCGAAGAAAGCGGGGCCTCATCGTTGCTGAAGAAAGCACCGGTGCGAGCCAACGCGACCGCCAGATCACCGCTGGGAATCATCGCGCCGAAATTTCCGAGCGATGTAGGCGGCGCGGATGGTCCCACATACACGGCGAGGATACGCCCCAGGCGATCTACTACGGCGATGGCCATCGCATCGGATGGCGCCGCAGTCGCCGCGGCCTGCACCACCATTTGCACGTCTGCCGCCGACAAGGTTTCGGTCTCGGGCGGAGGACCTGGCGGGAACGTCACGCCCCCGCTGCCGCCACTACTGCCGCTGCCACCGCCGCCGCACGCGCCCAGCATCAGGCAAAATGCAACGCCCAGGCAAACCCGTAGGCTGATCGGCCTCCACGGCCATGTGCGAACCGTTTGCTTTGCCGCCCGAATCATCGGTTTGGACTATTGGTACCACAGCCGCACATCGTTCTCAATCATTCTGCAAATCAGTTGTGCAATCGTGATTGAATAATGCAAAAATCGGGTCCCAGAATGTGCGCGCGGCGCCGTTGCGACAGATTTGCCGCCTCCGGAAAAAACTGTGATCGCGAGACGATTCCAATTGTTTCTCCCCGAAACTCACCGGACAGTCGGAGCCTGACGCAATGCGCGACGTTTCCCGCGTGTTGCTTTCGAGATCGGCGTGTCTGTGCTGGCTCGTGAGTTTGCTGTGCGCCGCGCCTGCGTTCGCTTCGAGCGCAAGCTCCACCTTGCCCCAGCAATCCCTCGCACAGCAACGCTTGCCCGGGCAATCGCCTGCAAAGAAAGCGGCACTGCAAGGCGTGATCCGCGATTCGAATGGGAAGCCGGTCATCGGTGCAACGGTGATCTTGCGCAACGCGGCAACGGATCAAAAAATCGAAAAAATCAGCAGCGCGCAAGGGGTCTTTCGGTTCATCGACGTCGCTCCAGGCGACTACGAGTTGAAAATTTTCGCGGCAGGCTTCCAGGAATTCAGCTTTCCCGCCGTGCAGCTAAAACCCGGCGACGTTCTCGTCCGCGAAATTACGCTTATTGCCATCCCGTCCATTGCGCCAGCGCCGCCGCAATTTCCGCAGCTTCCCGCCGGAACTACAAATCCGCCGAGCGGCTCACAGCCTGCGCCGTCTCCCACAGTTCCGCCGAACGCGGTGCAGAACGGCAATCTCCAGCAGGCGGGGCAGCAACCCGCGCCGGAATCGCTGCCCCCTCCCGATCAGGTCTTTCGTCCCGATCCCGATCGCTGGTCCGTCACCATGCCCGATTGGGACCGCTACGGAATCGGCGGCGAGCATCCGTACGTGAAGGGAAGCAAGTGGGACCCTTTCAACCGTAATAAATTGAAGGGCGACGTGCCGATCATCGGCAAGCAGACTTTTCTGAATCTCACCGCCACCAGCGATACATTCTTAGACGGCCGGCGCCTGCCCACGCCCACCGACGTCAGTTCCGCGCGGCCCGGCAGCAGCGAATTTTTCGGCAAGGGCAACCAGCTTTTCCTGGATCAAACTTTCGCGTTTTCCATCGATCTTTTTCACGGCGACACCTCCTTCCGTCCGGTGGATTGGCGCATCCGCATCACCCCGGTAGTCAGCCTGAATTATCTGGCCGTGCAGGAACTGGGCGTTGTGAACGTGGACGTGCGCAAGGGCACCACGCGCCTGGATTCGCATCTCGGTTTGCAGGAAGCCTTCGCCGAAGTGAAGCTGCACGATCTCGGCCCGAATTACGATTTTGTTTCGGTGCGCGCCGGCATTCAGGCCTTCAACAGCGACTTTCGCGGCTTCCTGTTTGTGGAAGAACAGCCCGGCGTGCGTTTCTTCGGCAACCTGGATTCGAATCGGTGGCAATATAACGTCGCGTATTTCAATTTTCTGGAGAAGAACACCAACAGCGGGCTGAATTCCATGGCGCTGCGCAATCAGCAGGTCGTCATTGCCAATGCGTACCGCCAGGATTTTTTGTTCCAGGGCTACACCGCGCAGTTGAGCGTGCACTATAACAAGGACGATGCCTCGCTGCACTACGACGACAACGGGTTTCTGGTGCGCCCGTCGCCCATCGGCGAAGTTTTTTCCAGCGGCATGGTCCGCCCGCACAGCGTGCACGCCGTTTATCTCGGCTGGACCGGCGACGGCCACATCGGCCCGCTGAATTTGACGCACGCTTTCTATCAGGCATTTGGCAACGACAGTTTTAACGCCATCGCCGGCAAAGCCGTCACCATCAACGCGCAGATGGCCGCGCTGGAGCTTTCTTATGACAAAGATTGGTTTCGCATCAAGAGTTCCATCTTCTACGCCTCCGGCTCGGCGAAACCTACGAGCAGCCGCGCGCGTGGATTTGACTCGATTGACGATTTTCCGGAATTTGCCGGCGGCATCTTCAGCTTCTGGAATCGCGAAAGCATTCGCTTGACGGGCTCGGGCGTCGCGCTGAACTCTGGCAACAGCCTGCTGCCCGATCTGCGCTCGAACAAAGACGAAGGGCAGGCCAATTTTGTGAATCCCGGAATTTTTCTGGCGAATATCGGCGCCGAATTTGACTTGACGCCAAAATTGCGCGGCTTTGCCAACGTGAATTACTTGCGCTTCGAGCGCACCGAGACGCTCGAACAAATTCTGTTTCAATCGCCGATTCACCACTCCATTGGAGTTGATTCCAGCTTCGGCGTGCGCTACCGTCCGCCTCTCACCGAAAATATTTCCATTGCGGCGGGCGCGGCTGCTTTGATTCCAGGCCAGGGCCTGAGGGACATCTACA
>Ga0209248_10000429_pt1 | contig 13430 bp, 9 predicted proteins | sample BogFormECP04_OM1_FD_188241 | JGI IMG/M metagenome (GOLD analysis project Ga0209248, IMG submission 188241) | Bog forest soil microbial communities from Calvert Island, British Columbia, Canada - ECP04_OM1 (SPAdes) (version 2) | ecosystem: Environmental > Aquatic > Freshwater > Wetlands > Bog ... | reverse complement strand
GGAAAATGCTGACGTGCTGGAGTATTTCGAGCAAGCCACGCCGGTGAACGAGCTGGAACATGCGCGGATGGGCTCGCGTCCGGCGCGCCGCACCCAAAGCCGCCGCCTGGAGGACTTGCGCGCGATTCCCTGGGTTTTCGGTTGGATGCAGAGCCGCCACGCGGTTCCGGCGTGGTTCGGAGTGGGCTATGCGTTGCAGCGATTTGCGGCGAAAGGACCGGAGCAGGAAAAACGCTTGAAAGAAATGATGCGCCACTTCACGCTATTTTCGGATCTGGTGCGCAACGTGGAAATCGCCATGGCCAAGGCGGACCTGAGCATCGCGCGCCTCTACGCCAGCACGCTGGTGCAGGACGCCCGCCTGCGCGACAAAGTTTTCAGCATATTGGCAGAGGAGTTTGAGCGCACGCGGCGGATGTTGCTCGCGGTTACCGGCCAGAGTGGGCTGCTGGAAAGCAACTCGGTCCTCTCGCAATCCATCCGGCTGCGCAATCCGTATGTGGACCCAATGAGTTTGATTCAGGTGGAACTGCTGCGTCGGAGGCGGGCCGAAGCGCCGAGCGAGGGGCTCAACTACGCGCTGGGCGCGACGATCAATGGGATTGCAGCGGGCTTACATAACACCGGCTAATGCCAGACCTTGCCGGGTGGAGGAGCCGTCGCAACAGGCCACCTACTGCGAGCGTTCCGGGATAGGCCACGAATTCGAACCACATAGTCACGCTAAGTGCTTTTTGTACAGATAGTTAGAGATTGTCGAGCAAGGCGTAGTTTACCTAGTACCAAAACCCGCGTACTGAAATTTTTGAATCGGCAGCGCCATTGGTTCTGATCGGCGAAATGGCGAAAATGGATGTGCGGGTTGGAAGCTGCGATTGCGGGGACGACGGTTCCACAAAAAAAAGGAGCCGGGGCATCTATCCAACCCGTCCAAGCCCTCCTGCTGGCGTCCCTTCCACAAAACTCCGTTGGCAGGCAGGGCAGCACTTGAGTGCATTCCTTCACGAATCCAGCCTGCGATAATTCCAAACTGGAACTGCGGCATCTTTTGGCAGCCTGCATGCCTCTGATGAAGTGGGGCGTTGCGCATCTGTAGTAGTGTCAGCGCAACAGACGTCAGGGATACAGGACAGGTGATGGTCAAAACTGGCAGGCACGCAAAGCAGGCGCTGGCGCTTCTTTTCGTGGCGTGTCTCGCGCTTCCCGCGCCGGCTAACGCCGCTGATCTGCAGCCGCAAACCACGCTAGCCTACGATCGCTACATCGAGTTGACCTCCAAGCAAGTGACTGCCGAGCTGGCGCAGAGCGGGCCGTACCTGTGGGTCGAGCGTTTGCCGCCAGAGCAACGGGCGGCGTCCCAGGAACAACTGCGCCACGGGCAATTGGTAATCGAGCGGCTGGAGACGCTCGATTCCGGCAAGCCGATTCCTGTGCCGGGGGGAATCATCCACCACTGGATCGGCACGGTATTCGTCCCGGGCGCGACGCTGGAGCAGACGCTATCGTTCATGCAGGACTACGACCACAAAGTGGAATACTTCAAGCCGGACATCGTGCGCTCGAAAATCTTGCGGCACGACGGCGACGATTATTTTGTGCTACTGCGCTTCTACAAGAAAAAAATCATCACCACGGTGATTGATACGGACCAGGAAGTTCACTATCACGTGCTGGACGGCACTCATGCCTACAGCCGTTCGCGAACCACGCGCGTGCAGGAAGTAGAGAACGCCGGAAAATCCGATGAAAAATTGGAAGCGGAAGGGCACGACCGCGGCTTCATGTGGCGCATGAATACTTACTGGCGATTTGAAGAGAAGGACGGCGGAACGTACGTCGAGTGCCAGGCGATTTCGCTGACCCGCGACATTCCCACCGGACTAGGCTGGATGGTGGGATCTTTTGTGACCAGCGTGCCGCGAGAGTCCTTGACGTTTACGCTGACCACCGCGCGCGCGTCCTTGCTGCAACGCACCGCGACCCGGCCCGCAAAATAAATCCTCGCATTGCTGAAAAGCCCCACCAAACCACAACACTAGAAGGTCGTACCGGCGAGGAAAATGTCTTCAAACGCATTCGTGTCGCGCGCTACCAGATTGCTTGCGGTCGAAAGGAAACTGATCGTGTGACCGTCAGCGCTGATCGAAGGTACCAGGCTCGCTCCATTCGCAGGAGAAGCGGCCGTGCCGCTGGAAATGCTGGCAAGCACCACGCCGGTGGTGCAGGTGGGAATCACACCCAGGCAGGTGTTGCGCACGAAGACGTTCTCGACACCGTTCACAGTGCTGCCCAAATTCGAAGCCGATGACGAGAACGCGATGAGTTGACCCGAGGCGTTGGCGCTGGGGTGTTCGCTGGTGCCATTGCCGGGGGTGACGCCGTCGGGCGTTGACACCAGCGTAGTCGAAGGCGTGCATTGCGCGACGATGATGGTCACGCCCAGGCAGGTATCGCGCACATAAATCTGCTGCGGCAGCGGACCAACGCCCGTAACCAGGTTCGATGCCGTGGATGCGAAGGCCACGAAGCGGCCGTTCGCGATGGTGGTGGAGGTGCACGCAGTGCTGGTAACAGTTGTGATGCTGCCGCAGGCAGAGAGCGTTGATTGTCCGCTGGGTCCGTCGGCGGGAGTCGTGCCGTCCGGCGTAGAAATCAGCGTCGTCACCGAGACACAGGTGTTCGTGGTGCTGGTGATTGTGGTGATGCAGGTGCCGCGCTCGAATACTTCCAAAGTTCCGTCGGGGTTTGGCGCTGTGGAGCCCAGGTTCGTCGCTTTGGAGGTGAAAGAGACGAAAAGCCCATCCTCCGAAATGGAAGGGCTCGAGCTGTTGTCGTTGCCGAACGTGGCGCCGTCGGGCGTAGAAACCAGGTAGGTGGTGGGCACGCAGGCGTTCGTCGTAGTGGTGGTGATAATCGTCGCGATGTTGCAGGTGTCGCGGATGTAAATCTGTGGGTGGATGCCGTCCGCGGTAATGTCGGAGACCAGATTGGTGGCCTTCGAAACGAACGCGACGTATTCACCATCCGGGCTGATCACCGGATTGGAGCTGTCGCCGTTACCAGCGGTTTGGCCGTCGGCGGAGATGGAGAGGAGCTGCGTGTCAAAGTTAGAACTGGGCGTAATCGTGCACGGAGTGGTGGCGGTGGGCACGCAAACCGGGCGCCAGTACACTTGAGACGTTGGGGGGGTGGTGGTCTGCACGGCGACGGTCGTAACCAGATTGGTCGCCAGCGATGTAAAAGCGACGTGCGCACCACCAGCGTCAACCGTAGGTTCGGAGCTTGCACCGTTGGCGGCATTGCCATTGGGGTCGGAGCTGACCACGGCCGTCACCGGCACGCAGGTGGCGAGCGCCAAACAGGTGTTGCGAAGATACACGTCAGGCGCAGTATTCACATCAGTCTGCACCAGATTGCGCGATACCGCGGCGAACGCCACGTATTGCCCGGAGCTGCTGGTAGATGGTCCGGAAGTGGTAGTGGTCAAGCCGAGATTGCCATTGCCGCAGTTAGCCGTGCCGCCGCAAATGCCATTAATTGCCTGCGAACCGTCGGCCGCGAGGTCCACCAGCACGGGCAATCCGAGCAAGTGCGTGGGATTGATGGAATACGTAAGGATGTTGGATGTGCCGCCACCCGGCGGTTTGTTGATGACCACAATCTGATTGACGCCCGCGGACACCAGATCGCCCGCGGTAAGGGCAACCGTTGCCGTGGTGCTGCCGCTGATCGTCGAAGGCACCAACTGTTGGTTCATCGTGACGTAAGAATATTGATTGAGGAAACCGTTGCCGGTGATTGACAGCGTCGCGGCCGTCGCGCCGGCTAGGGCGCTGGCAGGTGCGACCGCGGAAATGCTCGGAACAGCCACCAGTACATTCAACGAGGCCGGCGCAGAACTGCCGCCGTCAGGCAGAGGATTCACAACCTGGATCGAGACCTGCCCGGGAGTGAGCAGATCCGTGGACTCCAAGTCCACCTGCATCGTCGTGGAATTGAAGTAGGTGCTGCTGCGGCTGGCATTGTTCACAAACACCGTGGACTGCGAGACAAAGTTCTTCCCGGTCAAATTCAACACCAAGCCCGCGGCGCCCGCAAAAGCGGTACTGGGGTTCATCGAAGTGATTACCGGCACAGGGCTGGCGACGGGCGTTATCGTAAATATCGTGCCGGCCGGCGGCGCTTGGTTCTGCGCAGGAAAGGTTCCGCCGCCTGGTTGGGGCGAAGTGACGCTGATATAGAGCGTACTAGGATTCTGCAGCAAGCTCGCGGGAAGCGTGACGATCATTTGAGTCAACCCTATATATTGGTTGGTCGCCAGCCCCGCTGGGGAGGAGCCCGGCGTAAGCGAATAGCCCGCTTGGGTCTGTTGAATCAGGTTAGTGCCCTTAATCGTGAGGAAAGCCTGCGAGCTGCCCGCCGGAATGGACGTGGGCGAAATCGAAGTAATCGTCGGCGCAGGATAATTGATCTGCTGCGTGCACGACGACATCACCATCATCGCAAATAGCAGTAGCCAAAACGCTGGACAGAATCGTTGCCGCAAATTGCTCACTCCTGTACCTGTAGGTCGGGCCCCATACGGTAAGCGCAATCCTAGAGACTACTAAAGATGGCCCCAAGGGGCAATCAGGATGCCTGCCCCGTGGACGATTGTCCAGTGCGGGAAGGGGCTCGGGTATCGGTTCTGGGAGCCCGGCGGGCGCTGGTGGATGGCATGCTGAAACGTATTTGGTCAGGGCATTTGTAACCTTGCGTTAATGAGGATTGAGAGTGGTTCTATGTTCTACTGTGCGTTCTGGGGAAGCACGCTGCTCGAGCTGGTGTTCTCCGCGCCGATGCGCCGATTCGCCCTCCAAACTGGGTTTACGATCCTCTCGATGCTGGTGGTGTCTTCAGCCGCTCCTCGCCGCGCGGCAGCTCAGGATGCACGTCCCGCCGATTCCTCGACGCCAGCAGTCACTGCGACTGCGCAGAACGCGCCGGCGCAGCAAACCAGCGCCGACGCCCCTTCCGCGTCTGCGGCGCCGCAGCCCGAATCCGGCGACGTGCTTACCCTCTTCCCCCATTCGGAAACAAGCCGTTACTGGATCTCCGGCCAGGCCAACATCGTTTTGCAGTGGCACGGAACATTCCCGGCGGCGTACAGCGGCACGAACAGCTTCAAGCCTGTCGCGGAGAACACCACCTCCAAGGTGTACACGCTGTATTTGGGCTATGAGTTGACGCACACCACCGAGGTGTACCTGGACATCGAAAGCGCGGGCGGTCACGGGCTTAGTAACGCGCTGGGACTGGCAGGCTTCACCAATCTGGATGTGGTGCGGAATCCGACTCTGGGGGATATCCCTTATCTCGCGCGGCTGATGGTGCGGCAGATTATTCCGCTCAGCAAGAAGCGTGTGACCGTGGAGCGCAGCCCGCTGGCTCTGGCCACTTCGCTGCCGGTGCGGCGGCTGGAATTCCGGCTGGGGAAATTCACGATCCCGGATTTTTTCGACGCGAATACGTACGGCACAGACAGCCACCTGCAATTCCTGAACTGGACCGTGGACAACGACGGCGCATACGACTACGCAGCGAACACGCGCGGATACACCGACGGCGCGATTCTGGAATATGACGATCACTGGTTCAGCGCCCGCTTCGGCGTGATGCTGATGCCCAAGGTGGCCAATGGAATTTATCTGGACGCGGACATCGCCAGGGCGCGCGGTGAAAATCTGGAGCTGGAGGCGACGGGAAACTGGCTGCTGCATCGCTCCGGCACCGTGCGCTTCCTCAGCTACCTCAATACCGCTGCTATGGGGAATTACGAAGAGGCCAACGCGAATTTTCTGAACGGGCAGGGCGCGATCCCCAGCATTATTTCCACGCGCAGGCAAGGCCGCCACAAATTCGGCTTCGAGCTGAATTTCGAGCAGGAGCTTCCGGCGCACCTGGGCGTCTTCGGGCGCGTGGGATGGAGCGACGGACGCAACGAGTCCTTTGCCTACACGGAAGTGGACCGCACGGTGCAGGCCGGGGTGTTCAGCAAAGGCGACAAGTGGCGGCGCAAGAATGATCGCGCCGGCGCGGTCTTCGTCGCGAACGAAATCGTGGCGGCTCACCAGCAGTACCTGGGCTACGGCGGCCTGGGATTTCTGCTGGGCGATGGCGCGCTCACGCCCGGCCCGGAGAAAATCTTCGAGGGATTCTACACTGCGCACCTGTGGCGCGGATTCTTCGCGTCCTGCGATTTTCAGCACGTCAATAATCCGGGTTATAACAAGGCGCGCGGTCCAATATTTGTTCCGGGTCTGCGCTTCCACGTCGAGTTTTAATTTTTACGCGGGCCGGGCGGCGCGGCGCGCCGGAACAATTTGTGAAAATCAGTGGAACGGTTTAAGCTGCGCGGCGCGGCGTGGGGCAATGATTCTAAACGGGCGAGCCGCGAGGAGATTTACATGTCACTGTTCAGATTTTCCGTTCTCGCTGTATTTCTCGTGAGCTGCGCCGCATTTCCTCTGCGCGCGCAAGACGACGCCAAAAAACCGAGCGCGGCTGCGCCCGCGGAAGCGCGGGCCGCAACACCGGCACCGGCCGCGAAGCCTGCGGACGTGGCATCGCCGGACGCAATAATGGCGGCCACTTACGATGTGATCTCCGGACCCGTGGGGCAACAGCGCGATTGGGATCGCTTCCGCTCGCTCTTTGTGCCCGGCGCGCGATTGATTCCAGTGGTCGCGAAGAAAACCGGAAGCGGCTACGACACACGCATCATTACGCCGGATGAGTATGCTCAACATGCGGACGCCTACTTCCAGAAGAATGGATTTGCCGAGCGCGAGATTTCGCGGAAGGCCGAGCGCTACGGCAATATCATGCAGATTTTCAGCACCTACGAATCGCGGCACGACGCCAAGGACGCCGAACCCTTCGCGCGTGGTATCAATAGCTTTCAGCTCTTCTACGACGGCTCGCGGTGGTGGGTAGTGACAATTTACTGGCTGGAAGAAACTCCGGAAAATCCGCTGCCCAAGGAATTTCTGCCGCCCGCGAAATAGCGCACGGTATTTCCTGTCGCGTTATTTCGGCTGCGATGGGCTGGCCGGCGGCGGTATCGCCGGAGCTGCCGTTGTAGCGGGCGTGGCGCCCGCTGCGGACGAAGTCGCATCCGCCGGCGCCGCGGCAGGCAGCAGGCTCCGCAGTACATCCGGTGGGAGTTTATCGGCGCTGGCCATCAACGCGGACACTTGCCACATCTGCTGATCGCTCAGCGCCTTCTGAAAGCTGGGCATGCCCGTCAGGCGTATGCCGTTCTTTACTTTCCAGTAGGTGACTCCTACCGGATCATCCGTCACGGTTTCTTTCGCGGTGAATAGCTGCGGTGCGTGCGGAAACATTCCTTGCGACGCAGCGGACGGCGCCTGCAGCGGCAAGCCGTGGCAGAACGCGCAATTCGTCCGGTACACTTCGGCGCCGGCGGCCAGATCGCCCGCGTTGAATGTGGCAAGCTCGCGGTCCTGCGCTTCCTTCTTGATGCGCGCATGCAGGCCGCCGCGCGCCAGAAATGCCTCGAACGGCATGGGAGCATCGATCGCAGCGGCCGGCGCTTGTCCGGTCTCCACATAACAGAACAGCGCGATCGGAACGATCAGTATTCCCAGAATCAGTCCGACCAGCAGACCTTTCATTGTGGTTCCTTTCCTTCGCTCCAGGCGTTGTGGAGACGGATGCGGAAGAAATGCTAAAGACTGAATAGCACAGCGACGCGCCGGTTGCCACGAGTTTTGCCTGGCGCAAAAACGCACTTGCGGCGGCTGGCGCGATGCGAGATGAATACAAGTGTTGCCGAGAGGGAGGCTTTCCATGTACCAGAGCGATCTGCTGAAGGGCCGCACCATTTTCATTACGGGCGGCGGTACGGGGCTGGGACGTTCGATGGCGCTGCGCTTCGCCGAATTGGGCGCGAATATTTTTCTGGTGGCGCGGCGCGAAGAGCCGCTGCAAGAAACCGCCGAAGCGATTCGCGCCAAAGGCGGCCGCGCGGCTTACGCCTCCGCGGACATACGCGATTTCAGCGCTGTGGAAAAAGCCGTGGAAGCGGCCGAAAAGGAATTTGGGCGCGTGGATACGCTGGTGAATAACGCCGCCGGAAATTTTATCGCGCGCACGGAAAAACTTTCGCCGAACGCCTTTAATGCCGTGGTGGGAATCGTGCTCCAGGGCACTTTCTTCTGCACACTGGCGCTGGGAAAAAAATGGATCGCCGCGAAGCAGCCCGGCCACGTGCTCAACATTGTGACTACTTATGCTGCTGCGAATTGCGGCTCCGGATTTGTGGTGCCCTCAGCCTGCGCGAAGGCCGGTGTGCTGGCGCTGACGCGCTCGCTCGCGGTCGAATGGGCGCGCCACCACATCCGGCTGAACGCCATCGCGCCGGGACCGTTTCCCACCGAGGGTGCGTGGTCGCGCTTGCTGCCTTCCAAGGAACTGGAAGAGCGCGCCAAGAAACATCACCCCATGGGCCGCTTCGGACGCCACGATGAACTCGCCAATCTTGCCGTGTATTTGTTGAGTGAACAGGCCGACTACGTGAATGGTGAATGCGTGGTGATTGACGGCGGCCTGTGGCTGCGCGGCGCCGGGGAATTCAACGACTTCCTCGATCTGCCGGACGCCGCGTGGGACATGCTCGAATCAGCGCGCAAGAAATAGCGCGGCGCTGCGCGCGGACGCGCGGTTACGGAGCCGTTTGCGCCGGATAGACGTTGATTGCGCTCGGATCGATCTCGAAACGCAGCACCCATTCGCTGGGCACGTTGTGGCCGTCCCTCTTCGCCGGCGCGAGTAGCCAAAGTTTTGCGGCTTCCAGCGTGCGGTCGGCGAAATATTGGCTGGGCCCGGGAGCAGCGAACGCCGCTTCCGTCACGCGGCCGGATTCATCCACGTGGACTTTCACGCTGACCCGCACTTTGCCGCGAATCGTGTCCCGCGACTTTTGCGAGGCGTCAGGCAAAAACTGCTGCACCACTTTTCCGCGCATCATGCCCCCGCTCGCTGCCGCTGCTATGGGAGGTTGCGCGGGCGCTTCTGACTTGGGCCGCGCCGGTGCGGGCGTGGGAGCCGCGGCGCTTGCAGCAAGGCTCTTCGGGCTGGGCCGTTCCACGGAATGTTCCACAGGCTTCGCCGCGGGTGGCGGCGCAATCGGTGGCGCGGGTTTTGCGACAGGCGCAGGCACCTCAGCCGCAACGGGCGTCTTCTCCGGCTTCGGCTGAGAGCTCGGCTGGATTCTCGGCTGAACTTTTGTTTGAGCGGACAATTCTACGCTCGCGGCCGCAGGCGTAGGCGCAGTCTGTGAATGGTGCTGGAAAACTCGCGCGGCTGCCAAAATCGCCAGCAACGCTAGTCCGATGGGCGCCGCCGTGCCAACCCAGCTTCGATGTGCGGAGAAATGTTGCGCGCCGCGAGCGATCTGTTTCGGCGGCGCAGGCGCATTCGGCAGCAGACGCACGGCGATGTCCGCAACGCTCCAGCGCAATTGCGGATCGCGGCGCAGGCAATGGCGCGCCAGATCCAGAAATTCCGCTGGTAGATTAGATGGCAGCGCCGGCTCCGCCTGGTTGGTCCTCTCCCACACCGGCAGGCGTTGCGTAAGCGCCTCGCACAGCGTCATACCCAGCGACCACACGTCGCCCGCTGGTGAAATTCTTCCGCCGGCCGCTTCCGGCGGATCGTAAGCTCCAGGCTTCCCCACGCTTCCGCTGAATTCGCCGATCCGGCACAGTCCGTCGCTGGAAATTTTCAGCAGGTCATTTTCCGCCATGATGTTCGCGGGTTTGATGCGGCAATGCACGAAACCTTTGGCGTGCACGTAGGCGAGCGCGTCCACCACCGGCCCCAGAATCGCGCGCGCTTCGTCTGGCGCGAGCGGTCTGCGCGCAATCACCGCAGACAAATTTTCTTCCGCGTACTCCATCACCACATAAAGCAGCGCCGCGCCGTCGAGTTCAGCGCGGCCCGTATCCAGAAGCCGGATCATATGTGGATGAGAAAGCTTCGCGGCGTGCCGCCAGCGCGCCAGCAGTCCTGCAGCTTCAGGCGCATCCGCCGGAACCAGTTTGATTGCGGCCTTGCGAACGTCCGGGGAATCGTAGTCCGTCAAAAATACAGAGCTGCCTTCGTCTCCACCCACATACTCGCCAAGGCGGAATTTCCCGTCAATGACTTGGCCCACCCATTTTGTCGCGGCCTCGGTCATCTGCTCCCCCTTGCACATTCGCGAGCGCTGCCCGGCGATGTGTAGGCTGCCGAATCGCTCGTCCCCATGCGAAATTGAAATTTGTCGTGCCTGATGTCGGATTCGAGCGTTTCGTCTTCCGGCGAGCTAACGCCTGAAGACTGGGCGCCCGTCCGCAGGGCTGCGGTGTACCAGGCTGGGTAGGTCCCGGTCGCAAAGGGTGGCTTCTGAAGGCACTCCACCCCTCTCGGGACCCATTCTGCACCATTCCGGTACAGCCGACATGGGAAAGTAAGGTGACTGTTGTCCGATAGCACACGTTGGTGGTCTCGATTGGAGGCCCGGTTCCCTGCTTTACCAGCTTGCAATCGATGGTGTTATGGAATACGATATATCTATCGATATGAGAATTGGGGGATAAGAATGAAGACCGCGATGGCTAAAGTGAAAGTGTCCCCGAAATATCAAATCGTGATCCCCAAGGCTATCCGCGAAGAAATGCGCCTTCAGCCGGGCCAGGAACTTTTTCTCTACCTTCAGGATGGTACTTTGCGCCTCAATCCGCCTCGCTCCATCCGCGAGCTGCGTGGAATTGCGAAGGGCATTCGCTGGGAGCCGACAGACCGTGATCGCAACGACCGATACTGATCTGACGGTCGTGGATTCGTCGGGATGGGTAGCGTATTTGGGAGACGGGCCCCAAGCGGACGCGTTCGGCGTGTATCTTGAACGCGAGGGCTCGCTGGTAGTCCCGACGATAGTGATTTACGAGGTGGTGAAAAAACTAAAGTTGACCTCGAGCGAAACGGTCGTGAACCGGTTTTTGTCCCACGCGTATCGTGGCCGACAAATGGAGCTCGATTCTTCGCTTGCATTCGCCGCCGCTCGGGCCAGCATCCGATACCGGCTGGCAATGGCAGACGCGATCATCTATGCCACTGCGGAATCCGTAGGCGCCCAAGTAATTACGAGTGATACCGATTTCCGCGATCTTCCAGGCGTGATCGTCGTTTAGCGACGGCCAGGGCTGAGACTGCAGGCTGGGCGCTTCCGATTGAATCTATTCCGGCTGGATTTTGGACCAGAAGTCAGCAGAGGTCAGCACCGAGACGACTTCGAATTCCACCAGATCGTCCCAGCGGCTGGTCCATGCGGCCAGCGACTCTGCATCAGGCGCTTCCATCAGCTGGAAACAGCGCGCGCCCGCGGGATCTACCCAGCTCGCGTGATAAATCACGCCCTCAGGCAGCATGCGGCCATCGCGCCTGAATCGCTCCCCGATCGGTCCAGCGTCACCATTCTTGAATCGTTCGATAACCATCAGCAGCATGAACGCGAGTGTAGCCGATCTTGTTAGCATTGCAACGTAGCGGCGACGCAGAGCCAAGCGCCGATCACTCGCCGCCTTGACCGCTTCCGCGCCGGCCAGTAAGCTAGTCGTTTCCACGGGGGAAAAAGACCACGCATGAGCACTGACACCATTCAGATCACTTTGCCGGACGGCGCCACTCGCGAAGTGCCGCGCGGCACCACCGCTGCGCAAATTGCGCACCAGATTTCGCCGCGCCTGGCGAAGGAAGCGCTCGTCGCGCGCGCCGATGGCGAGCTGGTGGATCTTTCGCGCCCGCTCGAGCACGACGCCAAAATTTCCATCCTCACCGCGAAAGATCCGGACTCGCTGCAAGTGTTTCGGCATTCCGCCGCGCATCTGCTGGCCGCCGCCGTGCTCGAACTTTATCCCGACGTGAAGCTGGGCATCGGTCCGCCGATTGACACCGGATTCTTCTACGAATTCGTGCGCAAGGAACCCTTCACCCAGGACGACCTGGAAAAAATCGAAGCCAAGATGCACGAGCTCGCCGCGAAAGATTTTCCCAACGAGCGCAAGCTGATACCCAAGCCCGAAGCCCTGGAGCTCTATCGCAAAAGCAACCAGGAATTCAAATGCGAGCTGGTGGAAGAAAAAGCCACCGAGCCAATGGTGTCCTTCTACACCACCGGAAAATTCATTGATTTCTGCCGCGGACCGCATATCCCCTCCACCGGGCGCATCAAGGCGTTCAAATTAATGAACGTCGCAGGCGCGTATTGGAAAGGCCAGGAAAGCAATCCGCAGATGCAGCGGATTTACGGCGCGTGTTTCATCGACCAAAAAGAACTGGACGAATATCTGCACAAGCTCGAAGAAGCCAAGCGCCGCGACCATCGCCGCATCGGCAAAGAGCTGGGGCTGTTCACGGTGAGCGACCTGGTGGGAGCCGGTTTGCCGCTCTGGCTGCCGAAAGGCGCCACCATTCGCCGGCTTCTCGAGGAGTACATCCTGGAAAAGGAACGCCGCGCCGGCTACCAACATGTTTACACGCCGGACCTGGCGAAGGTTGACCTCTACGTGCGTTCCGGACATTGGGCGCACTACCACGAAGATATGTTTCCGACGATGGATTTGGAGAACGAGCAACTGGTGCTGCGGCCGATGAATTGTCCGCATCACATTCTCGTTTACGAATCCAAAAAGCATAGCTATCGCGACCTGCCGGTGAGAATTGCCGAGCTCGGTACGATGTACCGCTACGAGCGTTCGGGCGTGCTGAGTGGTCTCAGTCGCGTCCGCTGCATGACCCTGAACGACGCGCACATCTTTTGCACTCCGGAACAAATCAAGGAAGAATTTGCCGGCGTGATGCGGCTCGTCGAGCAGGCCTATCGTGACCTGGGCATTACCCAATACACGTATCGCCTCTCGTTACGCGACAAACTGCATACCGAAAAGTACGTGGACAACGACGCGATGTGGGACCTCGCCGAGCGCATGCTGCACGAAGCCATGGATTCGCTCCATCTTCCGTACACCGACGCTCCGGGCGAGGCTGCTTTCTACGGGCCCAAGCTGGATATTCAACTCGCGGACGTGATGGGCCATCAGGAAACCTACTCCACGATTCAGATCGATTTCCATCTTCCGAATCAGTTCGAACTTGGCTACGTGGGCGCGGACGGGCAGCAGCATCGCCCGGTGATGATTCACCGCGGCGTCATCAGCACGATGGAGCGGATGGTATCCTACCTCATTGAGCTGTATGCCGGCGCATTCCCGGCGTGGCTGGCTCCTGTCCAGGCAGTCGTGCTGCCCATCACCGAACGACAGAACGATTACGCAAAACAGGTCCTGGAGAAACTCGCCGCTGCCGGATTTCGTGCGGAACTCGAC
>Ga0209248_10000426_pt1 | contig 13487 bp, 16 predicted proteins | sample BogFormECP04_OM1_FD_188241 | JGI IMG/M metagenome (GOLD analysis project Ga0209248, IMG submission 188241) | Bog forest soil microbial communities from Calvert Island, British Columbia, Canada - ECP04_OM1 (SPAdes) (version 2) | ecosystem: Environmental > Aquatic > Freshwater > Wetlands > Bog ... | reverse complement strand
AAGACAGCGCCGGGATGTCGTCACCGCAGCCGTTTTTCGACTGCACGCCGACGTGGTCGGCGGGGCCCGATTCTTATCGAGCTGCGATGTTCGGCAGGCGGCTCGGATGACCGAGATCACTCGTTCCGGCCGGTAAGGAACAGACGCCGATCCGCCCAGTCGGGGTCGATCGTGCCGCCACGCGGTGGCCTGAGCTCCCACGTATCATCGCGATGGACCTTGGCCACACAGCGGAAGTGGCGGCTGATTATTGCGCGGGTTCCCTCAACTCGACATGGGCAGGCGGCGCGCGAGCGCAGCCAACATGATCCTGATCTCGTTGCGCACCAGTCCTGTTAGTTGACCGACGGCCTGTCGGGAGTGTCTTCCCATCGGCTCCGCTGCGATGATGGCGAAGACTACGGCGCATTCCTTTCAAAAGTCGGCCAGTTCAGCGCTATCCACGAACACTAGGTTGCCGTCATCGAATGCGACCGCCCACCGGCGGCTCAGATCGGCAATATAGTGGCTGCCGATATTGACGCCATGCCGGCGTCGTCACCAAATCCTCAACAATGAGTTCATCGACGAGCTAAAGACTTCGCAAACGCAAAGCCCGAGCGCCACCCGCCCCCTCGGCTCCAGGCGAAACCCGAGTTCTGTTGCAGAATGCCCCACATTCCACAGCATGATCGCAGCGGAACTTGCGTTCCCGCCGAAGCAGAGTGTACCGTATCAGGCGGGCGCTCGGTAGTCTATTAGTCGTAGCGCCAGCCACTCAGCTAGGCAATCTACCGGGCGGCCGCTTGCCAGCGACGGCTCGGGCCCTATACTGGCTGTCCATTGGCAGTCGATGAACGGTGGTGTCCGGTGCCGGATAGTCAGTCTGAGAGGCCGGCCGTCTTCCTGACCGGCGGTAGCAGCGGCATCGGGGCAGCGATCGCCTACGAGCTAGCAGCTTTGGGATATCTCGTCGGCTGCGCGAGCCGAAGGGGTACCGTCCCTTTCGAATCCGACCACATCGTGGCGATTTCGGTGGACGTCGTTGACGAACAAGCCACGCGCCGAGCATTTACCTCGTTTGCCAAATCCCACTGCCTGGCGGGTCTGGTCAACGCCGCGGGGGTTTATCAATCGGCGCCGAGCGCCGACGTCGATCTCGCGGTTTTGCGCGATGTCCTTGAGCTGAACTTAATCTCGGCAGTCCGGCTCGCTCAGCTCGCGCGACCATATCTTGAGGCCGGCGGCGGCGGGTTCATCGCAAACATTGGATCGTTGTATGCCGAACTTGGGGTACCGCAAACCCTCGCCTATTCCGCAGCAAAGGCAGCATTGGCATCGATAACTCGCACGCTGGCGGTGGAATGGGCGCCGATGGGCATCAGAGTCGTAAATTTTGCCCCAGGATACGTCGAGACCGAGCTGAACTCGTCGGCCCTTGCAGACCCTGCGGTACGCGACCGGATCGCCCGGCGGATTCCGGTGAAAAGAATCGGTACTGCGTGTGAGGTGGGGCGGCTCGTGGGGCGCATTCTTGACGCCGGATGCGAATTTCTCACCGGCGAGACAATTACTATCGACGGCGGACAAAGAGTTCGACAATGAGCCTGGCTGCGGACTCGTGTGACCAAGTAATGGCGCCAAATGCCGAGGAGAGCGAGTTTCTGCAGTATGTGCGCAAAGTCACCGCGGAGAAGATTGCCATGAGGGCCGAGGAGAGTTCGATCAAACCGATGAATTCCCTGAGGCGAACATGGAGGTGCTGAATAGTTTTGGGTTGAACGGCGCCATTGAATTGTCTTTCGGCCCCTAAATTATGAATCGTAGAGACGCTTAGGCCGTGCCTGCCCTTCGCCGGCAGTCACTTGGCCACAACAATGCATGCGGTGACCCCCATTTGCAGGTTCGCAATCGAGGACGGCCCGGCCCCGGTCCTACAACTTCGGGTCGACCCCCAACGAGCTCGGTGACGGAAGAGTCGGTACCGGTGCGGCAGTACGGCCGGTGGTGCCCAAGCGGGCCGCCGTTTTCGCATCAATAGCCTGTTGGCCCTTCGCTTCCTACGGCCCGCCATGCGCGAACCTGGCATCTACCGGGCGCACGGTTGACTTAGAGGGGACAACAACCTAGCATCGGTTCGAGTCTTGGCCCTATCCACCGATGGATCGTGAATACATGACAGCAAATCCGATTCTCCCGACAGATCGGTCGAGTGGGGTCCGGCTGCCACTCGACGACTTGCCAACTGCCCCCGATCATCGGGGCTTTAGCCTGCTCGAGGGAATTCGCGTCCTCGATGTGACGAACTCAATCGCAGGCCCTTACAGCACTGTGCTGTTGGCCGATCTTGGCGCCGACATCGCCAAAGTCGAGCCAGCTGGTCGGGGCGACGACACGCGCGCCTGGGGTCCGCCCTTCCTGGACGGCGAGGCCCTCTGGTTCTTGGCAGTCAACAGGAACAAACGCAGCATCGAGCTCGATCTCTCCGCGGAAGCAAGTCGCGACGTACTTGTTCGTCTTGCTTGTGCCGCGGATGTGCTGGTTACGACGCTACGAGAACCTCAGCTGGTCAAGCTCGGTATCGAGTACTCGACGCTGCGGGCGCGCCGTCCGGACCTGATCTACTGCACAATCACGGGCTACGGAGCGACCGGTCCGAACCGCGCCCTACCGGGCTACGACCTTATCGCCGAAGGCGTCAGCGGCATCATGGACTTGACGGGTGAGCCCGAGACAGGACCGCAAAAGGTGGGTGCCCCCGCAGCCGACATACTGGCTGGGATGGACGCTGCGTTCGCCATCGTTGCGGCCCTGTTTGATCGGGAGCGCACTGGCAGAGGCCACCACCTCGATGTATCCCTTGTGGAGTCCATGACGCGGTTGCTGACGCCCAAGTTGACCTCATACCTCGGCTCGGGCGAATTGCAGCGGCGCACGGGCGGCCGTGACTCTGTCATTGCCGTCTATCAGGCATTCGACACTGCCGACGAAGCGATCACGCTAGCGCTCGGCAACGACAAGATCTTCGCGCGCTTCTGTGATGCCATCGGCCGCGATGATATCGGCAGCGATCCGCGCTTCGCCAACAATGCTTCGCGGCGGGAGCATCGTGCCCAATTGGTCGACAAGATACAGGCGGTCCTCCGGGAACGAACCGCGGCACACTGGCTGCTGATATTCGCCGCCGCCGACGTCCCGGCGGGACCGATCAACCATCTGGAAGCCGTTGTTGCCGAGCCGCATTTGATCGCGCGAGAAATGTTCTATCGATACCTGTACGACGGCCGCGAAATTCCGCAGGTGAATACTGGCTGGCACCTGGACTTTGCCGCTAATGCTCCTCGGCGACCACCGCCGCGGCTCGGTGCCGATACGGAGTCCGTACTTTCAGAGTGGCTTAACACGCACATCACCAGCCCCCTGCCGAAACAAACCAGTTAAAGAGCGAGGTAAGCGTGAATCAGCCAGCAGGCCCACGCCTACCGTAATGCGACCAGCACGCAACTTCGGTCGGAGCCGTTGGGCGGGGACGATTGCAGACCGATGACGGTGACGGCGTCAAAGGTTAACCGTTGGCGGAGGACCTCATCTGGGCGCGCGAGTTCCCTTGATTGGGCTCCTACACCCGCACCCAAAAATAGGAGTACCAGCTACTCATTTCTAGTGGAGCCGTGACCGGCATGCTCGATCATCGGTAGCCCGTCGCGCACGCCGAAGGAGCCCCACGTGTCGTCCACAACTGAGCACCCGGAAACCGATGATGCGGCTCAGGTGCATCCGCGCATCAAGACGGTAACAGATCCCACGCCCGAAGTAGCCGAGATCCTCGCCACATGCCGGACCTACGCGGAAAAGCCATTCAATGCGGCCGCAACGCTGGCACACCATCCCAGGCTGCTCAAGCGGTTCGCGATCTTCACCGACACGTTTTTGACGTTCAGCCATCTGCCGCCACGCGACCGAGAGCTTCTCATACTCAGGACAACCTACCGGACCGGCAGCGACTACTACTTTGGTCACCATGTACTGCTCGGGGAGCAGGCTGGCCTCGACCGTCAGCTGAGCCTGGCCGTCGCTGATCCCGGCCACCAGTGGAATGCCAAGGACGCGCTGCTGTTACGCACAGCAGATGAGCTCGCAGCAGACAACCAACTGTCAGAGCAGACTTGGGCGGCGCTCGCTGAGCGCTACCAGAAAGACCAGCTCATCGAGCTTCTGTTCGTCGTCGGCCTCTACCAGATGGTGTCCTGCTATGCAAACACGTTGCGCGTACAACGTGAACCAGGCGTCCCACCCATCCCGCGTCCACGAGGACTCGATTCAGACGGTGCGCAATGACCGGTCAGCAGCCCCGATCACGTCGTCGCCCGTCGCCGCACTTCGCGCATGCGAAGCCCGACGTGCGGCGATGCTATCCGCTGCAAAATGCCGCCGCGAGGCCACTGACAACCGGATACGTGCCTACCCCTGTCGTGCATACCGCGTGCGACGGCGCCACCGACATTTCCGCAGCCGCATTGCCATCCCCCGGCGGCTATGGATTTCTGGCCGAGTACCCGGTGAAACCTCACCTGCGCTCCCCCGTGTCTGTCTGCGCGGCCGGCAATGGCTGCGGCGCGGTCTCGGCCGCCGCGGACGCGTTGGCCGGCCGCGGAGACGACACTCCCCCACTGCAAGACGCATCACGATGACCAGAGCGCCCAGGCACCGCCCGTTGGGCGACGACCTCTACGGCCAGTACACCCCGATCGACGACGCCACCGCCGCGGCTTGGCGCGCCGCGGGGTGGTGGGAGGGTCGCTCGATCCGTTCGCTGCTCAGCGAGGCCGCCACCACCCATCCTGACCGCACTGCATTGGTCGGGTACCGGACCGACGGCAGCCGAGTCAGCCGCACCTACCGCGAGTTTGATAGCGATGCCCACCACGCTGCCGCCGTATTTGCGGCGCTAGGAATCGGTGCTGGCGACGTTGTGGCGTTGATGCTGCCTAACTGGGTGGAGTGTCCCGAGATGGTGTTTGGCATCAACGAGATCGGCGCCATCTACGCGGGCATCCCGCTCGGTTGCGGTCACCTGCAGGCCGCTGCCATTCTGTGTCGCACCGAGGCCAAAATCCTTGTTATCCCGCGCCGTTGGCGCTCCACCGAGCACCTCGAACTATCCCGCGCGCTGCGTGCTGAGATTCCCACACTTGAGCATGTCATCGTTCTCGATGACGACGACACCGGACTGGTCGACGGCGAGTCGCTATGGCGACACCACGACGACGTCCCGCTCCGTGAGTTCCCCGATCCACGCCCGTCGCGGATCTGCTACCTCGGATTCACCTCAGGAACCACCGGTGAGCCCAAGGGCGCGATGCACACCCATGACACCCTGCTGTACTCCGCGCGACGCCAAGCCGAACACGTCGGACCGACCGTGTACGGCGACCCTATAGTTCAGCTCGTCGCCTCGCCGGTCGGACACCATACGGGCTTCCTCTGGGGGATCGTCTTCACGGTCCTCCTCGCGGGGACCGGTGTATATATCGACCGGTGGGAGCCACACTGGGGCGCACAGGTCATCCGAGACGAAGGCGTTACCACCTTCTTCGGGGCCCCTGCATTCTTGCAGGACATGCTCCGCACCAACCTGGCCGGAGACCCTGACTGCCCCCTGAAATGCCTTGTGATCGCGGGAGCTCCGATCCCGCGTGGACTGCCAGCACAGGCACGCGACGCCCTCGGCGCCTACATCTGCCCCGCGTGGGGGATGACGGAATGCAGCATCATCGCCTCCTGTACACCAGTGGAACCAGATGACATCCTCACCACCGACGGTTCGATCTTCCCCGGCTCGGAGATGAAGATCATCGACGACAACGGTCAGGACGCAGCCGCCGGAGTGGTCGGCGAACTCTTAATCCGGGGACCTGCGGCTCTGCTGGGTTATTACGACAATCCCCATGCGACCGACACTGCTTATCTTCGGGGACTCTGGGTCAGCACCGGAGATCGCGCCAGCATCGATGAGCATGGCTGGTTGTCGATCCGTGGGCGAAGCAAGGACATCATCATCCGCGGTGGCGAGAATATACCGGTCACCGACGTCGAATCGGTCATCTTCGACCATCCTGACATCCTCGATGTCGCGGTGATCGGGATCCCCGACGAGCGGTTGGGTGAGCGGATCTGCGCTGCCGTGGTCACGACCAAAAACGCACCGCCGATCACCGTCGCGACGCTGGCCAGCTACCTACTTGCACAGGGTCTTTCGAAGCATTATCTGCCCGAGCGAGTAGTCACTTTCACCGAACTGCCCACGACCCCGAGCCGCAAGATCCAAAAGTTCAAGATTAGGGAGATGCTGAGATGAGCGCCATCTCATTGCCCCACCCATGAACCCTCCACTGTCATGCCGGGCGGCCGGTAGGCAAGAATCTCTATTTGTCGCCGAGACGGGCAGCGGCCCCATCCATGTAAAGGTCGTATGTATAGCGGCTTAGCTTTTGTGGCGTCATTCCCGCACCAGGTGTAAACCAGGTAAGCGGCCAGTTAAGCAGATTCAGCAGCAGGATCCGCAGATAGCTCGCCGGCATGTCGTGGCGAATAGCGCCCGCGCGCTGGGCTGTAGCGACCGTCGAGCCGACCAGGCCCTCGAAGCGATTCCGGGCCTCCATCACCTCCCCGTAATACTCACCCGTTAGAAATCTCATCTCCAACATCATCGTGGCGTGCATGTCAAGATCGTTAAGGGTGGACTGCAGGTACGCATTGATCAGCGCCCGAATGCGCTCGGCGGGGTCGGTCTCACCGCCCACCGCGGCCGCCACCGCCTCATAGATCCGGGTCATCGCGACCATACAGATCTGATAGAGGAGCTCCTCCTTCTTCGCGACGTGGTAATACAGCGATGCCTTGTTGATCCCGAGCCGCCTGGACAACTCCCGGGTGGTTGCCGCGGCGTAACCTTGCTCGCGAAACAGCCGCGCCCCTTCCGAGAGCACCCGATCCGCCGTACGTTCTTGAGAAATCGCCTCTATCGACTCAGCCATGGGCCTAATCTACCGTGCGCCCGACTAGTTAGCCTCCTCTAACGAAACTAGCTCCCCCTCGTGTCCATTTCCGGGCCTGATCCGCGGCGCCTTCTCGGATTCGTCTCCATCGGAGTCAGCCACTCGGGCGCATTGTCTACGATGCGCCCGAGTGGATTCCTTGGGTCTCAGGGGACGAGCACGGCCGTGTATGACTGGCGCCTCTATAGTTCTTCGGCCAACGACGCCGGAGGCTGTCGGCCAACTCAGGCGCCTTCACCCCTCGGCGGAAGCTGCTTAACGGCCGGCGGATCGTTTTCAGTCATGCCCACGTTCGACGCGCCGCCCGGCGAGCCGAGCTCGGCGAAGAAGTCGGCGTTGATTTGCATGTATTGATTCCACTGTGCCGGCACGTCGTCTTCGTAGTAAATAGCCTCCTGTGGGCAGACCGGCTCGCACGCGCCGCAGTCGACGCACTCGTCAGGGTGGACATACAGCATGCGTGCACCCTCGTAGATGCAGTCGACGGGGCATTCCTCGATGCATGCCTTGTCCTTCACGTCGATGCAGGACTCGGCAATCACGTACGTCACGAATATCTCCTCAATGTTTGTTCGGCGTCTGCGCCTCGCAAAGTGTCTGAGACCGTCCGGCCTCGGGTGTCTGCACAGCAAGAAACTCGGGCACTTCGAGTAGTCTAGCGGGCGCCCGGTAGTCCTGCTATACCTGACCTATGGATACAACGGGTAGAGAGCTGATTGCGGCGGCGGTGCACTCGGCTGCCATGCTCGTGTTACGGCAGCTCGGTTACGGTGCGCGCCAATCCAGCACTTCGTTCTCGGTGTTGGCGCTGCTAGAGCGCGCGGGTCCCACACGGATCTCGGCGCTGGCCGCAACAGCAGGCCTCAGTCAGCCGGCGATGACCGGATTGGTGGGCCGATTGCATGAAGAGGGTGTGGTCATGCGGTTCAGTGACCCATACGATGGCCGCGCAACGCTGGTCGATATCACTCCTAGCGGTCGCGAACGACGCGCCCAGGTGGAGCGTGTCGCTCGCGACCGCGTGATTGAGGTGCTCGACACGCTGCCGCTCGAGGATCAGGTGACGCTGAGCTCGGCGATGCGGGTTGCCTTCCCGCTCATCGAACGACTCGCTCAGCTGCCCGCACAGCACCCGTCCCCGCCAAACCACGTCCCGTGGATGAGGTGACTGCAGATGCGCACCTACCACGTCGCGATCGTCGGCGCAGGCCCGTCGGGTTTCTTCGCCGCCGCCTCGCTGCTGAAATTCGCCGACTCGACCGCGGATGCCGATGTGCGCGTCGACATGCTCGAGATGCTGCCCACGCCATGGGGACTGGTGCGCTCCGGTGTGGCCCCCGATCACCCGAAGATCAAGTCGGTTAGCGCTCAGTTCGAGAAGACGGCGCTGGATCCGCGGTTCCGCTTCTTCGGCAACATCGTGGTCGGCGACCATGTCCAGCCCGCCGAGCTGGCCGATCGGTACGACGCGGTGATCTATGCCCTTGGCGCACAGTCGGACCGACCGCTAGGCATTCCCGGCGAGGATCTGCCCGGCAGCGTCGCGGCCGTCGACTTTGTCGGCTGGTATAACGGCCATCCTCGTTTCGAGAAGATGACGCCTGACCTGTCGACCGGGCGGGCCGTCGTCCTGGGCAATGGCAATGTCGCGCTGGACGTCGCGCGAATCCTGGTCAGCGATCCCGACGTACTAGCCACGACCGACATCGCCGACCACGCACTTCAGTCGCTACAAGCCCGTGGTGTCGGGGAGGTCCTCATCGTCGGCAGGCGCGGGCCGCTGCAGGCCGCCTTCACCACGCTGGAGTTGCGTGAGCTCGGTGACCTCGAGGCCCTGCGCGATGTGGACGTGATCGTCGACCCGGCCGACCTCGCGCGCATCACCGACCACGACGTCCAAGCCCCGAGCAAGACGGTGCGCAACAACATCACGGCCTTGCGCAGATACGCCCAGCGCGGGCCGCGGGGGGCCAAGCGCCGCATCGTGTTTCGCTTCCACACGTCCCCGATCGAGATCAAAGGCGACGGCAAGGTTGAGTCAATCCTGCTCGGGCGCAACCAACTAATCGACGATCACGGGCGCATCATCGCCAGGGACACCGGTGAACGCGAGGAGGTTTCGGCGCAGTTGGTGGTGCGCGCGGTGGGCTACCGCAGTGTGGCGATACCGGGCCTGCCGTTCGACCAAGACACAGCAACCATCCCACACCACCAGGGACGCATCGACCGCCGTCGCAACGAGTACGTCGTCGGCTGGATCAAGCGCGGTCCCACCGGTGTCATCGGCACCAATAAGAAGGATTCCCAGGACACCGTCGACAGATTGATCGCCGATCTGCACGGCACAACGCTGGCCGACCTGGGACCCGAGCACTCCGAAGAACTGATGCAATGGCTACTGCAGCGCCAGCCCACGCTGATCACTGACGACCACTGGAAGCTGATCGACGAGCACGAGCGCAAAGCGGCCCAGACGAGCGGCCGACCGCGGGTCAAGCTGACCAGCGTGGCTAAAATGCTGCACATCGGCCACGGTGCGTCACCCTCCCGCCGCACGGCGCCCGAGCCGTCTTGATCCGCATCGCCCCAAGCGCATGAGCACCATGACCGACCGCGAGACGGTCGCGGCCGCGGTGCGGATCGTGCGCGAGCTGACCGAGGACGTCGGGGCCAGTACGCGGAAATATGCCCGGAGCCGCGGGCACTGTCCGCTGCGAGAATTCCCGCGCAGGCGGCTACCCAGGAACTAATTCAAAAACAGAATTAGCGAAATAAGGCCATCGCAGTCACCTTCGGTGACGAAACCTCTTGTGGGTGGCGGTCGGCTTTGCCGCGGTCTGCAGTTGGCACTGTCGCGCTTCCCGCCCTCAGATCACCGAGCTGACCGGCGACTACGGGCCGACGCAAACGCTTGGGCCAACGGCTTCAGGCCGCCATGGCTGGGCGCCGGTCGTGCGGCGACGCCTGCTAGCGGTTCGAACCGTGAGGTTGTTGACCACGGTGAGCGCCGGCAGTAGCACGACCCTCGGTGTTAGTCGCGCTGCGTACGGCGACGGGCCCGAATGACACCGACAATCCGGACGCATAACCGACTGGTTCCGCGGCGATCGGCCGCGCCGAGATCAGTGTCGCCAAACCAAGTGCGATGTGCAGGGAAGCCGGGATGTCTGCGTCTTCTACTCGCGAGGCCAGTTTCCCGTCTGCCCACCACCCGACGCTCGCATCTCTGCTGTCGATGATGATCTCGTGGCGTCGTGATCGGCCTACGGTGCCGGGAACCTGGGCGGCGGCGAAGATCACCGTGGTCGGCTGGTGCGAGCGATACCTTCGACGCGGTGAGTCATGGAATCCAAAAGTATTGTAACCGTTGCAGCACACCTGGAACGACCAGCCCGACGCGGCGTCAATCAACATGAACGAGGCAAATCCATCGCCGTAATCGGTGGGCATTTCTCCGACGCGGGTGACGGCCATATCCAGGGCGAACACCGCGACGCCGTCGCTGGTGGAGAAACCGCTTCGTGAAAGCAGTCCGCGTTCGATGTTGCCGATCGCCGGCGAACGGCGGAGCCCCGAAGTGAAACGGGGGACGAAGAGATCGAGCGTCCCCTCTCCGACCCGGGTCTCGGCCGGGGGCTCGAAACACGTCCACGTCTCGGACGCGCCGCGGCCGGGAATCGTCAGATAAGTCCACCGATCGTCATCAAGGTGATCACCCATGAAATCGTCATACGCGACGGTGCGCGAAGCCATTGGACCGTTTACGTTCAACCCGTCTCCCACAAGGTATTTCGTTAGGTAACAACAGGCGCAGGGCCAGGTGGTTCTCCTCGAAGTCGATCCTGGACAGACGGCCCGCCCCATTGCTCGCTGCGGCCTTCGTCACAAGCCATGACGTGCTCATCGTACCGTCGGACAATTACCCAGTCAATCGGGCGCCCGGTAAGTACCTGCTCCATGTAACCGTTTTGCGGCAAGGGACCGGTTAGGAATAATGTTAGCTACCGGGTGCCCGCTTGATCTGGCCGATTGGTCTTTAGTTCAACCCGCGACGCGAGAGCATCGTTGGGGAATCCATTCCGCAGGTGAACACCGGCTGGCACCTTCATTCCGCCGCCAACACTCCTCGGCGACCACTGTCGCGGCTGGGTGCCAATACGGAATGACTTATAGAGTGGCTTTACCACGCAACTAATCACCCCATAGCCAACGAGCGAATGACCAAGCAACGGGTGACTCAGACACCTGCTTCAGACCCGAGATAGGGATTCTGCTGCACAGCTTTACGCTTCGTTCGGGTCCTTGCGTATTGCCGCGCTGCCGGCGCATGTACACCTCGAGCAAGGTTGGCGTGCCGGTGGCACCTAGGCGTCCAGCGAGATGCCCATGCGCAGTGCTGCCACTAAGGGCTCCGAGCCCGGTTAGCGCTCGTGTTTATCTGTATTGAGCCACACGGTCTTGGTCTGGAGGTATTCGGCCATCTGCTCGCTACCGGATTCCCTCCCGTAGCCGCTGTGCTTGTATCCGCCGAAGGGTACCGCGGGATCCATCATCCGATAGGTATTGAGCCAGACCGTACCTGCGCGGATCATTCCGGCCAGAGTGTGGGCCCGTCCGATGTCGTTCGTCCACACGGCGCTGGCAAGGCCAAAACGGGTAGCGTTTGCCAGCCGGGCGACCTCGGAGAGCTCAGTGAAGGGCATTGCGACAACGACGGGGCCGAAGATCTCCTCTTGTGCGATCCGCGAGGAGTTGTTCACGTTGGTCAGGACGGTGGGCTCCACGAAGTAGCCGCGTTCACAACCCGCCGTGGTAAGCCGGCCGCCCCCGGTTGCCACATGGGCGCCCTCCTGCTCACCGATTGCGATATAGCCGAGCACGCGGTCGAGTTGACGCTGTGACACCAACGGACCCATCTCGGTGTCGGGCTTGATGCCGGGACCGATCCGCAGGTTGGCGGCGAAATCGGCAACTCCCTGCACGACCTTGTCGTAGACGCTTTGCTCAACGAACAGACGGGTGGCGGCATAACAGACCTGTCCAGTGTTGGCGAACACCGCCATGGCCGAGCCGGCGATAGCGGCGTCGAGATCGGCATCGGCGAACACGATGTTGGGGGACTTGCCTCCCAGCTCCAAGGTGAGCCGCTTCATGTTCCTCGCCGAGGCGCGCACGATGTCCTGACCGGTCTCGAACGAGCCGGTGAAGGTGATCTTGTCGACGTCGGGGTGGGCGGCGAGCGCGGCACCGGCCTCCGGCCCCGTCCCGGTAACGATGTTGACGACCCCGTCGGGGATTCCGGCTTCAAGGCAGAGCTCGCCGAGCCGCAGCGCCGAAAGGGATGACTCTTCGGACGGCTTGAGGACGACGGTGCAACCGGTGGCCAGCACCGGACCGATCTTCCAAATAGCCGCTGAGATCGGGCCGTTCCACGGGGTGATGGCGCCAACGACACCGACCGGCTCTCGTAGCGTCCAGCTCAGCAATGCGCCGGGTGCGGAATTGGGGATCGTTTCACCGTGCATTGTCACGGCTTGGGCGGCATACCAGTGCAGCAGCGCCACGGCCCGGCCGGAGTGTCGCCACCGGCTCCACGGCACGCCCATTTCCAGCGTGTCGAGCATGCTCAGTTCGTCGTAGTTTTGCTCGACGAGTTCAGCCAGCCGGATGATCGCCCGTTGCCGCGCGAACGGCTTCCACCGGCTCCAGGGCCCCTCGAAGGCCGCACGCGCCGCAGCCACGGCGGTGTCGATGTCGGTGGCGCTACCGGCAGCCAATTCGGTGAGGGTTTCGCCGTCGGCGGGATTTACCGTCGATAGCGTCCGCCCCTGGGCGGCCTCGACCCATCCGCCCCCGACGAGGAGACGTTTCGCGGCGCCCTTGAGGAAGGCGGGCAAACCGGGAACTGAGGATTCAGCGGCAGTCACGTGAGCGGTTCTGCAGCGTACGACATGCTGACCCAAGGCTTTATGTCTCGGGCCAATTTCAAAGTCTGCCCGATGATCCGGGCGGCCTGGTCGTGCGCCACAGACGCGACGGCATCGTTCACCATCGAATGATATGCCACCGAGTTTGCGCGGTCAAGCGGGCGCCCGGTAGATCGCGCACACGATCACGTAATGACGACTCGTCGGCCAACCGAGGCGGTTGGGGGCTGCCGGTCATGGAGCGGCTGAAAAATTACTCTGTCGCGCGCGTGGTCGTGATGCTGATCCGACTGGCGATCGGATTGCGCCGGCTGGTAGGCGTTACCGAGAGGTTCGGCAGGATGCTGAGTCGGTTGTGCGCCTTTGAATTTGAGTCGTGGTAATTCGATGCATTAACGGAACGTCATCCACGGCCGCTGGCCGATGTCGGTTGCCGTCTCGAGGTGAGCATGCTCATTCACCGATACCACGGAAACGCCTGCCCGTCCCACGATGAGCTTAGTGATAGACGCGTTGAGCATGG
>Ga0209248_10000424_pt1 | contig 13523 bp, 8 predicted proteins | sample BogFormECP04_OM1_FD_188241 | JGI IMG/M metagenome (GOLD analysis project Ga0209248, IMG submission 188241) | Bog forest soil microbial communities from Calvert Island, British Columbia, Canada - ECP04_OM1 (SPAdes) (version 2) | ecosystem: Environmental > Aquatic > Freshwater > Wetlands > Bog ... | reverse complement strand
GTCAGCGATCGCAGTCGGATCCTTGGTCGGGGGCCCATCCACCGAGCCGTTCAGCGACATGAAGCCGGACACGGCTTGCGCGATCGGGTCGTAACCGGGACGGCTGGAATACGGACCGAATTGGCCCCATCCGGTAATCGACACGTAAACGATGTCCGGCTTGAGCGCGCGCACCGCCTCATAGCCGACGCCCCATTTGTCCATGGTCCCGGCCTTGAAATTTTCGACCACGATGTCGGCTTTGGCGGCCAGCTTGAGGAAGATCTCGCACCCTTCACGGCGTCCGAGGTCGAGGCTCAAGCTGCGCTTGTTACGATTGAATGTCGCGTGCGCCCAACTGACTTTCGTTCCGGGAAGAAGCGGCGGCAGCCGGCGAGTCACTTCGCCTTCGGGGGTTTCGACTTTAATCACGTCAGCTCCAAGGTCAGCGAGCATCGCGGAGCACAACGGTCCGGCCGCGGTCGTTGTTGCTTCGACCACACGCACGCCGGCCAGTGGTCCCGGCAGATCGTTCCGAGCATCGCGAAAAAATTCTTTCTTTGTCATCGCTGAGTCCTCCCCACGAAAAGCCATGGGACGAGTCGCCGTCGCTGCTGTTAGTCCGCAAGCGGAATGAAAAGTGAGATCCGCTCTTCGCCGCCCAGCCCGCGCGAGGTGTGCCCCTTGCCGGTAAGGTCTTCCGCCAGCAGGATGCTGCCGGGCCCGAGGCGTCGCTTCTCTCCATCGCTGGCGACGATTTCGACCGAGCCGGTGAGGTTGACGACGAACTGCCGGCGTGGCGCGTTGTGCCAGTTTATGAAGTATTCGCCCGACTGCCGGAACATGACGCCTTTGGCCGCGATCATCTCCGAGATCGTGCCGGCGTTGGCGGGCCCCGGCTTCATGCCGACTTCGACGTCCTCGAAGTGCGACTCTCCATTCCTGTCTGCGTAGATGCGCGTGTATTTCATGAGCTTCCTTTCACCTTATTCTCCAGGTTTTTCTATCTTTCGATTTCAGAATCGATCAGCCGGCAGCGAACCCGGTTCGTTACGAACCAAGTTCGTCGAGCAGCGCCTTCGCGTCCTTCAGGTCGGCGGTGTCGAAGCCTTCGGTGAACCAGTTGTAGATGTCGGCGAGTATCGCGCGAGCTTCGGCGCGTTTGCCCTGGCGATCGAGTAGGTGTGCGAGGCTCATCGTTGCGCGAAGCTCCAGCGATCGAGCGTTCTGTGATCGCGCGACCATCAGGGCGCGATGAAAATCAGCTTCGGCTTCGACTGGGTCGGCTGATTTCAGTTCGCCGCGCAGCCGAAAGAGCTCTGCTTCCCATATGCGCTCGCCTTTATCCACGATCGTGAACGCTTCGTCGAGCGCCGCGCCGGCCTCCTGAAAATGGAATCCCTCGAGGTATGCTTCCGCCAGCGCGCCGAGGCACACGGACAACAACAGCGCCCCCGGTCCGAGGCTCTGGCGAATCTTCTGGACTCCGTCTGGCGTGGCTCGGTCCGGAGCGAGCGCGTTCTCCGTGAACCGGGCGCTCCGAGAAAAAAGCGAAAACCCCTGCTCCTCGGAGAGAGCTATCGCGGCTTGCGCCTGAGCGATCGCCTGCGCGCGCTCGCCGCGAACGCCGTGAAGCCAGGCGTTATGCCAGGTCGCCTGAGCGATGCTGAACGGGTGGGACAACTGCTGCGCGAGACGCAACGCTGCTCGCGTGTTTTCCAGCGCCTGCTCGGGATAGCCCAGCAGCCACAGCGTCCATCCCTTGTGGCCGAGGCAGCACGCCGCCGGATCGTCGCCTGCGTACAGGTGGATAAGGGCATGATGGGTCTTCTGATCGTAGTGCGTTATCACTTCGTCCTGAGAATGGCGCGCCGACGCCAGTTCGCCGGCAAATGTCTGCAAGGCAGCGAGATAGTGATGGGCCTGCAGCAGCACGCCCGAATCCTGGCTTCGCCGCGCCAGATTCAGATTCTGCTCCATGGATTCTTGCGCAGATTTGTACTCGCCCCGCACGATGTAATATCCAGCCAGTCCAAACAGCGCGCGAAGGAGCTGTGGCGTCTCTCCAGCCTCCTGGCACAGTTCGCGCGCACGCGCGTAAACCCTTTCGACCTCTGGTGAGTTCCAGCCCTTGGTGACGGAAATCGGCGACCCGAGCGCAAGCAGCAGCGCAAGCTCATGCTCGGCCCGTTGCGATGAATGCGGCATCGCCCGAAGCAGTTGGAGCGCGGCACTGAAATGGCTCACAGCCTCAAGGTTGGCGGAGTGCTCAGCGGCTCGGCGGCCGGCGCGCTCAAGGTACTCGAGCGCCTTCGCCACATTGCCGCTGCGGCTGTAGTGATAGGCGAGCTCGACCACGCGATCGTCGATACCAGCGCGATATAGCTCTTCGATCGCGCCAGCGATCCGCTCGTGCAAAAGCTTGCGCCGTTCAAGCAGCACTGAGTTGTAGGCCACTTCCTGGGTCAGCGCGTGCTTGAAGGTATATTCGATGTCGCCGGCCGTCGGCTGCTCGTAGATGAACTCTGCAAGCTGCAGATCATTCAGCATCCGGTTGATTTCGTCATCAGGCTGCTTGATGACCTCGCGCACGAGCGACAGCGAAAACTCCTTGCCGGTTACCGCTAACGTCTGCAGCAACTCCTTTTCATCCGACGGCAGCCGGTCGATGCGCGCGGCCAGGATGGCCTGGACAGTCGGCGGGATCTTCAACTCGCTGAGCGGCTTGGTGAGTCTGACCGCCGCGCCGTCCCGCACCAGCGCGCCTTCGTCGAGCAGCACCAGCACCGTCTCTTCCATAAAGAACGGATTGCCCTCGGTGCGCTCGATGATCAGGCGCTTGAGTGGCCGCACTTCGGTCGCGTCGCCGACCAACGCAGTCAGCATCTCCTCGGCGCTCTCCTTGCCGAGCGGATCGAGCCGCAGCTGGCTGTAGCAGGTCTTGCTGCCCCATTCGTGACGGTACTCGGGGCGATAGTTAACCAGCAGCAGAATCTTCGCGGTGCCGATCGAATCCGCGAGCAGATTGAGGAGCCCCTGGGTCTCTTCATCGATCCAGTGCAGGTCCTCGAAAATTACTATCAACGGCTGGTTGAGGCTCTCGCGCACGAGGATTCGCTTGATCGCCTCCAGCGTGCGCCGCTTGCGGATCTGCGCGTCCATCTGCGCAAGCGGACTGTTCTCGTCGCTTAGACCGAGCAGCGAGTGCAGATACGGCAGCACGTCCTCCAGCGAGCGATCGAGCGTGAGGACCTTGCCGTTGACCTTCTCGCGGCGCTGGCGTGAATCGTCGTTGTCGCGATCAATCCCGAAGTATCCATGCAGCAACTCGATGACGGGCAAGTACGCTGATGCCTTCCCATGCGAGACCGAAGACGCCTGCAGCACCATCCAGCCCGACTGGTTCTCGGCCTTGAACTCGAAAAACAGACGTGACTTGCCGACCCCGGCCTCAGCCATCGCGGCCGCGATCTGCCCGCGTCCAGCTTTGGCCTGCTCGGCCGCGCGCTTGAGCGCGTCCATCTCGGCCCGCCGGCCCACGAACTTCGAGAATCCGCGCCCAGCCGCTCGCTGGAGCCGCGTGCGCAGTGCCCCGAGCCCCGTCACCTCGTAAACGTTGACCGGCTCAGAGACACCTTTCACTTTGGTGGGACCCAACGGCTTGAGCTGGAAGTAGCCCTCCACGAATCTGCTCGTCTGCTCACTGATCGCGATCGAACCGGTCGGCGCGAGCGCCTGCATCCGCGACGCCAGGTTGTTCGTGTGGCCGATAGGCGTGTACTCGGTATGTCCCTCGCCGGTTGTGATCGAGCGCACGACAACCTCGCCCGTGTTCACGCCGACGCGTACCTCAAGCGGCAGGTTTCCGGCCTCGCGCAATCGCGCCGAGTAGCGTTTCAGCTCTTCTTGCATGCGCAGCGCGGCGTACAGTGCGCGCTGCGGATGATCTTCATGCGCTACGGGCGCGCCGAACAGCGCGAAGATGCCGTCGCCGGTGCTCTGCACGACGTAACCGTCGTAGCGGCGGACCGCGTCGATCATGAGCTTCAGCGCGGGATCGACAATCGCGCGCGCCTCTTCGGGATCTAAATCTTGTTCGAGTTCGGTCGAACCCTTGATATCGGCAAACAGCGCGGTGACCGTCTTGCGCTCGCCTTCGAGACTTTCAGAGGCGGGCGAGTCGGCTACTCGAATCGGCGAGTCGTTCGATTTCCTTGACGACGCAGTTGGAGTTTGTCCGAGCGCGGCAGCGCATTCGCCGCAGAAGTTTTCTCCGGGCTCATTCGAAGCGCCGCATCGCGGACACACGCGCGCAAGCGGCGCAGCGCATTTTGCGCAGAATTTGCGCCCTTCGCGATTTTCAGCCCCGCACTTCGCGCAATTCATCGCTACCTATCCAGTTCGTCGAGCAGAGCCTTTGCGTCTTTCAGGTCGGCGGTGTCGAAGCCTTCCGTGAACCAGTTGTAGATCTCAGCGAGCATCGCGCGCGCTTCGTCGCGCTTGCCCTGGCGATCAAGCAGGCGCGCGAGACTTGTCGTCGCGCGTAACTCGAAAATCCTGGCGCTTTGGCTGCGCGCGATCTCGATCGCTTGGTGGAAAGTGGCCTCCGCCTCGGCTGTTGCCATTGGAGTACTCTGGAGCATCAACTCTCCCTTTAGCCGGTACAAATCCGCGGCCCAGCGCCGCTCGCCCGTCCGTTCCATCACGTCCTGCGCATGGCGCAACACTTCGAGACCCTCATGCGCGTTATTGGACGCTTGGCAGGCTTCGGCCAGAGCGCAGTACGCCTGAACAACCACCACTCCCACGCCCGCTGCCTCCGCGCCGGCGATCGCCATGCGTAGCATCGAGCCCCCTTCCTCGGCATGGCCGGTTTTGACTAACGCCCATCCACGAAGCGGGGCCAAACGTGCCAACTGTGACACCGCTCCGATCTCGGTCGCGTAGCTTACTCCTGCATCGGTTTGCTCCAAAACTCTGCGCCCGTCGCCCAGTACGTGCTGCAATTCCGCGTCGAAGGCCATGGCGAGAAGCCGCGTGAACCACTTGGTCGCATCGCGAGCTTTCCTTAGTGCGTCGTGTTCAATCTGTTCCGCCTGGTCGGGAAAGCCGAGGCAACATAGACACTCGGCGAGGATAAAGCTGGAGAAGATATCCGGATCGGCCAGAGGCAGCCATGGCCGCTCGGAAATCGTGCGTCCAACCGCCAGAGCATCTCTGCAGTGTTGCGCGGAGTCGGCGAATTCCCCGGTGGCGAGAAGGGTCTGCGCCATCGCGAAGTGCGCGATCGGAAGATAGTCCCCACCTCCAACTTGTGCTGCGAGAGCGAGCAGCTCCTGGGCGCACGCCTTTGCCCTTGCCAGTTCCCCTTTGACAAAGTAGCAAAGTCTCAGACCGAAGATCGCGCCGAACAGCAGCGATTGCTCACCTACTCGCTCGCAAAGACTGCGCACTCGCATGCAGCTCTGTTCCACCTCCGGCGACGCCGCGCTGTTCATTATGATGACGAGTTCGTTCATCGCGGCTTCGAGGTCGAGCTCGATTCTGGCGCGTTCTAAATCGTCAGGCAGGTCTTTAAGCAATCGCAAGGCGCTCGAAATGTGATCGCGCGCCTCCGCATAGGCAGAGCGTTCGGCAGCTCGCCGGCCCGCCTGGCCAAGAAACTCCACTGCCTTGCGCTTGTTTGCACTGTGGGAATAATGATGCGCCAATTCGCTGACATGATCCTCGATTGATTGGGCGAATCGCGTTTCGATCGCCCGTCCGACGCGCTCATGCAACAGCTTACGGCGCTCGCTTAGAAGTGAGTTGTAGGCCACATCATGGGTCAATGCATGTTTGAAGGTGTATTCGATCTCGTCCACTGCCGGCTGCTCATAGACAAACTCCGCAAGCTGCAGTTCGGACAGCGCTGAGTTCAGCTCATCGCTGGTCTTCCCGGTGACCTCGCGCGCGAGCGAGAACTGAAACTCGTTGCCGATCACGGCCAGCGTCTGCAGCAGGTCTTTCTCGTTTGCGCGCAGTCGATCGATGCGCGCGGCAAGGATGGCTTGCACTGTTGGCGGAATCTTCAAGTCTGCGAATGGCCGTGTGAGTCTCGTCCCCAAGCCATCGCGCACTAGCGCGCCCTCGTCCAACAGCACCTGCACGGTCTCTTCCATGAAGAAGGGATTACCCTGGGTGCGTTCGATGATAAGGCGCTTGAGGGGCCGAACTTCGAGGCCGTCCCCGACGATCGAGGTCAACATCTCTTCAGCCGATTCGCTTGCAAGTGGATCGAGCCGAAGCTGGGTATAGAAGGTTTTTGAGCCCCACTGATGCGAATACTCTGGGCGATAGTTAAAGAGCAGAAGAATCCTGCAGGTAGCGATCGAATCGGCGAGGAGGTTCAGTAAGCTCTGGGTTTCGTCATCGATCCAGTGCAGGTCCTCGAAGATCACCATCAACGGCTGATTGAGCGATTCGCGCAGAAGCACGCGCTTGATCGCGTCGAGCGTACGGCGCTTGCGGACCTCGGCGTCCGTTCCGGCAAGTAGATCCTCCCCCTCAACGATGCCGAGCAGGCCGAACAGGTAAGGCAGCATATCCTCCAACGCCCGGTCGAGGATGGCGATTTTCCCGGCGACCTTTTCGCGCCGGGTGCGCGCATCGTCATCCGCGACGATGCGGAAATAACCATGCAGCAGATCGATGACCGGCAAATACGCGCTCGCCTTACCGTGCGAGACCGAGAACGCCTCGAGCACCATCCAGCCCGACTGGTGTTTCGCCTTAAACTCGAAGAACAGCCGTGACTTGCCGGTGCCAGCCTCCGCGATCGCCGCGACGATTTGGCCATGCCCGGAGAGCGCCTGCTCAGCCGCGGACTTCATCGCCTCCATCTCGCGCTCGCGTCCCACGAACTTTGTCAATCCGCGCCCGGCTGCGCGCTGCAGCCGCGTGCGCAGCGGTCCGAGCCCCGTCACCTCATAAACATTCACCCGCTCGCTGATGCCCTTGACGCGCGTCGGTCCGCGCGCTTTGAGTGCGAAATAGCCCTCCACCAGCTTGCGCGTCTGCTCGCTGATCGCGATCGAGCCAGTCGGTGCGAGCGCTTGCATCCGGGAGGCGAGGTTGGCCGTATGACCGATCGGCGTGTATTCGGTCTTGCCACCTGTCGCGATCGAGCGCACCACCACCTCGCCGGTATTCGCGCCGACGCGGATCTCCAGCGGTGCGCGGCCGTCGGCGAGCAACTGGTCGCTGTACCGGTGTAACTCGTCCTGCATCCGGAGCGCGGCGTACAACGCTCGTTGCGGATGGTCCTCGTGCGCGAGCGGCGCGCCGAACAGCGCAAAGATGCCGTCGCCGGTGCTTTGGACCACGTAGCCGTCGTAGCGGCGCACCGCGTCGATCATCAGCTTCAGTGCAGGATCGACAATCGCGCGCGCTTCCTCAGGGTCGAGGTCCTGCTCCAGTTCGGTCGAACCCTTGATATCGGCGAACAGCGCCGTGACCGTCTTGCGCTCGCCTTCGAGATTTTCAGAGGCGGCTGAGTCGGCTACTCGAATCGGCGAGTCGTTCGATTTCTTTGACGTCGCGGGCGCGGGCACTGCCAACGGGGCGCCGCAGTCCTCGCAGAACTTCGCCGTCGGGGCGCTTTCGGCTCCGCACTTCGCGCAGCGATTGGCGAATGGAGTCCCGCATTCCGGGCAGAATTTTCTGCCGGAGGTGCTTTCAATCCCGCATTTCGTGCAGCGCATCGAAAATCCCACCCTTTTCGGCGACCAAGTATCGCCATTGTCCGCGACTAATAACAGAGCCGGATACGGCACCATCAGTTGAACGGCGCGATCGAGGCGTTTGTACTGATAATGCTGACTGAGGTATTCGATCCGGCAGGGGTGACTCTGCACTCAATGTCCGGTTGCAAGGTGGCCGGTCGCGCGAGAGGAGAAACGTTGTGATTAAGTCGGCCGAGGAGACTGTCAGCGTTGCGGGAGAGCGGCTTGCCATCGTGAAGGGCGGGTCGGGGAAACCGCTTTTGATTTTTCACGACGAGCTTGGATATCCCGGGTGGATGAGCTGGAACGAAACGTTCGCGCATGAGCGGACGTTGATCATTCCGATTCAGCCGGGCTACGGCAAATCGCCGCGGCTCGAATGGGTGCGGACGTTTCGCGACCTGGCGGGCTTCTATTCGCAGGTGGTGCGCGAGCTGCGGCTCGATCCGGTGGACGTCATCGGATATTCGGCGGGCGGATTTATCGCGGCCGAGATGGTCGCGGCCGATCCGCGGATTTTTTCCAAAATGATCCTGGTCGCGCCGATGGGGCTTAAGCCGGCCGAGGGCGAGATCATGGATATCTTTCCGATCACGATGCGCACGCATCTGCGGGCGACCGTCGCCGACCCGGCCGGAACGCCCGAGTTTCTCAAGCTGTACGGCGGCGAGATGACGCCCGAGCAATTCGAGGCGTTCGAGGAGGCTCGGGCGGAGTCGGCGCGAATCGGATGGGAGCCGTACATGCACAATCCCGCCCTGCCCTACCTGCTGCGCGGGACCAAAACGCCGACGCTGCTGGTGTGGGGCACGCGCGATCGCGTCGTTCCGCGCGGCTGTATCGACGCATACCAGCAGGCGATACCGGGAGCCCAGGTCGCGACCATCGAAGGCGTCGGTCATCGGCCCGAAATTGAAAACTCAACTGAGTTTGTGCGAATAGTCAGTCGGTTTCTGACTGAGTAACGTCATTTGAATAGCTAGTTGGTAGTCAAGCGCGAGGTAAATATGAAGGTAGGGTATTTCACCGAACGGCCGGCGCGATGGGTTCCCGAGGATGTGATACTGCGCAACGGCGGACATTTCGCCGTCTCGAATAGCTACTTCGATCGCGAGCGCGCGGCCGAAGACTATAACTACTTCATCGACGAGAACCTGTACGCCGAAGAACTCGGCTTCGACATCATCGGCTTGAACGAGCATCACGGCAACCCGTTCTGCATGGGCAGCGTGATGAACGTCGAGGCTGGAATCCTGGCGCGGCTGACGAAGAAGGCGCGAATCCTGCTCATCGGCAACCCGCTGCCGGTGATCAAGCATCCGCTGCGGATGGCCGAGGAGCTGGCCGAGATCGATTTGATTTCGCGCGGGCGCATGATCACCGGATGGGTGCGCGGCGCCGGCAGCGAGCAGTTTTTCAACAATGCGAACCCGACCTACAATCGCGAGCTGTTCGAGGAAGCGCACGATTTTATCGTGCAGGCGTGGACGCGGCCGGGGCCGTGGCGCTACGAGGGCAAACATTTTCACTACCGGCACGTGAATCCGTGGGCGCTGCCGTATCAGAAGCCGCATCCTCCCATGTGGATTCCGGGAACGCTCAGCCCGGAGACGGTGCGATGGTGCGCGGAGAAGGCGTATCCATATTTCGGCCTGGGCACCTCGCTCGGCCCCACCTGCGATTTGTGGGATTACTACGCCGACGAGGCGGCCAAGCACGGATACGTGGCGGGCTCGGAAAATTTCGGCTACGTGCTGCCGACCTTCGTCGCCGAGACTGAAGAGAGGGCGCAGGAGCTGGGCCAGGGATTTCTTTTCGGCGGCGGCCAGAACTCTTTCGCGCGCGTCGAGCATACGCTGCCGCCCGGATACAACTCGAAGGAAGCTATTCGAAAACTCGCCAAGCAGCCGCAAGGAAGCTGGCTCGGAATCAGCGGCGACAAGATGCGCGGGCATGCCGAAGAGCAGGAAATCGACGTCGAAGCGATCCGGCAGAAACTGATTCCCGGGTATCAAAAGGCGCAGAAGCAATTCCAGCTGATCATCGGCAGTCCGAAGACGGTGCTGCCGAAGCTGAAGGCTATCCTGACCGTGCTGCGGCCGGGGTCGCTCATAATTTTCAGCGTGCAGGGGCCGGTGCCAAACAAGGATCGGCAGACCAGCATGCGGCTGATCGCGCAGGAAATAATTCCCGCGCTGAAGGAACATGCGAAGTCGATCGAGCTGGTCGACGCGCTCGAGCGAGCGCCCGGATCGATCAAGCTGACGCCGGGAACGTCGCGCGGTCCGGTTTCGGATCGCGGGCCGTTGAAGGAATTGGGGTTGGCTTAATCGAGCCGGCCCCGGGAACACGCCGCGCCGCGCCACCGACGCGGAATATGCTCGCCTGGAAATGCGGACTGCAGGTCCGGGACAGGCCGATCCCTATGTCGAGAAGACCAATCATTCTGCATAATCGATCGTCATGAAGAAGGTGCTGATGGTTTGTACCGGCAACAAGGATCGCAGTCCGACGGCGGCGATGGTGCTGGCGGAAATGTGCGCGCCGATGTGGGTGACGTCGGCGGGCACCGAGCCGTGGGCGAAGAACCAGGTCAACCTCGAGCTGGTCGAGGAAGCGGACGTGATCTGCGTGATGGAAGAGGCGCATCGCCGGCATATCCGCGATCGCTTCGGCGACGCGCATGCGGAGAAAGTCGTCGTGCTCGACGTTCCCGACAACTACGTTTGCTGGGAAGACAAACTGATCCACCTGCTCAAGGGCAAGCTGCGCGCGGCGCTCGGGCTTAAGCGCAGCGCGTAGATACTCAGAGCTTTTCGACTACAAACCGTATTCGTCGAGCAGCGCCTGCCGCAGGCGCGTGAAATGAACGAGGCCGGCCTGGTACTGAAGCATCTTCTGGATCGACAGACTTCCCAGGTTGAGGCCGTAGCGGCGCGCCGTGGCGGCGACGGCTTTCGCAGCGGGCGACGATTCGTTCTGTGGCTCCGCGCTCCCGGTGTTCTTTCGTTGGGACCCCGGGTCGAACAATTGCGCGGCCATGTTGCGCGGGTACATTCCAAGGCTCACGAGGACGTCGGCGGCCAGCTCGCGCGGGTCGACGAGATGGGCCTCGTATCCGGTCTGGCGGGAAAGCTGAACTGACTCGTCGCGGTTGGAAAAAAGTTTCGCGGTAACGTGATGCCCTACTTCGTGCAGGAACGCGGTGGCAATCGCCGCCGGGTGATGGGCGCCGTTGAGGCAGATCAGCGGACGGCCATCCAGACCTGAATCGCCGCCGAGATAGAAGCCCAGGACCGCGAGGCCGGACGGCCACGCCATCTTGGCGATTCGAAGTTCCGCGCCGAGATCGGAGGCCCGCTCTTCGAATTCCCGCATCGAACCGATGCGCGCCGCGCCGTCATTCAGCTGCGGCCACGCCTTGCGCCTGCCGACGCTGACAATTTCGCGCACTTCGGCGCGGCTCAGACAGGCACGCAGCGCCTTTCCATACTCGTGGTTCCAGAGACGCGTAATTTCGTCGGGAGTGGTGGTAAGTGTCGGCCCGCGCTCATTTGAAGCGCTTTCAGCACTTTTGATGATATCCGAGGTCAACCCGCCGATCCGGGAGACACGTTTTTTCAGGCTCATAACTCAATTCGCCCCAATGGCAAATTATAACCAAAAGTACGCATTTAATGCTAGATAGGCAACAAGCCCGCTGTTTTAGCCATTCTTGAGTGCATTTCGCTTTGCGTTTCGGATCTCATTCCGTGTAATAAGCGCCTGTGTATCCAATGTAACACTACAATCTGGCGTATTTTTAAACCGGGTGTTCAGATTTTGACGACCAACGGTCCACCTCCCCGCCCGGCTCGCGCGCAGCTTGTCAAACCGCGTGCGCCGCGTTCGCCACCGCTCTGCGGCTGAGAGTCTCAGAAGCCGCGTCTCCAAATCAAGCAAAAATCGCGACGAATTCACGTCCGAAAGAAGGAGCTACCAATGGAACTGCGTCTGCTGTCAACCGAACCCGAACGAAGGATTTTCGCCGCGCGCACCGAGCAGATTCGTGCGAAGCATGGAGTCGGCTTCAAAGAACGCCCGCGTTCGCGCCTGGCAAAGATTCACCTGACCTTCGGCAATCTTTACGCGCTGTTTGAAAACGACGGCGACCCGGCCGAGAAAATGATCGCCGGCCTGGTCATGCACGACCTCGAGATGTTTCCGCAGACCTGCCCCAAGCCGGATCTCTCGCATCTGCCGCCGCGATCGGTGATCGAAGTAAGCGAGCTGTGGTCGCGCGCAATCGGTGCCGGCGCACTGGCGCGGGCCGGCGCTGCAATCATGGCGGGGTTGCTCGACGCGCGCGCAATCCTCGCCTACCTGGGCGTCAAGCCGTTCGACGGAACCCCGTTCTACCGGGCGACGGGCTTCGTCGATGCGGGTGAGCCGGTCGAATATCCATATCTCGAAACCCTCAAGGGCGAGGCGATTTGGGCCCAGCCGATGATCCTGGGCGGCGAGTCGCTGGCCAAGCTGACCCGGGTTTTTTCGCAATTGATCATCGGGACCAACGAGGATCATAGCATCCTGCGTTTCAAAAACTTCCTGAAAGGGAAAACGGCAGGTGGCCGTCCGGTGTTCGTCGACGGCGATGCGCCGATGATGGGAGCGCCGGCGCCGACGTTGCACCAGGAGAACGCGGCAGCGATGCAATGACAACGAATGCAATCGAAGATCTGAATCGGATCGGTACCAGTCGCTCGAGGGGAACAATGAATTACGGATTAGAAGCAGAATCGTCCGCAGAGCCGGGTCGCTTTGGCGACGTCGGCAACAACATTCCGGTAAAACTTACAAAGGAAGAACTGAAGGAGCTGTCGTCGGTCAATTCGGTGCTCGCGTGCCTGCATGTAGCCGCCGAGTGGGGATTGGTCGCCGCGACGATTTACCTGTGCCAGCGGTTCTGGCATCCGATGCTATACGTGTTCGCGGTCGCGTTTATCGGTTCGCGGCAGCATGCGCTGGTGGTACTGATGCACGACGGCGTTCACTACCGGCTGCTGCGCAATCGGCGGCTGAATGACTGGATGTCGGAAGTAATCCTGGCGTGGCCGCATCTCGTAACCGCGCGGCAGTATCGCAAGAATCATTTTGCGCATCATAAGTACCTGAACACGCCGCAGGATCCTGACCTGATTCGCAGGAAGGGCGATCCGGCGTGGGTATTTCCGCAGGCTGTGCCCGAGCTGGCGCGAACGCTGTTTCGAGACGTGACCGGCTTGAACGCGCCCGCCATGCTGAAGCTGGCCTCGTCGGTGGCGGCCGCAGACGAGGTGCCAACGGGGTTTCTTGTCATGCGCTACGGGTTCTATGCCGCAGTGCTCGGCGTCGTCACATACTTCGGCGCGCTGGAAGCGTTCGCGCTTTACTGGATCGTCCCGATGTTCACCTGGCTGGTGCTGATCATGCGCATCCGCAGCATCGCCGAGCATCACGCGATCGACAAACCGCAGACGGCATACCCGAGGACCCGGACCACGCATGCAAATCTGCTCGAGCGGATTTTCGTTGCGCCGAAGAACGTCAACTACCACATCGAGCATCACTTTTTTCCGAGCGTGCCCTTCTATCGGCTGCCCGAGCTGCATGCGCTGTTAATGTCGAAGCCGGGATACCGCGAAGGCGCCCACATGACACGCACGTATTGGGGCGTGCTCGAGGAATCGGTGGGCCGCACGCCGTCGCGCCGGGACGATGATCGCGATCAAGCCGGCACCAAGCTCGAGCGCATCGCGCGCG
>Ga0209248_10000422_pt1 | contig 13530 bp, 12 predicted proteins | sample BogFormECP04_OM1_FD_188241 | JGI IMG/M metagenome (GOLD analysis project Ga0209248, IMG submission 188241) | Bog forest soil microbial communities from Calvert Island, British Columbia, Canada - ECP04_OM1 (SPAdes) (version 2) | ecosystem: Environmental > Aquatic > Freshwater > Wetlands > Bog ... | reverse complement strand
GAACCGGTGCTCCAGGCCGAAAACTTCTCGATCATCGAGCAGCGTCAGAAAATCTACGACACGCCCGAATACCAGGCCGAGCTCGCCGCGCAGGGCGCGAAGAATCACCTGGAAGCGACCGAAGAGCAGCTCGACGACCCTGGTCGGCTGTTCTCAGACGACCTCTGCTTCGAGGGGGAAAACGGCTGCGCTGGCGACGTCCGCCTGTACAACTGGGAAAAGGACGGCGATGGCCTCGTGCGCAAGGTGCTCTTCACCAACCGCGGCGGCGCGACGATCTCCGCTCGCGTGTGGGAGACCGCGGCGGGCAAGCGCAAGCGCCCCGGGGTGGTGATCACCCCCGGCTCAGTGCAGGCCGATGAACAGATGTACTGGTACGCGGCCCAGGCGCTCGCCAAGGACGGCTACATCGTGATGACCTTCGATGCGCAGGGCCAGGGCCAGAGCGACACCTTCGGCCAGGCGCCGGACGAAGACGAAGGCTTCCCAGCTCAGACGGATGGCCGCCCGTTCTATGACGGCACCGAGGACGCGCTCGACTTCTTCCTCTCCACCCCGGAACACCCGTATGAGCCCGTACCGAGTTGCGAAACCGGAACCAGTCACGCTGCCAAGCAGAACGAACGCGTCAAAGAGGGCTTCGACGCTGTCTACAACCCCTTCTGGCGGCAGCTGAACCCCTCCGAGATCGGGCTCGCCGGACACTCCTACGGCGCTGTGGGCGTGTCCTACATCGCCCAATGGGACCCACGCGTGAAGGCCGTGGTGGCCTGGGACAACCTCGGGCCGCCGGCTCCAGAAGGCGCGGAAGTCCCCGGTGGGACCCCCGGCTCCACGATGACGATCGGTGAGAAGCCCTGTCCGGCGGACCCGGCCGACCGCACCGTCGTGCCGATCACCAAGCCAGCTCTCGGCATGTCCGCCGACTACGGCCTGCCGCCCACACCGATGACCGAACTGCCGAATCCACTGGGCAAGTCCAAGGAGTCACTCGCCTACACGGCGGCCGCGGTGGACACCGGCGAGATCATCATCCGCGGAGGCTCGCACCTGGACTTCAGCTTTATCCCCAACCCCGCCTTCGGTGCATCGCTGCGGGGCGCGGACGAGGTCGCCTGGTATACGACTGCGTGGTTCGACAAGTACCTCAAGCATGAAGCGTCCGCCGACAAGCGCCTGCTCACCAACCGCTGGCGCGAAGACCCGGTCGAGGCTGCGGTCGATCCCCGCCACGACGGCAACGCATTCTCCTTCTACTACCTCTCGCGGCTGGATATCCACTTGGCGAACGGTGAACGGTGGGACTGCGAGAACCTGCGCAAAGGGTGTCCGGGCATGGTCACCGAACCAAGCCCCGGCTCCTACTCCTATCTCGCCGTGGACACGACCCCCGAAAGTGCAAGCGGTTCGGGTGACGGCGTGAACGCCGGCGAAGAACTTGAAGCGCCCGAACTCCTCGAAGCGCTCGTCCCGGAAGCGCCGTAGCGACACATCGGCCGTAGCGGCACATCGGCCCTGGCCGCACCGCGGCGCCAACGCGGCATGCGCGACACCTGCCCCGACTTCGTGATCGGCTACTTGGCGGCGGTGAACACGTCCTCGCCGAACACGCTCGGCGCAGATGCCGCGTACGCGAGCCTGGGAAGCCCCAGCAGCGACTCCCAGCTGGCCAGCGATGAGTAGTGGTTGTAAGGGGTCGTGCTCACGGTGCCGGGCCTGATGAACGGGGACAGCAGCACCGCCCCGATCCTGCCACCGCCGGGGCCTGTGATTCCGGGAAGCGGCGAGCCAGGTCCCGGGATCTCTTCGCAGCACGAGGAGGAGTCTGAGTTGGGTCCGTCGGACTCGTCGAAGGTGATCTCGAGCAGTCCGCTCTGGCGGAAGGCCGGCGAGGCGGTGATCAGCGGCACCCAGGTTTCGAGGAATGTGTCGATATCTGCGAGCGCCGAGGCGCCACTGGACTGGTTGGTGCACGGGTAGTCGTGCCCGTCTTCGCAGAGGTTGGGCGTGATGAACGAGAACGCGGGGGTGCTCGCCGCCGACTTCAGGTCGGTCGCAAGCCCGGTCTCCCCCGCCAGCGCCGCCGCGGGCATCGCACCACCGGGCGAGCCCAGCGCGACGACGTGTTCGTCGCAGTAGGTCTGATCGTCGATCACCGAGTGGAAGTAGACGAACGGATCATGACGCGCGGCGTAGCCGTCGCCCGCTACGGCGTCCTGCGTTTCGTCGATGGAGTTGATCGCCGGGTGTCCGCAGGCCGCGGCCTCCCGGTTGGGGTCGTTGCCCATGTCCTCCTCGTAGGCCTTCCATGCGCGGCCTCTGGCAGTGAGCTGTGTCCCGATGTTTTCCACCTCGGCTGGATACACGCAGCCCTCGCCGGTCTCGACGCCGTCGGGCAACGTGACTTCACCGACGAAGTCGCTGAATACCTGGCAGTCGGCCTGGTTCTCGACGTTCGGTGGTTGGCCAGAGACGAGCGCGATGTAGTTGTCGTTGCTCTCATGTCCGGTGGCGTAATAGTTTTCGAGCAGTGCGCCCTGGGCCGGCAGTGTCTCGGCCAGATAGGGATCACTGGCAGGTTCGCCGAACGTGGACGCGTAGTCCTGGTTCTCCAGCACGATCACGAACACGTGGCGTACCCGCGGCGGGGTAAAGCTTTGAGCCGCGACGGCAGCGCTTGCTCGCACGGCGCATACCAGCGACACGGTGACGGCCGCAACCGCCGCCAGACGGGCGGTAGGGACGGCGCTCGGGGTCATCGGCGAGCCGCCTGGGCTGCGCATTGATTCTCCTCTCAAGTTGTCGTGGCGGCGGCCACGGGGGCCGGCGGTTGGGCGATCGTCGGCGGTTCCAGGAACGCCGCCTGCGTGAGATCGAGGAAGTCAGTGACCGTCGCTGCGTTGGCGTCGCGGTATGTGAGGGCGGGAAGGTTCCACTTGGCCTCGATCGTGGCGAGCGCAGAGGTGTGGTCATGCACGACGTTGGTCGTGGAGTTGGGCCTCGCGTAGGGGGAGGCCACGATCCCAGGCACGCGCGGCCCGTAGATGTCATAGCCGCCCGGGGCGTCGCCGGGCGCGAGTTCGGGCGCGATCGAATCGGGCGCGATCGCCGCCGGCGGCGGGACGTGATCGTAGTATCCGCCGTGCTCGTCGTAGGTGTAGATCAGCAGGGTGCGCGGCCACGCCGGCGAGTGAAGGACCGCGTCCACCACCGAGTATGCCCACGACTCGCCGTAGGACATGTCCTGAGGGTTCTCCTCGTCTCCGCCGGTCGTTTCGAGCTTGACGCCGATCGCTTCCAGGCCCGGGACGGTCGTCAAGGGTGCGCCGATGTCCGAGAGCGCGCCGAACTCCGGGTCGACGAAGCTCACCGACGGCAGGCTGCCTGTCGCACAGTCCACGTAGAACTGTGCGATCGGGGCCAGGTTCGCCGGGTATTTCTCGATGATCGACGGGATGATCGCGGTCTGGGGCAGATCGGTGAAGTAGTTGCGCCAGCTGATTCCATACGCATGCAGGCGATCAAAGATCGTGCCGTTGGGAGGCGGGGAATCCTCCAGGCTTTCATCGTCGGTGGCGATGTCGCCGTAGGCCGTGCCGGCCATCAGGAAGCGCCGGTTGGGGTAGGTCTGGCAGGGAGCCGAGCAGAACCAGGCGTTGGCGAGCGTGAACGTGCGGGCCAGCGAGTAGGCGAACGGCAGCACGTCCTCGGTCCAGTAGCCCATCGGCTGAATCGAGTTCACCGAGCGGATGAAGCCGTCCATCTTGCCGCCGTCGATCTGTTCATGCGTGGCATTCCAGGTCTGTGAGACCTCGGGCGCTTGAGCGGTTGTCGGGATGGGGAAGGAGCTCACGGCGCCACTTGGGCCGGGATTACTGTTGAGCGCCACTCCGGCCGCGTCGAATTGCAGCCCCTGTGCATTCGGTTGACCCGAGCGCGACAGCGCGCCGAGCAGGTTGTCGAACGAGTGGTTCTCCATCATCACCACCACGATGTGGTCAAACGGAAGCGCCTCCGTGGCGCCGCCGGCAGCTCGCGTGGGGTCGGGCAGGCTGTCAGGCGTACGAACGCTGCTGGCGCCGGCAAGCGCCGTCCGCCACAGTCCACCACCCGATATCCCGGCCAGCAACGCACCGGCCGAGCCGCCGTAGCGCAGGAACGAGCGACGCGTGAGCAGGCGATCGTTGAAGCGGCGTTGAACGTCGGTCATGAAGACTCTCCAATGAGCGGGCGGCTGGGATCGTGCTGCAGCGTCACTTCCCGCGTCGATCACGTGAGAGGTTAAGATCCTGTGATGACCCTTTCGCAGCCGCTCATTTCTCGATCACGTCGAGGCGTTGCGGGCGGCGGGCCTCGTGTAGTAGGTCGTGCTCGGCTCGGAAGAGGGTCGAGCGCTGACAGATGCACGATTCTCGGCAAACCGAGTAAGGTGCAGAAAACGCACTGACGAAGGAGCCGAACGAGGATGTCTTCAGTTGCCACCACGGCGGCCCCGCGACGCGCCAGCTTGTTGGCGAGCGCGGAGTCAAGCGAGTTGTTCGTGCGCTGGCAGGAGCAAGGCGATGCGACCGCGCGAGAGGAGCTCGTAGAGCGGTTCATGCCGCTCGCGCGTAGCCTCGCTCGCCGCTACGGCCGCTCGGCGGAGCCATTTGAGGACCTGTTGCAAGTGGCATCGTTGGGTCTGCTGAAGGCGCTCGATCGCTTCGACCCCGAGCGCGGCCATGCCTTCCCCTCATTCGCGGTGCCCACGATTCTCGGTGAGATGCGCCGGTACTTCCGCGACTACGGCTGGGCAGTTCACGTGCCTCGTGGCGCCCAAGAGCGGGCGCTGCTAGTACGTGATACACAGGAGCGTCTGACCAATGAGCGCGGCGGAGCCCCTACGGTGGTCCAGCTAGCCGAATATCTCGAGCTCGACATCGAGGAGGTAGTTGATGCGCTGCAGTCACTCCTCTCCTACGAGACGCTGTCATTGGACGCTCCGCCCCCCGGCGCCGAGGTTGAAGCGGCGACCTGTGGGGAAACACTCGGACACGAGGACGAGCGCTACGAGCTCGTGGAGTTGGATGCGATCGTGAGCGATGCGCTGCAGCATCTTTGCCCGCGCGAGCGCCTTATCCTCCGCATGCGCTTTGTCGATGATCTCACTCAGGCAGAGATCGCCGACCGTATCGGCATCTCACAGATGCAGGTCTCGCGATTGCTGCGCCGCTCGCTCGATCGGCTGCGGGCACTGACCGGGGTCACTGGAGCGCCGTAGGAGCAGGAACGCGGCCTCGCCAGGATCGCCTGGCCTGAGGACGCCCGTCAGGTATTCAAAGGCTGCCGACGTGCAGAGGTCCGCCGAGGTGCAGAGGTTCGATTTGCGCCCCTGCGCCGGTGCGTCTCACCGTGGTGTCGACGCCCTGCAAGCTCCTGCCCGGCCAGCATGCCGCCGCTCTCCTCAAGCTCGCCCGCTGCCGTCTCGACAGCCTGTGGGTCAGCGACATCCCGAAAAATCAACTCGAGCGCCACTGGGTTCTCACGCAGGGATAAGCTAGGCGGCGATTATGGACTCGGGTAGATGAGCAGCCGTGCGGTGACGGCGCGGGCGACTGACCCACGCTACGACGCGGGAAGTGAGCGGGCTGCCGCGGAGGGCGAAGCTTCGCTCGCCAGGCCGGAGCGCTCGCTCTCGCGGTGGCGACCATCCTGGGTGGCAGTGGCCGCGCTACTGACGGGACTCATCGTGACGGGGGCGCTGGCGCTGACGTCCGCGGCTGTATACAACCGCAACGAGCGACGGCTGCTCAATCTCCGTGTGCGCGAGTTGAGCCTCGTGCTGGCGGCCACCGCCCCTTCGATTCAGACGCCGCTGGCCTCGGCCGCCGAGCTCGCTGACGCCACGGCGGGCAATGCACAGAAGTTTCGCGCGTTCATGGCTCCTTATGTGGGGCCTGGCCGCCAGTTCAGCTCGGTATCGCTGTGGCCATTGGGAACATCGCAACTTGCGCCGAGCACTGTGCTCGGCAGCGCTCCTGTGCTCGCATCGATGCCGGAAAGAGCCGAGCAGTTCTTCACACATTCCACCCGTCCTGGCGTGTTGAACCTGACGAGCTTCCTCGGCTCGCCGCATCCGGCGCTGGGTTTCGACTTCAGCGTCCCCGGCCGTGCGGACGGCTTCGCGGTTTACGCCGAAAACCCGCTCCCCGCGAACAGGCGCTCGACACTGGAGAAGAATTCTGCCTTTTCAGACCTGAACTACGCGCTATATCTGGGTCGATCTCATCGCACGAGCGACGTGCTGGTAACCAGTCTGAAGCGCCTTCCGATCAAGGGACGCCAGGCCTTGGACATCGTTCCGTTTGGCACCGGCGTGCTCACGATCGTGGTGAGTCCCAATGGTTCACTCGGAGGTGCGTTCTTCGAGCACCTTCCCTGGATCATCGCCTTCGTGGGTCTATTGGTCAGCTTGGCCGCTGCGCTGATGACCGATCGTCTCGTCAGCCGCCGGCAACGGGCCGAGCAGCTTGCAGGAGTGCTCGACCGGGTCGCCGCGGAGAACCGCGAGATGTACACCGAGCAGCGCAGCATCGCGCAGACGCTCCAGCACGCGTTGCTGCCCGAGCGGCTGCCCGAGTTCGATGGACTAGACGTGGGCGCGCGCTACGTGCCGGCTGCTTCAGGCATCGATGTGGGGGGCGACTGGTACGACGTGGTGGCGGCGGGCGACGGGCAGGTGCTGGTCATGATCGGCGACGTCTCAGGTCATGGGCTTCGAGCGGCGACGACGATGGCCTCGCTGCGCCACGCAGCGCTCGCGTATGCAGCGCAGGACTCCGATCCCGCTTCCGTGCTTGGTCAGCTCTCGGATTTCGTCAACAGCGCGCCCCATGACTACTTCGCGACAATGCTCTGTGCCCTGGTCGACGTGGGTGCCCATCGGCTGACAGTGGCCAGCGCCGGTCACATCCCGCCGCTCTTGATCGACGGCGCCGACGGGCAATTCGTCGAGTTCGACGCCAACGTCCCAATCGGCGTTGCCCGCAAGTCGCCCTACCTGCAGAGCACAGTGTCTGTGCGGCCAAACACGACGCTGATCGCCTTCACCGATGGTCTTGTAGAGCGGCGTGGCGAGGTTCTCGACATCGGCTTGGCGCGCTTGCAAGAGGCCGCCACCAACATGGTGCTCCCGCTCGAAGATCTGCTGATCAAGCTCGCCAATCGCCTCGCATCCGAGGACCACCACGACGATACGGCGATAGTGGGGATCCGATGGCAGAGCTAGAGCCTCAGCCCCCGACGCTACAGATCAACATCCAGCTCGACCCAGCTGGCACGCAGGTCGTGATCCTCTCGGGTGAGCTCGACAGCTCAAACGCCGAGTCGCTGCAGGAGCAGGTGGCGTCGATCCCGCCACAGCCCACGCGGCGGCTGATCTTTGATCTCACCGATCTGCGATTCATGGACAGCGCCGGGATTGCGGTGCTGATCAGCGCTGCGGCGAATGCAGGCAGCGTGTCGCTACGCAACCCGTCCCCGATCATTCGGCGCGTATTGGAGGCAACTGGCCTCTCCAGCGTGTTCCCCATCGAGCCATGAGGCAGGCGCGCCGATTTCCCTGCCAGCCCGAGTCTGTGGCTGGCGCACGCCATTTCGTAAGGGATGCCCTGAGCGCCCAGCCGCGTGAGATCGTTGAAGCCGCGGAGCTGATGACCTCAGAGGTTGCCACCAACAGCGTGAGACACGCTCAGAGCGACTTCGAGCTCGCGATCCTCCTCTCGCGACGGGAGATCCGCGTGGAGGTGAGCGATCAGGGTCAAGGTCAGCCTGTCCCGCGCTCCCCGAGGACAGAGGAGCGGTCAGGCCGAGGACTCCAGATCGTCCTGGCGCTCTCTGACGCCTGGGGAGTCACCCCTTCGGCCAACGGCAAGCTCGTCTGGTTCGCGTTGCAACTGCACACGCCGGCCAGGGAGCACGAATCCCAATCGACCGCCTCCAGAGGCAAGGCCGAGCAATGCCATGAGCTCGAACAGAGACATGACGCAGACCCGGGCACCTCCAACTCTCCGATTGCTGAGGTTTGGCGGTCTCAATGGACCTTTAAGGCCTACGCGGAAACGTGGGGACAGCCAGAAATGGCTATCTCGGTCCGGCCGCCGAATGGAGATGTGGCCTTCCAAGGGATTCAGCCCGGTTTTGAAGTTCAAGCGAGCGTGCGCGGTGGCCGTCATACGCTCCTTCTGAGCGGCGAGCTCGACTTTGCCGTGGCCGCGGGGCCGGAAGCGACGATTCGTGGCTTGTCCGGCGAGGGCGTCAGCGGCATCGAGCCCGACCTGAGCCAACTGACTTTTATGGACTCAAGTGGTTCGCTGGCGGTGCCCACAGCGAAGGGGCTGTGCGGAGCATGGATACGACTTCCGAGCCTACTTCGCCTGAGGGTTGGCTTGAATTGTGTTTGTCGGTCGTCAGGGATGGGTATAAGGAACTCGGCGCAGGGTTACGTGGAGGCTGATCGCGGCCCTGTGAACAGAGGTCAAGCAGCGCTCTGTCCGAGAGATTCTCGGAGAGAGGGATGAAGAGGTATCTCCGCCGGCTACGGCGCGCTCGTCCCCTCCGAGCGCGCCGTTAGCCACAACTCTGGGGAGCGGCGTACCCGGATGCGGCTCCTCCGGCTCGGGCGTTCGGACCAGGTGAAGGTCACAACGCATGTGAACCCGTGGGCACGCGCTGGATCGAACCGCTGATCGGCTCGCTCAGGGGTGCCGGTGTACCCGAACGCGACTGGCGAGGAACACGATGCCTTCGATCTCGAGAAAGCGATGCAGAGGGCCGGTATTCGCTAGCCCACTGCCCGCATGGGCGAAGGTCGGGGTCGCGCACGCTGAGCCGGCTACAAGCCTCGAGCCCAGCGCAACCGCCTTCGGGCCACTCAAACGGTGGTCCGTGACAGGTCAAGATATGGTTTCAGTCTCGCAGGCGCGGGAAGCTGGTGCGCATGATGCCCGTCGAGTCCGTCGAGCCAGATTTCAAAACATCGCTGCGCCTCGATTCCCGCGCCCCTCGCGCAGCCCGCCATCACGTGGCTCAGGTCGACCGTCTCGCGCCGGACTTGCGAGATGCCGTCGTGCTGCTCACGAGTGAGCTGGTCACGCGTGCGGTCGCGCAGTGCAAGTCTGGTCCGGAGGAGGTCGAACTGCGGGTATGGATGCCCCACGATGTTGTGCGAGTCGAACTGCGGGCACGCAGCGAGCTCCTCCGCCTGCCTCTCGACGACCGCAACGCACCCTACTACGACGTCATGCTGCTCGGTCAGGTTGCAGATCGCTGGTCGATCGACACCGATCAGAAGCCCGCCCGCATGTGGTTCGAGATTGATCGCCATGTTCCCAAAGCCGATCCGAAGGTCGAGCCCAGCGCGCATGCCCAGTCCGCGCCACAACGCAGACGGCTTGTGAGGCGGCGGCGCAGTGCCGATCGCGCGCGTTAGACCGGTCTGCGCATAGCAGTACAGCAGCACGCTGGAGTTCGGGTGGATCCCGAATGTCAACGGTGCTGCCCTACGATGCGTCGATGACTGCGAGGCAGAGCGCTGGGATCCTCCTCTTTCGCCGTCCGATGGCGGCCAGCGAGCCAGAGGTCCTGCTCGGTCACCCAGGCGGCCCGTTCTTCGCGCGCAGGGACGAGGGCTACTGGTCGATCCCGAAGGGCGAACCGGATGACGCCGATGAGGATCTGCTGGCGGTTGCGCGGCGTGAGTTCGACGAGGAGGTCGGCCATCCGGCGCCTTCCTGTCAACCCGACGGATCGGCGCCGATCCCGCTCGGCACGATCGTCCAGAAGGGGGGCAAGGTCGTCTATGCCTGGGCGATCGAGGGGGATCTCGACCCCGCCAGGGCGCGGTCGAACGTGTTCGAGCTGGAATGGCCGCCGCGTAGCGGCCGGCGGGAATGCTTCCCTGAGCTCGACCGCCTGGCGTGGTTCGCACCTGCTGAGGCGTACCGCCGGGTGAAGCCGGCTCAGATCCCGTTCATCGATCGGCTGATCACGGCCGTCGCCGGTAAGTCCTTGACGTCTCGAGCGGCTCGCTAGCCTTCGAGCCGGTGAGGTGATAGCGCACAGCGTCGCTGTCCAAATGCGCGATGTGCAAGCGTCCGCTAAGCCTCACCCCACACGCCTGGTCCGGACGACCCACTCGTCCGTGCTCTGAAGCAACGAGACGCTCGCTTCGCCCCGGCGAGAGCAGCAGTCCTTGAGGATAGGTTCAAGTGCTGGAGGTCGCCTGACGGAGCGTGTTGAGCGCCGAGGGCTTCGCCGGAAGATTCGCGAGCGCGGCTGCGACTTGGGCCGCAACGTCGATCGTCGCCCCGACGCTCTCTGCGCACCACCGCGCCAGCCATCGGAGCGCCCACGCGTCGTACGCTTCGGGACGCTGGACGGCCACGAGCGGCAGAAAACGCACCGCGAGTTCGAGCCGGATGGGTTGCCCGCACTCGCGCCTGACGTCCTTGGCGGACGCGACGGCCATGTCCAACTCGCCGCGCTCAAGGGCGCGTTCCACGTCGATGGCCGCCGCTTCGGCAGACCCCACGACCTCGGGCATCTCCGGGGGTTGAGCGGCGAAAGACTGCGCCTGCGTGACCTCGCCGGGCTTGATCCTGATCACGAAGTCGCCTCGAGGCGCTCGCAAAGCGCCACGAAGGCTCCCAATTCAACACTGGCCATGCGGAGAAAGCTCCTGGTTTTCGTGGATCGGTCATCGGGTCGCACCGGTGTCATGCGGGGCGCTCGATCAACGGGACAACCGGTCAGCCGGATGAGCAGCACACAGGCTGAAGGCATCGACTAAATACCTAGACCTCGGCAAAAGTAGCGGTCCTGTCCTGCGACACCCTCGAGAGGCCCTCACAGACTCACGCATTCTTCTGCTTCTCACTCCCTGGCCCGGTCCCGGCCATCCGGGAACGATGACCCTCGAGGAAAAGACCGAGGTACGGGGCCGCGCAGCCGAACGGGCCGGCTGAGTCGGGGTAACGGAGACCGTCATAGGCGTCAAGGTCGCGCCGGTTGAAGGCGTCGGCCAACCGCTTGACGATCTCTACATTGAGATTCCCCGTCAGACCGTCGTGGTTGACGCATACCCTCAGACCGGGGCGTCGGCCCACCAACCGACGCTCGACCGCCATGCACACACTAAGGACCGCCATCGCCATCGCCTGGGTCATCTTCTGGGTCTACTGGCTCGCGTCCGCCTTCGGTGTGAAGCAGGGCAGAGCCAGCAGACGTCGGATCCCGCTGAACGGGCTGAGCGCCCTGTCGGTGATTCTGCTCCTCCGCGTCTTCCGCGGCGGGAGCCTCGCCGTCCACAGCCCCGTTCTCGGAGCGATCGGGGCCGCCGTGTTCGCTTCTGGGATCGCGCTGGCGGTCTGGGCTCGTGTCCAGCTCGGGCGTAACTGGGGGATGCCGATGACCCAAAAGGCCGAGCCGGAGCTAGTTACCTCCGGCCCCTACCGATTCGTGCGCCACCCCATCTACTCCGGGCTCCTCGCCGGGCTGCTTGGAACCGCACTCGCGACCAACCTGATCGGCCTGATCATCGTCGCGATCCTGGGTGTGTACTTCTACTACTCCGCTTCCGTGGAGGAGAAGAACCTGACCGCAACATTCCCCAGGGCCTATCCGGCGTACCGAGGCCGCACGAAGATGCTCATTCCCTTCGTCCTCTAGCGGCGCGGGCCCACTTAGTTATCGCAGTCGGCATCGGAGCGGTGGCGGGGTTGGCGACGCGGTCGCGCTCAGAGGCGTCCCGCGTTGCTTGCCTGCGCATTTCCTCCACATCAGAATTGGCTCTGACACTGGGGAGACGGTTAATGGGCGCGGCGGGTTTCGAACCTGCGACCTCTCGCTGTGAAGCGAGACTCGAGAGGCTCAAGAGAGCGCAAGAAACGGCTCTAGAAAGCCAACTTCGTTGGTGGTCGCGTCAACGCGGTAGCGCCCGAGTGTCGGGGTTTGTAGCGGATTCAGCCCCAAAGCCCCCGGTGGGCAAAAATCCAAGGTTGCTTTCGTACAGCTTGGCGCCCGGGGAGAACTTCTGCTCCGCCCTCGCCCCAGACTCCCCATCTGCTCCCACTCGCGGTGGCGCCAGACCGCGTCCTTCGCAGCGCCGCGACCGCAACTAGGTGTCGCAGTCGGCGCCTTGGTCCTCGTCGGATGCGAGTCGGGCTGCCTCTTCTTGGAGGATCCGCCAGCCCTCCATGAAGTGCGCACGTGCTGGTAGCGAGAGTCGCTCGAGGGTGTTTCGAACCGGCGCGAACGCCACCACGAGCCATCCCTCCATGGCATCGCGGTAGTCCTCGTGCACGCGCACGATCGTGCGCCTACGGTCCTCGTCGTCCTCGGCGCGCTCGAGCAGGCCCGCGCGGCTGAGCTCCCCGACGAGCGTGCTCGTGCTCGAGAGCAGCAGGCCGAGGCGTTTGGCCAGTTCGCTGACGCCGATCGGTTCGGCGGCCGCGACTGCCAGGAGCACGTTCGCGTGGCGCTTTCCAAGCGACGCGCGTTCCATCGCGTCCCGCATCGGCATTGGAGCGGGAACTGAGTTCTTGAGCTCGTGGAGCGTGACAGGTAGCAGCGCGGTGAGCTCAACGAGGTCGTCCTCGACACTCGGCCGTAGTTCGGTTTTCGGATTGCTCTTGACGGGCATGGTTCCTATGCTAGCCTACTTCGATCTGCGAACTATTCGCAAAAATGACTGTTCGCTCTCCCACAGTATATCTGGAGGTCTGACATGAGCTCGACGGCATCGCAGGAGCGCAGGCTGGGAATCGTGGCGCGCGCAGGTAGCTGGGCCGGGCATCACCGGCGCCTCGTCCTGATCGGCTGGATCGTGCTGCTCGTCGGCTCGCTGGGCATCTCGCATGCGGTCGGGACCAACTACAGCACCAACTTCTCGCTCCCGGGCACCGAGTCCCAGCGGGCGACGGATCTGCTGCAGCGCGACTTCCCGGCGCAGTCCGGGGACTCCGACCAGATCGTGCTGCGCGCACGCGAGGGACAGATCGCCGCCCCGGCCGTGCGGGCGCAGGTGGAACCGATGCTGAAACAGGTCGCCGCGCTGCCCCATGTGACGGGCGTGGCGCCGGTTGTCATGCAGTTCTCCACTGCGGGAACGTTGGAGATCATTTATGGCATCGATCTTAAGAGCTTCGAACAGCTAGGCGGGCCTTTTCACTACCTGTCGGGCGGACCATTTCAGGAGCCGAATGACGTGCTGGTCGATGATATTTTTGCCAAGTCGAAGCACGCCAGGGTGGGAGATACGATTGAGCTTCTCAACAACACCTTCCGCATCGTTCAGTTTGGAATGAAGTTTATTTTCTAAACTCCCGAGCGACGTCTCTCAGAGCCGGAAATTTAAATTTCCGGCTCGTTTTTTTGTTTCATAACTCTTCGGGTCCGCGCATGCGAAAATGGCGCAGGTGTATGCTTCCTTCCTATGCGAACCGTTCTGACCCTCGACTACTCCGAAGCCAAGCGTGCCGTCGATCTTATCGT
>Ga0209248_10000419_pt1 | contig 13560 bp, 16 predicted proteins | sample BogFormECP04_OM1_FD_188241 | JGI IMG/M metagenome (GOLD analysis project Ga0209248, IMG submission 188241) | Bog forest soil microbial communities from Calvert Island, British Columbia, Canada - ECP04_OM1 (SPAdes) (version 2) | ecosystem: Environmental > Aquatic > Freshwater > Wetlands > Bog ... | reverse complement strand
CAACGGCATGATCACCGGGCTGGTCGCCATCACGCCCGCCGCCGGTTTCGTCAACACTTTCGGCGCCCTGATCATCGGTGTGGTGGCATCCTCTCTGGTGTGGATGTCGTGGAACTGGCTGGGCCGCACCCGGCTTTTCAACAAAGTGGATGACGCCCTTGGGGTAATTCACACCCACGGCGTGGCCGGTCTTGCCGGCGGGCTGCTCGTCGGCGTGCTGGCAGACCCCCACGTCGTCGAATACCTCGGAAACGGCGCGGATGTTTCTGACGTGACGAGCGCGGGATGGCTCTGGGGTCATCACCCCTTTCAGATCCTGATCCAGTTGGGCGCCGCGCTCAACATCATCGTCTGGGACGCCTTCATCACCTTCGCCCTTCTGAAAATCATCGGTTTGTTCATGAAACTGCGCCTGCCAGACGAAGTCCTGGAAGTGGGCGACATCGGCGTGCACGACGAGGAGGCCTACCCCGACGACGCCATCGTCTCCGGGCGAGTCGGTGCGACCTTCACCGACAAGCCAGCCGAGCCGGTGGAGGGCTGATAACTCATGAAGCTGATCACCGCCATCGTCCAACCGCATACGGTCGCAAACGTCCACACCGCCGTAGACCAGGCCGGCGTGCACGGCCTGACCTTCTCCGAGGTCAAGGGCTACGGACGGCAGAAGGGGCATACCGAGGTCTACCGGGGTGCCGAATATCAGGTCGACTTCATACCCAAGGCGCGCATCGATGTCGTGGTCGAAGATGACCACGTGGATGCCGTAGTCGCTGCGATCCTCGGCGCCGCGCACACCGGCAAGATCGGCGACGGCAAGGTCTGGGTGACGTCTGTCGAGTCGTTGATCCGGGTGCGAACCGGCGAACGCGGCACAGACGCCCTATAACTGGCGCGACGTCGGTCCCGGGCGAAATAGTGCGCCAAGTGTGTCACTGAGTTCGGGATCGGCCAGGATGACGACCTCGTCGGCGGCCTTGAGTTCGGTGTCGGCTCGCACCGGCACCAGTCCGCTGGAACGGACCACCATGCTGACCCAAATGTCGCCGGCGTGCTCGGCGAGGACCTCGGGGGTCGATCCTTCCGCGGCCGAGCCGGGGGCGACTGTGAGCCGGTGCGCACCGTGTGGTTCGTCGCGCAGCCGGACAGCGACCGCCCAGGGCTCGGGTTCGATGGTGCGCATCGGCAGCTGTAGCAAGCGCGCGAGGACTGGGACCGAGCTGCCCTGGACGAGGACCGAGAATATGACGACGACGACCACGATGCCGTAGAGCCGTTCAGCCTGCGGGACGTTTGCCTCCCGCAAGAACACCCCAAGCAGGATCGGCACCGCACCCTTGAGACCGGCAACGATGATGAACACGCGTTCGTTGCGCGCCAGCCGGACCGGAATCAAACAGGCGCCCACCGCCAACGGACGTACCAGCAGCGTCAGTGCTGCGGCGAGTGCTAAACCGGGCACCCACACGTCGGGATGGGTGAGTACATGCAGATCGACGGTCAGGCCCAAGAAAGCGAATGCGACGATTTCGGCCAGCCCGGCCAGCGCGGCATGGAACCGCTTCACCTCCGGTTTGTAGGGGGCGCCGGCATCACCAATGACGATGCCCGCAACGAAAACAGCCAGAAATCCGGAGCCATGCGCCAAGGTGGCTATGCCGTACAGCATCAGGCTGGCGGCCAAGGTTCGCAGCGGGTACAAGCCTTCGCTGGGCAGCGGCACGCGGCGGATGAACACCAGCAACGCGCCACCGCCGGCGGCGCCCACCGTCGCGCCGATCACCATCTGCAGCACGAATTGGGTTCCGACACTGGCGAACCCAGCTGCACTCAGGCCGCCAGCGGCGATCAGGCCCGCCATCAGGGCGATGCCGACGGGATCGTTGGCCCCGGACTCGCCTTCCAAAATGGTGCCGCTGCGGCCGGTGATTTCGCGTTTGCCCAGGACAGAGAAGACCACGGCGGGATCGGTGGGAGCCACCGCGGTGGCCACCAGCACCGCAAGATACCAATCGATCCCCCACACGACGTGCAATAACAGCGCGCCGCCGGCGGCAGTCAGAAAGGTCCCTACCACGCCGATCGACACGATCGGAAGAGCCGCCGCCCGGAAACGCGACCACCCGATATGCATGCCGCCGTCAAACAACACCACCACCAACGCCACCGTGATCACCCGCTCCACCGTCTGCTCCGGCGGTGGGTGCAAGGCCGTTATCGCGTTCTGCGCTACCGCAGCGCCGATCAACACGAGCAAGGGGACAGGAATCTTCACACGCTCGGTGAGACGGTTGGCCAGTACCGCGACCATACCGACGGCACTAACGAACAAAATGATTAGGGCGTAACGGCTCGTATCGTTCATGCCGGCGCCGACTGGCGATCAACTAGGGCCACGACGCATCCCAGCACCTGCTCTCCCCGCGGAACACGACGGGAGTATGAAGTAGACGACTAATGATGGTCATTATGGCGACGCCGTCGCACGGCCGCACATTCAGATGGCCGCGAGCTGGGGTAGTACGTCGGAGGCGAAAAGCTCGAAGTTGCCCGCCAGCGCTTCGATACTCGCGGGCGCGCGGACATACACCCGCGTGATTCCCAGTTCCAGGTAAGGGCCCCCAGCTGGTCGACGATCTGCGCTGGAGAGCCAGACAAAGTTGTTCCATCGAATGTTTGCGAGCTGAAGTAATTCGGATCGAGCGCAGCTGCGACCTGACCGGAGGTGCGCCCGACCCCGACGAGCGCACACATTGAGAAGGCAATCTCGGCGGGGTCCCGGCCGATCGCCTCAGCTGCCGCCCGCACCAGCTGGATCTGGTCTGCAACGTCTTCGCTTTTGAGCTCGCTCCGGAGATGTTCTTGGGGCGCGCGACGGCGGCTTGTCTGCAGATTGAATTCGTCAGCGAATCGGGCCGCCAACGCGGGCGTGCGCTTCTTACCGGTCCCGCCGATCATGATTGGCGGGCCTGGACTTTGCCAGGGCTTGGGCAGCGCCGGCGAGTTGAGCAGTTGATAGCACTTACCAGTGAAGGTATATCGCTGTCCGCTGGGCGATCTCCATAATCCGGTGATGAGCTCCAACGCCTCAGCCAGCCGGTCGAACCGATCTGCAACGGACGGGAAGGGAATCCCATAGGCGAGGTGTTCTGGCTCGAAATAGCCAGCGCCGATGCCGAACTCGATGCGGCCTTGGCTCATTGCATCCACCTGCGCCACTACGATCGCGAGCGGCCCCGGGTGGCGGAACGTAGCCGAAGTCACCAGCGATCCGAGTCGAATACGCGAGGTTTCGCGGGCGAGCCCAGCCAACGTCGTCCACACGTCTGTCGGGCCGGGCTGGCCGCCACCTGCGAAGGGCATGTAGTGGTCCGACAGAAAGAACCCGCCGTACCCGAACTGCTCGGCCAATTTCGCGGATTCGAGCAACTCATCGTAGGTCGCCCCGTTGCTGGGGTCGGTGAAGATCCTGCATTCCATCGTCTACTCCTCGCAATGCATCCGTACGGGCCGGGCCGGTTCCACCGCAGCGCTACTATGCGACACGGGTTTAGTCAGGCTCACCCGCGGCCACCGCGGGACATCGAGCCCCGATATTGTGCTCGACGCGTGGCCGGGAACAGAAGAGAAGACCCACGCTTCACACACGTCCGAGGAAGCTCTGCCCAGGAAGTTCTTAGCAAACTCGCCGCTGAGCAGGATTCGTTTGCCCTGAAGCGGGTAATGCTTCCGGCATGAAAAACATCGCACGTGTCGCAGCATCAACGATGGTAATGACCGCCGGTTTAGGGCTCGCGGGTCTGGGGGCGGCTGCGGTCGCGCAGGCCCAACCCGCGCCGTTCCCGGATTATCACTGGTGCCCCGGCCAGTCGTGGGATCCGGGGTGGGGCGGCAACTGGGACGGCGGCCGCTGCCACGACGACCACTGGTTTGACGGCGAACCTCGTGACCAGGGTCACTGGCACGGCTTCTAGGTAACCGCTCAAACTTTGTCCGCGTCTGTGGGCTCAGCGCCAAATGAGCTCTTTCTTTAACCGCCCCCGTGGCCGGCGCGCATCGCGCCGGCCACGACCATGGCCGGCGGCGGCGTCCCGCCCGGCGTAAGGATCTAGGGCGTGATGACGATCCGTTGCTCGGTGTCGGAGTCGCTCCATGCGCTTTCTACCTTGGCAAGCGGAACCGCACGGGCGTCGACATGTAGAGCGCCACTGGTGATTTCCGTGGCAATGGCGGGTAGTTCGGCCGCGATGTCTCGGGTTGGGACCGACCCCTGTCCGCTTCCGACGATTTGCAGGCGCACAGCGCGCAACGCTGCGGAGGGGATCGCGGCTGAAGCACCGGCCATAGAGCCGATCTCGACCCAGCTGAGAGGATTTGCCGGGTTGGAACGCTTGCCGGCTATGCCGGCCATCACGTCGGCTGTGATCGGACCCCAGAGATAGTCGATGACGACGTCGACGTCACGTGCTGCGTCAGCGAGATCACTGACAGCAGCGTCACCGTCGAGCTGGACGGTGGTGTCGGCGCCGAGGTCGGTGAGGGCCGCGAGTTGCTGAGCGTTGCGTCCGGCGCCGATGACACGACTGGCGCCGAGACGTTTGGCGACCTGCACCGCCATGCGACCCGAGCTGCCGGTGGCACCGAGAACCAGCACAGTTTGGCCCGGCTCGAATTGGATGCGCCGGTGCAGAGCGACCCACGATGACATGGCGGGATTCATCCCCGCGGCCACCAGGATGGGGTCGGCGGCATCCGGCAGTGCCACGCTGCGGCCTTGGTCGATGACGGTTTGTTCTGCCATCGCGCCCATTGTGGTGTCTGGTAGGTAGAAGTAGCGCAGAGTCCCGTCGGGAGTGCGGCCTACTCCGTCGATGCCGGGCACCAGAGGGAGGTCGCCGGAGCTGGTGTAGTGCGAGCCATCGGCCTGGGAGCGTACCCGCGGATGCAGTCCGGCGGCGATGACGTCGACCAGGACCTCATCGGGGGATTGTGGAGTCGGGGTGGGGAATTCGCGGTAGGTCGGTGGTGTGTCGAATGCAGTGACGACGGCTGCGTGCATCTTGGTTCTCCCTGACGACTGGTTCTATAACTAGGTTGTAACACGAACTATATTAGATGATAATACGATCTAACGCAAGCTAAGATAGGAGCCATGGACACGGCAGATGATCTAAGGGACAGCCTCGTGCAGGTGTCATTCGCGGTGACGGCTCTGCTGAGCCGGGTAGCCGCCGAACAGGATCTGTCGCTGACGCAACTGCGCGTACTGGGGATACTGCGTGATCGGGAGCCGACGATGGCCGAACTCGCGACCTACCTCGGGCTTGAGCGCTCTACCGTCAGCGGCCTGATTGACCGTGCTGCCCAGCGCGGGCTGGTCCGAAAGACTACTCACCCCGACGACGCCCGCTCGGTACGCGTCAGCCTTACCGCCGAGGCGCAAAGCCTCGCAACCCAGGTCATCGCCAGCATCCGTGAACTGATGGCGCCGCTGACCGATCGGCTGAATTCCAGCGAGCAGAAACGACTGACGGTGCTGCTGACCAACCTCCTCGGCCGATGACGGCCCGGCTACCGGGTGTCGAGGCTGAACGCGGGTTCGACCTCGCATCCGGCGACGTCGAGCATCATCGCGGCCATGACGTAATGGCCGACCAGCATGGAGAATTCGAGGATCTGGTTCTCGTCGAGCTGAGCATCTCGCGATTGGAATAGCACCGCCGCCGACGTTGTGAGGTCGGCATGTCCGGTCGCAGACGCGAATCGAAAGCGCGTGATACGGGTACCGTCATTCGCGAACACTTGGAATTCCGAGACATCAGCAGCAATCGGTAATGTCGCGGCCATGGCTCATCGGCCCGCCCAGGTTAGCGATGTGCATCAGCTGGCCGCATCGATGCCGCACGTCAAACGCTTGGAAGGCCCAAAGGGCAACTTCATTTATCAAGTGGGCGGAAAGTCGTTCGTGTTCTTTCGCACTCCGCAGCCCGACGCGACCGATCCCGGCTCCGGCGAGCGCTACGCCGACGTGATCATGCTCTGGGTGGAGTCAGAGAGCGATAAGCTGGCGCTGGTCCAGGATCTCGCCTCGCCGTTCTTCACCACCGACCATTTCGACGGGCATCCTTCGGTACTGGTCGGGGCCAGTCGACTGGCGGAAATCAGCACGACCGAGCTGACCGAGCTGATTCAGGATGCGTGGCTGTCTCGGGCGTCGACCAAGCGAGCCGCGGCGTGGCTCGCCGATCATTCCTAGCGCACCACCGGTTCGCTATGGGCTGGCGCCAAACGGCGCCGAATCAATCCCGGCCAGGTTTAGACACACGTCCAATGGGTATCGCTAGCTAACGGGAAATTTCTTTCTCGAACACAACGGAGGTCACGATGCGTGGTGGCGGAGTTATCGGTGCGATTGCCGTGGCGTGGTTGGTCATTGGAGTCGTTGCGGCGTGGCAACGCGATTACTTCAAGGACGAGCCAACAAATTGCGTTACCGCAGGAAACATCGCATTGACTCTGGTTGCCGGGCCGTTGAATTACGCCGGTGTCAATCCGAAAGTCGGAGAGTGCCACATACCGCAACCGAGTTCAATGCCCAGTGGCCTAGAAACCCTCAGGTAAAGGAAGATGTCATGATCGCCCTCGGAATTGTCTTAATCATCCTCGGTTTAGTGTTCCCCACCGTCCATATATTGTTCTCGATCGGCGTCGTCTTGCTGGTCATTGGCGCGGTGTTGTGGGCGCTGGGCTCGGTGGGCCGCCCAGTCGCCGGCAGGCGGTACTGGTACTAACAATCGATCGGTGTCCCGGGCAGCGTGACCGCTCAGCGGTCACGCGACCTTTCACAGCACACACAAAGCAAAGGCATAGCGCCGGCCCACGTATGCGCGGATACTGGAACTTGTGACGCACCCCCGAGCCTCGGTTGAACGTGTTGTCATGTGCCGCGCCGACGGCAACCCGATCAACGTGCTAGTCGTCGACGACGAAGCCGTCCTCGCCGAAATGGTGTCAATGGCCTTGCGGTATGAGGGCTGGAATATCGCCACCGCCGGCGATGGATCATCGGCCATCGCGTCGGCCCGCGCACAGCGGCCCGACGTGGTTGTTCTCGACGTAATGCTGCCCGATATGAGTGGGCTCGATGTACTGCACAAATTGCGCGAAGAGAGTCCGCAGCTGCCGGTGCTGCTGCTGACGGCCAAGGACGCGGTAGAAGATCGCATCGCCGGGTTGACCGCAGGCGGCGACGACTATGTCACCAAACCGTTCAGCATCGAAGAAGTAGTACTGCGGTTGCGGGCGCTGTTGCGGCGCACCGGTGTAACCACGGTTGACAGCGGCGCGCAGTTGATCGTCGGCGACTTGGTGCTCGACGAGGACAGCCACGAGGTGACGCGCGCCGGCGAACCGATCTCGTTGACCTCGACCGAGTTCGAACTGTTGCGGTTCATGATGCGAAACGCCAAGCGAGTGTTGAGCAAGGCGCAGATCCTCGACCGGGTATGGAGCTATGACTTCGGTGGCCGGTCCAACATCGTCGAGCTCTACATTTCGTACCTGCGCAAGAAGATTGACAGCGGTCGCGACCCCATGATCCACACGCTGCGCGGCGCGGGCTATGTCCTCAAGCCAGCCCGCTAGCGCAGGGCGAGCCTGGTCGCTTCGGCAGCGGCTGCTGGTCGGGCAGATTGTCGTACTCGCCCTCGTCTGTATCGGGATCAGCGCGGCAACCGAACTCGCGCTGAACCACCACTTGGTGAAACAGCTCGACGGGCAGCTCGGCGGGACCTCCTACCGCTCGGCGCTGCTGTACCCGGAACCGAACCGTCCGGGCTGGCGGCATGAGCACTCCTACTATCCGAGGCCGGGGCCCGGTCCAAGGTTCCTCGATGCCCCGGGCCAGCCGGCAGGCATGGTCGCAGCGGTGGTCAGCGACGGTAAGGCGGTTGACGCCGGCTACCTGACCAGCAGTGGTTCGCGTGCCGCGTTGACCGATAAAGCCCAGGCCCAGCTGGCGGCAATCGCCGCCAACCGCAAGCCGGTAACCCTGAATCTCGACGGCCTTGGGCGCTACCGCGTCGTCGCCGCGCCGAGCCGCAGCGGCGGCGACCTCATTGTCACCGGCCTGTCGATGTCCAACGTGGACGCCACGATGATCCGGATGCTCGTCATTCTCGGAATCGTCACCGTGATCGCACTGGCCGCCGCGACGATCGCCGGCGTTGTGATCATCAGGCGAGCGCTGGCGCCGCTGCGACGCGTCGCGCAAACCGCGAGCAAGGTTGCGGACCTGACATTGGACCGCGGTGAGGTCGAACTGCCGGTGCGGGTGCCCAAATCCGACGCGAACCCCGCTACCGAGGTGGGCCAACTTGGGTCGGCACTGAACCGGATGCTCGACCACATTGCGGCCGCGCTGTCGGCGCGGCAGGCCAGCGAGACCCGGGTGCGTCAGTTCGTCGCCGACGCTAGTCACGAACTGCGCACCCCACTTGCCGCGATCCGCGGATACACCGAACTCACCCAACGGATGGGCGACGATCGCGAGGCGGTCGCGCACGCTATGGGCCGGGTGGCATCGGAGACCGAGCGGATGACACGCCTGGTCGAGGACCTACTGCTACTGGCCCGCCTGGACTCGGGCCGGCCGCTGGAGCGCGAGCCGGTCGACCTGTCGCGGCTGGCGCTCGACGCGGTGAGTGACGCACACGTCGCCGGACCGGATCACCAGTGGGAGCTTGACCTGCCTGAAGAACCGGTGGTCGTGGCTGGAGACGCGGCGCGCTTGCACCAGGTGATGACCAACTTGCTGGCCAACGCGCGCGTCCACACCGGTGCCGGGACCGTGGTGACAGCGCGATTGATCACCGAGCCGGTTCATACCGTGCTGCAGGTCATCGACAACGGCCCCGGCATTCCGACAGGGCTGCAGTCAGAAATATTCGAGCGGTTCGCCCGTGGCGACTCCTCACGCTCCCGTAAAGGCGGCAGCACCGGGCTGGGCCTGGCGATCGTTTCCGCAGTGGTCAAGGCGCACGACGGGACGATCACGGTGAACAGCTCACCCGGCCATACCGTGTTCACGGTGCGGTTGCCACTCAACGGGTGGCAACCGCCCGCATCATCGAGTTAGGACGAGCAAGTCACGTCGATTTCGAACGACTTGCTCACTGGTTGGATCGGGTTGGCCGTGTCAATCCCAGTGGCGGTCCCGGTGATCTTGTAGCTGCTGCCGTCCTTGGTCGCTGAGGCATTCCCCTGGCCGCTACCCGGCGCGTACGCCAGCGTCACGCCGTTGACGTTGCCGAGCCCAACGGACTTGACCTGCGGAGGGTTGTCACCGCTCAGCACGGCGGCGATGCCAGTGGCTGCCCCGCCGATGGCGATGTTGATGGTGCCGCCCGCGTCGCTGCACACGACCGAGCCGCTCACATTCTGGTTCTTCCCGTCGATGATCACCGTCGGCCCGCCGCCTCCGCCAGCGCTTGTGCTTGCCCCGCTGCTGCTCGTCGCCGGCTTATTGCTCGAACAGCCCGAAATGCCTGCGACCAGAACCGCCGCTCCAGCTACCGCAATCGCTAGTTCACGCTTCACCCGTGCTCCTTTGCCCGATGTAGCAGTCCTGCCAGGATGGAGGACCTGCAGGGCAGTATGCGGGTTTGCCGGGCCGCGCAAAAGAGGTTCAGTGAAAATTCTTTCGCAACTCGAAAGCCACCACGAGGCCGAATTAATGGCAATGTATTGCCGGTGGACCACAAACCTCCTACCGCAGTCATCGAGTCGGCGCATCGCGAACACGCGCTGCCGTTTCATGACACGACGGATTTCGACGATGCCGATCGTGGATTCATTGCCGCCCTGTCCCCATGCGTCATCAAAGCGGCTGACGGTCGCGTGGTGTGGGACAACGACTCGTACTCATTCCTCAGTGGCCCCGCGCCGACTTCGGTGCACCCCAGCCTGTGGCGACAATCGAGTTTGGCGGCCAAACAGGGGTTATACGAAGTGGTGCCGGGCATCTATCAGGTCCGCGGCTTCGACCTGTCGAACATCACGTTCGTCGAGGGCGACACCGGCATCATTGTTATCGATCCATTGGTGTCCACCGAGGTAGCCGCTGCGGCACTCAGCTTGTATCGGGCTCATCGGGGCAGCGACCGCCCCGTAGTCGCCGTGATCTACACCCACAGCCACGTCGATCATTTCGGCGGGGTGCTGGGCGTCACCTCGCAGGCGGACGTGGATGCCGGCGCGGTGGCCGTGCTGGCGCCGGAAGGTTTCGTCGAGCATGCGGTGCAGGAGAACGTCTACGCGGGTCCGGCGATGACGCGACGCGCGACGTACATGTACGGCACCCTGCTGGCGCGCGGACCCCAGGACCAAGTGGGCTGTGGGCTCGGCCAGGCCACGTCCACCGGCGAGGTGGCCGTCATCGTCCCGACGATTGACGTCCGGACGACCGGTGAAAAACACACCATCGACGGCGTAGGGATCGAGTTCCAGATGGCGCCGGGCACCGAGGCCCCCGCGGAAATGCATTTCTATTTCCCGCGCTTCCGCGCCTTGTGCATGGCCGAGAACGCCACCCATAACCTGCACAACCTGCTGACGCTGCGGGGCGCGCTGGTGCGCGACCCACATGCCTGGTCGGGCTACCTCACCGAGGCGATTGACACTTTCGCCGACCGTGCCGATGTGGTTTTCGCCTCGCACCACTGGCCGACCTGGGGACACGAACGCATCGTCGAATTCCTGTCGCTGCAACGGGATATGTACTCGTACCTGCACGACCAGACACTGCGGCTGCTCAACCAGGGGTACACGGGTGTCGAAATCGCCGAAATGTTCCAGATGCCGCCCGCCCTCGAGCGGGCCTGGCATACCCACGGGTACTACGGGTCGGTCAGCCACAACGTGAAGGCCGTCTACCAACGCTATATGGGTTGGTTCGACGGCAACCCGGCCCGGCTGTGGCCGCACCCTCCCGAAGCACTGGCTCCCCGTTATGTCGACGCGATGGGCGGCATCGACCGGGTCGTAGAACTTGCCAAAGCAGCATACGATTCCGGTGACTTCCGTTGGGCGGCAACCCTGCTCGATCACGTAATCTTCACTGACAGCGATCATGCCGCGGCCCGCGCGCTGTACTCCGACACGCTGGAGCAGCTGGCCTACGGTGCCGAAAACGCGACCTGGCGCAACTTCTTCATGAGCGGGGCAACCGAATTGCGCAACGGCAACTTCGGTACCGCTGTCTCGGCAACCTCGATGTCGCTGCTTAGTCAGCTGACACCGGAGCAGATCTTCGACAGCCTCGCCATTCGTGTCAACGGGCCACGCAGCTGGGACCTCGACATCGTCATCGACATCGCGTTCGCCGATCTGGCCGTCAACTACCGGCTCAGCCTGCGCAACGGGGTGCTCGTTTATCGCAAAGTTGCAGCCGACTCCGCGACTGCGACCGTTGCGGTCAAGCTGAACAGTAAGTTTCGGCTGCTGGCGGTGGCGATAGGTGACTTCACCTCGCCTGGTCTCGATATATCTGGCGACCAGACGGCGCTGCAGGCGTTCTTGGGCGTCCTGGACGAACCGGACACGAGTTTTAACATCATCACGCCTTAGGGGTGATTAGCCCGGCAATCACGCCACGTCGATAATCACCTTGCCAAGCGCCTTGCGTTCGGCCACATGTCGCAATGCCGCTGGGGTTTCGGTCAACGGGAATCGCGCACCGATGTACGGTCGGACCGTCCCGGCTGCGAACATTTGCGCCAACTCCGCAAGGTCGCGTTTGGACTCTGATGGATGGTCGCTGACAAAGGTGCGGATCTCCATGCCGCGGATGCTGATGCCTTTGAGTAGAACGAGATTGAGCGGGATTGCCGGGATGGACCCTGCGGCGTAGCCCAGGGTGATGAAGGTTCCACCGCGGGCAAGCGCGCGCAATGCCGGCTCCGAATAGGAACCGCCCACAGGATCCAGGACCACCCGGGCACTGTCCTGGGTGAGCTCGCGGACACGGGATTTCAGGTCCTCTCGGTCATAGTCGACGGTGACGCTGGCACCACGCTTGCGGCACAGCTCGAGTTTGTCCGGTCCGGACGCCGCGGCCAGCACCCGCGCCTCCATGGCAACCGCCAGATCGACAGCCGCCAGTCCGACACCGCCCGCCGCGCCCAATATCACCACCCAATCTCCTTCTGCGACTTGGGCAATCGATCTCAGCGCGTGATAAGCCGTGCGGTAGGTGACGCCGAAGGCGGCGGCCGAAATGAAGTCGGCATCGCCGGGTATGGCCAGCGCCGCCCTAGAATCGAGCAGCGCTAACTCGGCGAACGCCCCGGTCGGCGTGCTGGCAAACACCCGCTGGCCTGGGCGAAACGTCGCGCCGGCGCCGACGGCCACTACCTCGCCGGCGAGCTCGCTGCCCGGCGTGAACGGCACTGGAATCTTGACCTGATACTTCCCCGCTATCAACAGCACGTCGGGGAAGTTGACCGCCGCGGCGTGCACCCGTACCAGCAGCTGGCCGGGGCCTGGGACGGGCTCGGCGACATCCTCGATTACCAGATCCTCCGGTGTGCCGTAGGTACGGCAGACCACTGCCCGCATCAACTAACCCCCAGCCCGCGTAAACAGAACCGCACCACGTGTGCGATGTCGTCGGGACGGGGCCGATCGGCCGAACCCACATATCGCCGCATGGTCGCGGCTGTACAGCAGAACACGGCTTCGACGTCACGATCGACATCGGCGCTGCCAAGCGCGGCGATCGGCTCAATCAGCAGGTCGCGCAGGGGCCGCATCATTTCCTGATCGGCAGCGCGCCAGTTCGTCCCAGCCGACATCTGCCCGGCCGCGGCGCGGCTCTTGCTGATCAGCTGCGGGTCGGCGACCTGTGCCAGCGTGCCCTCGATCCAGCGCGCAACCTGGTCCTGCGGATTGGACTCCTTGGCCATCTGATGCTGCAGGTAGGACACGACGATTGCCACCCCTCGTTCCATGACGGCCAGGATGAGATCGTCCTTGCCGGCGAAATAGCGGTAGAACGCCTTGTTCGACGAGCCGGCCTCGGCGACGATGTCGCTGACGCGAGGCGGCTCGGGTGCGACCCGCTCCATCACCCGCACCGCGGCGGCCAGGATGCGCTCGACCTCCTCGGTCGCCTCCCGCTGGCGGTCGTCGAGGGCGCGCTCAACGGCCGCGCTGACCCTGTTGTTCACGGCGAATCAGCGAGCGCCGGAACATGATCGACGAATTCACCGTACTTGGCACGAGCGGCTTCGCGGCGGACGTCCAGCATTTCGCTGGGCCATTCCGCGTCTTCGGCTTCATAGCCCTTGAGTAGCATCCGGGCAAGGTTGACCTTATGCGCCTCGGTCGGCCCGTCGGCCAGCCCGAGCGCGATGCCGCCGAGTAGTACGTTGACCAGTGGAAGCTGGTCCGTGAGCCCGAGCGCGCCGTGTACCTGGATGGCGCGCAGCGCAATCGATTTGAGCACCTGGGATGCCAGAATCTTGCAGGCCGCGATCTCGGCCCGGGCTGCGCGCTCGTCGC
>Ga0209248_10000418_pt1 | contig 13568 bp, 12 predicted proteins | sample BogFormECP04_OM1_FD_188241 | JGI IMG/M metagenome (GOLD analysis project Ga0209248, IMG submission 188241) | Bog forest soil microbial communities from Calvert Island, British Columbia, Canada - ECP04_OM1 (SPAdes) (version 2) | ecosystem: Environmental > Aquatic > Freshwater > Wetlands > Bog ... | reverse complement strand
AAATCCTTTGGGACGTAATCCCTTTCGATTGGGCGAACGACTCGAACACGGCCGCGACGCGCTACCTGCTGATGACGCAGATCAAACCGGGCTCGGTGGTGTTGTTCCACGACACGTACTCGAGCACCGTCGACCTGGTGTTCCAGTTCATCCCGGTGCTCAAGGCCAACGGCTACCGTATGGTGACGGTCAGCGAACTGCTTGGGCCCCGGGCGCCCGGCAGCAGTTACGGCAGCCGGGAAAACGGTCCACCCGTTAACGAACTTCACGACATCCCGGCCGGGGAGATCCCAACGTTGCCCAACACCGTCTCGCCCAAGCCGATGCCCAACTTCCCGATCACCGACATTCCGGGCCAGAACTCCGGCGGGTCGAATAATGGCGCCTAGAACAAGTTTGAGCATGCGCGCGGCTACCTTAATAAGGTGATCCAGGCAGCGGCCACAGCCGGGATAGGGCAGGGCACGTCAGCCCGCAGGCTGTCGATTCACTACGGGGTCGACCTCGCTCTGTCCTACATCATTGCCGTCATCGATGCGGCTGCCATTCTGATTCCGCTAAGGGGCCACACGTTCGCCAAGGCGAACGTCGAGTTCACCGGGAAGAACACGACGACGGTTTTGGTACTCGTCGTGCTCGGGATCGTGAGCGTCGTGGTGGGGGGCGTGCTGAGCCTTGCTCCCACATTGCGGTGGTATGTCGCCGGGCAAAAGCCGAATACGGCTCAACGGGAAGCTGCAATGAAACTTGCGGGCCGCCAATCGGCAATCCTGTTGACCGCCTGGGGCGTGTCCGCCGCAATCCTGATTTTGGTCAATCGTGACAAGGGCGCCGCGCTGCTACTGCCGATGCTGCTCGGCGTGCTGCTCGGCGGACCGGCCGCCGCGGGCACCGGAATGCTGCTTGCCCAACGCACTCTGCGGCCCATCATGCGTGCCGCCACGTTGGGTGGCGAGCCGCGGTTGGCAGTTCCGAGTGTGTTTGCGCGACTCGTTATCCTCTGGTTCCTCTGCAGCGCACTTCCCATCGCGGTGATTGCGGTTCTGGTCGTTCTTCGCTCCTACGGTTGGCTGATTCAGAAGACCGCCACGTTGGACGTGCCCGTTTTGGTGGTGTCGCTGGCGGCGCTGCTGCTCGGGTTGCCCACGATGTTACTGACGTCGCGATCCATTTCCGATCCGATAGCCGAGGTCGTCGACGCAATGGCCGAGGTCGAACACGGCCACATCGGAACCTACGTCGGGGCGTACGAACGTTCCCAAATCGGTCGTCTGCAAACCGGATTCAATCGGATGGTTGCCGGGCTCGCCGAGCGCGACCGGTTGCGCGACCTGTTCGGGCGCCACGTCGGAGCCGACGTTGCGCATCGCGCCATCGAAGAGGGCGCATCGCTGTCCGGGGATGTGGTCGAGGCGGCAGTCCTTTTCATCGATCTGGTCGGCTCGACCATGCTCGCGGAAAGCCGCCCCCCACAAGAGGTTGCTGAGGTGCTCAACGACTTTTTCCGGATCGTGGTCGACGCCGTCGACCAACACCAGGGGCTGATCAACAAGTTCGCGGGCGACGCAGCATTGGCCGTCTTCGGAGCGCCGTTGCGAACGAACGAACCGGCGTCGGCGGCGCTGGCGACAGCACGCAGTCTGGGCATCCAGCTGCGCCGGCTACCGGTGGTCGATTTCGGCATCGGCGTTTCGGCGGGCCGCGTCTTCGCCGGCAACATCGGCGCCGAAAACCGTTATGAATACACGGTGATCGGTGACGCCGTCAACGAGGCCGCGCGGCTGGCCGACCTCGCGAAAACCTCGGAACGGCGGATCCTGTGTTCGGCGGCGGCAATCGACAGAGCCGATGAGGCCGAGCGGGTGCACTGGGCCGAATGCTATTCCACTGTGCTGCGCGGGCGCTCCGAAGCCACCCACGTCTCGTCGCCCGCAGGTTCCGGCTAGCTTGCGCGACGGGGGCCAGCCGGGGGTCCCAGCCGGGTCCACCTCACGACTTGGTGACCCGCAGCGCCGCAATGACCTGGCTGATGGCGGCCGCCGAGCCCGCGTCGCCGATGGGTGATGCGCCCAAGAAGATGGTTACCGGTTTGGTGTCGACCGCAATGATGGTGAGCGAGTCGCCCTTGACGTTGCGTGTGGTGTCGGCGATCGTGATGTCGGCGTCTACCCGCGCCGCCTTGACCCCGTCGACCGTGATCGATGACGTCTTCGTCGGACCCAGGGTGGGCGACGCGTTTGAGTAGCCGGGGCCGTTGGCCACACAGCCCATCAACTTCGATGCTTGCGCGCTGACGTCCATGCTGGTGACGAAGTTTGTGACGCCGACCTCGGCCTGCATCACCCACTGGCTGGCCCCGGGTACCTCTTGGGCGACACCGAGAGCGCCGATGAGGTTCGGGGTCTGGTCGTCAGAGATTATCGACCATCCCGGTGCCGCGGTGGCCAGGAACGACAGCTTGCCCGCCTCGATCGTGGTGCCGGGGGGCTTCTCACCGCCGGACACATTGGGGGTGCAGTCGGTCGCAGTCTGCTCGGAATTGTTCGGCTGCGACGTCGGAACGCTTTGCGAAGATGGGGCCGCAGCGGGCGCAGAGGGGTTTGCCTTGGTCGACTTGTGTTCCTTGGTGAGGCCGAGAACCAGGATTGCCACCAGCACGATGACGCCCAGTACCGCGAAGCCCGCGCCGATCAACCATGGCGTCTTCGAGCGTGGCCTCTTCGGTGGTGGTCCTGGCGGGTAAGGGCCGCCAGGCCAGCCGGGGGGATACTGCTGGCCTGGCTGAGGGTACTGCTGGGGTGGGTAGGCGCCCGGAGCGGAGGGACCCACACCACCCTGAGGGTTGCCGTAAGGATTGGGGTGGCCGCCACCCGGCGGGTACGGGTACTGGCCGCCACCCGGCGGGTACGGGTACTGGCCGCCAGGGTACGGGTAAGGACCGCCCTGCGGCTGGCCTCCCCAATATCCCTCTTGCCCATAGGGATTCGTTCCGGAGGGATCCTGACCATAGGGACCGCCGGGAGGAACCGTCATTGGTGAATCACCCTTGCTCTCATCGATCATGTCCTCGGAGGCAGCCGCGCAACCGAGTCACCGCAATTATGTGCGCGACACCGACAAATCGTCTTGTTCGGCGCGTTTATTCACGAGGTTTAGTCGTTCGGTTTGACATTGGCCATCGCCAGCACGTCGAGGCGTCGGTCCAGCTCCTCGATCGACAGCTTGTCGCCGATCAGGCCACGGTCGATGACCGTCTGGCGAATGGTCTTGTGTTCCTTGAGCGCTTGTTTGGCCACCGCGGCGGCCTCCTCGTAGCCGATGGCCGAGTTCAACGGCGTCACGATCGACGGCGACGACTCGGCCAACTTTTGCAGATGCTCGACGTGGGCAGACAGCCCGGTAATGCAGCGCTCCGCGAACAACTTTGACACGTTGGTCAGCAGCTTGAATGACTCGAGAATGTTGCGGGCCATCATCGGGATGTAGACGTTGAGTTCGAAGGCGCCGTTCGCGCCGCCCCAGGCGACCGCGGCATCATTGCCGATCACCTGCGCGGCGACCTGCGTAACTGCCTCCGGCAGAACAGGATTTACCTTGCCCGGCATGATCGAGCTGCCTGGCTGCAGGTCCGGCAGCTGGATTTCGGCCAGGCCGGTCAGTGGGCCGGATCCCATCCAGCGGATGTCGTTGGCGATCTTGGTCAGCGAAACCGCGATGGTGCGCAGCGCGCCGGATGCCTCCACCAACCCGTCACGGGCGGCTTGTGCCTCGAAAGAGTTTTTTGCCGTGCGCAATTCGCTCAGACCGGTTTCGGTGACCAGCGTCTCGACCACTTTGGCGCCGAAGCCCTCGGGAGCGTTGAGGCCGGTGCCCACCGCAGTGCCGCCGATCGCCAGTTCACCCAGCCGCGGCAGCGTGGCGCGGACGCGCTCGATCCCGGCCTCGATTTGGCGGGCGTATCCGCTGAATTCCTGGCCCAGCGTCACCGGAACGGCATCCATCAGGTGTGTGCGGCCCGACTTGACCACCGTGTGCCACTCGCTGGCCTTGGTCGCCAATGCGCCGCGCAGCACCTCGAGCGCCGGGATGAGATGACGCACCGCGGCCTCGGTGGCCGCGATGTGGGTGGCGGTCGGGAAGGTGTCGTTGGACGACTGCGACATGTTGACGTCGTCGTTGGGATGCACTTTAACGGGAGGGGTCGACGTGGCCGCGATGCTGGCGATCACCTCGTTGGTGTTCATATTGGAGCTGGTGCCCGAGCCGGTTTGGAAGACGTCGATGGGGAACTGGTCGTCGTGCCGCCCGTCGGCGATCTCAGCCGCCGCGGCGATGATCGCGTCTGCCTTCTCCGGTGCCAGCAACCCGAGGTCCTTGTTCACCTGCGCGCAGGCGCCTTTCAGCAGACCCAGTGCGCGGATCTGGGTGCGCTCCAGACCGCGGCCGGAAATTGGGAAGTTCTCCACCGCGCGCTGGGTCTGGGCGCGCCACAACGCTTTTGCCGGCACCCGGACCTCGCCCATGGTGTCGTGCTCGATGCGATATTCAGTGTCGTTCGCTGCCTTGTCAGAGCCGCTGTCGGCCATAAGTGTTTGTTCCTTGTTTGTTGTGATTTTTGGTATGGCTGTTTAGGGCAGGGGATAGGCGGCGGTGCTATCGCCGGTGAAGTCGATGGCGGAGTATTCGTTGAGTTTCGAAAGCCGGTGGTAGGCCTCGATCATCCGGACGGTGCCCGACTTCGAACGCATCACAATCGACTGGGTGGTGCAGCCGCCGGGGTAGTACCGCACCCCTTTGAGTAGATCGCCGTCGGTGACCCCGGTCGCGCAGAAGAAGACGTTGTCGCCGGACACCAGATCTTCGGTGGTCAAAATCTGGTCCAGGTCGTAGCCGGCGTCGAGCGCTTTTCGGCGTTCTGCTTCATCACGTGGTGCCAGTTGTGCCTGGATGGCCCCGCCCATGCAGCGGATCGCCGCGGCGGCGATGATGCCCTCCGGGGTGCCGCCGATCCCGGCCAGCATATCGGTGCCCGAATCGGGTCGGCATGCCGAGATCGCGCCGGCGACGTCGCCGTCGGTGATCAGGCGAATGCGGGCTCCGGTTGTCCGGACGTCTTCGATCAGCTGACCGTGCCGTGGCCGGTCCAGGATGCACACTGTCATGTCCCGTACCGATAAGTCCTTGACCTTGGCGACCGCCCGGATGTTTTCGGCGATGGGCGCGGTGATGTCCAGCACTTGTGCGGCGTCGGGCCCGACGGCGATCTTGTTCATGTAGAACACCGCCGAGGGGTCGAACATCGCGCCGCGATCGGCCACCGCCAGCACCGAGATCGCATTGGGCATGCCCTTGCTCATGAGCGTGGTGCCATCCACGGGGTCGACGGCGAAATCGCAGTCCGGGCCGTCACCGTTGCCGACTTCTTCGCCGTTGTACAGCATCGGCGCTTGGTCTTTCTCGCCCTCGCCGATTACCACCACCCCGCGCATCGACACCGAGTTCACAAGTTCGCGTATCGCGTCGACCGCAGCGCCGTCGCCGCCCTCTTTGTCGCCACGGCCCACCCAGCGGCCGGCGGCCATGGCGCCGGCCTCGGTGACCCGTACCAGCTCCAGGGCGAGGTTGCGGTCTGGGGCTTCCCCGCGCGACCGTACCTGCGACGGGTCGCGGCCGGTAATGGCGGTCGGCGACGAACCGGATCCTGACCAGCGGCCGCCCTCTACTGTCATGGTTCCTGATTCTCCCAGAAGCAGATCGGTCCGTCGGAGCTGGGCTGTGGCTGGCGATGGCCGGCTGGAATACTCGAGTGGTGACCGAGGAGCCGCAGCCCAATGCCCCGGATGCTTTTGGAGCCGGCGAGCCGGCTCCGGCACCCGGGCCTGCTCCGAGGCCGGCCAAGCCACGGGTGCTGCAGGACGGTCGCGACATGTTCTGGTCGCTCGCGCCGCTGGTGCTCGGGTGCATCTTGCTGGCCGGCCTGGTCGGGATGTGTTCATTCCAGCCGGGCGCGACGAACAACGGAACGATCCCGCCCTACGACGTGGCGACTGCCTTGAAGGCAGACGCTGTGACGCTGGGGTTCCCCATCCGAATGCCGGTGTTACCAGCGGGCTGGCAGCCCAACTCCGGCGGTCGGGGCGGTATCGAGAATGGCCGAATCAACCCGTCGACCGGTCAGCGAATGAACGCGGCTACCTCGATCGTGGGATACATCGGCCCGACGGGAATGTATCTGAGCCTGACCCAGAGCAACGCTGACGAAGACAAGCTGGTCGGTTCGATCCATCCAGCTGCGTTTCCGACCGGAACGGCCGACATCGCCGGCACCACCTGGGTGGTCTATCAAGGTGCCGGGCAAAGCGGGGCGGACGCCGAGCCGGTCTGGACCACCAGGCTCGCCAGCCCGGCCGGCCCCACCCAGATCGCGATCACGGGTGCCGGAGGCACCGATCAGTTCCGTACGCTGGCCGGGGCGACGCAATCGCAGCCGCCATTAGCAAGCCGCTAGTCGAGACGCCGATAGAAGGGATTCGCGTGACTGCACCCGAAGCAGACCTGTCCGGATGGTCGGTAGCACCGTTCACCGGTGGCGGCTACACCCATGACGTCTACCGCAGGGGCGGGGGTCCGGGGGTGGTGCTGATTCCCGAGATACCCGGGATCCATCCCGGGGTGCTGGGTCTGGGAAATCACCTGGTGGACAACGGCTTCACTGTCGCCATGCCGTCGCTGTTCGGCGAAGCGGGCAAGCCGAAAACGGTCGGCTACATTGCCGCCTCAATTACGAAGGCTTGCGTGGCAAAGGAATTCGCGGCCTTTGCAACCAACAAACAACGCCCGGTGTCATTATTCCTACGCGCTCTTGCCCGCGACCTCAACGCATCGACGCCGGGCAAGGGTGTCGGCGTGATCGGCCAATGCTTCACCGGCGGCTTTGCCTTGGCGGCCGCGGTCGACGACAGCGTGCTGGCGCCGGTGCTCAGTCAGCCGTCGGTGCCGTTCCCGCTGGGCCGTGCGCGACTCCGCGATCCCGGGCTGAGTGAAGCGGAGCTGACAACCGTCGCCGATCGCTGCGCGAACGAGGGCTTGTGTGCGATGGGTTTGCGATTCAGTGAAGACAAAGCGTCGCCGGCAGAACGGTTCACGGCGCTCAAAGAGCGGCTCGGTGACGCGTTCGAGGTGATCGAGATTGACTCGCGCCCGGGCAATGAACACGGTTTCGGCAAAATGGCGCACTCGGTGCTGACCGACGAGGTGCGTGAAGTCGAGGGCCAGCCGGCCTACGAGGCCCGCAAAAGGGTGGTCGAGTTCCTCACGCGGAGTCTGACCTAGCGTCGGGCTCAGGAGCTGACCCAACCGCTGCAGCGTTCCGCACCTTGTTGCGCGGGAGCCATTTGCGGCGGCCGGCTTGCTCATCGGGTTCGGTCAGCTCGACGCCTTTGTACACCGCGAGGTAAACGTCGATGGTGGTGACAATGAGGATCATCAGCACCGGACCGATCACGATTCCCCACGGGCCGAACATGCCGATACCCGCGAACACCGAGAGCAGCATGAGCGCCGAATTCAACCGTGCGTCGCGCGGAACGAGGATCGGGCGCAAGAAGTTGTCGATATTGGTGACCACCAGGAGATGCCAAAGGACGACGAACGCGCCGCCGAGGATATTGCCGTAGAAGATCATCCCGATGCCAAACGGAATGGTGACAATACCGCCGCCCAGCGGAATGATCGACAAAACCGTCAGCAGGATCGCGAACATGAAGAAGCCATGGTGAAACCCGCCGACGAAGATGGACGCGGCGCCGGCGACACCTTGGCAGAGCGCGATCACGAACTGGCCGTTGACGGTGCCGCGCACCATGGCACCCGTCTTCCTCAGGTACAAATCGGTGACTTCGTCGCCCAGCGGGTTCAGCTGGCCGATCAGCGTTCGCATCTTCTCGCGGTTCACCAGCAGTGCCAGGAACACATACAGAAAGATGATTGCGGCCGCGACAGCACCGGCGATACCTCCGGCAGCGCCCTGCAGAAAATTGAGCAGCCACTGGCCAACGTTCTGCGCGGCGGTAACCATCGCTTTTCGGAGCATCTCGGCAGTTATTGTCATGTGCAAGAACGGCACTCGAGCCAGCAACTCATTGACGAGGTGTAGGACTTTGTTCCCGAGCTCGCCCGGATCGGTCGTTTTGACCCACGCGGCGACGCTGCCGACCATGCGAGAAATCTGAACGAACGCCAACACCACCAACAGGCCGATCGGCACGATGACGATGGCCAGCGCGGACAACAAAGTACAGGTGGCCGACAAGCCGGTGCCGAGACGTCTGTTGAACCGATTGAAGAGTGGGGTAAATAGATACGCCCCGACTGCGGCAACCACGATGAGGACAAAATAGCTGCGTAAGAAATACGCACCGAACAGCAGAACGATCAGCGTCAAGACCGCGAGAGCGCGTTTCTGAGTGAGCGTGAATTCGGTGTTCATACCAACCGGGCCGCCCTCCGCGTCGCTGTTGAGCGCAACACTAACGCCAGGCGACGCTCTGCACGGCGAAGTCGGTTCTATAGCGATCCGCTGACCGTGGGCTCGGCGGGGGCGGCTTTGGCTCCCAGGGCCTGGCTTTTCATCTGCTGGAACAGATCCAGGTAGTACGGCAGGCATTCGGCCAACGCCTGCTCGGTGTTGAACCGGGGTTGATAACCGAGGTCGCGGAACGCCTTGGCGATCGAGAAGTAGTTGTCCAGATACAGTCGCTCGACCGCCAGCGGCTCGAGTATCGGCTCTGGCAGTCCGAACCGGAAGTGCAGCCGCTGCCAGCCCGTCATGACCGCGCGGACCGCGGGACCGTTGACCCGTATCCGCGGCCAGGGTTGCCCGCAAGCCTGCACGACCGGTCCGGCGAACTCGAACATGTTGATCGGCTCGGCGTCGTTGATGAAGTACGCCTGACCGGGCGCGGTGCCATCGGGCACCAGATGTTCGGCGGCCAGGATGAAACCGTGAATCAGGTTGTGCACGTACGAGTTGTCCAGCCGCGCCGACTTGCGGCCGACCAGCACCCTGACGTGGCCGGCGATCACACTTTCGAACAGCTTGCGGAACATGGTCTGATCGCCAGTGCCCCAGATGCCGCTGGGCCGGATCGCGCATGTCAACATGTCGCTAACACCGTTCTGCGACAACACAAATCGTTCGGCGGCCACTTTGGTCTCGGTATAGAGGTCATTGAACCGGTTGGTGTAGGGCAACGTTTCGTCGCCGCCGGCGATGCTCTGGCCGCCCATCACCACGCTGTTGGATGAGGTGTAGACGAACCGCTGTACCCCGGCCGCCTGCCCAGCGTGCACCAGGTTCTCGGTGCCGCCGACGTTGACTGAGAAGCTGCGTTGACGGTACTCGTCCGGCACCGACGCGCCGCCCATCAACTCGATGATCGCCGCGGTATGGAACACGGTGTTGATGCCGTCCACCGCTGCGGCGCAGACGGCAGCGTCGCAGATGTCACCCCGCAGTACCTCCAATTGCGGATGCTGCGGTAATGGTGACGGGGCGCGGTCGAAGGAACGTACCTGATACCCGCGGTCGAGCAAGGTGGTCACCAGGTTCGCGCCGACAAGCCCCGAGCCGCCGGTGACCAGGATGCGGCCGAGTTCGGTTGTCAGCGATGCATCACCCATGGTTCGCGCAGCATAGTCGAGAATAACTGAAACGTGTTCCAGTTCAGGGAATGAGTCTGAATTTTGTTTCGCTGGTCGCGGCGGTCAAGACTCCTCAGTCTGGCCGGTCGCGAGCGCATCCGCTACTCGTTTGCGAGCGCCAGCTAAGTGCTGTTCACATCTTTTTGCCAGCTCTTCACCCCTTTCCCACAGCTTCAGCGACGCATCGAGGTCCAGCCCGCCTTGCTCGAGGAGCCGCACGACTTCGATCAACTCGTCTCGGCAAGCTTCATAGCCAAGCTGACTAATAGGCGTAATTGGCTCAGCGTCTGCCCTGTCTGGATCGTTGTCTTGCCTAGGGACCATCGGTCGATCCTTCACTTACTGCCGCTACGGCGCCGTCGGAGACGCGCACCCGCAGCCTGGTGCCGGCCGGTGCATCCTGGACCGAACGCAGCACCCGGGGTTTCGCGGTCGAGTCAGCGGCCGGAACCGTCTGCACGACGGCTTGCGCCACGGTCTGCACAATGGCATAGCCGCGGGCCAATGTGGCCGCCGGGCCCAACGTGGCCAGCCGCGCGGCCAGATGACCAACCCGCTCAGTCTCGGTGGCGACCAGCCGGGTGATGTCGCGGCGAACCGCTGACCGGGCGCGGTGGATCTCTTCAGCACGCGTCGTCAGGGCGGTCAGCGGCTCGGCCAGCACTGGGCGGCTGCGCAACTGGGCGAGCGCGCGTTGTTCGCGGGACACCCAATTGCGCAGTGCTTGGGCGCTGCGCCGGCGCAGGTCATCGAGCAGCCGCTGCTCAGCGGCGGTATCGGGGACCACTTTCTTGGCTGCATCGGTGGGGGTCGCGGCACGCAGGTCGGCGACCAGATCGCACAACGGATTGTCGGGTTCGTGACCGACCGCGCTGATCACCGGTGTGGTACAGGCCGCGATCGCCCGACACAGGGTTTCGTCGGAAAACGGCAGCAGGTCTTCGACGCTGCCGCCGCCACGGGCCATCACGATCACGTCGACACCGGGGTCGCGATCGAGTTCGCGTAACGCCTCAACGATCTGCGGGACGGCATTGGTCCCCTGAACGGCGGTGTTACGCACAGCGAAACGTACTGCAGGCCAGCGTGCGCTGGCCACTGTCGTCACATCGCGTTCCGCGGCACTTGCCCGGCCCGTGATCAACCCGATCATGTTGGGCAGGAATGGGATTGGCCGCTTAAGTCGGGCGTCAAAGAGCCCCTCGGCATCCAGTAGCCGGCGCAGCCGATCGATGCGGGCCAGCAGCTCACCGACACCAACGGCGCGAATCTCGCTGAGGCGCAACGAGAATGTGCCGCGCCCGGTGTAGAACGAGGGCTTGCCGCAAACTACCACCTGAGTACCCTCGGCCAATTTCACCGGCGCGCTAAGCACCAAGTCGCGCGAACACGTCACGGTCAGCGACATGTCGGCCGCCGGGTCACGCAGCACCATGAACACGGTCTTGGAGTCGGGCCGCATGTTGATCTGGGCCAACTGCCCCTCTACCCAGACCGTGCCCAACTTGTCGATCCAGCCTGCGACCCGGATCGCCACTGCGCGAACCGGGAACGGGTTCTCGGCCGAGTTCGCCTCCGTATTCGCTGCTCGGGTCACTTCGCGGTCGCGCGGGTGATCCTGTTGGCGAGCAGCGTCTGGAACGGAGCACGGGCCTTGGTGGCCTGCTCGTAGGCGAGCAAGGCTTCCAGTTCGTCGACACCCAGCGATTGCAGCCTGGCCCGCAGCTGGGCCAGCGTCAGCGTCGGATAGTCGAGTTCGGCCGCCACCGCCGGCTCCGGGACCGCCGACTTCTTCGATTTCCTGCCGGGCTTGGTCGGGGCGGACTCATTGTCCGGGACGGAGTCGGGTGCGTCGGATACCGAGTACAACGCGAACCGTCCCTCGGCCCGACGATCGCCGTCGACGCCATCTGGCAACGCGTCGGGAGTATCTGCCATCTGCGTGATGTCCGCCAAATCTTCGTCGAACGTCGCCCACTCGGCCTGCTCGTCTTTGGGCGGAAAAATGGTCTCCAAAGTACTGTCGCCCTTGATCACCAGCTCAGCCAGGTTCTGCTGAAATCGCATCACAATGTGCGCGGCCTGACTGGCTAGCGTCATGGGGTACATCAGGATCGTCTTCGGCAGCTTCATCGTCTCCTCAACGGCGACTGTTGCCGCGCCGACCAGCAGTCGAACCCCATACGGTGCAGAAGCCATGGATCCAAGATTGCCTCAACCGACGGCTAACGCCAAGCTGGGGGCGCGAGCTGGCGGTCTATGTGCCCTCCAGGTCGGCAGAAAGTACGCTGAATGCCATGCCGCCGACTATCGACATGGGGATTCCCGGTGCTGTGAGATCGGGGAGTTCGGCAGCAGACGACCCAACCCGCAAACGAGTGCTCCTGGCGGAACCGCGCGGCTACTGTGCGGGTGTGGATCGGGCCGTCGAGACGGTCGAACGCGCGCTGGAGAAGCATGGTGCCCCCGTCTACGTTCGCCACGAGATCGTGCACAACCGGCACGTGGTTGACACCTTGGTCGAGGCGGGCGCGGTTTTCGTCCAGGAGACCGACCAGGTTCCCGAGGGGGCCATCGTGGTGTTCTCGGCGCACGGGGTCGCGCCAACCGTGTACGCCGCAGCCGCCGAACGTAACTTGAAGACCATCGACGCCACCTGCCCGTTGGTGACCAAGGTGCACAACGAGGCCAGGCGATTTGCCCGTGACGACTACGACATCCTGCTGATCGGTCATCAGGGCCACGAGGAGGTAATCGGAACCGCCGGGGAGGCGCCCGAGCACGTGCAACTGGTCGACGGGCTCGCCGCGGTGGACAAGGTGACGGTCCGTGACGAGAACAAGGTGGTCTGGCTCTCGCAGACGACGCTGTCGGTCGACGAGACCATGGAGATCGTCGAGCTGCTGCGACAGCGCTTCCCGAAGCTACAAAACCCGCCGAGCGACGACATCTGCTACGCGACCCAGAACCGGCAGGTCGCGGTCAAGGCGATGGCGCCTGAATGCGAGCTGGTCATCGTCGTCGGGTCGCCCAATTCGTCGAATTCGGTGCGGCTGGTCGAGGTGGCTTTGGGCGGCGGCGCCCAGGCCGCTCACCTGGTCGACTGGGCAGACGATATCGATCCGGCGTGGTTGGACGGTGTCACTACAGTAGGTGTCACCTCTGGTGCATCTGTCCCCGAAGTCCTGGTGCGGGGCGTGCTGGAACGGCTGGCCGACTGCGGGTATGACGTGGTCCAACCGGTGACGACTGCTCAGGAGACGCTGGTGTTCGCACTGCCCCGGGAAATCAGGTCACTTCTCCGATCGAGTCAAAACTCGAGTTAGAGGTCCTACTCCCAGGATTCAGCCTGGGGTCGCTCCTGGGGCCGGCCGGACGCCCGTGATCGGCTGCGGCGCTCTGCGTGCGGCTCGTCGCGCAGGTCGGCCCGAGGCTCGTCTGGGGGCGCTGACCCGCGGTAGCGGACCCGCGAGATCGGGTGGTGCGTCGGGTTTGCCCCATTCGGCCCGTTCGGCGCGGCGCGACGGCGCTGCTGCTCATAGGACTCATAGGGCTCATAGGGCTCATGGGACTCGAAAGGCCTGAAAAGCTCAGGTGCTCCGGGGGGCTGGTGTCTGTCATAAGGGTCGAAGCGGCTGTTGCGAGTCGGTCGTTCGTAGGGGTTGCGCCGCGCCCGGGGGTCTCGACGGGTCTCCCGTGGCGCCTTGGCGCCGAAGTCCGGATCGCCCTCAGGCCTGGGCCGGCGCCGCGAGCGACGGGGCGCGTCGGCAGGGTCGAAGTCATGGGCAGGTGGCTGACTTCTGCGACTCGGGCGCCGCGGACGCTCGGACGTGGGTTCGTGCTGATCTTCCAGCGGCGGCCGAGCG
>Ga0209248_10000417_pt1 | contig 13599 bp, 6 predicted proteins | sample BogFormECP04_OM1_FD_188241 | JGI IMG/M metagenome (GOLD analysis project Ga0209248, IMG submission 188241) | Bog forest soil microbial communities from Calvert Island, British Columbia, Canada - ECP04_OM1 (SPAdes) (version 2) | ecosystem: Environmental > Aquatic > Freshwater > Wetlands > Bog ... | reverse complement strand
GGTCATCATTCGGTTGTGCGCGATGAACTGCTTGAGCAGCTCGGAGATCGCCGGGCCCGACCACGCGATCCACCCTTCGGACTCAAGGAATCTGCGCTGCTGCTCACGCGGCAGCAGAGCCTCACGATCGTGCAGCTGACGAACGAAGTCGACCCGGGCCTTGGCAGTCTTGAGCGGATCCATCATCTGAAAGCCTGTGCGCGCCAACCAGCTTGGGATGTCAAGCCGGCTGAATACATGGTCCGCCATGAAATTCGCGGCTGCGGCGCCGAAGTTGGCCGGGATCCCCATGGGCAACGCGGCCAGGGTGTCCACCGGGGCACCGAACGTCACGACGCTGGCGATGTTCTTCGAACGCCGATATGCCGCAGCCTGATAGCAGAACATGCCGCCCTGGGAATATCCGACCAGGTGCACATCGCCGCCGGTGTCGTCCTTGATGGTGTCCACCGCTTGACTGAGCGCGACTATGTGGTCGGCCAGGTTGCGCCGCATACCGCCTTCGACCTTGTCGGGCGAGCCGAAGTCGATGACCCAGGGATCCAGCCCGTTGGCGTGCAGGATTCCCACCGCGCCGTCCTCGCGGGTGACGTCCCACATGTCTGCCGACATCATCATCGGGTGCACCATCAGCACCGGCGGGCCCGCCGACGGCTGACCGCGCCGGCTGTCCGGCGGAAAATACCGTCGAAGCTTGTACATCGAGACGCTCTCGACGGTCTGGGACGGAGACGGGACGCTGCCAGTTTCCAGGCCCCCCAGCCGCAGGACTTCCAGGCCGTTCTGCGCCGTAGCGATCAGACGCTCGACCGGTCGTGTGACCATCGAAAAATTGAGATCCACCGCTGCTCCCTGACTCTTGACAGCGTGGCCATCATGGCACATGCCCGAACCGCGCCACACGAGACAACTCGCCCGATAGTCGCCAGGCTAGTCCTACTGCCAGGACGGCGGCAGTCGGTATCTGGCGCTGCAGGGTCGATACGTGGTTGCGCTCGACGCTGGTGCCGGCGTTGCCCGCTCAACTTTCTTTCAGTGTGGTGACGCCGTAGGTGTAATGGTGACGGAAACAGCGCCTTCGGCCAGTAGCCGCCCTGTCGCTTCAGCGGCAATCGGACGGCAGAATAAGAACCCTTGCGCCCGAGAACACCCTTCGTTGATAAGGCACTTGGCCGCATCTTCGGTCTCGACACCTTCAGCGACTACGTCGAGGTCCAGTGCCCGGGCCAGGCCGATGACCGCCCGCACGATTGCGAGATCATCAGCGCAGGTGGCGAGATCACGGACGAATCCACGATCGATCTTCAAGGTACCTACCGGCAACGTTCTCAAAAGACTCATCCCGCTGAACCCGGTGCCGAAGTCGTCGATGGCGATATCGACACCAATTTCTGTGAGTCCGACCAAGGTGGCCCTGGTACCCGCAAGGTCTCGAATCAGCATGCTTTCGGTAATTTCTAGACCTATCGATGAGCCGTCGAGGCCAAACTCGTCGATAGTGCGGCCAACGGTGCTCACTAAGTCGTGAGCGACAAGCTGTGCTGGTGAAACATTAACGCGGAGCATTGTGCCGAGCCCCACGCCACGCGCCCGCCACTCGGCCAAATCGGCGCACGCGGCACGCAATACCCATTTGCCGAGTTCTCCTGCAAGGTTGATGGATTCGGCTATCGGGACGAACGCGTCCGGCAGCAGCAGCCCCCGGGTGGGGTGCTGCCACCGCACCAACGCTTCGATTCCCAGAACCTTTCCCGTTAACATGTCAACCTCGGGAAGGTAGACGATGCTGAGTGCGTCTTCTTCAATAGCAGCCGGCAAGTGCAGTTCGATGTCGTTACGTAACTCGCGCTGCGTGAGCATCTCGCCAGAAAACTCGCGGATGCTGTCTCCCCCGGTACTTTTTGCCGAAAGTAGCGCCTCTTCGGCTCGACGAAGCAGATCCAAACTCGAGTCTGCGCCGGGGACACCATTTGCAACGCCGATGCTCACAGTGCGGTTGAGGACCTCGCCGCCGATGTTGACGTGATCCGTCAGCCGTGCGCGCAGGTTCCGGGCGAGCTGGCTGGCGGCGTCGAGTTGCATCGCCGTTGCGGGGACCACGACAAAGTCGTCGCCGCCCACCCGGGCGATCAAGCCCTGCCCTTCCATCGCTTCCCGAGTCCCGGTCGCGAATTCACGGATGAACTGATCGCCGGCGGAATGGCCCAGATAGTCGTTGATCGCCTTGAGCCGGTCAAGATTGAAGAGCAACACGGGTACTGGACCTGGCTGCCCGTCGATGAGGCGATAGTCCAGATGCGCCAACAGCGTTCGGCGATTAGGCAACGCGGTCAGATCGTCGTGCTCAGCTTGATAGCGCAGCCGATCCTCAACATTCAAGCGGGCCTGCACTTGGGCGAACATCGTGGCGACGACTGTGAGCGTGTTGAGCTCGTTCTGAGTCCATTCCCGGTCGCCGACCTTCACAAAGCCAAGCAATCCGGTAGTGACATCCCCAGACAGCAGAGGGACCGACGCCACAGAGACGGCCGGAATGCCGCTTGCCTCGGAGACTTTGCGCTGGTAGTCCTCGTTAGCGGATTCTGGACGCAAAACAAGTGGTTCTTTGGCGTTTTCACACAAGGCAAAGATCGGGTCAGCGTCGACGAAGTAGATAACCTGCAGCGGGTCGGGCTCAGGTTTGTTGGGCCGAACTGGCCATTCGGCCACCAAGACGGTGGCGCGGATGCTGTGGTCGTTGTACCGCAGAAAGCTGAAGTCGACGTCGAGCAACTCCACCAACTCGGCCAGAATTCCTGTGCTGACATCAGCAGCGGTGCTGCTATTAGCACCCATGAGCTTGGTCGCCACCTCGGTGACAATGGCGGACAGACCAGTTGAGGGGGTTTGCTTTGGCATGTGCGCGCTAACTCGTCGCCGCACACAGCGTCACTCCGAGAGCGCGGCGCCTACTCGGGACCGACGGTGGCGGTCCGTTAATCAGCCGCAATAGCAGTACCTCGTATTCGCCTACAGAAATCCCCAGCAAAGCGCGGAAGGATTGCTGAAGTGAGTGTAGCTGATCAGCGTAAGCGGGCGACAAAATCTGCATTTCATTGTCGTTGTGCGCATAAAGGAACGCCGGCGAAACAGGTTGCACGCCGAAACCACATTGTTCGGCGTTAATCCATAGCGCTTCCAAGGCAGCCCCCCCGCGGGCATAGTCGGTGAGTGCAGGACCGTCGACGACGATCACGGCAATCGCGGAGCTGGCCGCGACTCGTTCGCGGGTGATGTCTCCCAGCATTTCACCCCCATCCCAGCGGGCGAGCTCAACCATCACATCAGGGCGCCGCACAAGTTCAAGGGCAGCCAACTCGCTGGCGTCGAGTTCCAAGCCGCGTACGTCGATGCCTGTTTCCGGCGACGGGTCAGCGGGCCACCGTAGCTCGGCGATCATGTCCGCGTGCAGCCGCGGGGTCAGATAACGGATGCGATCAGCGTGGGCCAGTATGTCTGAGATCGCGGCAATCTTCTCGCGATCTGTTACGAGGTGGACCCGCGCGCCCTCACTGGCTGTAACAGCCTCCAACAAATTGGCGGTGGCCGGTTCGACCACCGCCGCCGTGCCGCGGTGACGATTAGTCTGTCGCAACAGCATTGGCTGATAAAGCTTTGCCAATCTGGGGTCATCGCCACGGCCCCACACCATCGTCCCTCGAAGCGCCGTGTGCGTGTCGTCTTCATCGAAGCTGACTGAACTCAACACCGAGTGGGCTGCCGCCGCGACGCGCATATTGAACGTCGCTGCGCCGACCGCGACCGCGCTGCCGCGGAACCCGACGTCCATCGTGGCCGACTCCTCAGCTGACAGCGAGAGTTGTATCGACGCATCATCCATGACGATGCGCCACGGTTGGCAGTTGCCCCCCGACGGTGCGCGAATAGCGGCGTGAGCAACGACCTCGGCGATCTCGATACGCCTACCATTTGTGCTACTTGTTGCGCTCGTTCCATCAACCGGTGAAGCCATGTCGTAGCTGTGCGTATCAGGTTGGCTAATTCGGTTCAGTGCCACTTCGATGTCGATCTGTGTGCGTCCGGACTTCAGCGGCTCGCCCAGTCCGATCCGACGTACTGCTCCGCCGACCGCGGAGGCTCCCACCCAAATGTCACTTGCCAGCTGTGGCCATCCCCGCAGCGTCTGTCCGACCTCGATCAGCGATGCTGCCCCGCGCGCAGAGAGCCGCTGGGCATCAAGAACACGTAGTAGGTATGGCAGTTTATCCCGGGTCGACAACCCGCGCAGACGCGTCGTATCGATGTCACCGAGTAACCCGTGCATGATCGGCCGCTGCGGGTCAAGGTCAAACCGTTCGACGTCGAGTTGACCTCGGTCGCTGGTGGCCATGATCACCGGAATACGGCGGTCACGTGCTGCCTCACGCAGCAAGATCTTGATGTCCAGGGAATCGGCTTGGTCGACCACGACATCCAGGCCATCAAGGAAGCTATCTACGAATTCGGGTGTCACCCCGGAGGTGAACACCTCGAGGCTTAGATACGGATCCAGTTCTGCGATTCGGCGTGCCGCGACCGTGGCCTTATTGGTGCCCAAATCGAAAACGGTTGCCGGCACTCGATTCAGATTGGGCAGCTCGAGAATGTCGTAGTCAGCCAACCGCAACGCGCCGCAGATACCCTGTGCTGCAATGCTATACGCGACCGCATGTCCGGAACTTAGACCGACCACGCCGACTCGCTGGCCTAGCAGCCGCTGCTGCTCGGAAGAAGTAATGAGGTTTCGGTTGCGGTCCAGGCGGGCAGCCCTGAACGCGCGGGGGCCAACAATGCTGATTACTGCTTTGCGCCACGGGTAGTACGCCCACCGGTTGCCCTCATCGAAGACGTGATCAACCTCTGACCGACCTTGTTGGTCAATGACATTGATACCCGGAGTCGCTCTCAGCTGTTCCAACACACTGCGGTCCGCGGCGATGTCGTCAGCGAGAATGATTGCGCTGCACGCCTCGTCGTGGTCGTAGCTGTTGTTCATCCCGGCGCTCCCACCGGCACAGGCCTGATTTCGGACGACGCCGAAGCACGACGGAGGATTTCGGAGTTCGCGGCACACATCAGTTTAAATTGTTCAGGCTCGGCATGAGCGGCAAGAGCGCTCCTGTCCCACCACATCATTTTGGTTCGGTAATTCTCATTCGGGTAGGCAGCCGCGGGTATCTGCGTGGCCACGACGCCTCCCGATGATCGCCAATGTTCCAGCACGTGAGCTGCCGAGGTGGCCATGACGAACTGCACACCCAGCAGTGTCATTATCGGCAACCCAACCCGGGCTAGCACCGTGGTGAGCGCGCCGCTGCCGTACCCGCGGGAATTGGCCCAGGCGGCCTTGACTTCGGCGACGCCGAAAGGTATCCGGTTGGCAATCATCCGGTGTACCGCGTCAAGACCCTTGTTGCCGTCCCACTCGACGAGGGCATGGGACTCCTCAGGCGAGCGCAAGGGCCCTATGACGCGCGTACCCCCTACCACTCGACCTTTCGTGTCAACCGCAGCAAAAAACAGCGCCGTGTCGCCACCATCCCGAATCTCATCGAGGGCGAGCGCACATTCCACTCCATACCGGCGATAGCTTTGGAGTGCTCCTTGCAGATACTGATCCCACAGATCCGGCTCCGCTGCCGGCGTGCAAGCGGCGATCCAACATCCTGTGGTCTGATCCCGCCACCCCGATCCGCGATCCAACCAAAGGCCGCCAACCGGTCTTGCTGTGAAGTTTAGCGCTTCCATACCCATCCTTTGGTTTCGCACTGCCGACATATCCTGTGGTTTCTGACTGCCATAAATCTGGGCAGTTACCTACGCGTCAAAACTCTATTCTTTCTCTTTTTTGACCCAAATCTGAACAATTGTTTACCCGCTGGTCGAGAGTGTCGCTGGATGGGCTGTCGGCGCATCCATCACGTTGGTCGGCGCATCCATCTCGCTATTGAACATAAGTGCAGGTTAAAGCGGGTTTGGACGACATTTGATACCGTCGGGCCGGTGGCGCACCTGCTGGGAGCCGAAGCGATACACCTCGAATATCCGACTCAGATAATCTTCGAGTCCGTCACGCTCGGAGTCAACGACGGCATGCGAATCGGCATCGTGGGGCGCAACGGGGACGGCAAGTCCAGCCTACTGGGGCTCCTGACCGGCCAGCTGCGGCCGGATTCCGGCCGGGTCACCCAGCGCAGCGGGTTGCGGGTCAGCGCGCTAAACCAGGCCGACACCCTCGATCCGAACCGCACCGTCGGCTGGACACTCGTCGGCGACCAGCCCGACCACCAGTGGGCCGGTGACGCTCGTGTCCGGGACGTGGTCAGCGGGTTGGTGTCCGACGTGGCCTGGGATGCAAAGGTTGCCACCCTCAGCGGCGGCCAACGGCGACGGCTACAGCTGGCCAAACTGCTGGTCGGCGAGTGGGACGTGATCGCCCTCGACGAACCGACCAACCACCTGGACATCGAGGGCATCACCTGGCTGGCCGATCATCTAAAGCAACGCTGGGCACGTAACAGCGGCGGGCTGCTGCTGGTGACGCACGACCGCTGGTTTCTCGACGAAGTGGCCACCATGACATGGGAGGTGCACGACGGGATCGTCGAACCGTTCGAAGGCGGATACGCGGCTTACGTGCTGCAGCGCTTGGAGCGCGACCGGCAGGCTGCCGCGGCCGAGGCCAAGCGGCAGAACCTGATGCGCAAGGAGCTGGCCTGGCTACGTCGGGGCCCACCGGCGCGGACCTCGAAGCCCAAGTTCCGCATCGAGGCTGCCAATCAGCTGATCGCCGACGTGCCCCCGCTGCGGAACACCGTTGAGCTGGCCAAGCTGGCCACCGCGCGGCTGGGCAAGGACGTCATCGATCTGCTCGACGTGTCGGTCTCGTTCCCCGGCCTCCATGGCCGCCCGGTGCTGCGCGATATCGAATGGCGGATCGGCCCCGGTGAACGCACCGGGATCGTCGGAGCCAACGGTGCCGGGAAGTCGACCCTGCTGGGGTTGGTCGCCGGTACTGTTCAGCCAGACTCGGGGCGCGTCAAGCACGGCACGACCGTCCGGCTGGCGGTGCTTGATCAGCAAGGCGACCAGCTGGCCCACGTCGCCGGTGACCGGATCGCTGATGTGCTGCGCAGGCTCCCTGGCGGCTACGAGGTCGAGGGCCGCGAGGTGACCCCGGCTCAGCTTTTGGAGCGACTCGGCTTCGGGACGGGGCAGCTGTCCGCGCGAATCGGTGAACTCTCCGGCGGCCAACGACGGCGGTTGCAGCTGATGCTGACGTTGCTATCAGAGCCGAATGTGCTGCTCCTCGACGAACCCAGCAACGATGTCGACACCGACATGCTGACTGCCACCGAGGACCTGCTTGACTCCTGGGCGGGCACCTTGATCGTCGTATCGCACGATCGCTACCTGCTCGAACGCATCACCGATCAGCAGTACGCGATTCTCGACGGCCGGCTGCGGCATCTGCCCGGTGGCATCGACGAATACCTGCGGCTGGTTTCCCAACCGATAGCCACACCGGTTGGTGCGACGCTTCCGGCCCAGTCGCAAGCGATGTCGGGGGCGCAACGTCGCGCCGCTGAGAAGGAGCGGGCCTCGGTCGACCGCCAGCTGGCACGGCTTACTGACCGGATTGCGGCCAAACACACCGAACTCGCCGAACACGACCAGTCCGACCACGTCGGCATTACAGGGCTGACTGGGGAGTTGCGCGCCCTGGAAGATGAGGTCGCCGCCATGGAGAGCCGCTGGCTGGAGCTATCGGAAACACTCGAATGACCACGGTGCGCTACCGGCCGGGACAGACCGTCGATATCGCCGACCTAGTGCCAGCGCAGCAACACGAGTTCCGCGCAGAATCCGGGGCCCATCGCCAGCATCAACCCCGGGCTTCTGCTGGGCGGCGGTTTGGCGATCGTGTCGCGCAAGATGTGCAGCACCGAGGCCGACTCGAGGTTCGCGATCTCGCCCAGCGAGCGCCAGGTCAGCTCGAGCGCCTCCGGCGGCAGCTCGAGGGTCTTGGTGATCGCGTCGATGACCTTGGGGCCGCCGGGATGGATTACCCAGGCCTCGATGTCGTCCTTGGTCAACCCGTGTGAGGCGAGGAACCCGTTGACGTCGTCGGCCAGGAACTTTTCGATCAGGTTGGTCAGATCTGGAGAAAGCCGCTGCTGGAGACCATGAGGACCGACGTCCCAATCCATGATGTGCAGCGATTCAGGGTAGAGGCGACTGCGCGAGTCGAGGATGTCCGGACCGCTGGAGCGTAGTTGTTCGGCGCGACGGTCCCCGACGGCCACCACCGCGGCTGCTCCGTCACCGAACAGCGCGGTGGCGACCAGACCCGACACCGTTGGCTTGGCCAGCGGATGGGTGAGCGAGCAAACTTCGACCGATATCAGCACAGCAACGTCGTCGGGCGCACCGCGCAGGTAGTCGTGCAGCCGCGCCACCCCCGCTGCGCCGGCCACGCAGCCCAGGCCGAACAGCGGCAATCGGCGCACATCCGGGCGCAGGCCGAGTCGTCCGGCGATCCGGGCATCCAGCGACGGCACCGCAACGCCGGTGACCGTCGTGGTGGCGATCATGTCGACGTCGTGGGGTTGCAGCCCCGCCTCGTCAAGCGCGCCCACCAGCGCCTCGCAGCCAAGGTCCACCGCGAATTCGATGAACATCTCGTTTGCCTCACTGAAGTCCGTTAGCGACGCGTATTCCTCTAGCGGCAGGACCAGATGACGACTGTTGACCTTCGCGCCGGCGTGCAGCCGCCGAACAATCTCTTCGTGCTCCCTTAAACCGGGGAGCTCGACAAAGGAGTCGGTGATCTCGCTCTGGCTATAACGATGCGGCGGCAACGCACCGACGACAGCTGCAATGACGCTCATGCCCGCTGCCCCCTGTACGTCAAACGCGACTCCCCGTTGCCCGAAGTTTAAGTTTTTTCAAGCGTTCTCGCAAAGTGAGCCTATTCGACATGTGTTGTATTCGGCGCCGGGCGGATAATTCCATAATCGGGTCCGCGAGCGTGGATTTCGTCATTCAACGTCATTCTCGGGATTAAGCGCCATCGCGATTAAAGCCTCAGGGCTTAAAGAGTCGATGACGTCGTCGCTGACTGTTGAATCAGGAAGGGACTTTTCGGGCTCGCCGGCAAGCAGCAGAAGCTTATCGAGCAATCCGGTTCTTCGAAGCTCGTGTAGGGGAATCTTTCTCAGCGATGACCAAACCTTCTCGTCTTCGGATACGTCGTCGCCGTGAAGCAGTTGTTGGCGCAGGTGATCGGCCAACGCCGTTGGAGTGGGATAGTCAAAGATCAGGGTGCGCGACAAAGCGAGCCCGGTATCGATTTTGAGGCGGTTGCGGAGTTCGACGCCCGTCAGCGAGTCGAACCCGAGGTCCTGAAAGGCACGCTCGGCATCGACGTCATGGCCGGCTGCGTGCCCCAATACGGCTGCCGCATGGTCGCACACCAACTCGACCAGCTGGCGGTGCTGCTCGTTGGGGGCCAGCTGTTGCACGCGCTCGGCCCAGTCGGCCGGATGACCCGCTACCTGGGGCACCGCCGGATCTGCGGCGACGCCCAGCCAAAACCTCTGGCGCACGAAACCATACGTGGGCAACGGAACCCGTCGACCGCCCGCTAGGACCGCATCCCACTTCAACCCGATACCGGTGGTGAACAGGCTCCCGGCCGCGGTGAGCAGTGATTGTGCTTCGGGGTGGTCTTTGGCCATCGTGACCACCGACACCGGCTGCTGGGTTGTCAGGGACTGCTCCACCGCTGCGCTCAGACCACCACCGGGACCCACTTCGACGAACACCCCAGCACCTAACGACTCGGCGGCTTGCACCCCGTCGGCAAAACGAACCGGCTGACGTACATGCTCCGCCCAGTACCGCGCGGACCCATATCCGGGTGCGGCCAGTTGGCCAGTCACGTTGGACACCAACCCAATCCGCGGCTGGCCGGGCGTTACCTCGGCTACCAGTTGGGCGAACTGATCCAGCATGGGCTCCATTAACGCCGAATGAAACGCGTGCGAGACCGCCAGCCGATGCACGCGTCTCCCCTGTTGCGCCAACCGCTCCGCTACCGCGCCGACTGCGGCCTGTGCACCAGATATCACCACAGCATTCGGGCCGTTGATCGCCGAGATCTCCACCCCCTCGGTCAGCAGCGGGGCCACTTCGTCTTCGCGGGCGGCCAGCGCAACCATCGCTCCACCAGCGGGCAATTCCGCCATCAACCGACCCCTCCCCGCCACGATGTGTGCCGCATCGTGTAGCGAGATCACCCCGGCCACATAGGCCGCGGTGATCTCGCCCACCGAATGACCCAGCACCGCATCCGGGACCACGCCCCAGTGCTCTAGCAACGTCGCCAACGCCATCTCGATGGCAAATAATGCCGGCTGAGCAAACTCGGTGCTGTCTAGCAGCTCTGCGTCATCACCCCACATGACGTCGCGCAGCGGCAGCCGCAGATCACCATCCAACGTCGCGGCGACCTCATCGAAGGCCTGCGCGAACACCGGAAACCGGCCATATAACTCAGCGCCCATCCCCAGCCACTGCGCGCCCTGGCCGGGAAACACAAAGACCGTCTTGCCCACCGCACCGGCCCGGCCCACCACCACGCCGGCGCCCGGCTCCCCACCGGCCAACCCGGCCAGGCCCGCCATCAGTGCCTGGCGATCAGCACCCACCAGCACCGCCCGATGCTCGAATACCGAGCGCGTCGTCGCCAACGACCACCCCACGTCGGCGGGGTTCAGATCCGCGTCACCCGCGATATGCGCCAACAACCGCGCCGCCTGATTAGCCAACGCCTGCTCCGAACGACCCGACACCACCCAAGGAATTACTGGATCGCTGTCATCGTGATCAGCTACGCCGCCTTCCAGCTGCGGTGCAGGCTGCTCGACAATCACATGCGCATTCGTCCCGCCCATTCCGAACGACGACACCCCCGCCCGCCTGGGCCCGTCCCCCACTGGCCACGGCGTCAGTGTGGTGTTGACACGGAGCCCAAGGCCTTCCAGATCGATACCGGGGCTTGGGCCGGCATAGTTGAGGCTTGGCGGAATCGCGGCGTTTTCGATTGCCAGTACCGCCTTGAGCAGGCCGGCGATTCCTGCGGCGCCCCCAGCGTGGCCGATGTTCGTTTTTACTGAACCCACGCTCACGAGATGATGCTGAGACTCGGAGAATATCTCGCCCAGCGCCCTCGCCTCCGCCGGGTCGCCGATTTCGGTGCCAGTGCCATGGCCTTCGATGTAGTGGACCTGGCTGCTGTCCAGGCCCGCGCTCGACAGCGCACGCCGGATTACTTCGGCTTGCCCTGAAACCGAGGGCACGGTCTGTCCGGCGCTGCTGTGCCCGGCATTGCCGATCGCACTGCCGCGAATGATTGCGCGGATGCGGTTTCCATGATCGAGGGCGGCGGCTAGCGGCCTTAGCAGCACCAGGCCACCGCCTTCGCTTCGCACGTAACCGTCCGCGCGCCCGTCAAAAGCATAGGTGTGGCCCGACGTCGATATCGCGCCGAATTCTCTTTCTAATAAAGCTGTTTCGTTGGCCAGATTGAGGTGAACCCCACCCGCAATCGCCAGCGCCGACTCACCTGAACGGAGACTTTCGCATGCCAGGTGCACCGCTACCAGAGAAGACGACTGGCCGGAATCGACGATCATGCTGGAGCCATGCAGACCGAAGGCGTACGAGATTCTGTTGGCGATCATTGCCCGGCTGATGCCGGTGAATGAGTGGTGATCGAGGTTCTCGGTAGCGTCGCGAAGTGTCAACACGGCGTAGTCGTCGCTTATCGCTCCGAGGTGAACGGCGACCTGTTCTCCGCGTAGGGTTTCCGGAACGATGAATGCGTCTTCCAGCAGTTCCCAAGTCAGTTCGAGCGCCAGTCGCTGCCGCGGGTCCATGGCACAGGCCTCGTGCGGCGAGAGGTTGAAGAAGTCGGCGTCAAACTCGGCGACATTGTCTAGCAATCCTTCTCGCGGTCGACTTGCTCGGGAATTTTCGCCGGGCAGCTGGGTAACTTCAAGCCCGTCCCGGATAATCCGCCAGAAGTCCCCGGGGTTGGCAACGGCGGGGAACCTACAGGCGAGCCCGATGATTGCCACGTCTGCCGGTTGCACACCGTCCTCCAGCCTTCGCGATCGACTAGGCCTGTTAGTCAGCCTGCTACCAAGCTAACTGCTACCGGAGCGCGGCTGTGCTGCGACTGAGCCCAGCCAATCGCTGGGCTCAGCGGCGACATCTAGCACACCAGCCCCAGCAATCTCGCACGTAACAGGACGACAGAGAAGCTCACGGTCCTGCTTCGTCGTCGAGGATGGCGAACAGTTCGCTTTCGGTGGCTGTAGCGATGTCGTCGTCGTAGGGGTCTGGCTTGGGTTCTGGGCGACGGGCGCTCAGGGCGGCCAGGAGACTTTGGAGGCGGACGGTGAGGTGGGCTTTGTCGTCCGGGTTCCAGTCTGGTTGATCGATCAGTGTTTGTAGTTCGCGGGCGATGTCGTTGAAGCGGGCCTTGCGGTCGGGCGGGTTGTCACTGGTTGTGTCGGCCAGTTGGGTGTCGAGGTGTTCCGCCAGGGCTGCGGGGTTGGGGTAATCGAAGATCAAGGTGGGCGAGAGGGTCAGTCCAGTCGTGGTTTTGAGCCGGTTGCGCAGTTCGACGGCTGTCAGCGAGTCAAACCCGAGGTCCTGGAACGCTTGATCGGCATTGATGTCCGCGGTGTTTGGGTGTCCCAGTACCGTGGCGGCGTTGCTGCACACCAGATCCACGAGCTCACGATGCCGCTGTTCGGCGGTGAGTCCTTGCATTCGTGCACGCAGACCAGACATCGACATGGCGGTGCCGGCATCGACGATGACACGCCGCGTCGGGCGGGGGGCGGCCAACTGGCGCATTATGGGCGGCAACGCCGCACCGTGGGCGGCCAGCACCGCCGTGTCCAGCCGGGCCGCCACCACCACCGAGCGATCGGCCAGCATCGCGTCATCCAAGAGCGTTAACGCCTGTTGGCTGGTCAAGGGCGCTAGCCCCACCCGACTCATGCGGGCCAGGTCCCTGCCGCCGAGGTGCTGTGTCATGGTGCTGGCTTGTTCCCAGAGCCCCCAGGCCACCGACAACCCCGGCAACCCGTGCGCGCGCCGGTGGGCGGCCAGTCCATCCAGGAAACTGTTGGCCGCCGCATAGTTACTTTGGCCCGGAGCCCCGACAATCCCGGCCATCGACGAAAACATCACGAACGCCGCCAAATCCAGATCCTGCGTCAGCTCATGCAAATTCCACGCCCCGCCGACTTTGGCCCGCAATACCGCATCCATCCGATCGGGGGTCAACGACGAAATCAACCCATCATCAAGCACCCCCGCGGCATGAAACACCCCCCGCAACGGGTAGCGCGCCGGCACCTGCGCCAGCAATTTCGCTACCGCATCCGAATCGCCGACATCACAGGCCAGTACCGACACCAAGGCCCCCGCGTCTTGCAACTCAGCGACCAGATGCGCGACGCCGTCGGCCTGCTCACCACT
>Ga0209248_10000414_pt1 | contig 13710 bp, 11 predicted proteins | sample BogFormECP04_OM1_FD_188241 | JGI IMG/M metagenome (GOLD analysis project Ga0209248, IMG submission 188241) | Bog forest soil microbial communities from Calvert Island, British Columbia, Canada - ECP04_OM1 (SPAdes) (version 2) | ecosystem: Environmental > Aquatic > Freshwater > Wetlands > Bog ... | reverse complement strand
GAGATGGCGTTGGACAGCATCGGCGGCCGGAACGGCGCGGGGTCTTCGCTCTCCGGCCGCTCGGCGCGGCCTTCGACCCAGGCGAACAGGTCGGCATAGGGCGGCGTCAGCGTCGGCCACACCAGCTCGACCGCGTCGGCGTCCTTGTCGCCGACAAGCTCACCGACCAGCTTGATGATCTCCAGTCGCGGCGTCTCACGGTGGGTGGTGCCTGCCAGCACCAGGGGCACCAACGCCTCGTCGACCAGCACGGAGTCGGCTTCGTCGATAAGGGCCACATCGGGATTGGGTGAGACCAGGTCGGCTACGTCGGTCACCAGCTGGTCGCGCAACACGTCGAAGCCGATCTCGTTGACCGAGGCGTAGGTGACGTCGCAGTCATAGGCCGTTCTGCGGTCGTCACTCGTCGACTCCGCAGTGATCCAGCCGACCGTCAGACCCATGGCCTCCAGTAGCGGGCCCATCCACTCCGCGTCGCGGCGGGCCAGGTAGTCGTTGATGGTCACCACATGTACGTGCCGGCCGGCTATGACGTATCCGGCTGCCGCGATCGCGCCGGCCAGGGTTTTGCCCTCACCGGTGGCCATCTCGATCACGTCGCCGGCGAGCATCCGTAGCGCGCCCAGTAGCTGAACATCGAACGGCCGCAACCCCGTTGACCGCTCGCCTGCTTCTCGGGCGATCGCGAGGAACTGCGAAATATCGTCGGACTCGGCGAAGTCGTCGAGGTTGAGTAGGCCGGCTGCCTTACGCAGCTGGGCGTCATTGAGACCAGCGGCTTCATCGTCGTAGCCAGACGAGGCGGTTACCTCGGCGAGGGAACGGGTTCGGTTCTTTTCCGTACTGGCGCCGAGTAGTCGCCAAAAGCGGCCGCTCAGACGTCCAGCTTGGGCGCGGGTGGTCTTTGGCACAGATCAACGGTACGCGGTGAGGCTCTGGGCCCCGTCAAGCCGACCGAATCAAGCCCGGTCGGTGATGATGCAGGCCGCGAAGCGGACCGAGGTGGGGGTACCTCCCAGCCGCGCAGCGGCGAGGGGGCAACCCGGCCAAATCAAGCCAGGTTGGATCGGCGTGGATAGGCGACGGTCGGGTCGGTGAGTACGTTGACGACGGCAGGCAGGGCGCTGGCGAAGGCACGTTCCAGTGCGGGCCGCAGCTCGGCAGGCGTAGACACCAGCTCGCCGTGGCCGCCCAGAGCGCGGACCACTTCGTCATAGCGCGTGCCCGGGCGTAATTCCGCCACCACCGAGTAGCCGTACAGCGCCTCCATTGGGTGCTTTTCCAGGCCCCAGATTCCGTTGTTGCCGATGACAGACACGACCGGCACGCCGTGGCGGACCAGGGTGTCCCATTCCATGCCGCTGAAGCCGAATGCGCCGTCACCTTGAAGCAGGACGACCTGACGGTCTGGTCGGGCCAATTTGGCGGCCAGGGCGTAACCAGGGCCCGAACCGAGGCAGCCGAAGGGACCGCTGTCCAGCCAGCAGCCCGGCAGGTAGCTGTCGATCACCCGGCCCGCGTAGGAACCGAAATCGCCGGCGTCGATAACAACGATGGTGTCGCGGTCCAGCAGCTGAGCCAATTCGGCATACACCCGCATCGGATGCAGCGGAATCCGGTCATCGCCGAGCTCAGCTTTTTCCAAGTCGCGCGCCGCGGTCTCGACGGTCCGCAGCTCGCCGATCCAGTCCTGATGGCCGGTGTCGCCCGGCGCGGCCAGCGCGGTCAGGATCGACGTCAGGTCGCCGTAGAGCCCGGCCGCAACAGGCCGCGGATGCTCGCGTTCGGGTTTGACCCGGTCTGCCACCACGAGCTGTGTGTGTGACCCGAACACCCCACCGAAGCCCAGCCGAAAATCCATGGGTACGCCGACAATCAGCGCAACGTCTGCCTCGCCCAGCGCTTTGGCCCGAGCCCGCGAGAAGGCCAGTGGGTGGTCAGCGGGCACTGTGCCCCGGGCCATCCCGTTCATCAGCACCGGGATCTGTCGTTCCTCGGCAAGACGGAGCAGCGCCGCCTCTGCGTGGCCCCACCAGACGTTGGTGCCTGCCATGAGCACTGGCCGGCGGGCGGCGGCCAACATGGCGGCAGCGCGGTCCAGGGCGTCACCGTCAGGGATGGGCGCCGTCGGCAGATCGGTGAGAGCGCCCGGGCGGGCCGCGATGTCCGAGTCTTGGGACATGGAAAACGCATGATCCATCGGGAAGTCGACGAATGCGACGCCCGACGGCGCAGTGACCGCTGCCCGCAATGCTTTGTCGACCAGCCGGCCCGCGGCGTCAGCCGACAATGCGGTGGCGGCGAAGCGAGCCAGCGGTGCCACAAACGGCACGTGGTCGATCTCTTGCAGCGAGCCCATACCCCATCGCGACGCGGGGGCGCGGCCGCCGAGCACGACCAGCGGCGACTGGTTCTGCTGTGCTGCCGCCATTGCGCTCATCCCGTTCGTGACGCCCGGTCCCGCGGTGAGTGCGGCCACGCCCGGCGACCTGGTCACCTTTGACCAGCCCTCGGCGGCGAAGGTCGCAGTCTGCTCGTGCCGAGTGTCTATGAGACGGATATCCTCGTCGCGGCAGCCGTCGTAAATGGAAAACAGGTGGCCGCCCGACAACGTGAAGACGATTTCCACACCAGCGGCCTTGAGCCGGCGCGCGATCAGCCGGCCGGCATGGATGGTCTGGGCGGAGACGGCGTCGGTGCTCATATCCGGAGCCTATCCACCACCTTCGGGTACGTTCGCCGAAGGATTCTGTTGACGAGCAGCCTGAGCACCTCGCTTTTAAGGAGACATCGACATTGGGCGCGAAGCCGTTTAAGCCATCGATCGACTGGTCGGCGGCACCTATGAATTCCTTGCGTTGGCTCGCCGAATCCTGGGCTATCAGCGCCGTCTGTCTCCTCATCGTGCTGCTTCTGATCAGGTATTTCACCGTCTGGGGCCGGCAGTACTGGCGGATTACCAGTGGTTACTTCACCGGCAGACATGCCGTGCGGGTCTGGCTGATGTTCGGTGTGTTGTTGCTGTTGGTCCTCTTCTCAGTGCGGCTCAACGTCCTATTCAGCTACCAAAGCAACGACTTGTACACGGCGCTGCAGAAGGCATTTGAAGGCACCGCTACGGGTGACGAAGCCGTCAGACAGTCTGGGATTCATGGCTTTTGGATGTCGCTCGCGATTTTCAGCGTGTTGGCACTCATATTTATCGCCCGTGTGGTATTCGACATCTATCTGACTCAGCGATTCATCATCGCGTGGCGCGTGTGGCTGACCGGCCACCTCACCGATGACTGGCTGGACGGCAAGGCCTACTACCGGGACCTCTTTATCGACAACACCATCGACAACCCGGACCAGCGCATCCAGCAGGATGTCGACATCTTCACCGCAGGTGTGGGTGCCACTCCGAACATCCCGTCCAACGGGACGACCACCACATTGCTGTTTGGTGCGGTCAACGCGGTGGCCTCGGTGATCTCATTCGCCGCGATCTTGTGGAACCTGTCGGGGGATTTGAAACTATTCGGCTTCGTGTTGCCGCGCGCGATGTTTTTGATCGTGCTCGTATATGTGCTGATCGCGACGGTTGTCGCGGTCTGGCTGGGGCGTCCACTGATTTGGCTCAGCTTCGATAATGAGAAGCTCAACGCTGCGTTTCGTTATGCCTTGGTGCGGTTACGGGACGCCGCCGAGGCGGTGGGCTTCTACCGTGGTGAGCGAATCGAGCGGACGCAACTCTGGCGCCGTTTCACTCCGATAATCGGCAACTACCGCAGGTTTGTTCGCCGCACCATCCTGTTCAACGGATGGAACTGGTCGGTGTCCCAGGCAATTGTCCCGTTGCCGTGGGTGATCCAGGCGCCGCGGCTGTTCGCAGGACAGATCGACTTCGGCGATGTCAGCCAGACCGCGACAGCATTCGGCAACATCAATGACTCGTTGTCGTTCTTCCGCAATAACTACGACGCGTTTGCGGCCTTCCGCGCCGCGATCATCCGGTTGCACGGGCTGGTCGACGCCAACGCCCGGGGCCGCGCGCTGCCGACAGTGCTGGTCAAGCCAAGTGAAGACGTTACCGTTGAGTTGGCCAATGTCGAGGTGCGGACGCCGGCGGGCGACCAGTTGATCGACTCGCTTGACGTGCAGCTGGACAGCGGCGCCACGCTGGTGATCACTGGGCGCTCGGGCGCAGGTAAGACCACTTTGCTGCGGAGTCTGGCCGAATTGTGGCCCTACGCCTCAGGGACCTTGTGCCGGCCGGCGGGCGAAAACGCGACGATGTTCTTGTCCCAGCTGCCCTACGTGCCGCTTGGCACTCTGCGTGGCGTGGTGTGCTACCCGAATTCCCCGGACGACGTCGCAGAAGCCACGTTGCGAGACACACTCAGCAAGGTGGCGCTGGCCCCGCTCTGTGACCGGCTCGACGACGAGCGAGATTGGGCCAGGGTGCTCTCCCCCGGTGAGCAACAACGCATAGCCTTCGCTCGCATCCTGCTTACCAAACCGAAGGCGGTATTCCTCGACGAAGCCACGTCCGCGCTCGACGAAGGGCTGGAATTCGCGCTTTATCAATTGCTGCGCAGCGAACTGCCGGACTGCGTCGTGGTCAGTGTCAGCCACCGGCGGGCCGTCGAGCAGCACCACGAACAACAGCTCGAACTGCTTGGCGGCGGCCAGTGGCGCCTGGTTCCGGTAGATAAGCAGCCAGCGGGCGTCTAGCTGGGTCGTTACCGCGCCTGGCCTACCGCTGCGGCGTGCGCTCCGGCGCGCTGTCTTAACGCGCCTGCGCTCCCGCTGCCGCGTGCGCTCCGGCGCGGTGTCTTAACGCGCCTGCGCTCCCGCTGCCGCGTGCGCTCCCGCTGCCGCGTGCGCTCCGGCGCGGCGGCCGAAGAACGAGCCTTCGCCCAGCTGCGTGCCGCTGGCGTATCCCTTTCCGTCCTGGGCGATGTTGGAGGCGCACGCCCCGGCCGCGTACAAGCCGGCCACCACCGAGCCGTCTTCGCGTAGTACCTGACCGTCCACGGAGGTGGCCAACCCGCCGATGGTGAATCCGGCGTACATCGCCTTGCCCAACGACATGTCGAAAGCCCCCCACGGCGCGTTGTCTTGCGGTGCAAGGAATTCCGGCTGCTTATGAAAGTCGGGATCCTCGCCTCGTGCGGCGTATGTGTTGTACCGGTCCAATGTCGCGGCCAGGTTGCCCTCCGGGATCCCAAGCGCGGCTTCCATCTCGGCGACGGTTTCCCAGCCGTCGATCAACGGGACCAGCGGCATCTTGGGGTGCTCCAGGTGCGCCTCGTCGACGATCAAAAAGGCGGTGCTGTCCGGCTGATCCATGATGAACCCGGACGTCCGGGAATGGTAGGAGTCTTCGGCGACGAACCGTTGCCCGAGGTTGTTGACGACGATCCCGGTCAGCAGGATCGACGGCGGATACGGCGGAGCCGTAATAAAGATCTGATCCATGTGGTGGGTGGCGCCGCCCGCCGACACACCGATCCGAATGCCTAGGCCGTCGTCGTAGGTATTGCCGAGCACGAAAGGCTTCTCGGCCAGTTTCGGGGTGTACTTCGCCACCATTTCCGGGTTCATCACGAATCCCCCGGCGGCAATGATCACCGACTTTGCCTTGACCGCACCGACTTCGGAGAATCGCTTCCACGTCACGCCGGTCACTCGGGTCTTTGGGCCCGAGCCGTCCACGATGAGCTCGGTGGCACCGGTCTCGTAGCGGATTTGCACGCCCAGGCTCGCGGCTCGCTTGAGCAGCAGATCGATCACCATGCTGGCGCCGCCGGTGTCGCCGGGTACTGGCACCTTGTGCCCGCGTGGCGCTGGCACCGCCTTCTCCAGGAACGGCCACACCTTCTCGTTTCCGGTGAACATCAGCCCCTCGGTGTTGGGCTGGATCACCGCCTTCCCCGGGAAGTAGCTGCGCTCGAATTGGAAACCCAGGTCTTCCAGCCAATTGAAATGCTCGACACTGCCGTCGCAGTACGCGCGAATCTTGGCGTGGTCGGGCTGTCGCGACACCGCGGCCAGGTAGTTGTACATCTCCTCGGGTGAGTCGGAGTGGCCGGTTGCGTGCTGGACCGCTGTCCCGCCACCCAGGTAGAAGTGCCCCCCGGCAAGCGAGGTGGTACCACCCGCCACAGCGGCGCGCTCGAGCACCAGCACTCGGGCGCCGGCAGCAGCCGCGCTGACTGCCGCGCACCCACCGCCGATGCCGAAACCGATTATCACTACGTCGACGTCATCCGACCAGGACGCCACCGCGTCCGCATTGACCGTCGCTGGTATCTCGGTGTTCACCGCTGCTCCTGTTTGATGTAGTCGTAGAAGGCCCTCATCTCTGGCGAGATATAAGCGATCTCGATGAAGGGCACTCCGGCTTGCGGCGCTGACACGTAGGCGAATTGGATTCCGCCGGGCATCACACCCTGCTGCACGACCGCGGCTCCATGGTCTGCGGCTTCGGCCAGCGCAGTGTCGAATCCCTCGGGGCTTTCGGCCTCCATGCAGATGTGGTGCAAACCGGGTCCACGGTCGCGCAAAAAGTCACTATAGATGTTCTCTCCGCGGACCGGCGCGATGAGTTCCAACTGCATGTCCCCCAGATAGCTCAGCGAGATGCTCGCAACGAAATCGGCGGGCTTACCCAGGTAGCTGCAGGTGTCCGGAGCAAAGTGCACATCAGGTATGCGCACCCACTTCCGGACGCCTAACAAGCCGGTGAGGGCCGTTTCGGTGGCGTCAAGGTCAAGGGTCACCCATGCGATCTGGGTCGGCGATTGAACGGGAAGGTTCATCGTCTCGCAGGATAGCCCAGCCTGCCGACCGGCAGAAAGAAACCAAAATGCCCGAGAAACGATTTGCCGCGGTCGGCCGCGCCGGCTATGGAGAAGGTGAATGAACACGTTCTAATTTGGCCCTGGCGCGCGACCGGCCGGGCGGGTCTCTCCGTCAATGCTGGGCCAGCATGCCCACCAGCAGCCGCACCTGCGCATCGAACACTGCCTCCGGGTCGGTAAGCGTGTCGGCGCCGTACTGGCCGAATACCTCCATGCTGATCGCGCCCAGTACCCCCGCGAAGAGCAAAAAGCACTTAGCGACAACGGGATCGTCGCCGGGAAAGCCGAATTCCTGCCTAATCCGTTCGAAGTCTGACGACATCGGTTCCGCGGCAGCGTCATTGGTCAACCTGATGTCGCCGGTGGCGATCCCTGCGGCGACGGCGTCGAAGAATGCGCCGACGACACGGGTGCCGACCTCGAGGGTGCGCTCTGCCGGCGCGTGATAGCCGGGGACCGGGCTGCCGTACAGCAAGGCCCAGCGCGCGGGATGCGCGATCGCCCATCGCCGCGCCGCCCGCGCGATGGCGATGACGTCGTCACTCCACAGCTCGGCTACAGTGTCGCGGGCCTGGTCCACGGTTTCGGCGAGCTCGGTATAGGCATCGACGAGCAGCAAAGTCAGCAGCTCGTCACGGCTGGACACGTACCGGTACACGGCCGAGGACACCATGCCCAGGTCGCGGGCTATCGCACGCAGCGACAACCCGGCTGCGCCCTGATCCACCAGGTGCCGGCGGCCGAGTTCGACGATCTTCGCCTCGATCTGCTCACGCGATTCCCGGCGTTTGCCCACGCGGCCAGTCTGACACAACCGAGATCACCGCTCTTGCATCTTGGTGAGACCTGTGGCAGCGTGATTGCTTAAGAGAGCACCGCTCTCTCGTTGCTTCAAGGCTGACCGGACCGAAAGGATGCATGATGACCACGCGATACGAGGAACCGAACCGGGTCCTGCGGGCCGGCAGCGCGGGAATCCGTTGGCTTGCCGAACTGGGGATCAGCCTCTTCGGTACCCGGGCCCTGTACGTGCGTGGCCGCAAGAGTGGGAAACAGCGCGCCGTGGTGATCAACCTGCTGACCGTCGACGGTGTCGACTACATCGTCTCACCGCGCGGCAACACCCAATGGGTGCGCAATGTCAGGGCCGCCGGCGTCGTCGAGATGGGCCCGCGCTGGCACCGGGTAAGTGCTCGGGTCACCGAGGTAGACGATGCCGCCAAACCCGAACTCTTGAAGCCATATTTGGCCAGGTGGTACTGGCAGATCAAGGATTTTGTCGTTGGGTTGACGCCCGAATCAACCGATGACCAGCTGCGCGCTGCCGCCCCATTGATACCAGCGTTCGCGCTCGCACCTTGCTGACAGGCGCTAACGGGTATTGGTCGACCCGCCAAGGTCCTGGTGGAACTCGTCGGAGGTCGACCGCCACGACACCGCCGCGGGGAAAGCCCCCCAAACGCTGTTGAAAATCCCGACTAATTGCCCGGGTCCCCCATTGGGGGCCAGGTACACAGGTCCACCCGAATCGCCTTTCTGACTCTGGACGCCATGAGACATCGTGAACCACCCGTTGTTGACACTTTCCACGGTCCCGCAGGTCTCACCGGTGATAACGCCGAAATGGCAGATCGCTTCGCCGGGTTGAACCGCCACGGTTGGGTTTGATTCCAGGGGACGCCCACCCGGCAGAATGTCGCTCACCGAAACGCTGTTGTCCAGCACAATCGCCTCGTAGTCGGCGATCAACTGGTCGGTGGCCACCGTCGAGCCGCTGGGCGTATTGTCCCGGAATGTCGCGAGACGGCCGATAACGTTGTGGTCCCTGTCGTAAACGTCTCCCCCGCCCCGGCAATGCCCCGCCGTGAACGCGATTTTCGTCCTCGGGTCGACGTAGCCCAGGGTGCAGACGAGGTTGCCTTGGTGGATTTCCATGCCGGGGAACACCAATGTGGGATCCGCTCTGGCCATACCAGGCGGCACCCCGGACGCGAGCGCCGCGACGCTAACCGACGCGGCGAATGCGCACATTGCGAAGCGGCGCACCATGGACTCCGATCCGTCGAGGGCGGCGCAATTGCCGACCCCAGGTTGAGATTACGGCGCGGCTCTGGCCGATATCGAGTTTTTCGCGCCGTCTGGCCCCGGCGTTACATGGACGTAGCGAGCGGGACAGCGGTATCGGTTCGGCGGGCGGCGCGTGGCGCCCAGCCCGGTGGTCCGAAGACATAGCCCAGCCGGTCGCGCAGGCGCGTCGCCGACCGCCAGTCGCGCGCGATGGCGACGTATTCGCGGGTCTGCAGGTTCCAGATGTTGAACGTATCGACCTGCTTCGTGAGGCCGTAATGCGGGCGGAACAGCTCCGGCTGGAAACTCCTGAAGAGTCGGTCCCAGATGATCAGGATGCCGCCATAGTTCTTGTCGAGGTACACCTTGTCCATCCCGTGGTGCACTCGATGGTGTGACGGTGTGTTGAAAACGAATTCGAATGGCCTTGGCAGCCTATCGATCCGCTCGGTGTGCACCCAGAACTGGTAGATCAAGTTCAGCGAAAAGCTGAAGAACACCATCCAGGGAGGAATTCCCAACAGCGGCAAGGGAATCCACATCAAGATCTCGCCGCTGTTATTCCACTTTTGACGTAACGCAGTGGCGAAGTTGAAGTATTCGCTGGAGTGGTGAGCTTGGTGTGTGGCCCAGATCAGCCGGACCCGATGGGCGATGCGGTGATAGGTGTAGTACAGCAGATCGACGCCAAGGACCGCGATGACCCAGGTGTACCAGTGGGTTGCCGAAAGGTGCCAGGGCGCCAGGTAGGCATAGATCGCGGCATAACCAAGTACGGCAAGGGTCTTCCAGCCGGCAGTGGTCCCCACCGAAACCAGCCCCATCCAGATGCTCGCCAGAGAGTCGCGGGTGAGGTACGCGCCGGACGCGGGTCGCGGCCTGTCGGTGCCGTCGGTCTCGAGGCTTTCCAGCTTGCGGGCCGCGGTCCACTCGAGAATCAACAACAACAAAAAGAACGGAATGGCGAAAAGTACCGGGTCCCGCATTTGCGGCGGCAGCACGGACAAGAAACCAGCGAAGGCACCCACACAGACAGATTACGACCCCGGCTGGACCCACGGTGGACACCGGTCGCGACGCTCATCCACACTGTGGCTGATGATCAGGGTGCTGGGGTATTGAGCCGTTGACCGGTGTGGTCGTGATCGGCTCCGGGTTTGCTGGGCTATGGGCGGCGCTCGGAGCTGCCCGGCGACTCGACGAGCTCGCCGTCCCAGCGGGGACGGTCGACATCACTGTGTTGAGCGCCAAACCATTTCACGATATCCGGGTTCGCAATTACGAGGCCGATTTGCGCGCGTGCCGCATCCCACTTGCCGACGTGCTCGATCCCGCCGGGGTTGCGCATATCGCCACCGAAGTGACCGCGATCGACATCGATGCCCGGACCGTCACCACGTCGGGTGGTACGACATACGGCTACGACCGGCTGGTGCTGGCGTCGGGCAGTCAAGTGATCAAACCCGCTGTACCGGGTCTGCTGGAATTCGGTTTTGACGTCGACACCTATGACGGCGCCGTTGCGCTCCGGCATCACCTGCGCGGGTTGGCCGACGATCCACCGGCGCCTGAGGCGGCCACGGTCGTCGTGGTCGGTGCTGGGCTAACGGGAATCGAGACGGCCTGCGAGCTGCCGAGCAGGCTGCAGGCACTGTTCGCCCGAGTTGGTGTCAAACCCCGGGTGATCCTCGTCGACCACAACCCCGTGGTCGGCTCCGATATGGGCGCCTCAGCGCGGCCGGTAATTGAGCAGGCTTTGTGCGACAACGGCGTTGAGACCAGGACCGGCGTGAGCATCGCCGCGGTCAGCAACTGCGGTGTTTTGTTGTCATCGGGTGAGCAGTTGGCCGCCGCCACCGTGGTGTGGTGTGCCGGGATGCGTGCCAGTTCGCTGACTGAGCAACTCCCGGTGGCCCGTGACCGGCTGGGCCGCGTGTCAGTCGACGACTATCTGCAGGTGGTCGGGGTGCCGTCGACGTTCGCCGCAGGTGACGTGGCCGCTGCCCGCGTCGATCACGAGCATCTGTCGGTGATGTCGTGTCAACACGGGCGACCGATGGGCCGTTACGCAGGCTACAACGTCATCAGCGAGTTATTTGACGAGCCGATGCTGGCTCTTCGGATCCCTTGGTACGTCACGGTTCTCGATCTTGGACCAGCCGGTGCGATCTACACCGAGGGATGGGACCGGGCTGTGGTGGCGCGTGGCGTTCAGGCCAAAGCCACCAAACAGACGATCAATACCCAGCGGATCTACCCCCCACTGACCAGAAGCCGCGCCGAGTTGCTGGCAGCGGCCGCACCAGACCTGCAAGCTCGCCCCTAGCCGTGACCCTTGATGAGTCGCTTCAGTCTGTCGGCGCTTGATCTCCGGCGTTCCATTGCACCGCCTGAACGCCCGGCTGCAGGGACAGTTCGGCCACCAACTGTTCAAGCTTGGCCGGGGTGTGGCCGTTCATGAGTAAGTACGCGGTTACTGTGACGTTGTCGTCGCCGGCGCTCTGCCCCGAGCGGACACCGCGCAGCGTGATGTCGTTGCTGGTCGTGTACTGCACGATCTGAGCGCGCACGTACTTTTCGGATTTGGGACGACAGACCACTTGCACCAGGTAGGGCTGTAGGCCTTCGTCGTCTTCGCTGAGCTGGTCGTGGTCGATCAGTCGGCCCAGTGGCCGTCCAAACACGTGAATAGCGATGACGGCGCCCGTGGCGATCAGCGTGAACACCAGGTGACCCGAGGCGGCCAGCACACCGACTGCCGCCGAGCACCACAGGGTGGCGGCGGTGTTGAGGCCCCGGACATTGAAGCCCTCGCGCAGGATTACCCCTCCGCCGAGAAACCCGATCCCGGACACCACATACGACGCGACCCTGGTGGGGCTGCTGTCCTCGGTGGCCACGGAGTAAAGCACGAACAAGGTCGCACCGCCGGCGACCAGCGCGTTGGTACGCAGCCCGGCCGTGCGCGCTCGCCATTGCCGCTCGAATCCGATGAGCGCTCCGCATCCCACCCCGACGGCCAGCCGGAGTGCGAACTCGGCGACACTCAGTGTCTGCACGACGCCCCACCCCTCCCGACTCCAAGGCTGAGTACTCGCCGGAAGCCGGGGCATTTTCGACACCGGCCGCGGCACGCTGATCGGCGGCAGCTAACCAGGCCCAGATGAACAGCAGGTGGATCTCAGTCAAACCCGTTGCATTGTGGCTGCACGCTTGAAACCGTCGCGCAGTGAAACGGTTGCGCTAGAGCCACAATCAGCACCCAGACCCTATGGACCGGCCCAGCCGTCGCAGTCCGCGGCAGTCGAGGAGCCGCAGCGCCGCTTTTGCGTTCAGGCCTTGGAGAGTTGTTCGGGGCAGTAGAATTTCGCGGAAATCAGGGCGAAATTCGATGCGTTCTCCAGGTCGAATCCAGGATTGTGGGATTTCACGTCGTGGACCAACTCCAGGCCTGACTCGCCGTTAGTCAAACACGTGCACACCGCTCTGCCGGACGTGATGACTTGGGCTGGGTTGGTGTAGCTGATGCCGGCTTGGTGCAGAGCAGCGAGGAAGCCGGCGTCGTCACCGTCCGGAGCAGGTGGAGGATCGCCATCGCCATACGCCGGCGCGGCGAAGCCGACCATGGCGGAAACGCCGAGCATTGCAAGTAGTAGTTTCATAACTCACCTTTCTCCATGCCTACGTATTCGGTTGATCTCCAGAATGCCTTGCCCACAGTGTTGCTGGCGCAGCCGATCGGCAACTGCGCAGCCATCTGGGCCGATGATTCCGCAACCACGCTGGGCAACGATCGCCGAGATCGCTGCAACAGATCGCATGAGGCGCCAACGGCGAACAGCTCGAACACCGAATTAGGCTGCCCGCTAGCCCAACTGCGCATCCGACGGCACAACTTGGGCCTTCTTTTTCAGGTGCACCGCGTGGATGCCGGGCTTCTTCGCCAGCTGCTCGAGCAGACCGTCAAGACCTTCTTGATCGACACTGTGGTGCTGGACGCTTTCGGGCTTCTCCGATATCTGTGCTACCAGACGCTTCAACTGCTCCGGCGACTGCTTATTATCCTTGAGGTCTTTGAGCGGGGTGAGACGGCCGCGGACGCCATTACGGGCCACAACGTTGGGAGCCCCGGCGCCTAGGGCGCTGCCGAGCATCCCTGCCATTGCCATCGAACTGAACAGGCCTCCATCGCCCAGCGCGGCTGCCGGCACGGCGTCCGGCCCAGCGGCCGACAAGGCGGCAGCAACCGTCCTGATAGCCGGGGTGGCCGCGGCCCAGCTCGGCGGAACCGACAATTTTCCGACCAACGTGCCGGCATTTCCCATACCCGCCGATACCGAGCTGGTCAGATTGCCCGCGCCAAAGCGTACCGCCCCGAGCCCGGCCCCCAGCCCCTCTCTCGGGATCAGGCCAGCAGCCGCCGCGTGAGGGGCGAACTTGAGGAACTGCGATGCCGGGAGGTTGACTAACAACCCGATGTCGTTGAACCCCGTGGTAAAGCCAAGTGGAGTCCGAATGCCACTGACGACGGTCGAATATAAACTGGCCGCGCCGCTGCCAAAGACACCGTTTATGAGCCCGTTGAGGGTGTCTGTGTAGTCGGTGCTCAGGTTTCCGAGTGTTGTCAGCAGCGGGTTGCCCACCGTCAGCGGGCTGGCGGCTGCTGTCAGGAGCGACTGCACAGTGCCGGCCGGGGTGGCAGCGGCTTGGGTCACCGCGGCCGCCTGGGTGGCCATCCCGGCGGCGTTGGTGATCTGCGGCGGAGCAGTGAAGGGCGTCACCTGGGTGGCGGCCG
>Ga0209248_10000411_pt1 | contig 13827 bp, 12 predicted proteins | sample BogFormECP04_OM1_FD_188241 | JGI IMG/M metagenome (GOLD analysis project Ga0209248, IMG submission 188241) | Bog forest soil microbial communities from Calvert Island, British Columbia, Canada - ECP04_OM1 (SPAdes) (version 2) | ecosystem: Environmental > Aquatic > Freshwater > Wetlands > Bog ... | reverse complement strand
GCCGGTTGGCAAAGTCGAGACCACCAATCCGCCTGCGGCGGGCAAGGTGGCGATCGCCGAACAGGGGATCGAGATGTCGAGCGCGCGCGGCGCGCCGGACACCAGCGGGGCGGTGATCTGGGTGACGTGCCCGTCTGCGGTGCTTTGCGGCCACAGGACGGTCGCCGTGGTCTGTTCGACCGGAAGCAATGGAACAGTGACGCACAGCAGCAGACCGACGAATCCTGCGACGACGGCGATCAACCGCGGGGTCCGCTGCGATCGCTGACTACCGTCGGGGGGCACGAGGGTCGATCGTAAGCGACGAGGCTTTCTTCGGTGAGGACGCAGGGCCGCGCAGCGGCCGTGAGGACGCACCGGGCGGTTGCGACCCTCTTCGCGTGTTTTCGATCAAAATGGGAGCTGAGGCCGTCGATAACCCCGGGAGGCTGCAGCGCCGTGAGGAACATAGGTCTCGGGTTCGGCGTCTTGGGCCCGTTGGTGATGACGGCCGACGGTGCCCGGATGCCGTTGGGTGCCCCCAAACAGCGAGCGGTGTTGGCCATGCTGGTGATCAACCGCAATCGGCCGGTCTCGGTCGACTCGTTGACTACAGCGGTATGGGGGTTGAATCCGGTGCCAGCGGCGCGGACCAGCATCCAGTCCTACGTGTCGACGCTGCGCCGGCTACTCCGTACCGCCGGAGTCAACAACCCGTACGCCGTGCTGGCGAGCGCACCGCCCGGCTATCAGCTCAGCGTCGCCGACGCTGACTGCGATGTGGGCCGCTTCGTCGGTGAAAAGGCTGCTGGAATGCGGGCCGCCGCTGCGGGACGATTCGAAGAAGCCAGCGCCAACCTGTCGGCCGCACTGGGCGAGTGGCGAGGACCGGTCCTGGATGACTTGCGTGACTTCGCCTTCGTCGACGGGTTCGCCACCAAGCTGTTGGAAGACTATGCGGCGGCCCAGACCGCCCGCGCCGAAGCCGAGATCGCCTGCGGGCGTGCCAACGGCGTGATCGGTGAGCTCGAGGCGCTCACCGCGCGATACCCCTATCGGGAACCGCTGTGGGCGCAGTTGATCACGGCCTACTACGTCACTGAGCGCCAATCGGATGCGCTTGACGCGTACCGACGACTGAAAACAGCTTTAGTCGAGGGTCTGGGCATCGACCCCGGTCCCACGGTGACTGCATTGCAAGAGCGGATCCTGCGCCAGGAGCCCCTGGACGCTAAACGACCCGCTGACGCTAAACGACCCGCTGGCGCTAATACCACTCACAAGCAGAGCATCGTCAAGCTTGCCCCGGGCAGCGTGCTGGCCAGCGAGTCCGTCATTGCGCGGTTGCGCGACAAATCCGGACGCGAACATAGGCTCGACGGCGCGACCACCCGAATCGGACGACTTGAAGACAACGACATCATTCTCGACGACGAGGACGTCAGCCGGCATCACGCCATGATCATCGACACCGGAACGGGTTTCGTGATTACCGATTTGCGTTCGACAAATGGTGTCGAAGTGCGGTGCCAGCCCATCCGTGGCAACGCCACGCTCGCGGATGGCGACCACATTCGCATCGGTAGTTGTGAGTTCATCTTCGAAATCCGCTCGGGTTGAGGGTTATTCGGCTAACCGGGCGGCCAGAGTGGCGTGGCCGGGGCCGGTGAGGTCTGCGACGGACGCGGGGCGGCCGGCCATCGCCATCAGCAACGCTTCGCCGGGGCCGGACACCTCGGGTCCACGGCCGTGGGCCCAGTCGATATCGGTCGCGCATAGTCGGAGTCCTTTGATAAATCGTCTTGCGCCGAGCCTTGGGTTATTGGGCACTAGGTCGAGCACACGCTTCAGGCGGTCTGCAGGGACGGTGCGGGGCTTGTCAAGTGAGCGCCGGATGTCTTGGTGGTGGATCGTGCCGTCCACGAGCGCGATCATTCCGCCGAAACCCGCGGTGAGCCCCTGCGGCTGGAGGTGATTGCTGAGAAACTCAAGCAACTGTTGCGGGCTCAGTGACCCGAACTCGTCGACGCCCACCTGGTTGGCCCGCACGATCCGGCCTTTCACGAATCGTTTCAGCAGCCCAACGGGCGCGGGCCATTCTCATCAGGTTGCCTTCGGCGTGGGCTTCGTTAACCGTCATCGCCGCACCTCGATGCTGACAAGGTAGGGGTGACCTTCGTCACGGCACTCGGCCGTCTTACTGGCGCAGCAGGTCGGCCCAGTTGCGCGGCACCCGTCCGCGGGGACCTGGGACGCTCTGGTCCTCGGGATGGCATTCCGGTGGAGCGAGTTCGGGACCCTCGTAGTAGTCATTGGTCTCGTAGTCCCAGAACCAGTCCTCGCCCGGCTCGAACGACCGGATGATCGGGTGCCCACTCTCTCGCCAGTGCTTCGTCGCGTGGCGCGCCAGCGAATCATCGCAACAACCGATGTGGCCGCAGGCCGCACATCGCCGCAGGTGCACCCACCAACCGCCGGTGGCATCACACTCCGCGCAGCCGATACCACTGGGCGCCACCGATGGGTCGACAGCAGCAGTCATCGGGACTCTCCCTTCTTCGCTGATGCGATCTGGCTTGCGTTGACCTCCCCCGCCGACTTGGCCAGCTCACTTGGCAGCGCAGACACATCCGACCGCGCCACCACCGCTTCGACAAGGTTATCCGGTCGGGCTCCCAAATCCGCAGCTATGAGTTGCGATATCGACAACGCTATGTCCGCCAAGCGAACGCAAGAATTCCGCAAGAATTTCTCCAATATCTGGCAAGCGGGTTGCGGCAACCTGATCTGGTCGGCCACCGCAACCGACCCCACACAGCGATCGGCGGGGATCCGCAGGTTCCGGGAGTGGGACAAACGGCAGTTAGGAATCAACACCATGAATGCGAACAAGGCACCGAAAGTGTCGAAGCTACGTATGGCCGCGGGCGTCGGCCTGGCCACCGTGGGTCTGTCACTCATCGGGTCGCTAGTGCCGGCCGTCGCGTCCGCCGACCCGTGGGTCCCGCACAGCGGACCCCTGCACCCGATTCGGCATTACGCCGCGGACGCCCTGCACCCGATCTACTCGATCACTCACCCGATACGGTCGCTGGTTCCATAACTTAGCCGACCAATCAAGCATCTTCTGCGTTTGACGCCACCGAGCAGTCCTATTTTCTGAGTGGCGCCGGGTTCCACAGACCGCTGCGCGTCTGGGTCCCCAGCTGCAAACGGGCGGGCTGGGCGTTGGGGTAGTACGGCGTCAACCGCTGCAACGAGCCCCAGTCCCGGGACCAATCGTCTTTCAGATACGTGGCCACCGTGGTCGCCTGCACCAGCAACTCCGTGACGCCCAGCGGGCCGCCGCCGTTGTTGTCCATCACCGGAGAATTGGCCTCGGCGCCGAACCGATCCGGCAGGATGCGCCATCTCGGCGTTTCATCGACGCCGTTTTGATGGCCGAACGGTCGCTGGCAGGGGAACGCCAGACCCACCAGCCAGTCCAGGAAAACCGGGGCTTGGGAGCCCACCACAGCCTGCAGCGTGCGCAGTTCCGGAATACGCGGCGGTGTGAGCCCGATCCAGTGCTGCGGCGCCAGGTCCTGGTCATCGGCGATGAGCCGGAGTTGGGTGGCGTTGGCTGGGATAGCTGACATCGGCAACCGCAAGTTACGCCAGGCCGGCGACGCCCCGACGTCGGCAAATTGCAATGACCCGCCGGGGTGTCCGCTGGCCGCTCCCTCATCGGTGGCCCACTGCACCTGCACTTCGCGGGAGTCGAAGCGGCCTGCGGCCGTGACTACCACTAGCGGCCCGGCCTTATCGCGCTGCCCAGGCAGTCGGTACCAGCCCGAACGCAACCTGGCAGGCACCTGGATGCCGGACCGCCAACTGCCGAGCACTGGCGTGCGGCTGGGGTCCAGGTTGTAGGGCAGCTGGGCCTTGGAACCGTTGATTCCCGGTGCGGCGCTGGTGCCGCCTTCGTTGCCGGCCTCGCCGACGGTGATCGTTGCGTTGTCGTTGACGAAGCTACGGTCGCCCGGACGTTCCATCACCGGGTCGGCGGAAACATCGGAGGGAATACCGTTGGGCGTGAAGGCCTCCGACAGGCCGGCGCCCAGGGCGTCTTGCACTGAGGCCGTCACCGGGGGCAGCATGCCGGCGTTGGGGTCCTGTTCCACCAGCACGTCCTCGGCCAGACCGCAGGCATAGCCGGTCTTCAGACCGGCCAGAGCCTGCAGGTTGGAACGGCCGACCGACCATGCCGGGTACTGGCCGGTCATCGCCAGGGTCAGCGAGACCACTTCGAAAATTACCAGCACCCACGCAGCGATTGCCAACGGGGACTGGATGATTCCGGCAACTCGCGCCCCGTACCGGGTTTTCGGCGGCTTGTCGTCGGTAGCGACGAAGTGGAACCATGCCGCCACCAGCAGCACCACCACCGTCAGCTCGAGCAGCGCAGTGGTAAGCGACCATCGTAACTTCGGGAACGAGTTCGACCACGGGACACCGAAGTTGGACACGTACCACCAGCCGTTGACGCTGGCGAATGACAATGCCAGCACGAACAGCACTAAGGCGGCGAACATGGTGCGGTTGCGCCGGGATTGCATTGCCGCACCCGTAACCGCGACCGCGGCCAGTGCCCCCAGCGAGCCGGCCAGCCCGGCGAACACCCCGAAGTGGTGCGTCCATTTCGTCGGGGTGAACATCATCGCGAGGAACGAGATGACGGTGATACCGATGATGCGGCGGCTCGGTCCGGCTGCGGTGCCCGGAATTCGCCCTTTGCGCAACGACATTGCCACCGCCACCGCAAGTGCGACGAGCAACGCCAGCACGGCGAAGCGGCGGGCCACCGACCCGTCCGGGCTGGCCATGAACAGCCGCTCGTAGCGGATGTGCTCGTCGAACCACCTCAGGCTGGGCCCGACATCGCGCTTGAGGACGCTGGCTTGGACCTCGCCGACCAGGGTCTGGTCGCGGAATATCAGGATCGCGGTGACAGTGGCCGCAGCCAGGATTGGCGCCACCAGTGGCAGCACACCGAACTGTTTGGATCTGCGGTGCAGGATGGTCCGAAGCGGCCCGATGGCGACCAGCAGCGCACCGATGGAGGCGATACCGGTCGGGCCGGAGAACAAAGTCAGCGCACCGATGATGCAAGCGATCGCCACCGGCAGCAGCCGGCTGGTGGCCACCGCGCGCTCTATCGAACACCAGGTCAGCAGAATGCCCAGCGCGATGATCGGCTCGGGCCGCAGCCCGTTGTCCAGCGGCAGCCAGACCGCCAGGAACATGCCCGCAGCCGTCCATGCCGCGGCTCGGCTGCTCTTGACGGCGTGACCCAGCCTGGGGATGACTTCACGGCTGATCACCCACCAGCACGTCAGCGCCATCGCCAGGGTCGGCAAGCGCGTCCAGATGCTGGTGGTGCTGACGTGTGCCCACAGCGCGAGCAGGTCGTAGTACCAGCCGAACGGCGCCTCGGGTGTACCGAACCAGCGGTAGTAGTTGGCCATGTAGCCGGCGTGCTCGGATACCCGGGCCATGGTCAGGACGTAGCCGTCGTCAGAGGTATTGGCGCCGACGAAGTGCCACCACACCAGCACAGCAATCACCAGGCCATCCAAACCGCCGATCGACCACCACCGTGACGGCAGGAAGCGCCGGTGCCGGGTGCCGTCGGCGGCGTCAAGGACGTGCAGCGCGACCAGGGCAGCGGCGGTCAGCACCACGCCGAGGATCATCGCGATCAGCTTCAGCGGCGTGGGGCTGCTGCTGTAGCGGGTGTCGACGGTCGCCGAGAAGCTCAGCCCCGGTGGCGCCGGCCCGGCCAGATCGGTGAAGACGCCGACGATCTGTGGCCGGAAGTCGTAGCCGCTTTTCTCACCGCGCAGTGGCGCGCCGGGATGTTCGGCATTGGGCCCCTGCGTCAGCCCGAGGAATTCGGCCGTCACGCGATCGGCGTGCGCGGTAAAGGTCAAACGCTCGCAGGCCGGGCTGAGCACCTGGCTCAACGGCGCCGTGACCACCGCAACGTTGCGCACCACGAGCACCAGCTCGTCATTGGCGCGCTGGATGAGCAACCCGCGATCGACGGCCTTCGGAGCCTGCTTGGGCACCGTTGACAACAGCACGGTCTTGGAGCTGTTCTGCGAACCGGCCAGTCCGGCGGCGGCCCGACAAGGCACGGTGACGTTCAGCTCGGTGGCCACATACCCGATCAGCGGTGCGTCGACGCTGTCGAACGCGCCGTTCTGCGGCCAGTTCAGCTGGGCGGTGGTCTGGTTGACCGGCAGCACTGGGGTGACGATCGCCAGAAGGGCTCCGAGCAGACCTGCGGCGACGGCAACGAACCGAGCGATCCGGTGGTTCGCTCCCGTGTCGCTCACGGACGTAGATGCTAGTTCTTCGACCAAGTCAGGTGAGGTCTCGGGAGCCATCAGCCGCTTGTCACTGGTTGGGCCACCGGCCTGCGGATGGCCAGCACAAACGGGCCAACGCCTTGGACAACGAAACGCGGGTCGGCGAACAGGGCGGCCCGCAGGTCGACCGTGTAGCGACGAACGTTGGGCTGGTTGGGGTATACGTCCTCGGCCAGCCGCAGCGTGTAATTGTTGTTCGCGCCGCGGCGCATGAGAAATACCGTCGGCGGCGGCCAGGGTGATGTGTCCAGCGCGTGGATCAACTCGTCGGCGGTCTTGAGCTTGGACCACTTATTGATCTGTGCGGCGCGTAGGTCGAACTGCGCCAGCGGGTTGGCGTAGTGCGACGTCAAACCTTGAAAGCCCCAATAGGGGTAGTAGGACAGGAAGCTGTAGTCGGCGGTCAGTACCACGGTCTGATCGCGTGGCTTGCCGGTGGTGTGCAGGATGGCAGCGTCGATGACCGAGTAGTACTTCTCCGAGCCGGCTGGGCGCCGGTCGCCACGCTGGCCGTGTCCATCAGTGTCGGTGTAGGCGATGGTGAGATCCGGCCGCAGTACGTCGGGAATGTCCTGGCTGAACGCGATGGTCGCGGCCAGCCCGATCGCGCCGGCGATCGGGATAACACCGCTGCCCCGCTCGGCCAGGGCCAGCGCGATCTCCAGAAAGCCGAATACTCCGGCAGCGACCAGCAGCACGGTCAGAGTGGGCTGCAGCCGAAACGACAGCAGCGTGGTGCGGGCCAGCGTGGTCAGCATCGACAACAGTGACCACAGGTAGACGGCCAGCACGCCGACCGCCAGCCCGCCGGCAAGCACCGAAGAGCGGGCGCGCACCACCAGCCACACGCTGCCCAGCATGCAGATCGCTCCCAGCAGCGTGAACTGCAGCATCGGGAACGTCAGCTCGGCGCCGTCGGCCGGCAGGTAGTGCTGAGCGCTGCCGGTGTTGCTGATCGGGCTATGGGTTGCCCGCAATAAAAACGGCAGCCAGGTGGTAGCGGCGATGGCCGCAGCGATGACCCCGATGACGGCCAGCCGGCGCAGCGGATCGAGCGCGGCCCGCTTGCTCTGCCGCCACCGCGATGTGGCCAGCAGCAAAGCCATCAGGGCGATGGTGAACGCGCTGAAGACGAATAGCAGCAAGTACCAGGTGGCGGTGAAGCCGAGGAATACGCCAGCACCAACCACCGCACCCCAGCCGGCCCTCATCGGCTCGAGTGTGACGCTGTCGTCACGCTCGGGCTCCAGCGTGACTGTGGCGTCACGTTCGCGGTCGTGGGCGCGCAGACCCGACCACGTCAGCACCAGCACCGGCGGCAGCAGCACGGTGATCATCGCGGCGTAGGGCTCGGGGGAGCCGTAGGCCAGCGTCACCGCCGCGGTCGCGGTGGTGACGACCAGCGCGTACTCGAACCGGATCATCCGCCACCACAGCACCAGTGCGACCGCGACCGCGATGGTCATCGAGGTGATCGCCCACGGCTTGTAGATCTCCCAGGCCGGTGTCCCGGTCAACGCCGCAACACGCCCACCGATCCAGAACCAGCCCGGCGTGTAGAAGGTCGGTAGCCCGATGTAGGTCATGTCGTGCAGGGCTGGGCTGTCGGTGAGCCGGGTCAGGTATTCAGTGCGGAACTGCTGGTCCACGGAGATGCCGAACAGATACAGCTTGGTGGCCCCCAGCGGCATACCCAGCGTCACGACGGTGAACGCGGACACGAACACCAGCCCGCTCACCTGGGCCAGCACCGGGAACCGGCCTCGCCGCCACACCCAGCCGGTAGCGATCAGCCCGGCCAGGCAACCGACCTGGCCGACAGTGGTCAGCGCGTGCAACTGGTTGGACGAGGGAAAGGCCGGCCACTGAACGTGCGAGATGGCGATGAGCGATATCACCGCGACCGAAATGGCCACCACCGCCGCCAGAACCATCTGGCCCAGGCTGGCCAGTGCATTGCGCATGGTCAGATTGGCAGCCTGCGGAAGATGCTGCGCGGGATGTGTCGCAACACCATCATCACGTACCGGAATGCTGCTGGCGCCCAAACCAATTCCTTACCTTTTGCGGACGCGGTCACTGCGAGGTTGGCTACGTATTCCTTGTCCACGGTCAGCGGAGCTTCCTTGATATGAGCACTCATCCGGGTGCGCACCTGCCCGGGCCTGATCACCAGCACGCGAACACCATACTGACGCAGCGCCTCCGACAACCCCAGATAGAAACCGTCCAGACCGGCCTTAGTGGAACCGTAGACGAAGTTGGACCGCCGCACACGCTCACCGGCGGCCGAACTCATCGCGATGATCTGACCGAAGCCTTGTGCCCGCATCTTCTCACCTAGCAGTACGCCAACGGAAATCGCCGCAGTGTAATTGATTTCGGCGATCCGGACAGCCTTCCGCTGATTCTGCCATAGCTCTTCGGCATCTCCGAGCAAACCGAACGCGACAATGGCCACGTCGACATCGCCATTAGCGAAGGCCTCGTCGATCACCTTCGGGTGGCTCGCGGGGTCCAAGGCTTCGAAGTCGATCAGCTCAACCGAGCGCGCACCAGCTGCCTGCATCTGGGCTGCCGCGGCGTCGCGTCCCGGGTCGTCGGGCATGGCAGCCAATAGGATCCGCGCGTGGGCGTTGCGCAGGTAGCGGTCGCAGATGGCCAGCCCGATCTCAGAGGTACCACCGAGGAGCAAAATCGTCTGCGGATTTCCCACCGCGTCGAGCACCATTAGAGCAACTCCAAACGTCGGGCCATGTCGGAGACGAAAACGCCCGAAGGGTCGGCCTTGCGGCGCACCGCAATCCACTCGTCGATGCGCGGATACATGGCGTGAAAGGTCTCGGCCGTGGTGCGGGAGTCCTTGGCGGTATAGACCCGACCGCCGAATTCCAGCACCCGGCGGTCGAGTTCGTTGAGGAACTCGTTGAGCCCCGGCTTGATCGGGAAGTCTACGCAGACATTCCAGCCCGGAATCGGGAAGCTCAGCGGCGCCTCGTTGCCCGGCCCCAACAGTTTGAACACATTGAGAAACGAGTAGTGCCCCGACTTCTGGATGGCGCGGATGACGCCTGTGAACTCTTCGACGGCATGGGTGGGCACGACGAACTGGTACTGACCGAATCCCGCCGTGCCGAACAGACGGTTCCACTCCCCAAGCATGTCCAGCGGATGGTAGAACTGCGTCAGGTTCTGAATCTTGCCGCGATAGGTGCCGGATTTGCGGTACCAGAGTTCACCGATCGGCATGAAGGTGTATTTGTTGGCCAGCCCGTTCGGGAAAATGTCGGGAAGTGTAAGTAGTTGTGGCGCATCGAATTTCAGAGGGTTGCGCTGCAGCTTGGCCGGCAGCTGCTCGATGGTGGCGAGGGAGCCACGTGATATCGCCGCGCGACCCAGCTTCGGGGGCGGGCTGATCGCGTCGAACCAGGCGCTGGAATAGGTGTAGTTGGCTTCGCTGCCGTCGCTGTGCAACGCGATGGTCTCGTCGAGGCTGGCGGTGACGTCGCCGTCCGCGATGAAATAGGCGGTCTCGGTGGGCGTCATCGCGATGCTGGCGCGCAGGATGATGCCGGTCAGGCCATTTCCCCCGACCGTGGCCCAGAACAGCTCGGAATCCTCACCGGCTGGAGTGAGGTGGCGGATGGCGCCGTCGGCCACGAGCAGGTCCATGGACCGCACGTAGTTGCCGAAGCTCCCCGCGCTGTGGTGGTTCTTGCCGTGGATATCGCAGGCGATCGCGCCGCCGATGGTGACTTGCCGTGTTCCCGGCAGCACCGGCACCCACAGCCCTAATGGCAGGGTCGCCTTCATCAGCTGGTCCAGGTTGACTCCGGCGTCGAGGTCGGCCAGCTTGGTGTCGGCGCTGATGGAGTGGATGCGATTCAGCACCGTCATGTCGATCACCAGGCCGCCGCCGTTTTGCGCGTTGTCGCCATACGACCGGCCCATCCCGCGCGCGATCACCCCTCTACCGCCACCATCGGCCACCCGGGCCACGGCCTTGGCAATGGCCTCGGGATCGGGGGTGCTGAGCAGGTCTGCCACCGACGGCGCGGTGCGACCCCACCCGGTCAGCCGGGTGGGCGTGGTGGAAGAGTCGGTGCTAAACATCGTCAAAGAGGGTACCGCCTGGGTGGCTCGGCTCAGTGCATGCGGAAGATTACGGCTCGCTGCACGATGAAATTGATCACCGTGGCAATGCCCTGCGCGATCACGAATGCAACGGGTATCGCCCACTGCCGGTAGTGCAAAAGCCAAAGGCAAAGATGGTTGACTCCGACCTGCACGGCGAAGGTAACTGCGTAAAGAGCCATGACCGCGGCGAACCGGGCGGTGCTCGGTGGCGCCTGAAATGTCCATCGGCGGTTGATCAGGTAGGCGGTGATGGTGCCGACGATGACGCTGATCAATTTCGACAGGTCAACCTGCAAGCCCACTACTTTCCAGAGCGTCACGTAGACGCTGAAGTCGACGATCGCCGCCAGGCCGCCGGTGACGACGAAACGCCCTGCCTGCGTCGTCAGATTCATTTGCTGGCTCTGCTCAGCCCGGGACTCTGGCGGCAACATTTGGGGGATCCTAACGGGGCTGTCGGGTCCTCAGGCGGCTTCAGCAAAACTTGTTAGGTGGGCAACTTCACTGCGACCAACTCGACCTGATTTTGGCCTTGCGGCGTCGAATAGGTCACCGTATCGCCCGCTTGATGACCGGCCAGGGCCTGCGCCAACGGACTGCGAGCGGTCAACGTCTCGTCTTCGCGGCCAAACGGAGTCTCTTCGACGATGGAAATCACGTGCATCGTGACGACTTCACCGTCGGGGAACCGCAGCGTCACCTCGGTACCGCCTGGCAGCGCTTCCGACTCGTCGGAGTACGACGGCTCGGTTCGCAACCGCCGCTCCAGCTCGTTGACCCGGTCATTGAGGACGACCAGTTCGTCAGCGCGCTGTATTGCCTCGGCCGCGTCTCCGTGATCGCTGACCATACCGCGGTCATTTTTGACCTCGGTCTCCAGCAGATCGCGCCGCTGGCGCAGACGAGTCACCTCCGCGGCGAGGTTTTCCCGCGCCGCATCCGCCACTGATTGGACTTCTTCGCTCACGTCCGTCGACCTTTCGCGGCGCGGCCGCCATATCGCGGAGCGCCCTGACTCGCATTTTGGGTTGACCGATTACTCAGCTGCCGCCATTCGTGGTGCTTCAGTGTTGCACCACGACGAGGCGGCCGCCACCGGTTTTCGACAAGCATTTTCAGTTGTTGAATACATGCATACCCAATCGGTGGCGGTTCTATCGTCGTTAGCCCGCCGCGCTCTGGCGCAACCGCTGATTTATCGCACCAGTCGCATTGACATGCATCATCTTTCGCGTCGCTAGCGGGTCTGCTGCCGGGTCGACTCGGGGTGCCCGGCGCCCGGCGGCGCGGTGTCGTCGTCGTCATAGTCGATGACCCCGCCGCGCAGCGCGTCGAAGATGGCCACACCTTGCGAGACCAGCCCCGCGGCCACCTGGCCGAGCCCTTCGGCGCCATTGAGGACCGTGAGATTTGCGTTGGACAGCCCAAGTGCGGCCTTCTCGACGATTTGCGGTAGCTGGTCGATGAGCATCCTGTCTAACGCCACTCGGTTGTGCGACGCCGCCGCCTCGGCCTGGATCTTCATCTTCTCCGCGTCGGCGACAGCCAAGATCCGCACGCGTTCGGCTTCCGCCTCCGCCGGTTTGACCACCTCGGCGACAAGTTCCTGCTGGCGTAGTTCGGCGGCGCGTTCGGCCAGTTCTGTTCGCATCTGCAGCACTTCGCGCTGAGCCTGAGCTTCGGCCAGTGGGCCGGCCTGGGCGGCTTGAGCCTGAGCCTTGTCGACCTCGGCCTTGTATTGCGCCCTGACGATCGCGGTCTTGCGGGCGAACTCTGCCTGATTGCGTTGTGACTCCTGCTCGGCTTCGGCGGCCGCCTGGTTGGCTTGCGCCTGCGCGATCTGCGCCTGCTGCTGGATAGCCGCGTTGTGCGGCGCGGACATCGCGTTGATGTAGCCCAGCCCGTCGTCGTCGATGGACTGGATCTGCAAGGCGTCGACATTGAGGCCGATCCGTGCCATCTCCGCCTTGGACCCGTCGAGCACCTCGGTGGCCAGCTTCTGACGTTCCCGGATGATCTGCTCGACGGTCATCGAGCCGATGATCGAACGCAAGTGACCGGCGAAGATCCTGCCGGTGAGTATCGCCATCTGGTCCTGGTCTGACAGGAACCGCTGCGCGGCGCTGACGATGCTCTCGGTGTCGTTGCCGACCTTGAAGGCGATCACCGCGCGGACGTTTAGGGTGATGCCTTGCTGAGTGACGCACTTTTCGGCAACCTCGGACTCACACATCGCCATCGTCAGGAATCGAACTTTGCGGAAGACCGGCAGGACGAACGCGCCATGGCCGGTCACGACACGGAAGGGGACGTCGGCCCGGACTCGGCCGCCGGAGATCAGCATCGCCTCGTCCGGAGCGGGCACCTTGTAACCGAGCATTGTCAGACTCCTTGCACTTTTGTTGTTGCGTATCAGGGATTTTAGGTCGTCAATCGACGGGCCAGGGTTCGACGACCACCGTTCTCGCGCCCCGCACCTCAACCACCAGCACCTTGGTGCCTTTCGGCAATGGTTCGTCGGACCATGCGAGGAAGGTTTCCTTGGACCCCCGCAGGGTCAACAACAGCTCGCCGGCGCCGCGGTCGCCGCGGGTTGCCACGATCAGCGTGCCCACGCAGCCGATTACCGGGGCGTTGCTCACGATCGCATAATCCTCCATCGGCGGGTTCAGGTCGAGTTTGTATCTTTGCTGGGGCGGGGCTTGCGTCCAAGCTGCCGCGCCCGCGCAGCTGAGGGTCGGGGCTGACTAGACCCAATACGGAACCCGGGCGCGGAATTGGCGCATCGCGAACGCCGCCAGCAACCAGCCGACGACCGTCAGCGTCACCACCACCACCCAGTGCCGCAGCTCCTGGTGGCCGCCCAGCAACGGGGCCCGCACGATATCCAGATAGTGCAGCAGCGGGTTGAGTTCGACGATGCTCGCCCAGCGTCCCGCACCCTGCTGGCGCAGCGTGTCGTCATTCCAGATGATCGGCGTCATGAAGAACAGCAACTGCACGACCGAAAACAGCAGCGGCCCGATGTCTCGGTAACGAGTCGCCAGGATGCCGAAACACAGTGATACCCATATGCAATTCAGGACGATCAACGCTAGCGCCGGAATGACCGACAGGTCGGCCCACGACCACGGCTTGGGGAAGATGATCGCGACGACGAGATAGATGACGATGTTGTGCGCGAACAAAATCATCTGTCGCCACACCAGGCGATAGACGTGCACACTCAACGGCGTCGGCAATTGTTTGATCAGTCCCTCGTTGGCGACGAACACGTCGGCACCCTCCAGGATCGCGG
>Ga0209248_10000409_pt1 | contig 13846 bp, 8 predicted proteins | sample BogFormECP04_OM1_FD_188241 | JGI IMG/M metagenome (GOLD analysis project Ga0209248, IMG submission 188241) | Bog forest soil microbial communities from Calvert Island, British Columbia, Canada - ECP04_OM1 (SPAdes) (version 2) | ecosystem: Environmental > Aquatic > Freshwater > Wetlands > Bog ... | reverse complement strand
GGCGGAGCCGGCGCCTACAAAGATGCCATAGTGTCGGATTACATGCCCGAGGACGTCACTGTGGTGCTGCCCTGCCTCAACGAGGAGGAGTCGTTGCCGGCGGTGCTGGCGGCCATCCCCGCCGGTTATCGGGCATTGGTGGTCGACAACAACAGCACCGATGACACCGCCGGGGTGGCCAGCCGCCACGGCGCTGCGGTGGTCGTCGAACCGCGGCCCGGGTACGGCTCAGCTGTGCACGCCGGCGTGGTCGCCGCGACGACCGAGATTGTGGCGGTCATCGACGCCGACGGGTCGATGGACGCCGGTGATCTGCCCCGGTTGGTTGCCGCGCTCGACCAGGGTGTCGATCTGGTGATCGGCCGGCGGCGGCCGGTGCGCGGGCTGCACTGGCCGTGGGTCGCTCGGGTAGGCACCGTCGTGATGAGCTGGCGGTTGCGTACTCGCCACGGCCTTCCGGTGCACGACATCGCGCCGATGCGAGTAGCCCGCCGCGAGGCGCTGCTGAATCTGGGTGTCGTCGATCGGCGGTCAGGCTATCCGCTGGAACTGCTGGTTCGCGCTGCGGCTGCTGGCTGGCGCGTGGCCGAGCTCGACGTCAGTTACGGCCCCCGGACGGGCGGTAAATCCAAGGTCAGCGGTTCGCTTCGGGGCAGCATCACTGCGATCCTGGATTTCTGGAAGGTGATTTCATGAGTGTCCTGCCAGTGAGTCTGTTGGTGGTCGCCAAGGCGCCGGAACCCGGCCGCGCCAAGACGCGGCTCGCCGCGTCCGTCGGCGACCGGGTCGCAGCCGAGATCGCCGCCGCCGCGCTGCTGGACACGCTGGACGCGGTGACCGCCACGCCGGTGGCCGCGCGGGTGGTGGCGCTCACCGGTGACCTGGACGCCGCCGCCGGGGGCGCCGAGATCCGTCGTCGACTCGAGTCGTTCACGGTGATTCCGCAGCGCGGCGACGACTTCGCCCACCGGCTCGCCAACGCGCACGCCGACGCGGGCTCAGGGTCCGGAGGGCATCCCGTGTTGCAAATCGGGATGGACACCCCACAAGTGACCGATGAGCTCCTGGCCAATTGCGCGCGCCGGCTACTGCAGGCGCAGGCCGTGCTCGGGCTGGCTCACGATGGCGGTTGGTGGGTGCTCGGACTACAGACGCCGGCGACGGCCGATTGCCTGCGCGGCGTCCCTATGTCCCAGCCAGACACCGGCGAGCTCACGTTGAAGGCATTGCGCGACAATGGTATCGACGTGACCTCAGTGGAGCTGCTGACTGACTTCGACGTCGTCGACGACGTCGCCGCAGTGCGCGATGCCTGCGATCCCGCCAGTCGCTTCGCTCGGGTCACCCAAGCGGCCGGACTCTGATGAACGGCGAGTCCGCGTGCTGGGCGCACAACAGCGACCGGCCTGACTAGCTCGGTGCGTGAGTGTCTGTACGGCTATACCTGGCAGCATCTTTCGAAGTGGCTGGCCGACAAGCGCAGCAGTGCAGCCTAATCAATTGTCGTCAGCACCCGGGAACTCGCGGACGACTTGACGCCTGTGCTAGCCGCGCGCTGGTCGGTAGTCGGTGTGGCCCGGACCGGTGAGCCGAATTCCCCACGGCCCCCGCATCGTTGGATCGACTCCTTCGCCGAAGTCGACCTGCGGCAACCGTAACGATCTCGCGGTCTGGCGACAATTGAACCTGTTCGCCGCAACGGTTACATCAAGTGATTCCGGCCCCATTCCCTTTCGGCGGCTACCTGAGCGGCCGTGCTGGCGCAACGAGTATCGGCGTCGTTGCTGGCCAGGCTCACCAGGGCCGAAGCTATAGCAAAGACGGGTACCTCATTCCGGTCGCTGACACTGAGTAGCTCTCGGAAAGCGGCACGAGTGCTGCATCGGCGCCAGCCGACGAGTATTCCTACTGCCGTGTCGAGAATCCGACTGCTCTCGTGACGGTCGGGATTGAACTGCTTGTGCCTCGCAAGTTCGTCCAGCATGTGCCAACCTCCTACCAAAATTGCCTTCTGGTCCAAATTGCCTTTGCGGTGGTTTGAGATTTGCTGCAAGCGTGCGATGACGTGCCTCAGCGCGGGCATCAACAGGTCCGAGGCCAACTGCGTGAGCAGGTTGCCGGAGCGCTAGTGGGCGTTGGGAATTCAACAACAACAGTGCACGGCAAGACAGCGCGCAACGACGAAAAGCGGCTGTGCGGCTTGTTGCATCGCCTCACTATAGGACATCGGCGTCGGGCATTGGCGACTTCTGTGTGTTTGGCTCACAAGCGATTTAAACGGACCTCAAATAGAGAAGTCCTCGCCGTGCCATACTCCGGCTTCGGGCGGCCGGATGACGCGCCCAGTTTGTGGAGCGCCGTCCTGGGCCTCCAGCCTGGCCACCCTGGTCAGCAAGGACTGCAGGCTGACACCCACGAGATCGGGCATCATCGAGTCGTCCTCGCTGCCCGGCCTGGCGCGGCTGACGATCTGCCCGGGCACCCCGACGACTACGGCGCTCGACGGCACGTCCTTGACCACGACGGCGTTGGCGCCGACCCGGCTGTCGTCGCCGATCTTGATCGGGCCGAGAATCTTGGCTCCGGCGCCGATCGTGACGCGGTCACCGACGGTGGGGTGGCGTTTACCGGTCACCCGCCCGGTGCCGCCGAGGGTGACGCCGTGGAAGATCGTGACGTCTTCACCCATCTCCGCGGTTTCCCCGATCACCACGCCGGTCGCGTGGTCGATGAACAGGCCGGCACCGAGTACGGCGGCGGGGTGGATCTCGACGCCGGTCAGGATGCGGGTGAGTTCGGCAAAGACGCGCGCGGCCAGCCTGGCCCCACGGTTCCACAACCAGTGGCTGATCCGGTGGCCCCAGATGGCGTGTACGCCGGGGTAGGCGAAGATGACCTGCAGCGTGGTAGGGGCGGCCGGATCGCGCTCCTTGGCCGCTTGTATGTCACGCCGCACCGCCGCAAGCATGGTTAGTCGGCCACGTCGGCGAACAGCGGCGTGCTCAGATACCGCTCGCCGAAGTCAGGGAGAACAACGACGACGAGCTTTCCGGCATTCTCGGGGCGGCGTGCCACCTGCAGAGCAGCCACCACGGCCGCACCCGAGGAGATGCCAGCCAGCAATCCCTCTTCCCGGGCCAGCCGCCGTGCCAAGTTGATCGCGTCGTCGTTGCCGACGGTGATGATCTCGTCGACCAGATCCAGGTCGAGCACCGGCGGGACGAACCCGGCGCCGATGCCCTGGATCGGGTGGGGTCCCTTCTGGCCGCCGGACAGCACCGGCGACGCGGCCGGTTCCACGGCCACGAACTGCACCGAGGGCTTGCGTTCCTTGATGGCCTGGGCGACACCGGTGATGGTGCCACCGGTGCCGACTCCGGACACGAAGACGTCGACCTTCCCGTCGGTGTCGCGCCACACCTCCTCCGCGGTGGTCGCGCGGTGGATCGCCGGGTTGGCAGGGTTCTCGAACTGCTGGGGCACGAAATAACGCTGGTCGGTCTTGGCCAGTTCCTCGGCCTTGGCGATAGCGCCCGGCATACCCTCGGCGCCCGGAGTCAGGACGAGCTCGGCTCCGTAGGCGCGCAACAACATCCGCCGCTCGATACTCATCGTCTCGGGCATGGTCAGCACGATCCGATAGCCGCGTGCTGCGGCCACCATCGCCAGCGCGATGCCGGTGTTCCCGCTGGTCGGCTCGAGGATGATCGTGTCCGGCTTGATCAGACCCGCTTGCTCGGCTGCGTCGATCAGGGCTACTCCAAGACGGTCCTTCACGCTGCTCGCCGGGTTGAAGGACTCCAGCTTGGCGACGACGTCAGCGACGGCGCCCTCGGTGACCCGGTGCAGCCGGACCAACGGCGTGTTTCCAATCAGTTGTGTGATGTTCTCTGCAATGCTCATCTGCCTTCTCCAACATGTCAGTCCGACATTTGCCATCCCAGCTGATGTCGAACTGGATCGCAACGTCAGCGGGCGTGGTTAGGGCGACCGGTGTGAAACCTGATAGGGCATGTGGCGCCTCCTGGTGCGCCACGCCGATCAGCACCCTTGGGCGGGCGCTGTGCGGTGCCGTCGCGGTCAGTGTTGTTGCTGTAGTGCCGGGTGCTCGGCGTAGGTAGAAGTCGCTGCCGGGCTGGATGGTGTCGTCGATGGTGAAGCCGTCGACGTCGACCAGCGTGTGCCCGTCAGAGGCGTTCAGCGTCAGTGGTGTTCGTACTTGGAACGGGCCCACGAGGTCGGATTCAGCGGTCGCTTTGGTGGCGACGAGTCGGGGTTCTTCGGTGTGATGGTCAGCTTTGAGTGCGCCGCTGAGTAGGTAGTTGTAGAGATGCACGACGCGGTCTGCGTTGCGGTAGTGCCGTGCGCCGGTCAGCCAAAAGCGGACACGGTCGATAGTGGGGGCGGAATCGTCAGCTGTAGTGGTGATGAGCCGATAGTAGCGGTAGCCGCGGCCGGTGCGGCCGTGGTTGCTGGCTGACAGTGTGCTACCGACGCCCAGGTTGCGTCGGTAGCGGCCCGTGCCGGTGTCAGTTGTCATTTGTGAGCTGGAAATGTCTTGCCAATCAATCCCATTGGCTGATTTTTGCAGCTTGACGGTAACGGCAGCGTTAGCGGCCGCCCATACCGAGTAGCCGCCCAGTTGGGGTTGGCCGTCGAATTCGAAGGTGATGACCGGGCCAGGTGCGTCATGTACGGCGATGGGGACGTTGAGTGGTTGGGTGTCAAGGGTCAGGCCGTTGGTGAAGTACCAGATCGCGGCCTGGGTGCCGGCGATGGCTTCGTGTTCGCTGATGTTGGCCGCTGCCAGCGGGTAGCCGGCTTGGCGCAATTGTTCGCTGAGTTCGGTCGTCGTCCGCATAGGGAAGGAGTGGCGCAGGATCCAGTCGACTTCGGCTTCGCTCCCGCGGGTGCGCAGGTGTGGCAGTGCCGACCAGGTGCCCAGCCGGTAGGGGGAGGGGTGCTGTGGTGCGATGCCGGTGAAATCCAGCGAGTAGGCGTCCAGATTGGGGTTGAGCCTGATCAGATCGGTGCGCGCGGTGGTGCCGTCAGTGAACACGATCTGGTCGACGGTGTGGGAGTAGGTGCCGCCTCGGTAGCGCGTCATGCGCGTGAGCTGGGCGGTCGGCCGGACCAGGATGCGCCGACGGGTCGCCACCTGCGCCAGCGCGCGGTTGGGTATGGACAACACGGTCATAGGTGGTTGATCTCCCTGAAAGAATTCGACTGGGGCGCGCCTTGGTACGCGCGGGCCAATGGTGCCGCCCGCTAGCGGGATAAAAGCGCGACGATTAGAACGTCAGAAGGGCTCAGAAGCGCCGGGTCAGAAGATCAACAACAGCGACAACAGTCCACAGCGAGACAGCGCGAGGGGATAAAGCGCAGCTGTGGAGCGTGGTCCATGGGCCCCACTATAGGGCATGATTCGACGGGGCTTTGTTCGACCATTGTCCCACCTCGATCGTTGATAATTCAGGCTGAGTTTTACACTTGCCTAGGCTCGGCGTGGCGCAAATGGTCGGCCGTCATCCTTCAACCCGACGCCCGCCCCCACCATCCGAAGGAGACGGAAGGATCACGATGACGTCGGCTCAAAACGAGTCTCAGGCCCTTGGCGATCTCGCTGCCAGGCAGCTTGCCAACGCGACCAAGACTGTCCCGCAGCTCTCCACCATCACGCCGCGCTGGTTGCTGCACTTGCTCAGTTGGGTGCCGGTCGAAGCCGGTATCTATCGGGTGAACCGCGTGGTCAACCCCGAGCAGGTCGCGATCCATGCCGATGAGGGCGCCGGCACCGAAGACCCGCTGCCCGAGACCTACGTCGACTACGAGACCAGCCCGCGCGAATACACGCTGCGGACGATCTCGACATTGCTCGATATTCACACCCGCGTTTCCGACCTGTACTCGAGTCCGCACGATCAGGTAGCCCAGCAGCTGCGGCTGACCATCGAGACGATCAAGGAGCGCCAAGAATTCGAGCTGGTCAACAGCCCCGAGTACGGGCTGCTTGCGCAGGCGACCCCGGAGCAGACCATCCAGACGCTCGGCGGGGCCCCCACGCCCGACGACCTGGACGCGCTGATCACGAAGGTCTGGAAGACGCCGAGCTTTTTCCTGACGCACCCGCAGGGCATCGCCGCGTTCGGCCGCGAAGCCACCTACCGCGGAGTGCCGCCGGTGGTCGTGAGTCTGTTCGGCGCACAGTTCATCACCTGGCGCGGCATTCCGGTGATTCCGTCGGACAAGGTGCCGCTGGAGGACGGCAAGACCAAGGTCATCCTGGTGCGCACCGGAGAGGAACGCCAGGGAGTCGTGGGCCTGTTCCAGCCGGGGCTGGTCGGCGAGCAGGCGCCGGGGCTGTCGGTGCGGTTCACCGGCATCAACCAGTCGGCGATCGCGACCTACCTGGTCACCCTCTACACGTCCTTGGCCGTCCTCACTGACGACGCGCTCGCCGTGGTCGACGACGTCGCTGTGGACCAGTTCCATGAGTACAAGTGAGTACCGGTCGGTAGACGCCGAAAGCGACTTGCCCATCAGCGCAAGGGACCTCGCCGCGCTGGCCGGCCAGTTGTATGCGGCCAGTATCCGACCGGGACCCGACAGCCCGCCGCAGGCAGCGCCCGTCGCCCCGCGCGGCAGCGTGCCGGACACCACGGCTGCCGCGTCGGCCGGACAGGCCGCGGCGGGCTCAGCCGACGTGTACCCGGCTCCGGTTCCGTTGGTCGGTATCGGGGACATCTATATCCCGGCGCCGACCTCTCCGGAACCCGAGGGGCTACCGCAGACGGTGCCCGTCGCCCCGCGCGGCAACGTGCCCGATACCAGCCCTTCCAAGGCAGGACCGTCTGCGGCCGCCGCAACCGGAAGTGTCGCCGATCCCTACCTACCGCCGGGCATCGGTGACCTGAGCGCGTTCGCGGTACCCAGCCAGGGCATCGTGCCGACCGTGCCCGGCGTGCTGGCCGGGGCTTCGAATTCGGGCAAGCCGGCTGTTCCGGTGGCCCCGCGGGGTTCGGCGCCGGGTTGGCCGCTCGGGGCGCCCTCGGTGGCCGACTTGGGCTGGTCTGACGCGCCACCGGCGGCGCCGGTTGTCGATGAGCACAACTATTACTTCCTCACCAAAGCCGATCCGGTGCCTCGGTTGCCCGACGAGCACGAAGTCTTTGACGTCAACGCGGTGCGGGCGGACTTTCCGATCCTGCAGGAGACCGTCAACGGCAAACCGCTGATCTGGTTCGACAACGCCGCGACCACCCAGAAGCCGCAAGTGGTGATCGACCGACTGTCGCACTTCTACGCCCACGAGAACTCCAACATCCACCGCGCGGCGCACGAGTTGGCGGCCCGGGCGACCGATGCGTACGAAGAAGCCCGGGACACGGTTAGGCGTTTCATCGGCGCGGCGAAGGCCGAAGAGATCATCTTTGTTCGCGGAACCACCGAAGCCATTAACCTGGTGGCCTATGCCTGGGGTGGCAAGCATTTGCTACCCGGCGATGAGATCGTCATCACTCATTTGGAGCACCACGCCAATATCGTCCCGTGGCAACTCCTTTCCCAGCAGACGGGTTCGATCCTGAAAGTTGCGCCGGTTGATGACGCGGGCAATTTGCTGATGTCGGAATTCGAGGATCTGCTGGGGCCGAGGACGAAGCTGGTGGCGGCCACTCAGGTGTCCAACGCGCTGGGCACGGTGACGCCGGTTGAGAAGATCGTGGAGTTGGGCCACCGCTACGGCGCACGGGTGCTGATCGACGGCGCCCAGTCGATTCCACATCTGCCGGTCGACGTCTCGGAGACCGGCGTCGATTTCTTTGCGTTCTCTGGACACAAGATCTATGGCCCCACCGGAATCGGTGTGCTCTACGGTCGCGAAGACGCTCTCGCCGAGACGCCGCCGTGGCAGGGTGGCGGCAACATGATCGCCGACGTCACGCTGGAGCGGTCGCTGTATCAGGGACCTCCCAATAAGTTCGAAGCCGGCACCGGCAACATCGCCGACGCTGTCGGACTCGGCGAGGCGCTGCGTTATGTCGAGCGGGTAGGCATCGAGCGCATTGCGTCCTATGAGCATTCCTTACTGGAGTACGCGACCCCCCGCCTGGCCGACGTCCCGGGTGTTCGCCTGGTGGGCACCGCAGCCGAGAAGGCCAGCGTGCTGTCCTTCGTGCTGGCCGGACACCAGCCGCTCGAGGTCGGCAAGGCGCTCAACGCCGAAGGCATCGCGGTGCGCGCCGGCCATCACTGCGCACAGCCAATTCTGCGTCGCCTTGGCTTAGAGGCCACCGTTCGCCCGTCGTTCGCGTTCTACAACACGTTTAAAGAAATTGACGTCTTCGTCAACGCGGTACGCCGGATCGCCGAGGGCGGCACCAACGTCGGCTGAGCTTCGTCGGTGACGGGCGGCGTTAGTAAACGTCGCGGTGGTAGCGCTTGTCGGCGCTTAGCGACTCGACGTAGGCCTTTGCGGCATCCGGGTCGAGGTGCCCATGTTCGGCGGCGATTTCGCAGAGCGCGTGATCGACGTCTTTGGCCATGGGGTCGGCAGTGCCGCAGACGTACAGCTGTGCTCCATCTTGCAACCAACTCCACAGCTGGGCTCCACGCTTGCGCATCAGGTGCTGCACGTAGAGCTTGTCGCGCTGGTCCCGGGAGAACGCCAGGTCCAGTTCGGTGAGAAACCTGTCGGCATGCATCTGCTCGATCTCATCACGGTAGTAATAGTCGGTTGCTGCGTGCTGTTCCCCGAAGAACAACCAGTTGGGCCCAGTGTGGCCGAGTGCTCGGCGCTCCTGCAGGAAGCCGCGGAATGGCGCGATCCCGGTTCCCGGGCCGATCATGATCATCGGCGTGTGCGGATCGCTCGGGAGCCGGAAGTTGCTGGATGTGCGCACGTAGACGGCGATCTCATCGCCGGCGGAGCGGTCCGCGAGGTACGTCGAGCACACCCCGCGGCGGGGGACACCCTGAAAGTTGTAACGCACCGGCGAAACTGTCAGGTGGACTTCCCGCGGGTTCTCTTTAGGGCTGGACGAGATCGAATACAGCCGCGGCTGAAGCGGTTTGAGCACCTTCATCCACTCTTCGATCGACGCAGCGACCGGCAGTGCAGCGAGCAGGTCGACCGACTGGCGGCCCCATGTCCAGTCGGCAAGCGCGGCTTTGTTTTCTGGCTGCATCAATGTGGCGAGTTCGTTGTCGCCGGAGCGCTGCTGCACGAACCGAAGCAGGTCCGGGCTGATGTGGGCGATCTCGAATCGGTCTTTGAGCGCGTCCCGCAGCGACATTGACTCGTGGTCGGCAACTTGTACTGCAGTCTCGCCGTCCAGTCCGGTCACTGTCAGCCATTCGTCGATGAGCCGGTCGCCGTTGCGCGGCCACACCCCGAGAGCGTCGCCGGCTTCATAGCTGACGGTCTCTTCGGGTAAGCGAAATACTATCTGCCGCACGTCTTTCGCCGACCGTGGCCGACTAAGCGTGAAATTGCCGACCAGGTCGGTCACCAGTGGGTGTTTCTTCGTATACGTCTGCGGTGCGGGCCGGGGCTGGGAAGCCGGAGCGGCCCCAAGTGCGGCATTCGAGGCCGCTCTGGCACTTCCGCCGATCCGCGCCGTTGCGCTTGTCAGCTCTTGTAAGACCCTGCTCAGCCATCCGGCCGCGGTGTCTTCGTAATCCGGTTCGCAGTCGACGCGCTCTAGCATGCGGGTTGCGCCAAGCTCGGTGAGGCGTTCGTCGAGTTTGCGTCCATGACCGCAGAAGTCGTTGTAGTTGGAGTCGCCCAGCGCGAGAACCGCGTAGCGGGTGTTGTCCAGACGTGGTGCGTTGTCCGCCGATAGCGCGCGCCAGAGAGCGGCGCCGTTGTCCGGCGGCTCGCCGTCCCCGGTCGTGCTGGTGATCACCAGTAGCTCCCGAGTAGTCGACAGGTCGGCCACCGGGAAGTCGTCCATGCCCTGCAACGAGACCGGCAGCCGGGCCTCGCCGAGTTGCGCGGCGACGTCGGCCGCTAATTCTTCGGCGTTCCCGGTCTGCGAGGCCCACAACACCACGACGGGCGCTCGCTCGGGCGCCGCATCTGCTTGCGGGGCAGGGCCGCCGGGTGCGCCGATGGGTGTTTTCGTGACAGTGGGTACGGAAATTGATGGCGGTGTCTCGGTGCGCGCGAACATCCCCGTAAACAGACCGTCTACCCACAGCCTGGTGGTGGAGTCCAACGGGGCGCTCAGGGGCAACGTGGGGAGTCCGGCCGTGCGGCGACCGGCATCCGAACGTAGCCCGGCTATCAGTCCCGCGAGGTAGGAGCGGCCGAGCGGACTAAGTTCCGGCGTCGGTTCGTCTGCCACACCGAGGATTTCGGCGAGGGCGTCGACCTGCGAAATGCTGATCTCCTCCATACAGTCGAGGCGTTGGGGCTCCGGCGCGTCGGCCGCTGAGCGCTCGGTTTCCAAATGTGGCGTTTCAACAGCGATCTTCGTCACGCTGACCGCGCACGCCTTGAACTCGGGTTGGTGCGACACCGGGTCCACGGCGTCGCTGGTGACGGCGTTGATCGACAGATACTCGCCGAATGCGTCGTTCCAATGAAACGGGGCAAAGCAGTTGCCGGGCCGCACCCGGTCGGTGACGACAGCTGGCAGCACGGCCCGTCCACGGCGGGAGGCGATTTCGATCGGGTCGCCTTCGGAGATCTGTAGCCGGGTGGCGTCGTCGGGGTGGACTTCTACGAACGGTCCTGGGTTGAGTTTGTTGAGTTTGGCGACCTTGCCGGTCTTGGTCATCGTGTGCCACTGATGCGGCAGGCGCCCGGTGTTGAGCAAAAACGGGTAATCGTCGTCCGGCATTTCCTTCGCTGGCATGTGTGGGCGGGGGAAGAACACCGCACGACCATTCGGTCTGGCAAAGGCCAACCGCGGCACGCTGCCGTCTTCGCGGACCATCTGAGTCTGGCTGACGCCGTCGTTCAGGTAGCGGATCGGGTTGCGGTCGTTCGTGCTGTCGGGCGGGCAGGGCCATTGCAGCGGCGTCTGCCGCAGCCGGTCGTAGCTGGCGCCGCGCAGGTCGTAGCCTGTCGCGGGGTTCCAGAACCGCTTGATCTCTTCGAATACTTCCTCTGCGGAGTCGTAGCTGAACGATTCCGAAAATCCCATTTCGCAAGCGATCCGGGCGATGATCTGCCAGTCCGGTAATGCCTGCCCCGGCGCCTTGACGGCTGGCTGAAACAGGGTGAGGTTGCGCTCGGAGTTGATCATCACCCCCTCGGACTCGGTCCACAGAGCGGCCGGCAACAAGACGTCGGCGTACTGGTTGGTCTCGGTCTCGAAGAAGGCGTCCTGGGTGATCACCAGTTCGGCGGCCTCTAGCCCCGCCAGAACTGTCTTCCGATTAGCCACGGTGGCAACGGGATTAGTGCAGATGATCCAGCACGCCTTGATCTGACCGTCCGCCATGCGGGAAAACATATCGACTGTGCCGGTGCCGGCCTCTGTGCGCAGCGACCCGCGGCGTATGCCCCACTGCTCCTCGACGAAGTCGCGGTCGTCGGCGGATGCAACGGAGCGCTGACCCGGCAGACCCGGCCCCATGTAACCCATTTCGCGGCCGCCCATTGCATTGGGCTGGCCGGTAAGGGAGAACGGGCCGCTGCCGGGCTTGCAGATCGCCCCGGTGGCCAGATGCAGGTTGCAGATCGCGTTGGTGTTCCAGGTGCCATGGGTGCTCTGGTTGAGGCCCATCGTCCAGCAGCTCATCCAGTTCGCTGCTTCGCCGATCCAGCGGGCGGCGGTGCGAATGTCTTCGGCAGGTATGCCGGTGATTTCGCTGACTTTGTCGGGCGTGAATTGCTGCAGGAAACTCGGCATCACCTCCCAGCCCTCGGTGAATTCGGCGATGAATCCGGCGTCGGTGTGGCCATTCTCGACGATCAGATGCAGCAAACCGTTGAGCAGTGCGAGATCGGAGCCAGGAGAGATCTGCAGGAAGAGATCGGCTTTTTCCGCGGTCGCAGTGCGGCGCGGGTCGACGACGATCAGTTTGGCTCCGGCCTTGATGCGATCCAGCATGCGCAGGAACAGGATTGGGTGACAGTCGGCCATATTGGCACCGATGACGACGAAGACGTCGGCCTGGTCGAAGTCCTGGTACGAGCCGGGTGGTCCATCCGAGCCTAGGGAAAGTTTGTAGCCAGACCCCGCGCTGGCCATGCACAATCGAGAGTTCGACTCGATCTGGTTGGTGCCGATGAACCCTTTCGTCAGTTTGTTCGCCAGGTATTGAGCCTCGGTGGACATTTGGCCAGACACGTACAGGGCGAAGGCATCCGGGCCGTACTGGTCGATGATCGCCCGCAACCGCTTCGCGGACTGGGTTATCGCGATGTCCATGTCAATCGGCTGAGGGGGTTCGCCGCGGTCGGCCCGCGCGTACGCCGAATCCCTCCGGCCGGGCGCGGCGAGCATGTCCGCGGTGGTCGCGCCCTTGGTGCACAACCGGCCGAAGTTAGCCGGATGGTGCTTGCTTCCAATCGATTTGGCGATGTGACGTCGGCCGCATTCAGGGTCAGTTGTGATCTGCAACACCATTCCGCAACCCACGCCGCAATATGCACACAAGGAATTCACGGCGATCTTTTCGGACGGCTGCGCGGCCACGCGTACGTCCCCTCTCCAATGCGCAATGAGTTTGCTCTAGAATCGTGCGACAGGGATGTTTCACAGCTGGGTGTCGGATGTTTCCGCCGATTTGCGGCTTTCTCTCAACCGATCGGGTGTGGTCGTGAGGTACGTCGGAAAACGGCAATCGCCCCAGGTCAGGGTCGGTCATCATCGACCAACTGACCCTGGTCAAGGTTACCCGGGGCAATGTGCTCACCCAGGTGCGCACCTGGGTTTTTGATGAAACCTGAGGGACATTCACAGTCTTCGCTAAGCTGCCGGTTGCGGTCGTTAAGTCAAGGGCCGGTACCTTTTCGAAGTAGCAAAGCTGGGCGAGAATCCAGATCTCGCCCCGAATCATTAGTGAACCGTTGTAACTTGCACTGTGCGTTCCGCCCTCGAACGACCCGTCGCTCGGTTCGGCTGGATCGCTTCTCTGAGGAACTGCCTGCCGACATCAACCGAGTTTCTGCGGAAGTCACGCAGGAACTCTGCGTTTTTCGATCGCTGTGACGTTTACGCGGGTGCGGGCTAACAACAGGCCAAGCATCACGGCGCGCCAGCCCGCCTCCGGCGCTCAACGAGCTGTGGCTTTGAGGGCTACCGCATCGAACAGGTCCGCTCCCCAACCGATGTCTACGACATCCGGGTGGGCCGCAATCCCGAGATCGCGATCGCGGGCGGTGATGGCACCGCGGAGTCCATCGGGGTGGTGTGCGCCACTGTCGATCGGGTTGTGGTGCTGGGCTTCGAAGTGCGCGTGGAGTTGACCAACGAGTCCAACGGAGGCCCGTTCACCGCCCAGATCACCCCGCGGGGATGCCGAGGCGCGACAGCGCCCGGAACGCTGACCAAGATAAGACCACGCGGGCCTCTGCCTGATTCGTCTTAGGGTCGTGAGGTGTCAGCGGGCGCCGGGGCAGCTCACCAGAGCGTTTAAGCTCGCGGAGTGCGTCGTCGGCTGGTCTTGGGGATTGTGGGCCTGATCGTGGGTCTAGCGGTCGCCGGTTGCGGCTCGAATCCGCCGACGACGAAACCGACGGCATCCAACACCTGCAAGGACTCCGATGGGCCGACGGCCGACACGGTGCGCCAGGCCATCGCTGCGGTTCCGATCGCGGTCCCGGGTTCGTTCTGGGTCGAGATCGCGCGTGGACATGCCAAGAAATGCCGCTTGTACTGGGTGCAGATCA
>Ga0209248_10000407_pt1 | contig 13876 bp, 13 predicted proteins | sample BogFormECP04_OM1_FD_188241 | JGI IMG/M metagenome (GOLD analysis project Ga0209248, IMG submission 188241) | Bog forest soil microbial communities from Calvert Island, British Columbia, Canada - ECP04_OM1 (SPAdes) (version 2) | ecosystem: Environmental > Aquatic > Freshwater > Wetlands > Bog ... | reverse complement strand
GCTGCGTATAGCAAGAACCTGCTTGAGAGCCGCCTCGGCCGGCAGGTAACGAGCTACGCCTACCCGTTCGGATACCAGACCGCGGCAGCCCGCCACGCGGTGCGCGGGGCGGGCTTCTCCCAGGCCTGTGCGCTGGTCAACCTTCCTGCGGTGGCGAGCGACGACCCGTTCGCGCTACCGCGCCTGCATGTCGGGCCCGAGACCACTCCCGAGCTGCTTACGCAGCTGGTCGGCTCGCGTCCGGTGGGTATCGCGCGCCGACGGGCCGAAGTCAAGCAGCGGATCTGGCTGGCCGGCAGGCGCTGGGCCGGGTGGGGACCGCCGGAGGCTTCAGCCACCGCACTCCAGGGTGTTCTTGGCGCCTACGCGGAGTGGTGAGGAATGTCTGCGACATCAATCGACACCCGTCCCGTTCAGCTCCCGGCTACCAGCATCCCCGGCGGGCCGCCCGGGCCTGCGCGAGTGCTCCTCGCGGACGTCGAGGCGCTGGCGGACGTTGATTGCACGCATCCGCAGGGTGGGCTCTACAGCACCGTATGGGTGCTCGCCCTGAGACGCGGAGCGCCGCTCGGCATCGTTGAGATCGAGGTCTCCTCGCCCACGATCGCCGCTGATGAGCTCGAGGCGAGGCTGCGGCAGGGGCTCGGCCAGATGTGGGATCTGGAGGTCGCCGAGGAGTCAGATGAGATCGTGTTGCCGCGCGCCAGCGTCGTCGTGGCGACAAATGTGACCAGACCTGAGGAGCTGCTGGCCTGTGTTGCCCGGCTCTCGGAACTCGATTACCCCGACTATGAGGTCCTCGTGGTCGAGAACCGCCGCACGACCGCGCGGGGCGACGATGTGCTTGAGGATCTTCGCGGGCTTCCGAGGGTGCGCGTGCTCGCCGAACGGCGCCCCGGCACCTCGGCGGCTCGCAACAGGGGTTTGGCGGCTGCCAGCGGCGAGATCGTCGCGTTCACCGACGACGATGTCGAGGTCGACCGGCGGTGGCTGCGAGCGCTCGCAGGGCGGCTCGCGGAAGAGCCGGGAGTCGATGCGGTCTCAGGTCTCGTGGTACCCAAAGAACTTGAGACACCGGCCCAGATCTGGTTTGAGCAGTCCGGTAGCGGGGTGGACCGTGTCTATACCCGTCTCAGCTTCGAACTGGCCGCCCGCGGCCGACATGCAGGCGGCGTGCTGTCGGGCGCCCGCTTTCGCGTGTTGCGAAAGCGGGCGCCCGACAGCCGCGTCAGCGCCGTCTCGCTATATGCGGTGGGCGAATTCGGCATCGGCTCGAACATGGCCGTGCGCAGGGACGTTCTGGGAGAGCTCGGCGGCTTCGACGAGACGCTTGGCCCGGGCACGCCCGCCAAGGCGGCGGAGGACTTGGCGCTTTTGCTCGAGCTGCTCAGCGCCGGCAGAGGCATCGCCTATGAACCGCGCGCGCTCGTTCATCACGTCAACAGGCGCACGGTGGAGGAGCTGGAACGACAGATCAGCGGTTACGGGGTCGGCTTCACGGCGATGCTCGTGGGGCTCATTTGGCGCGATCCGCGTCATCTGTTTGGTTTGATCGCGATGACCCCCAGGGCACTGCGTTCCACTTTCTCTCGCTCTTCGATCAAGCAATCCCGTCGCCCAGACAGCTATCCGCCACAGCTCTCCCGGGCCGAGCTGCGCGGCATGCTCGCCGGTCCGCTTGCGTATGTGCGCAGCCGGCGGGCACAGCGGAGGTGGAGCAGGTGAGCACTGGGTCCACGCGGCACGCCGAGCGTGACCGCTCACACGCTGAGGGCCTGTGGCCGATCAAGGTGCTGGTCGTCGACGTGGAGCATCTCCCCAGCGAGATATCTGCGGCCCACCCGGACGGAGGTCGCTACGAGGGGCTGTGGGCCCTCGTGCGTCGCAAGGAGCCGCCGGCCGCACTGCTGAAGCTCCCCTTCGTCGATGGTCATCTCACCGCCGACGAACTAAGGGGGCATATAGATCGGTCGGCAAACGGATCGACGGATGGCGTTCTCGAGACTCTCGAGCAGTCGCTGCCGACGATCTCGGTGATCGTCCCCACGATGATGAAACGGCTTCACCATCTCTACCTCACGCTCGAGTCATTGGAAGCACTGGAGTATCCGGCCTATGAGATCCTGCTGGTGGACAACCGCGCCGACGGCTGCAAAGAGCTTCCGTCTTGGCTCGATCGCTTCCCCGGCGTCCGTTTGCTCCCAGAGCCTCGCCCGGGCATATCGGCGGCCCGCAACTGCGGTCTCGCCGCCGCGACCGGTGAGCTGATCGCTTTCACTGACGACGACGTCACGGTGGATCCAGCGTGGTTGCGTGCGATCGCCCAGCGCTTCGCCGCGCATCCAGAGGAGGCGTGCGTCACCGGCTTCGTGCTTCCCCGCGAGCTCGAGACGCCCGCTCAACTGCGCCTGGAGCAGTACTACGGCGGCTTCGGGCCGAGACTCCTTGCACCCGTTTCGCATCGCCTCGAGCCGCGTGGGCCCGGCATCCTCCCCCGACCCGCGTTGATCGTCGAGCTGGACGAGGCCGAACGCCCGCTGCGTACTTTCTCGCTATACGCAGCCGGCTCGCTTGGCACGGGTGCCAACATGGCCTTCCGCGCGGCAGCTCTCCGCGAGGTGGGCGGTTTCGACGAGACGCTTGGCACCGGGATGCCGTCGAGTGGCGGTGACGACCTGAGCATGTTCGTGCAGCTCGCCTGGCGTGGGTACAGCATCGGCTTTGAGCCGGCCGCGCTCGTCCATCACACTCACCGTCGTGACGACGGCTCCCTTCGCGGCCAACTGGAAGCGAACGGATTGGGCTTCACCGCGATGCTCGTTGCACTCGCGGCTCAGGATCGCAGTCACCTCGGCGCTATGCTCGCAACGGTTCCGAGGGCCGTGCGGTCACTTGGACTGAGCTACTGGCAAAAGCTCAGGCCGGGCTCCTCTAAGGAGCAGGAGGTCGAGGACCGCAGCACGATCGCCGGGCTCGCCCGGGTGGAGCTTTCGGGCATGGCCCGTGGGCCGGCCGCCTACTGGCGCAGCCGACGTCTGGTGAAGGGCCTTGCGTCGTGAGCCTGGCCCGCCCGCAAAGGATGACCGTCAATGCGGTCTCGCTGATGTTCGCGACCATTGCGACCAACGCCTTGGGCTTTGTCTTCTGGATCGTCGCGGCGCGCGTCCGTGGTGCATCCGTCGTCGGAGGCGCGTTTGCTGAGATAGCTGCGCTGACGTTGCTGGCGACGCTCGTACAGCTGAACATGACCAATGTCTTCATTCGCCTGCTCCCCGTCGCCGGTCGCTTCACCGCCACCTTCATCGCCCGCGGTTATCTGGCCGTCACGGCACTTGCCCTGATCGTGGGCAGTGCATTCGTGGCCAGCGGGCTCGGCGGAGTTGTCGTGCCCGCGAGTGGCTTTGAACGTGCGCTGTTCGTCCTCGCCGTGGCGCTGTTCGCGATCTTCGCGCTCCAGGACTCCGTGCTGACCGCATTGCGAATCGCCCATTGGGTGCCGGCCGAGAACGTGAGCTTCGCGTCGGTCAAGCTGGCGCTCCTGCCTCTGCTGGCCTTCCTGCCACCGCGCCTTGGCATCGTGCTCGCCTGGATGCTGCCCGTGGCCGTGGCGGTCATCGCCGTGAACGTGCTGCTGTTCAGGGGCCCCGTGGGACGAACCCGGCGGATGGAGACGGGCGAGCTGCCGGGGCGCTCGCGCCTGCTGTCCTTCATCGCCGCCGAGTACGCATGCATGCTTTGCGCCACCGCGACGCTGCAGGTGATTCCTCTGATCGTGCTCTGGCGGCTGGGCGCGATCAGCGAGGCATACTTTTCGCTGCCGTGGCTGGCCTGCCTGGCGATAACGCTGCTGCTGTGGAATATCGGGGCCGCGTTCGTGGTGGCGGTCACCGCGCACCCGGACCAGACGCCGGAGCTTCTGCGCCGAAGCCTGCGGCTGGGCGGCGCCGTGGTCCTCGCTGCTGTCCTCGGCTGCTGCCTGGCGGGACCATTGATCCTGCGACTGGCTGGTCCGGGATATGAGCACGGAGCGTCGCTCATGCGGCTGGTCGGCCTCAGCGCTCCCTTCACGGCGGCCACCGTCATCTATAGCGCCTTCGCGTGGATCGAGCAGAGACTTTGGCGCCTGGTCGCGATCCAGGCCGGCACGGGTCTGCTGCTGATCGCTCTCAGCTTGGTGCTGCTGCCAGATCTGGGGATCGCAGCCGTCGGCTGGGCGTACATAGCCGCGCAGAGCGCCGCGGCGATCTTGATGGCTCCTTCGCTGCGTGCGCGCCTGAGCACCCGTGCAGCGCTGGGTCCGGCTGTCCCCCTGAAGGGGCTGCCGTGAGGGCTTCTCAACGATCCGCCCGCGGGCAGCGACGCCGACGGTCTACCCGGCATCGACTACGGATGAGCAGGAATTCCAAGCGCCACGTGCTCGCGCGCACGGCGGCTGCGTTCCTGGCTTTGCGCATGTCAAGGTCGCTGTCCACGAGGCGAAGAGCTCACCCGGCACGCTCGGCCAGCTTCTATGTCCCAGCAGGTGCATCCGAGTACGGCTCAGTCGTCGAGGCAACCGAGCGGGCTACACGATCGCGGACGACTGCTGTCGCCGGATCCCCGCAGGACGGCGACGGCGTGGACTGGCGTGCTGGTCGGGGTCCTCGCTCCAATCGTCATCCTGCTGAGCCCGTGGCATGCGCTGGGGTTGGCTGCCACATTGCTGTTCGTCCTCGCCGCCGTCGGCTCAGGGGTCACCTGTTGGATCGACGCCGGCGATCCAATCGCCCAGGCCGTTTTGACCTTCATGCTTGGCCTTGCGATCTTCGCGCTCGCTGCGGTGATCATGATCTGGACGCACGAGTGGTACCCAACCGTGCTGCTGTTGCTCGCCGTCCCCACCGTCCTTTCCTGCGTCACCCGCCTGGATACTGGGCGTGTCGGGCGCCCGGTCTACCGGTCAAAGAAATGAGCACGATCGAGGCCAGGCCTGCCGCCACGTTCTCGGCGAGCACCGGGGCCCTCGGCGTGCTGGCCGGGGTCCTGCGTCTCAGCCCGGCGGCTGCCGGGCTTGCATGCTGGGTCTACAGCCTCGATCGGCTGCAGGTGAACTCCCTGGGACTGTATGGAGTGCTCGCAAGCGTCGACGCTTGGTTTTTTGTCGGTCTGGCGCTGCTGATCGGCGGCTTTGCGGTAGAGCTCGCTCGCGGGCAAAGGCAGCTGTGGGTCCTCGTGGTGTACGTCCTCTCGATCGTTGTCGTGATCGACGCGACGGTGCCGCTCCTGTACCACACACCCGAGTACCAGTGGGTGTTCAAGCACATCGGCGTCGCACAGACTCTGAAGGTCAATGGGCGCGTTATCGATCCCAACGACATCTATCAGGCATGGCCGACGTTCTTCTCGGTAGTCGCTGCCATATCCTCGCTGTCGGGTGCAAGCCCGATCACGTTCGCCACCTGGGCTCCGCTGTTCTTCGAGTTGGCCAACTGCCTCGCGCTCCTGGCCATCTTCCGAAGCATGACCCGCGACAGCCGCGTGCCGATCCTGGCCGTGCTGTTGTTCGAGTGCCTTGTCTGTTGGGTTGGCCAGGACTACCTCTCGCCACAGGCCTTTGCTTACCTCTTGTGGCTCGGCCTGATCGGTGTGGTGCTGCGCTGGCTGTCGGGCTACGCTCCTCGCGAGTCGAGTCCCGGCATGCTCGATCGCCTTCGCGGCCGTTTGCTGCGTGGCTTTGAATACCGGCCGGCGCCAGAGCGAGGTCTCAAAATCGCGGCCGTGATGATCGTGATCGCGTTGTTTTTCGTGATCGTCTCTTCACATCAGCTGACGCCCTACATCGCACTCGCCGGACTCGCCTGCCTCGCGGCCCTGGGATTGCTGAGACCACGATGGCTCGTGCCGGTGCTTGCCCTCATCGCGGTCGGCTTTCTGCTACCGCGCTATCACATCGTGTCATCGCAGTACGGTGGCCTCTTCTCTGGGTTCAATGTGATCAACAACGCATCCGCGCCGGTGAAAGTGTCCGAGCCGGCGGCCATCTTCTCCGAGCACCTGGCGAGTGGGCTCGCGGTCATGATGTGGCTGGCGGCAATTGCACTCGTACTGCGATCGGTGCGATCGCCCGGGCGGGTGGCGATCCCCGCCGTGCTGGCCTTTAGTCCCTTTCTCGTTCTGCTGGTGCAGAGCTACGGCGGGGAGGCGACCTACCGGGTCGTCCTGTTCTCGGCGCCGTGGTGTGCATACCTGATCGCGAACGCCGTAGTTGGGCTGCGATGGTCGCCCCTGCGCATCGCCGCCACGGCGCTTGTCCCGGCGATCGTCCTGCTGGCCGGGCTACAGGCCCTCTATGGTCCAGTCACGGTGAATGCCTTCACGCCGGCCGAGATAAACGCAAGTCAATGGCTGTATGGTCACGCGCCGGCTGGATCCTCGTTCATACTCGCCGCAGAGAACTTCCCGGTGGAAGAGTCTGCTCGGACCGCGAGCTATTCCCTGCCGGTGCTGCCGTCCGACCCGCACCTTGGCGTGGGCGAGGACTGGTTGGATGCAGGCGACCTACCCGAGGTGAACAGCTGGACCGCATCGCTTTCAGGCAAGGAAAAGTTCCTCGTCCTCAGTCGCAGCATGGTCGCCTACAGCTCCTTCTTTGGCTTTCCCAGGGATACGGCGCGCCTCGAGGCAGAGCTTCCTTCCTCGCCAGACTGGACGCTGTACTTCAAGAACGCCGATGTGACCATCTACCACTTCACGCCTGTTGCGGTGGCCACGCGATCAATTCCGCGACGGCGCCCACGGCCGACGCCGCTACCCCACCGATCGCCTCGGCGACGGGCGCAGCGCCGCGCTTACGTTGAGCCGCGGATCTCGTCCCCGAGCCAGGCCCCTGCCGAACCTGCCACGCCCTACGTTCCGCCTTCGACGCCAGCGCCAGCGCCAGCACCGACACCGGCGCCATCCGTGACCGTCCCGCAGGCCCACGGTCCCGTGCCCACCGTGGGGTCCCAGTCCGAAGGCGAAGGCTCCGCCTCGTTTGACACCTCGGAATGAGGGTCACGCGAAGCCGCTCTGGCGTCGCCATGCGATCAATCCCGCGACGGCGCCGGCACCCGACGCCGCTACCCCGGCGATGATCGCCCCGGCGACGGCGGCATTCGCGCCCTCACGGCGGGTCGCGGCAGCAACGAGATTACGGGCGAGCGCGCGCGGGATCGTCTTTCGCAGGTAGTCGCTCTCCGACTGGAGGTTGCGCTCATCCTTCAGGTGCCTCGACATCTCGATCTTGCCCCTGCCCTCCGAGTAGGACCGTCGCAAAAAGAACTGGAAGGTGGATCGATCCCGTGGGACCTGGTGATGGACAAGGGCCTCCGGGACGTACATCCACCGCCCCCCGGCCACGCTCGCGCCCATCCGGATGCACAGGTCGGTGTCCTCCGGTCTTGAGGTGCTGCCGATCTTGCCGAAGTGTTCGCGAAAGCCGCCGACGCTCTCGAAGGCTTCGCGCCGGACCGCCATGTTCTCGCTCCAGACGTTCCGCACGGGGGCCAGGCCTTCAGGAAGACCGGCATGCGACGCTCCAACCACCCATGCGAACTCGTCGGGAAACCATCGTGGACGAGGCGTCTGCCAAACCGGATCGACCCGTCCCCCGGCACCCACGACGCGGGGGTCTGCGAACGGCTCGAGCAGCCGCTGAAGCCATCCGGCTTGCGCGGTCGCGTCGTCGTCGAGAAAGGCCACATATGTCGTGGAGACACGCGCGGCACCCGCGTTTCGCGCGCCCGATGCCCCGCTTGCACGCTCGCTCGCAACCGTCGTGATATTCGGAAATTGTCGCGCGATGCGCTCATGCAAGAGCGGATTGTGATCGACCGCGACGATCACCTCTGCAGGCCGCGGGCGCTGCGCGAGGGCAGACTCGATCGCGCTGACCAGCGCGCTCCAGCGGTCCTCGGTGTGGCAGGCGATCACCACGCTCACCGGTAGGATCGGGACGTCCGCGGCGGCGTCGGTGATCACGTCGTCGGATGCGGCGGCTTGAGCTGTCAATCGCTCTCCGGTGGCCCGTCGATCCTGATAACCCGACCTGGGTTCCCGACCACCACCGCCCAGGGTGGAACCGCTTTCGTCACGACCGCCAGCGCGCCGATGCGGGCATGGTCACCAACGTGCAGATCCCCAATAACGGCACAGCCCGCGCCGAGATCGACGTCAGCTCCGATCGTCGCTGTGCCAAGCTCGCTACCATCCCGCTCGCCGCGGTTGCCGATCGTGACCCCGTGGCGCAGATGACAGTCAGCTCCGATACCGGTGACGGGACTGAGGACGATGCTGTGGGGATGGTAGAGCCGCAGCCGGGGCCCGACGTCTCCGTCGAGAGGCAGCTCAACTCCGAGGATCATCCCTGCAATCCACCAGTATGGAGTGACGATGAGCCTCGCCCACCAGCTCCAGCGATGCCGAGCCCACTGAGCAAGCCGGAACCAGGCCAGCAGGAGCTGTGAATCCGGACGGCTGACATTTACGCCCCAGTCTTGGAACACCCATTGACGCATCGCGCCGCGGTGAAGCGACGCGCACGGATGCGGATCGTCAAGCACAACGGCATCATACGGTCGTGGGGCGTATCCCGACTACGCAGGCGTAGTGCTTCATGTCCGCGCTGCTCTGGAAGCCAAGCTGTTGAAGGTCCGCCAAGCATTCGCTCACGGAGTACGGTGGGTGAATCTCGACCTTGATTGCACGAACGCTGTTCGCCCACTGGGTGTTCTCGCGCAATACTCTGCCCTCAGCTCCCTCGATATCCATCTTTACGTAGTCGATCGACCTAGACGGACTCCGAAGGAGCAGCGTGTTGAGTGACAGCGCTGGCGCGGTCTGGTTTGGCTCGGCTGCCTCATTCGCCACTGGCGTAACGCGCAACCCGTACTCCTCGCCTGCGATGCGCCGATAGCCGAGCGTCCCGTCCTCCGTCCAGACGGCGGCCTGGATGAGCTCGCATCGGTTGGCCCAAGGAGCGATGTTCAATCGCGCGACCGCGGCATTCTCGTCGTCCAGCTCGACACCCACGACATGCGCGCGTGGGCAAAGGTGTGCAAGATGGGCAACGGTGTATCCGACATTTGACCCCAGGTCCCAGATCGTCTGAAGCGCTCCGCGGTCGAGCTCTGGCGGAGGTAGGTGGTAAGCCCACCCAAACGTGTCGACGAGGGTGGTCAGGTCTGTCGTGCCGGGTCTCACTGAAACGGACTGGCCCCCAAGCGCCCGCACGCGCAGAGATACAAGCGGGGCCCCGTCACGTTCTTGCGGAGTGACCTTCTCGAGGCTGCGAAATCGCCGGTAGGACGTCCAGTCGGGTACCAGGCGGGCAAGGCGACCGATAGAGAGAAGGCGTTCTCGCACGACCTGCGGTATCAGCAGGCGTACCGGTCTACGAGCATCCATGCGTCCAGCGAAACTGGCCATCCTTACCTGTAAACGTTATCAGCTCGTTGTCAGCTCGTGCGAGCGTCTTGCTGACGGAGCACGCCAGCGTCCTCCATCGGCTGCACACGTGATGAGGTCCCCGACCTCCGTGCGATCAACTCGCTGATGAGCGTGAGCACAACGAGCCCGACGGGGCAGGCGAGCCAGGGGATACCGTCCGGATGTTGGGCTGGGTAGAGCCATCGCTCGCTGCCGCCGGCGGCATCAAAGAGCAGGTGCGAGACAACCACCGCGAATACAGCCCAGGCGAACACCCAGCGCCTGCTGAGTAACAGCGCGAGCATCGCCAAGACCACCGCGAACAGCAGGCTGTGCGTGGCAGGACGCCCGCCGGAGAGGTGCTCGAGCCGGCTCGGGTTGAAACTGCCCACGGCGACCACGTGGTCGAGGTCCAGGGCGGGGCCACCCACGAACGCGAGCGCTGCCCACAGTGCCTTGCGACGGCTGCGCCACACTATCGGGGAAACCACGAGCAGGGCGATGCAGCCGTGTATGAGCACGGCCCACACGGCTGAGAGAAACGGATAGCTCGAGTCCGAGAGAAAGGGCCAGCCGCGGTAGGGGTGCATCTGAAGGAAGGCTAGGGCATGGGGGCCGCGTAAATGTCAAGCCACCCGGTCGGTCGGAGGCGATCGCCCGCCTGAGGGCCTTCAGGTACAGACGGTGCACGCTTCTTCTTTGGCGATCTCTTTCAGAGCGAAATAGCTGAGCTTGGGTTCGAGCGCTTCGTTGTCGATGCCCCACCATTCTTTGATTCCGCCCCAGCTGTAGTCGTTGTACTGGAAGACGTCGACGTCGGCGACGTAGCCGGTTCCGCGCGCCCATTTGATGAAGTTGTAGATGTTGGCCGCCTGCTCGGTTTCGGTCCACTGCTCGGAGTTGCTCGTGTCTGTGCCTTTGGGACACGTCGAGGTGTCTTTTTCCGAGGTCTTGTAGGAACCGCAGGCGGTGGGCCAGCCAACCTCGGTGACCCAAATGGGCTTTTTATCCAGCCGGTAGAGTTCTTCGACCTCCGCTCTGTCTCCTTGAGCGGATTTCGCACGGTTTTCGATGCCGCCATACGGATGAGCGACGATGCCGTTCACGTATTCGAGTGCGTCGATGCCACTCTTGGTGAAGACCTCTTCGTTCCAGGCTTTGTCGGCGCCTTCCCAGGTATCCGAGGCGAGGATCAACGGTCGCGAGCCGTGTTTCACCTTGTACGCTTCAAGCTTTTCCCACACCGTCTTCAGGAGCGTGGCGTAGGCGGTGGCGTTCGTCTGGGAGTATGCACCGGGTCCCCAGTACCATTCACCGTAGGCCTCGTTGAGCACCTCGAGGGCGTTGATCTTGGGGTACTTTTCCACGAACGCCACGGCTTCTTCTGCCCACGTGGTGGGGTTGAGCGCCTGCACCCCCCACCGGTGTCCTTCGTAGCTGTGTTCGCACTGCGCCGGCAGTCCTTCGGTTTCCTGCTCGGGCCCGCAGTAGGAGTATTGGCCGAATTCGTCCGCGCCGGCGCGGTTGAAGATGATGTTCACGGTTTTGCCGCGCGTGCCCCACGACCATTCTTGGTCGCCGTATTCTTCGGGCAGCTCGTAGCCTTCGCCGCGGACGGTGTTGACCGCCGCTTCCACTTCCTCTTGCTGGTAGGTCGCGAAGCCACCTATGTTCAGGCCGACCCACATTGAGCTGGCCGGCGTAGGCGTAGGTGTCGGTGTCGGCGTCGGCGTCGGCGTAGGGGTTCGTTTCCCTGGACCGCGGTGACTTGCCGCCTCAGCGGCGGGAGCCAGCCAAAGCGCGGCAAGAAACATGATTACCAGAAGCCCGATCGCGCTCGAAGGACGGCGGAGCCCGCCCGGAAGAACCGGCGCGCAGAGTGGGCGCGATGCAGTGACGAAGATCCCAGGCATGGCCCTCCTACCGGCCTGCTGCGTACTCGAATGCGCAACATAGGTCGGTCCCGTCGTGCCCGTTCCCGCCCACCTCGCAACTTGCGGCTTCTCGTCGCGAGGAGCGTTCCCGCCCACCTCGCAACTTGCGGCTTTCTTTCGTCCGCTTCAGGCCTTGTCAGGAATCGCTTGGCTCGCGCGTATAAGCAGTCATGAGCCCTGAGCACGGCGAGGAACGTCTCCCGGATCCCCTCGAGGACGTCGCCGAGCACCTACGCAACCAGCGTCCTCGGCTGGAGCCTCTGGAGGTCGACAGGATCAAGCTGCGGGCGATGAGCGGGGCGCGCGGGTCCGCCTCGTCAAAGAGGAAGCGCTTCTTCATGCGCTCGCGCCTGGTCGCGCTGCTGACGGTCGCGATGCTCGCTCTGGGCACCGGCAGCGCGGTCGCGGGCTGGTTCGTATTCGGCGGCGGCTTCTGTGGCTTTATCGACACCTGGGGCGCCAGCTACAACGAGTACAAGATTCCGCCTCCGTGTAAGGAAAAGTACGAGTGGGTCGCGAACAAGTGCGTTCTCGGAGCTCCCGGTCACTACTGGCACCTCATCTACGGCTTTTGCTGGATCCAGAACTCCAAGGGTGGTTGGACGTGGGGCTACGGCTACGGCTGGGTGTGGGAGTAGTCGGAAACGAAACCGGCTTCGTCGCTTGATTGCTCGGGTGCCGGCGGCCCGGAGGTGACGTGATGCGAGCCGCGCTGGTCGTTTGGGGGGTCCTGCTCGTCGGAGCAGCCGGAGTCATCGTCGCACTTGGGAGCCGGGGAGGCGTCGATGCTTTCAGGGTTGTGCAGTCACACGCGCTGACGCTGGCTCCGACGGGTCCCGTGAGCGCCGCCGACGTTCAGGCCGAGCTGGCGAGGAGCCCCGAGCCCGTTCCGACGCCTCGGCGCACGGCGGCTGTGCGGGTGCGTTGCCAGCCAAAGGGGAGCGGGACGCTTCGCAACCCCTGGGTGTGCACGGTGCGCTACCACTCCGGGATGCAGGCTCACTACCTGGTGGAGGTGCTGCCCAACGGCTCCTACAGCGGCGTCGGAACAGCGCAGATCAGCGGATGCTGCATCAAGGTCCCGACGCTGGGTTGACCAGGCTTGGTCCGGCCCGCTCGCCGCGATGCTCGCCGCTCATCTCCGATCGGGCCTGCGCAGAGCTGGCAAGCGGTGGGGCAATGTTGCGAAAAGTATGCAAAACTTGTCGCACTTTCCGAACTTGTCAAGGACGACCCTCTTGCGCGCTATCAGACGACCTCGCCGATACATCTCCCGCTACTGGCTGTTTCTCCTGCGGCCTGCCTTCCGCTACAGCCAGTCACGCCACGCGTACGTACTCCGCGGGGTCGGCAACAACCTGGGCCCGGTACTGCGCGCCGACCGTCGCTCGATGCGACGGCCGATCGAGGGCGTCGACCGCCGCAGGCGGGCAAGCACCGCCTAGCCCTACTCGGCTGAGGCGTCAAGCGACCGCTGCAGCGCCTCGAGCACGCGCACGACGCGCAGGCCGCTGTGGCCGTCAGAACGCGGCGAGGCGCCCGTGCGGATGCACTGCACGAAGTGCTCGCACTCGATCCGCAGGGGCTCTGAGTTGGGCAGGCGCGGCGAGAACACATCGCCCGAGCGGGCGATGTACTCCCCCCAGGAGCGCGAGTCCTCGTCGAAGCCCTTGTCGTAGATCGTGAGCTTGCCCTCGATCAGCATGTCGTCGAAAGTCGCCATCCGGCGCGCGCCCACGACGGTGAGACGGCGCTCCTTGTGGGGATCGAGCCAGCTGAGATGCAGGTGGGCGACGATCCCCGAGGGGAAGCGCAGGTAGCAGAAGACCACGTCCTGCACCCCCTCGCGCACGAAGGAGGCGCCGTGGGCGAGGCATTCCTCGGGCTCTTCGCCGATCAGGCGCAGCACGACCGAGACGTCGTGGGCGCCGAGGCTCCACAGCGCGTTCTCGTCGGCCCGCAGCTTGCCGAGGTTCAGTCGGTTGCCGTACAGGTAGTACAGGGGCCCCAGCTCGCCGCCGTCGATCAGCTCCTTCAGCCGGTCCACCGCGGGGTGGTACTCGAGCAGATGGCCGACCATCAGGACCCTCCCGGCCTTCTCCGCGGCGGCGATCGCGCGTTCGGCGTCCACGGCGTTGATCGCCAGCGGCTTCTCGACGAAGCAGTGCTTGCCGGCCTCGGCCGCCGCGACAGCGAGCTCCGTGTGCGTGGGCACGGGCGTGGCCAGCACGATCGCGTCGAGACCCGGGTCCTCGAGCAGGTCCGACAGCTCACCCGTGGTTCGCGCGCTGGGGAACGTCCGGGCGACCCGCTCGAGCGCTGTGATGTCGAAGTCGCACAACCAGCGAAGCTCACAGCCTCCGATCGCGTCGAGGTTGCGAGCGAGGTTGGGGCCCCAGTAGCCGAGCCCGACGACGCCCACCCGCACCGGCCCGCCGTTCGTGCTCATCACGCGCTCACGGTCTCTGCGAACGCGTCGATCGCCTGGCGGACACGGG
>Ga0209248_10000405_pt1 | contig 13946 bp, 6 predicted proteins | sample BogFormECP04_OM1_FD_188241 | JGI IMG/M metagenome (GOLD analysis project Ga0209248, IMG submission 188241) | Bog forest soil microbial communities from Calvert Island, British Columbia, Canada - ECP04_OM1 (SPAdes) (version 2) | ecosystem: Environmental > Aquatic > Freshwater > Wetlands > Bog ... | reverse complement strand
CCTCCTCCCAGCCCGAGCGCGCTGTTTGGCTCCTCCGTGCCGATCACAGGCGGTAGCCCGGTCCTGGACTTCTTCCTGAACACCTACCGAACCCCCCCGTTCCTGCTGCCCATCTACCTGGCCGCCGCCCAGCGCTACGGAGTCCCCTGGCAGGTGCTGGCGGCGATCAACGAAGTCGAGAGCAACTACGGCTTCGACGTCAGCACCTCGAGCGCGGGTGCGGAGGGTTGGATGCAGTTCCTTCCTGAAGAGTGGCTCGCCTACGGCGTGGACGCGAACGGAGCGGGCGTGCGCGATCCCTACAACCCAGCCGACGCGATCTTCGCGACCGCGCGCTACCTTGCGGCCGCGGGCGCCACGACGGACCTGCGTGGCGCGATCTACGCCTACAACCACTCCGCAAGCTACGTGGAATCCGTGATGTTGCGCAGCCAGCTGATCGCGGCCACGCCGCCGTCGCTCATCAACAGTCTCACGGCGATCGTCAGTGGGCGCTTCCCGCTCGAAGGCAGTGGATCCCATACCGCAACGGCCGTCTGGAGCAACTCACTGGAACCTGTCGGGGCTGACTCGGCGAGGGCGGCGCACTCCTCCGCGACGGGAGCGCCCGCACCTCCACCGGCGCTGGCCGCCGCGGCCGGCACGGGCGCGCCGGGCCCGACGGTGGCGGGCGCGAGCATCACTGCCTCCCCAGGCGCACCCGTGGTCGCCGTCCAGAGCGCCGAGGTCATCCGGATCGGGACCGATCGAACGCTCGGCCACTTCATCGAACTCCAGGATGCATACGGCGACATCTACACCTACGCCAAGCTCGGCCGGGTGCTCAAGCGCTATGTGCAACCGCAACGCACGAGCGCCAACTCAGTCTCCAAGCACGCCGATGGTGCAGCCGCTGGCCCCGCAGTGCTCGCACCATTGCGCACTGGCACATGGCTTGCGGCGGGCACGGTAATCGGCAGCGTAGGCACGCTCGGCACATCCGCGGCGCAGGTGAGCTTCGTGTTCCAGATCCGCCCGGCGGGCGCCGGGCCGATCGACCCCCGCCCGCTGCTTCAGAGCTGGGAACTGCTCGGCGAAACCCAGGGCCACACACAGGAAGGCGCACTGCCGCTGTTCGGACCCGACGCCGGCGATGCGCTGATCAGCGAGATCCAGCTGCTGAGCGAGCGCCAGCTAGAGGCGAATCTGCTGTCTGATACCCAGATTCGCCTCAACGCCTGCCAACGAAACAACGTCGCCGCCGGGCGAGTCGACCGGCGCGTGCTCGCAGCGCTCGACTTCTTGCTCGCCTCGGCCCTTGACCCGACCGTCTCAGGGCTCAAGTGCAACGACGACGGAGAGGCAACCTCCGCCAGCGTCTCCAAGCATACAACCGATCAGGCGGTCGCGATCATGGCGCTCAACGGCGTCCCGATCGACGGCCATGCTGGTCCCGGTTCGCTCCCCGAACTCGCGGCGCGCCGGCTGCTGAGCCTCCCGGCAGCATTCAGACCAAGTCAGATCGTCGGCCCCCTTAACCTGCCGGCGGCGGCCGGCACGCTGATCCGGCCCGGGTCCCCCGAGCGCCTGGAAATCGACTTCAATCCGTCGCTTGCGCTCGCAGATCAGGCGGGCACATCGACGCGCCAGAAGCAGTCGCCTGGGGGCTCCGGATCCGCCCTCACAGCCGGCTCCGCCACAGCTGCTGCCGCAACCAGCTCGAAGGCTTCGCAGCTCGTTCCCGAGTTGGGCACGGCGCAGTGGCGCAAGCTGATCGCACGTATATCGCGGCTTTCAGAGCCGCGGGTGGCGCGGGTGCCAACAAGCGCCGCCGTCGCGGACAACCCGAGCTCGCCGCTGCCGACGGCCGGACTCGCGGCCTCGCTGCCGCTGCCCTTCGCGCCGCCGCCCACGAGCGCAGCGCAACCCGGTGGCGAAGCGAGCCACGCACTCGAGCCCCCGCCTGGTGGAAGCGGGCCCAGCTCCAACGCCTCGCCGCTCAAACTGGCGGCGCCGTTTGCGAACCCCTTGACCTCGGGGCCGGAAGTCATCCTCACAACCTCTGCCAAGAGCGGCGTCCTCTCGGGAGATGTCAACCTCGAAGCGAGCACGACGGGGCTGTCGTCGATCACCTCCTACGACTTCCAGTACGAGGAAACCGAATGCGAAGCATCCGAATGCTGGAAGCAGGTCGAAGCGCCGAGCACGAGAGCGACGGCGACCTTTAAAACGGAAAGCCTCAGCGGCCTGTTCAACATGCGCGTGATCGTGACAGCGGACGGCATCAACTACGAATCGGAGCTGAGCGATCAGCTGATCGTGAATAACGGAGCGCCGGTGGTAACGCTCACCACCGATCCCAGCGGGACCGTTAGGGGTGAAATCGCGTTGCATGCCAAGGTGTCAAGCGCCGAATCGATCGAAACGATCACCTCGGTCACCTTCCAATGGGCCCACTCGGACAGCGGCCCAGGCCGCGCGAGATGGCATACGATCGCCGAACTCCCCCTCCCGCCGGAATCAAGCGGGGTGAGCGCGAGCCTCAATACGGCCGAAGGCCTGCCAGCGGACGGCGAATACGACTTCCGGGCGGTTCCGGAGAACGAAGCGCACGAACCGTTCGCCTCAATACCCGTGCGCAAACTGCTCGTCGACAACACGCCACCGACCGTATCGGTGACCAATCCGGGGCCCGGAGCGAAGCTCAGCGGTCAGGTCACCCTCTCGGCGAGCGCAGAAGACCCGAAACCGCAGGGCGACTCCGAACCCAGCTCCGGTGTGGCATCAGTCCGCTTCCAAGCGCGATCGCTTTCCGGCCATGGCGCCTGGACCAACCTCGGCGGCAACGTCACGGTGCCTTCGGGGCCGGATGCCTACACGCACATCCTGAACACCGAAGCACTCCAGAACGGGCGCTATGAATTCCGCGCGCTGGCAGAAGATAAGGCCGGCAACGAAGCTACCTCTCAGGTGGTTTCAGACGTCGAAGTGGATAACCCATCGCTCACGTCGACGATTTCCGCGTCGATCGCGGGCATCGCCGCGCCAGCCCAACGCATCAGTTTTCTCGGCGTCGCCGCGGCCACCCCGCAGCACGAAGCCGAAGTCTGGGCGTACGGTTTCACGAGCACGCCACCGGCGGACGTCGAAGGGACACGGCTCCCCTATACAGCCGAAGAAGAACAGCTCGTGCTGCTGCGCTACACCAAGACGGGCGGCTGGCAGATCGCCGACGTCCTGCGCGAACCGGGCGGCAACGCGTTCAAACTGCTGCCCGCCGACGAAGTCTCGAGCGAGACCGGCGGGGCGCCCACCGAAGACCAGGTACACGTCACGGGAGCGATGACGCCCTCCGGAGAAGCCTGGCTGTCGGTGGCCGAGGCCTCGACCAATGCGAACACAAAACCATTGGTCGGCCTCTTTCACCGCGTCCCCGGCGCTGAAGATGGCCACTTTGTTTACGACTCTGAAGACACCCACAAGCTGGAACAGCTGCTCGGATCCGGAGCGAGCGAGCCCGGCCTGCAGGAAGTCGGCCTGCGGCTCGGGGAAGGTGAACGCAACGGGCAGATGCAGGTGTACGGGATGCTCAATGCGGCCAAACAGGCCGCGCCGTTTGGCGAACTCAAGTACGGGCTACTGCAGGAAGGCAAATGGACCCTCGAAACCGTCAAAGCCGCAGCGCCACCCAAGCTCGTGAGCTCCGGAGACCCGGTCAGACTCGCCGTGGACGATGTCCAGAGCCCGGGTGAAGGCTGGGGCGCGTTCGAAGTCGACGGACAGAACAGCGGGCTCATCCTGGGCCACCTGGAAAACGGCGAATGGACGTTCCTCCCGACGGGCCTCGATGCGCTCGACCTCACCGGCGCGCTCGCCGGTCCCCAAAACTTGATCGAACCGAAGGCGCTGAAGGCCGAAGGCAATGACGTCTGGATCGAAGCGGAAGTCAAACTCGAGGGCAAGGTACCCGAAAAAAGCCGGGTCGTGGCCCGCTACGAACGCCCGAGTGAAGGCTCACCCGGAAGGGTCATCAATTCGTGGTGCACCCTGCCCGCTGGGGTGCCAAACGAATGCAAGGAACCACTCGGCGCGGCGGCAGTGCCCGACGCGATCTTCCACACAGGCACAAAAAGCGAACCGACGGCGCTGGCGTTGAAGAACGAATCCGTCGATGTCTTCGCCCACGGCGATTGGACGCGCGTCGCGGCGGCGCCCGGCTATAAGGTGTCCCCCGAACAGACGGGGGCGGACGACACGTTCAGCGGACCCAACGAAGGCTGGCTCGGCGGCGCAAACGCTCTCGGACACTGGTCTGGCGAAGCTGGGTCGAGTCCGCTCGCCTCCTGGCCGCTGCCCGACCGCTCGCCCTTGACCGCGGTCGCGCTGCCTCCGGGAGACCAAGGGGGCGTTGGCGAATCGGGTGCGCTGGCCGTCGGACTCAATGGCACGACGCTGAGCTACGACGCCTCCGCGGGCTGGCTCGAGCAGCCGGCGCCACCCCGCGCGCACCACATCAACCTGCTGGGCGTCGCATTCGCCGGGCCGTCCAGCGCATTTGCGGTGGGCGAGTTCGGCGCGATCCTGCACTGGGACGGCACAGCCTGGTCAGAAGACCCGCAGTCGCTCTCGCTCACCGCCTCGCAGCTGAACGCGGTCGCGTTCGCTCCGTCAGGCGAAGGCTGGGCCGTGGGCGCGAACGGAACGCTCCTTCACTACAACGGGAGCAGCTGGAGCATCGAAGCGCCTCCCGCGGAAGCCTCCGGCGTCGACATCACCTCGGTCGCCGTGGCGGGCGCGAACGTCTATGCGGTTGCGGACGGCAACCTGATCACTCGCACACCTCGCGGCGGTTGGGAACCGGTCAGCGCCTCCTCGCTGCCGAGCCCGGAACCCAAGCGCGGCAACCTGCGGCTGGTCGCCGGCCTGCCCGACGGGGGCGTCGTCGCGGCGGGAAAATCTATCGTGCTGGTCCGTGAAGCGGAAGGGCAGGGCTTCACCTACGCCGCACAGCCGCTCGACGGAATCGCCGTCGCCCTCGCCCCGTTCCGCGAAGCCGACGGCAAACTGCGAGCCTACGTGTCGATCGCGCCGCCGGCTGCCGAACAGGCCGGCCGCGACGTCGCGGGCTTTCCCCCGGGCGACGGCGAGCTGATGCGCCAGACCGACAGCGGATGGCAGGATCTGAGCCGCGCGCAGTACGCGGGAGGAGCCATCGAAGGAGATGGTGCCGTCAAGAGCGACCCGGTGCTCGCGGTCACCACCAACCCGACCGGCGGTGAACACGCCTGGGCGGTCGGCGGCTATGACGGGACCGAAGACGCCGCCGGGCGAGGAACCCAGGAAAGCCCGTCCAGCCGATCCGTCGGCTGGCAGAGCGCGTCGATCTGGCGCTACGACGCCACCGGCAGCGCTCAACCGCCCGAGCTGACGGCCACGACGCCCAGCCTCCCGGCCAAGCCGGGCACCGTCTCATTCGCCTTCTTCACCAGTCCGATGTGCCGGACGGAGTGCGCCGATGCGCTGGATGCGCAGCCCGTCGTCAACCTGACCTCGGCTGCCAAGGAGATCGACGCCTACGCGGCGGCACCCGGCGGCGGCGGGCCGTCATTCGCGATGCTCGGCGGCAACGCCGTTGGACCGGTGGAAGGGAAAGCGTTCACGGAAGGCAACGGGGAAGCGGACTTGGCACACCTGCCGGAAGAGCTCGCGACGCTCGGAAGCTTGCCGACGTTCGCCGCGCTGGGAAGGTTCGACTACGTGCCGAAGCAGCGAGATGAAACGCGGCCGTGGGCCGAAGCGTTCTCCAGCGCACCCGCACCGTTCGGCTCCGGCCCCGAAGCACCCGGGATCACCCCCGTGGGCTCGGGAGGAGCGACGGGCGAAGTGCACACCTACTACGCCTTCGACGCGAGTCAGAACGGCGGCACTCTGCGGGTGATCGTGCTCAACAACTCCCGGGGCTCGCTTGAAGGAAGCTCGCCGGGGCAGGAATCGTGGTTGAAGGCGCAGCTCGAAAACAACGCACACGCCGCCGCTCCTCTGCCCGTCGTGGTCATCACCGCGCTGCCCCTGCGAGGGGCGGGCACCAGCGACGGTGAAGCGGTGGCATCACTGCTCGCGAGCTCAGGCGTGCTCGCGGTGTTCACGACGGACGGCGCGAGGCCCGGAGCCACGAACGCCCAGGAAGTGCACGAACTCGACGAACGCCATCTGGTTCCCGAAAGCGCCGGCCCCGGAGCGCCTCAGATCCCCGAGTACGAAGGGGCGTCGCTCGGCTACCAGGAGCCGGAGAACAACGGGGTGGTCTGGTACTTCGCCTCCATCGACACGCAGGCCCGCGAAGTGCACGTTTCCGCGGTTCCTGTAATCGACTCCCTCTCGCTGAAGGCGCTAGACGGGCTGAGCGTCGCGCGGAGCCTCACGCTTCAGTTCGAAGCGGTGGGTCGCAGGCCGGCCGGCACGCTCGCAACCAGGGCTTCAGAAGCCCCGTTCCCCGGCTTCGACGACTACGTCGAAATTCCCGCGCCGAGCTGCGGCACACGGCCGTGCGTCCCCCCGAGCTACGCCTTCACGAGCTCCGAACCGACGATCGGTGAATTCGTGGAACCGAGCGGCCCCGGCTCGCCGTTCCCCAAGCTCAATGCCAGCGGACACCCGATCCCGTCCAGCACCTCGGGCCTGTTCTGCGCGTACAACTCGGGCTCGACCACGATCACGGTCAGCGCAGGCCTCTTGAGCTACTCGCAGCAGGTCACCGTCCAGCCCGGCGGCTTCGGCTCGCCGTGTGGCACGGTCTATCGCGCCGGTCAGTCGCCGGTGGTGCACGTTCGCTCCGCCCAGACGCAGCGCGCAAACAAAGGGGCGGCCGCCCCGCCGCCGCCGCCGCCGGCGGCGCTCTCCGGTGTCAACCCCTCGATCGCCTTCGTCCCTCCACCGCCGGCGGTGCAGCCTCCCGTAACAGCCGCGGCGCCCAAGCCCGTGCCAGCGCGACCGGAACCACCAATACCGACGCCCGTCCAGGAACAGGCACCACCCGAACAGCTGCCCGTGAGCCCGGCGATCGTACCCCCGGCAACACCGCCGGTCGAGCCGATCCCGCCGGGCGGCGCCGCCCAGGCTCCGTCGGCGGCCGAGCGTAGGGAAAAGGCCCGCAAGCACGCAAGCCAGTCGGCGTACACAATCCGCCCTGCGGGCGTAACCGCTGAAGAGTGGTTCTTCCCGGCTGTCGCGATCACCGGCCTGCTGGCCCTGCTGCTCAGCGCTGTGGCGCTGCCCGCGGCACCCCGCCGCCGCCCCGCCCTTGTGTTCGACCGCCGGTCTGGGGGCGGGCGCAGGCGTGAAAGACGGTGACGGCGATGCCCGCAGAAACGGCTGGCACTGGTTGGTTTCTCCTGCTGTGCAGTTGCCGCGCTTAGGCCTTCTGGAAGGAGGGGCTGACTAAGCTCGGGAGCTCCATGCGCGAGGCGATGAAGCAGCGCCTGCCGGTGGCGCGAGCGGAGATTGCGTTCTGAGCAGTGAAGCTGCGCCGATCTACAGCCGAATGCCACGTCGATCGCCGTGTACTGCCAGACCCGAGCCCATGACGGAGCACGCTCGTAGGGATCGCGGTGGCGGGCGATCCACTTCTACCCGGCAAGTTCACCCGAGATGCGTCGGGGACCAAGGCCGTGGCGCGCAAGGCTGAAGGCGATGATTCGCTACTCCAGGCAGGGGCCGATGTCGTTCGGCGTCCGCGGACGGCGGTGCTCGCCGAGCCGCAATGCCTCGAGGCCCCTGCGGTGGACGCGGTGGTTGCGCCGCGGGCAGATCGAGTGGTGAACTCCCAGCCTCCTGCACGCCGCCCGGACGCCGATCGCCGCTTTGCGCGTAAACAGCTTACGACGATAGCCGAACTCCACATCATCCTGTGACACCCGCCAGCCGACGGGTCTGCCCCATCTCAAGATGCAGCTATAGACCTCGCAGGCGTCGCGAGGACCTTGGGTTAGTCACACCCGCGCCCCCGCCCGCGCGTGATGAGGCTGTTGCTTGCCACCTGCGGTCGCCGCGGTCAACGTTTGCAAGAGGGCGCCATCGTGAGCCGCTGATCACACAAAGGGAGCCGGCAAATGCCGGCTCCCTTTTGCTCAGCGGATGTATCGCTTCCGCTTGGGCGTTCTCGTTCTCGTTCTATCGATCTCGCATTAGAATTCTTTTTGGAAACCTTTCCTCAGTATCGGCAGCCATGAAGTCGGCAAGGGCGCGTAATAGATCGAACCGAGTCGATCCTGCGCGGCCGAAGACAGGATGTAGGTCATATACGAGTAAAGCGTGCGGCGTTGATCGGCCGAGAGCCGACTGATCGGGTTGGCGACCCCGCCGTTGTCAAGGCCGGTGTACACAAGGTCGAAGGTGATGCCGCAGATCGGGTACAAGGTACCCAGGTCAGTGACGTTCTGGTGGTTTTCCGGCGACCCTGCATTTGTGTTGTTGTTGTTGGCCCAGTTGTCTTTGGGATTGAGGCCAACCGCTTCTTCGGATGTGGTTCCGGGAAGGCTCACGACGCCGAAGTTGCAGTTGGCCGCCTTGCCGGCGTTCGGGGCCTTTGCTCCTGTACCAGTCGAGTTCACCACGGTGGGGAGGATCAAACCCTGCCCCTCCGCATTGGGGAGATCGGCGTAGCCGATACCGTCTGGGGTTTCCTTGAGCTTCGCGATCAGGGCAGCGTTACCGCTGGTGGCGGCGGTGGTGATTTCGCTGCAGGTACCTTCTTTGCCCACGCTTTGTTTGCCGGGCCATTCTGTGTCCAGTTTGAAGTAGGCTTCCCAGGTTTTCCCAGGGGCGCAGACTGCAGTACTCCGCGCGTTTTCGGCGCGGATCAGATATTGCTTGAAGATGTCGGTGGTCCCTGAGGTGTCCTCGCGAACGACACGTATGATCGTCCCGGTGCAGTTAGCAAGCGCTGCGTTGTTTTTGACGAGTTCGGGGTCGTCCCAGTTCGCAGCATCCCCACCGAAGATCCGTGACACCTCTTTGGCCGTGAATTCGAGAGTGGTGGGTACGTTTTCCTGTTTACCTCCGCAGTTTGCGGCCGTCAGGTCCACCGGTAGCGCGACTGCGGAGCCTGCGACCGGGAGGGTCATGATGTTCGCCGTCGTGTCTTCTTGACCTGCTTGCGTGTCGGGCCATTCTTCCGGTGTGTTGGGCTGGAACGGCGGTTTATATTTGCCGGAGATCGTCGAAGCACATGTTTTTCCTTCGTCTTTGACCAGTGTTCCCGGTGCTTCGTCGAGCTCTTGGAGCTGCAGCTCGGTATAGGGGGCAGAGGCGCCGAAATACGCGTCCGTCCGACAGCTCGCGGCTCTCAGGCCGGCGCCATTGCCCGTTACGCTATTTTTTTCAGCTTCTTCGTCGTTGTAGGCGATCATCGTATTGCCGGCAACGTCTGCTGGTGATTTTGGCGTGTTGCCGCAGAAGTCGTCACGGTAGCCTTCAGCGAGCGTTAGTTCGGCGTCGTTCTGGTAGGTCGCGCCACGACCGTTGATCTTCCCTTCGGTCGCCACACAGTTGAGCCCCGTTGGCGGGACCGTCGCGGAACTCGCGTCCGCAAATACCAAGCAAGCGATCACGCTCGGGCCAACCACCAGTAGGGCAAGCCGGCGCCAGACGAATCGCTTTCGAAGTGACATGTCCATGTTTTCTCCACCTTGCTCGAGTCGAGGAATAGCGAGAGTCAGTGGCCAATCTGCTCTGAACGTCCCTGGGCGATCGTTTTAGACCTCCCCAGTCGCAGGCCAGGACCGATGGCTCACCCCTGGCGGTAGAGCTTTCCAGGCGTATGAGCCGATTGTGTTCTTAGTTGGTGAACATCATGAGGATTGCGTCACTCGGCCGACAGAGCGATGACGCGACGCTGCCCTGCCCGTGAGATCGGGCCGAGCTGAGCTCGTTCGGGCTATGGCTGCGCTTCGCGCTGACATCCCTGACTGAGCCGCCAGACGGTAGGGCGCGCGCGCCGTCAACGGCCCGTCACGCAGCCAAACCCGCGAGCTCGGTAACAGTGGGCTCGCATACGAGCTCGAGTTCAAGCGGCGTCACGTCGAAGTCGTGGAGCGGCTCAGGTGCCAGGCGGTAACCCACACCGAAGTGGGCGTGGATGTAGCGCCACCGTGGTGAGGCGCGTTGCAGCTTGCGGCGCAGCTTATGCACGAATACGTCAACGGAGCGCTCGTTATGGAGCATGGCGTGGCCCCATAGCCGTTCGTAGATCAGCTCACGCCCGACGATCTCGCCTCCGGCGCTGGTCAGCAGCTCGACCATTTCGAACTCACGCCTCGTCAAGTTCAGGCTGGAGTCGGCGACGAACGCCTGATACTGATCGCGGCGGATCTCTACCTCGCCCACCGTTGTGGACTCGAGATTGCGCAACTCGGGCCGGCGCCCGTGGCCCATCACGGCTTCGATCCGGGCGACCAGCTCCTCAGGATGGCAGGGCTTGCTCAGCCAGTCATCAGCGCCCACCCGCAGAGCGTGAACGCGCTCGGTGACGGTCCAGGAGCCCGTACAGATGACGATGCGAAACTCCGGCTCCGCTTGGCACAGACGCTCAAGCCAGTCCCAGCAACGGGGCCCAAGGATCACCGGATCAACGACGAGTGCGTCGAGAGTCATCGCGGCTATCCGCTTGGGAGACGCTCTGGCGGTCAGCACACGGTGCTCCCATCCGAGCCGCTCCAGGCGCTTCGCCAGAACCACGAGAAAGCCCGAGTCGCGGTCCAATACGCCGATCTGCAGCGGCGCGTCCTTGACCGCGACGGGCCGGACGCCGCCAACGGCAGATGTTCGTCCCAGCGGGCGAGCGCGCCGCCTCGCGGGCGGCCGCGCGCCCTCGCTGGGCCGCGACGAATCATGTCCGGCCCTCGTCACCGCGCCGACTTTGGACAGCGTGGAAGCCTCCATACCCCATAACTCCGATCTGCAAACAGGACAACAAGCCAGTGTTTATCATTCCTTTGCTCAGTTTGCAAGTCCACAATCTGAGGATTGCGCCAGGGGCGATGCCAATCCTCTACAGCATCCTGCTCGCAATCCGCCGCCGGCGGATCGACCGCCTCGTCCTGCTGTCGGCGGTCGCCTTCTCGATCGCCTGCGTGGTCTCGCTGCTTGCAGGTGGCAGCTCGCTGCCGCTCAAGCTCAGCGACGCCATGATCACCTTCGTGATCGGCATGGTGCTGCTGGTCGCCGCGCTGATTCGCCGGCCGGCCGCTCTCGGCCAGTTGCTGCCCCTCCCCTTCCCGACCAAGCAGATCGATGGATCGCTCGGGCCGATGATCGGCCCCAGCTCGTCCTACGCCACGGTGGCAAGCGCCCGCTCGGCAGCCTGCACGGGCAGGAGCTCGAGCACCGCGTTCGCCGCGGCCGCCACGGTCAGCTCAGGAGTGAGGTGAAGATCGGGGAACCGTGGTGGCTCGTAGGGGTCGTCGATACCGGTCAGCCCCCTCAGCTCGCCGGCGAGAGCGCGAGCGTAGAGCCCCTTCGGGTCGCGTTGGGCGCAGATGGCGACCGGCGTGTCCACGAACACCTCAAAGAACGGGAGGCCGTCGCGCTCGTGGCACTCGCGAACGTCGCGTCGGGTCTGCTTGTAGGGAGAGACGACAGCCGCGATCGCGATCACGCCGGAGTCGGCGAACAGCCGAGCGAGCTCGCCCACACGGCGCACGTTCTCTTCGCGGTCGGCCCTGCCGAAGGCGAGATCGCCGCAGATTCCGCGTCTCATCTCGTCGCCATCGAGCAGGTACGCCGGCACGCCTCGCTCAACCAGGCGCTGCTCGATCGCCGCTCCGAGGGTTGACTTTCCCGAGGATGGGAGTCCGGTGAGCCAGATGGTCGCTCCACTCGCACCGAGCGCCCGCCAGCGCCGCCCGCGGGAGAGCGCACCTTCATACGGTGTCACGTTTGGGCTGCAGTGTTGAGAACCAGCGCTTGACGAAGCGGTTCGCGAGCTTGCGCGTCGGGTTTCAGGGTCTGACCGAGTGAACAAGAGCTGCCCCTTATCGCTGGCCTCGCCAGATCGCACGCCCTACGGCGGGCGACCGAAAGACGCTGGGTGCGGAGGCTGCCCTCGGCGCGTGCGTGTCTGCGACGGCCGGGACCGCAAACGGCGCCATCGGGCCGGAGAACGCAGCGGCCAGCAGGCGAGGCAGTGATGATCGGGCTCTGTATGCGCGTTCGTCACCGCTCACAGGAGGCATTATTGGCGCGTCGGAGTTGTAAGCGGACATGGGCTAATCCTTTAGGGAAGCTAGTTCGGCGCCGGCAGTCGTGTGGCGTCTAAGACAACTAAAGCGGCCTGCGCTCAGCCAGAGCTAAAACTCCGCGAAGATGCCCATAAAACTCCGCGAAGATGCCCATAAGAGTCCACCTGCGGTCGGTCACCTGACCCTGGCCTGGCACTCGGGTCGGTGCCGCCCGCGGTGATCTACGGCGGCGAGAGCGCTGCTTGCGAGCAGGAGCGCAGGCGCCCGCCATCGACGCGGCGCTATCGCCTCGCGGCCGCTGAGCTGGCTCCACCCCAGAATCTATCGCCAAGGGCGATAACCGTAAACATTGTTTTACGTTGATCCTGGTCCGCTGGTGGGCAATACTGAAGGTGGCAATGGCTCGTACCGATCTCACAGCACCCTCGCGAACCGAGCTCAAGGGGCGCCGCGTACTGGTGCCGGCGTTCGCGCTGGAGATCCTCGCCGGCGTGCGCCTGCTGCACTGCGACTTATGGGCCGATCGCGGGAAACCACTTGGGAGGATGCTATGAAGTGTGTGCTTGCAGTGATGTTGCTCATATGTCTCTGTTTACCGGCGGCAGCCTCGGCACAGAGCGGGTTCTTGTCGAAGGAAGTTGCCGAACAGGAAGTCATGGTGTACGAGTACCTGTATTGGGAAAACACCACCATGCCGATCAGCGTGTCCCAGTGCCACAGATATGACGCCACGCACGTCAGTTGCCTAGCGCGATTTGAACTGAACGGCTACGTCGATTTCAGCCGGGATTACGTCAGCCTACGCCAAGGCGAACCGGTGGTCGACCCCGGCGCGTTCGAAGCGTTGCTCGCCTCGTGACGGCGCACTCAAGGCGATCGTCTCTCGGCCGACGTTGATTGCCGCACGATCAGGTCCCGTGCTCCGCCTGCAGCGTTCGGCTCTCCCGTGCAGCCACGCGTGGGCTGTCGCTTATCAGTCCGCGCTCACGCAGCCATGACAGGCCGCTAGTGGAGTCGTCGAACGTGACGAGCGTGGCGTACGCCCGCCGGCTGCTGACCGAAAATCGCTGCGCCTCTGTGTCCACGCGGTAGCCATCGATCTCGAGGTCGAAGCCGCCGTGACCAGGATGGATTTCGAATGTGACCTGTCGATCGTCGGGGACGACGAGCGGTGGGGCGCATCCGCCGTGCATCGCGAGCGGCGTGCAAACGAAAGCGTTGGTGCCGGTCGCCAGCAGCGGGCCCCCGCCCGCCATCGAGTACGCGCTCGACCCCAGCGCGGTTGCGACCACGATCCCGTCGCCCGCGAGGCGGACGTAGAGCTCCCCGTCCACGCACATGTCGACGATCAGCTGAGTGCTCCCGCGTCGAGCGAGAACGAGGTCGTTGATCGCCCAGGCAAGCTGGGCCTCCTCGGCGCCCAGCTCGAGCGCCGGCAGCTGGCGTGCCAGCCACTCCCCGGCGGCAAACCGGTCGAGCCCCGCGCGCAGCTCGTTCTCCGCCACCGTCGTAAGCACACCCAGGCTGCCGTAGGCAACGCCCAACACCGGCGTCCGGGTCTTGCCGGCTGCGTGTACCGCCTTGAGGACCGTTCCGTCTCCGCCCAGTGCGGTGATCAGGTCACAGGCGGTCACCTCGCCGGGCGGCGCGACCGAAGGCTGATCACCGGTCGGAATCTGAACCAGCTGGAAGCCACGCTCCTGCGTCCAGCGCTTTAGAACCTCGATGGCG